>Ga0310812_10000412_pt1 | contig 16689 bp, 12 predicted proteins | sample NN3metagenome_FD_205747 | JGI IMG/M metagenome (GOLD analysis project Ga0310812, IMG submission 205747) | Soil microbial communities from experimental microcosm in Duke University, North Carolina, United States - NN3 | ecosystem: Engineered > Artificial ecosystem > Soil microcosm > Unclassified...
GATCGTGTGCATCATCACGCTCGCCCTCGCCATCGGGCCGACCGCCGCCATCCTGAGCGTCGTCGATCCGCTGCTCTTCCGTCCGTTGCCCTACGGACGCCCCGAGCGGCTCGCCTTCGTGTGGGAACGCGGCGGCAACGGAAGCCCAATCACGACCGGCTATACCACGATCGAGGACTTGCGTGCCCGCGCTACGACGCTGGCATCCGTCGCCGCCGTCGGCTCGTGGCAAACCACGCTCTCGACGCAGGAAAACCCGGAACGCCTCCAGGGCGCGCGAGTCAGCTGGAACTACTTCCGGACGCTCGCCGTCCCGATGATGCTCGGCCGCGATTTTACCCGTGAAGAGGACGCACAGAATAAGAACACCGTCGTCATTCTCAGTCACACACTGTGGGAGCGACGCTTCAACGCCGATTCGTCGATCGTCGGGCGAACGATCCCGCTCAATGAGACCCCGCGGACCGTCGTCGGCATTCTGCCGGCCGACTACGACGACGTCATCAACCCGGCCGCGCAGATCTTCATGCCGCTCGGATACGTGGCGACGCTTCCGTGGGCCTGCCGGACCTGCCGGCACCTCACGGCGGTGGTGCGTGTTCGCGACGGCGTGAGCTTCGAACGGGCGACCGCCGAGTTGAACCAAATCTCCTCGCAGCTCGTGAGTGCGTTTCCCAAGGAATACCCTGCCGTCGGGTTCTTTCTCAATCCACTCCAGCAGGATGTGATGCGAGACGCTCGTCCCGCGCTGCTCGCCATTCTCGGCGCCGTGGCGCTGGTTCTGCTCATCGCCGTGGCGAATGTCGTGAACCTGCATCTCGCGCAGTCCATTCGTCGCGAGACGGAATTCGCCGTCCGTGCCGCACTCGGCGCCAGCGGCGGCCGTCTCATCCAGCAGCTCGTGGCGGAGGGTCTGAGCGTCGCTCTCGCCGGTGTGGCCGCGGGCCTCCTGCTCGCGCGAGCAATATTGCCGGCACTCGTGTCGCGGCTACCCGCAAACCTCCCCCGGCGTACGGTCATCCATCTCGAGGGCAGCGTCGTGTTGACGCTCGCCGTCGTCGCCGTACTGATCGCGCTCGTCATCGGGCTCGTGCCGGCGATCGTCGCCAGGCGCCGCTCGCTCTACTCGAGCGAGATGCGTTCGGCGGCTCGCCAGAGCGCGGGACACACGCGCGCCCGGGCAGCGCTGGTCGTTGGTGAGATCGCGCTGGCCCTTCTCCTGCTGTGCGGCGCCGGCTTGCTCTCCCTCAGTCTCACCAAGTTGTTCGACGTCGATCGCGGCTTCGACGGAAACAACGTCATCACACTGCGTTTCCAGGCGTCGGGACCGCGCTATCCGGATAACGCGGCGATCCTCGCGGCGCGGCGTCGGGTTCTCGCCACGGCCGCCGCGGTTCCGGGCGTCGTCGACGTGTCGTCGATCACGCTGCTGCCGCTCAACGGCGGTCTCGATCGTTACGGGATCATGGCGCAGGACAAGCCGCTCGATCACCCCGAGCGCGCCCCGGCCGCGACGGGGTACCGCGTCGTCGGCGATTATCTGAAGACCATGCGCATTCGCATCCTCTCGGGCCGTGATCTCACCGAGGCCGACGCGCGAGACACCTCGGCCAATCCCGTGGTCATCAGCGCGTCGCTCGCTCGAGCCCTGTGGCCCGGCGAAAACCCGATAAACAAGCGCATCCAACTCTCCAATAGCCGTCGGAGATGGTCGACGGTCATCGGCGTCGCGGCCGATGTCCGCCAGCGCTCGCTCAACGACGACGACGGGCGCGCCTTTTATTACCCGGAGGATCATTGGCTCTTTGCACTGACCGAGGGCGTGCTCGTCGCGCGCGTCAACGGAAATCCCGAGGCAGTTCTGCGGGCCGTACGGGCTGCGGTGGCCGGCGTCGACCCGTCGCAGCCGGTTGTCGACGTTCGCACGATGGATGACGTCGTGTCGCGCTCCACCGCGCAGCGTCAGCTTGCCTTGTTGTTGTTCGTCTCATTCGCCGGGCTCGCCGTGCTCCTCGCGGCCGCCGGCGTGTACGGTGTGCTCGCCGGAAGCGTCAGCGAGCGGACGAAAGAGATCGGTGTGCGTACGGCGCTCGGCGCGACGACGATCGATACGTACGCGCTCGTGTTGCGCCGCGGGCTCGGAATGGCCGCCGTTGGATTGCTGCTCGGTTTGGTCGGCGCCGTCGCCACGACCCGATATCTCCAAGCGCTGCTATTCGGCGTCGCCCCCACGGATCCGACGGTGCTGCTCGTGTCAGCGGTGCTGCTGTTCGCGGTCGCATTCATCGCCTGCCTCATTCCGGCCCGCCGGGCCGTCCACATCGAGCCGATGGTGGCGCTTCGCCAGTGATTCCGGGCGGAACTTGACTAGTGTAGCCACTGTGGCTATAATAGCCTCGTGAGCCCGGATTCCGCGCCCGACGATTTCCTTCCGTTGCCCCCGGCAACGCTGCACATCCTGCTCGCGCTCGCCGAGAGCGAGCGGCACGGCTACGCCATCATCCAGGACGTCGAGGCACGAACCGACGGCGAGCTTCGGCTGAGCGCCGGCACGCTCTATCGGTCGATCGCTCGCATGGTCGAGCAAGGGCTCATCGTTGAAATCGAGAAGCGCCGCTCGCGGGCCGACGACGAGCGGCGACGGTACTATCGTCTCACGCCGCTCGGCGACAGTGTGGCGCGCGCCGAGGTGCGTCGGCTGTCGCAGCTCGTCCGTCACGCGAAGGCGCGCGGTCTCGCGCCGCGCACGATCTAGCGAACGTTTTTCCGTCGGCGGTTGTCTCATCGACACTATACCCGCTGTGGCTATAGTAGGCCTCGGCCAGCGAGGATGTCATGAGCTCGTCTCTATATCGGTTCCTGCTGCATCTCTACCCGGCATCGTTCCGCGCCGAATACGGCGACGAGCTCCTGCGGGCGTTCGCGGAGGCGGCGCGCCATCGCGGGCCTGTCGCCAATGCCGTCGCCGCCCTGCGCGACATCGTCCCGAATGCGCTCATCGCCCACGGATCGATGCTTCGGCAGGACTTGCACTATGCCTTTCGGACAATGCGCCGGTCGCGCGTGTTCGTCGCGACGGTCATCCTCGTGACCGCGCTCGGCGTCGGCGCGAACACGGCCACGTTTTCCGTCGCCGACCTCGTGCTGCTTCGCCCTCTACCCTTCCGCGACCCCGGCGCGCTCGTCCGGCTCTGTGAGGGACCACGAGAGGGCGGCGGATGGGGATGTATGAACGAGCTCTCGCCGGCGAATTATCGCGACGTCGCCCGGACGACAACCACCGTTCGACAGTGGGGTGTGTACACCGGCGCCGAAGGCAACCTCGTAGGCACCGGTGAGCCCGTGCGCGTCGGCGCCGAGGCCGTATCGCCCGAAGTGTTCCCCATTTTAGGCGTTCGCCCGCTCCTCGGACGCGTCTTCGACACGACCGCGGCCGGTCAGCGCGATGCCGGCTCGGTCGTGCTCAGCTATGGGCTCTGGCAGTCGCAGTTCGGCGGGCGATCCGGCATCCTCGGTACGACAATTCGTCTCGACGACAAACCGCGCACGATCATCGGCGTCATGCCGCCGGCATTCCGCTTCCCGGCGCCGGGCACCCAACTTTGGACTCCGCTCGTCCTCCGCGACACCGACTTCGTCGACCGCACCAATACCTACCTTCAAGGCATCGGCCGGCTCGAGCCGGGCGTAACGTTCGACCAAGCGCGCGCCGAGTTGGCGCTCGTCTTCGGTCGGCTGTCGCGCGAGAACCCTGAGACGAACAGGGACACCTGGTTCTCCTTCTTCCGTCTCCACGACGAGATGGCGCCGCGCTATCGGTTGATGTTGCTGCTCCTCTGCGGCGCGAGCTTGAGTCTCTTGTTGTTGACCGGCGCGAACCTCGCGAACCTGCTGCTCGCGCGCGCCACAGCGCGTGAGCTCGAGCTCGCAGTCCGCGCGGCGCTCGGCGCGGGTCGTGAACGACTCGTTCGCCAGATGCTGACGGAAAGCCTGGTGCTGGCGATCATTGGAGGCCTCATTGGAGTGGCCGTCGCCACGCTCGCCGTGCCATTGCTCGCGCACCTGATTCCGACCTCGCTCCCGCTCGGCGAGGCCCCGCGCCTCGATTCGCGCGCGTTGCTCGTCGCCGGGGCATTCACCGCGCTCACGGGTTTCGTGTTCGGTCTCATCCCGGCGTTGGTGACGGGGCGTCGCACCGCGTTTCGCGCACTTCGTGAGGGAGCGCGCGGCGGCGGCGGACGGCGGCAGCGGCTTCGCACGACGCTTGTCGCCATCGAGGTCGCGGTTTCCGTTCTCCTTCTCGTCTCATCCACGTTCCTGGCGCGCGCCGTTTGGCGCGTGCAAAGCGTCGATCCCGGGTTTTCATCCGACGGCGTGCTCACACTGCGCACGACGCTCACGCAGACGCGCGCGGCGGATTCGGTTCGTCGCACAGAGTTCTACGATCGTGTTCTCGCGGGCGTTCGAGCACTTCCCGGAGTCACGGCCGCAGCGTACACGAGTGGGCTACCGATGGTTCTTACGGGCGGCATTACGGGCGTCGAGCTGCCCGGACAGCCCGCGCGGAATCGCCGCGCCAACGGCGTGAGCCTCCGCTTCGTGACGCCGCAGTTCTTCGATGTGCTGAAGATCCCGATCCTGGCGGGACGGCGCATCGAGGAGGCCGATCGTCTCGGGCGACCCCTCGTTGCCGTCGTCAGCGAATCGTTCGTCGCGCGCCAACTATCGAACGAACCGCCAATCGGGAAGACGTTTCGGGCGCGCGGTCTTGAATACACCATCGTCGGCGTGGTGAAGGACATCAAAGTGCGCGGGCTCGAGCGCACCAACGAGCCGCAACTGTACCTTTCGGCCGCGCAGGGGCCCGGAGCACTGGGGATTCTCTACATCCCGAAGGACTTGATCATTCGCGCCGGTGCGGGGAGCGCCGGATTGGTCGCCGCGGCGAGAGACATCATTCATCGTATCGACGCGCAGCAGCCCGTCTCCGACGTGCGAATGCTGAGCAACGTGGTGGAAGGCCAAACGGCCGACCGCCGCGCTCAGCTTCGCATTCTGATTGCGCTGGCCGGATTGGCCCTGCTCCTCACGGCAATCGGCATCTACGGGCTGCTCGCCTTCATGGTCACACAACGGGCTCGCGAGATCGGCGTTCGCCTGGCGCTCGGCGCCGAGCCGGGCCGGGTGGCGCGAATGGTCGTCGGCGATGCGACGCGCCTGGCGCTCATCGGTGGTGTGCCGGGAGTGATCGCGGCGTACGCGGTCGCCCGAGCCATGAACGCCCTTCTCTTCGGCATCGCGCCGACCGACCCGGTCACGCTCGCGAGCGGGTTCGTCATCGTCCTTCTCGCGACTATCGCGGGATCGCTCGCTCCCGCAATGAGCGCGGTGCGCGTCAGTCCGTTGGTGGCGATGCGAGCCGAATAGGGCCACTCGTCCGCAAGGGGCGATGCCCTGGACAGAGTCGGCTGGGCCGACGATCCTTGGGGCGTTCGGACCTCTTTGATCCCACCCCTTGGAGGCACAAAATGAAGAAGAGAGCTATCGCTGGAATCGTCGGCGGGCTGGCCGCCATCGTAGTCGGTGTCGCGACGCTCAGAGCGGACCCTGAGCTTCCCAACGTTCCGGCACATCGTCATTACGTACGCCAGCCCAATGGTGAGTTTACGGAAGTCGGTCCGCGCGTATGCGACAACCCGGATCTTCAGCGAGCGTTCAATCAGTTTCACAACAACATTCACGTCGCGACGGGTGCGTCGATCGGACCCGCCGCGCCGGGCCTTCACAACCTGAAAGGCGCCGAAGTCTTCGCGCGAGGTTGTTCACAACGCGCGCCGCCGGCACTACGCCCATCGCCCCGGCGACCACTCGGTCGGCGCAAGCAGCACCGATTGTGAAGCCGTTGTAAGGTTTGCTCAACCGATGATGACAGATTGGGCGACTCGTCGCAGGTTAGTGCGGACTTGCACGAGGTTTTCCGCATGCGAAACGCGATTTGGCCGACGGCGCTCGCACTCTCCATTTCCACCGTCGCGCTCGCGCAGGCGCCCGGCAAATGGCCGCCTGATTCGCTGATCAACACGAAGGTCATCCCGAAAAACACACCGCCGATTCAAGTGGTCGGCACGATGCGCAACTTCGCCGGCGACCTCGGCGTACGCTGTCAGTTCTGTCACGTCGGTCAGGAAGGACAGCCGCTCCAACAGTTCGACTTCGCATCCGACGAGAAGCGAACGAAGCAGGTCGCGCGGCAGATGATGCTGATGGTTCAGGAGATCAACCGGCGCATCGACAGTCTGCCGGGCCATACGCAGGGCCTGGCCGTCACCTGTCGCACGTGCCATCGCGGGGTGAGCAAGCCGATTCCCCTCTCGCAGCTCGTCGCCGACGCCGCGATCGCCGTCGACGCCGACTCCGCGCTGCGCCTCTATCGGGCGCTCAAGCAGCGGTACGCCGGCAGCGACGCCTATGACTTCCGTGAGGCGTCGCTCAACACAGCCGCCTTCCGCACCGGTCGCGCGAACAAAGTGTCCGACGCGCTCGCGATCCTCGATTTCAACGAAGCGCTGTTCCCGAACTCGTCCGGGATGTCTGTCTTTCGCGGCAATATCCTGTTGATGCGAAGCGACACGTCAGGAGCCGAACGGGCGTTCCGCGACGCCATCCGCCGCGACTCGACAAACGCCGAGGCGCGAGGCAGGCTGCGCGACATCGGTCGTCCCTGAAACGGCCCTCCCAACCCTTTTGACCCGACGGGTGTCTAGCCTCCAGTAAGCGACATACTGGACCACCCTTTCGGGAGGCGACGATGGATCGCTCCGGCGAGCTGTTGCCCGGAACGTTCGAGATGCTCGTGCTCAAAGGCGTGAGCCTCGGCGACATGCACGGCTGGGGGATCGCCGATCGCATCGAGCGTTTGTCCGGCGGCGTGTGCGACGTCCAGCAGGGCACGGTGTATCCAGTCCTCCAGCGGCTCCTCCGTCGCGGATGGGTCGTCGCCGAGTGGCGCGTGACCGAGAACCAGCGGCGCGCCCGCTACTATCGACTCACCGCCGCCGGACGACGGCAGCTCGCCGACGAAATCAGTTGGTGGCACCGCGCCATCGGCGGCGTCGATCGGGTGCTGCGCGCCGAACCGCGGGAGGCGTGATGTCCTGGCTGCATGCCGCGCGACAGCGGCTCCGCGACCTCTTCGCCGGCGAACGGTCCGATCGCGAGCTCGCCGAGGAGATTGCCCATCATCTCGAGCTGGAGACCGAGCGCCAGATGCGTGAAGGCCTCGACCGCGCCGCCGCGCGCGCCGTCGCATACGTGCGGTTCGGCAACCCGACCACGATCACCGATGCCGCTCGCGCCGAACGCGGCAGTCTCCTTACGGAGGGAAGCGTGCAAGATCTCTCATGGGCTGTCCGCTCGCTGCGGAAGAACCTCGGCTTTACCGCTCTGTCGCTCCTCACCCTGGTCCTCGGCATCGGCGCCTGCACGGTCGCGTTCAGCGTCTTCAATACGGTCCTCCTTCGCCCGCTGCCGTATCGCGACGCCGATCGCCTCGTGTTCATTCGCGAGCGAACCTCGAGGGGCGAGCTCCGGCCGCCGTCGTTCCCCAATTTCGCCAGCTGGCGCGAGCAGACCCAGTCGTTCGCCGGCGTCGCTGCCGCGATGCATCCCTATTCGCGCACCGTCTCGGTGTCCAACGACGCCGAGCCGGCACGCCTGGTCTCTCTCGAAATTACGCGGCGCTTCTTTTCCACCCTGGGCATCGGCATGGCGCTCGGCCGCGAGTTCACCGACGCCGAGCACGCACCGGGTCGCTCGCGGGTGGCCATGGTCTCGTACGAGTTCTGGCAAAAGCAGATGGGCGCGCGCCAACCGTTGGGAATTATCCGGCTCGGCGACGATCCGACGCCAGTCGTCGGCGTGCTGCCGCCGGGTTTCACTTTCCTGCAACCCGCGGACATCTACCTTCCGCATGAAGGTCACACAGGCACGGTTCGCAGCTCGCACAACTACCAGGTGGTGGCGCGGCTAAAGCCCGGCGCCACGTTGGCCGGGGCGCGCGCCGAGATGACGGCGCTGTCGCGATCGCTGAAAGCCGTGTATGGAACGGAAACAGAGGCAGTCGATACAGACGTGCGACCGCTCCGCGATTTCGTGGTCGCGAACTATCGGACGCTCCTGTCGATCATCTTCGCCGCTGCAGCGCTCGTCCTGCTCATCGCCTGCACGAACCTGGTGAGCGCGCAGCTCGCCCGTGGATGGCACCGCGAACGCGAGATCATCGTGCGTGCCGCGCTCGGCGCTTCACGCGCGCGCATCGCGCGGCAACTGATCGTCGAAAGCGTCCTGCTGGTAATCAGTGGAACCGTGCTCGCGGTGCTGGTTGCCTACGCCGCGGTCACCGGCATCAAACAAGTCGGCGGAGCACTCGTGCCACGATTGAGCGAATTGTCGCTCGACGCGCGTGTGCTCGGCTTCGCGGTTGGCGTCGCCGCGCTGACGGCGCTCATCGTTGGCATCTACCCGGCCTTTCGCCTTTCTCGACGCGACGCCGGACAAGTGCTTCGCGCCGGGCGAGGCGGCTCGTCCGTCCGCTCTTCCGTCTGGCGCGCGCTGATCGGGTTCGAGGTGGCGCTGGCCGTCGTACTGGTCATCGGATCCGCCCTCCTCGTTCGCACCCTGCGCAACATCCTTTCGGCGGAGACAGGATTCGACTCGCATGGTGTCGTGACGGCGGCGATTACCCCCGCGGAATCGGACACGGCGAGATTCGGTGAGGTCGTCACCGCGCTCCGCGCGCTCCCCGGCGTCGAAGGCGTCGCGTTCACCAGCAACCTCCCGCTGCAATGGGGGAACTGGTCGGGTCCCGTGCGCCGGCCAAGTGATCCGACGGACCGCGACTGGCCCGCGATGGCCGGATTCCGCGTCGTGAGCCCGGACTATTTCACCGTCTTGCGTCAACCTCTGCTTCGCGGCCGGGCGTTCATGCCGAGCGATCGAGTGGGCGCGCCGGGTGTCGCGATCATCACGCCGGGCATCGCCGAGAAGCTTTGGCCCGGCCAGGATCCAATCGGCAAGAGGATCGCGACCAACTATCTGTTCAATGACTGGCTCACCGTGGTCGGTGTCGCCGCCGAAGCATCGAGTTGGTCGATGCCGCACGGGACGCAGAACGAGATCTATGTGCCCCTCGATCAGCGTCCGGGCAGCGTCGGGCAACAGCTGATCGCGGTCCTCAGGACGGCAGGCGGACCCGACGCCGTGATGGCTGCCACGCGCGCGAAACTCCGCGCGATTATCCCGCACTCACCGGCGCAGGTCGGCACGATCGACGACCGCATTGCCCAGAGCGCCGCCGACCGCCGGTTCGGCATGCTCGCGCTCACCGCGTTCGGCGTGATTGCGATCATCCTCGCCGCGGTGGGCATCTACGGCGTGATGTGGTACATCGTGAGCACCCGGACGCACGAGATTGGAATTCGCATGGCGCTCGGCGCGACGGCCGCGCGCGTGCGGCAGGACGTGCTATCGAGCGCGGCGGCAATGGCGGCGACCGGGATCGTCCTCGGCTTGGCCGCCGGTGCGTACGCCACGCGTTATCTACAGGCGTCGTTGTACGGCGTGTCGCGATTGGATCCTCGCATCTATCTCCTCGGAACGGGGATCACGCTCGGCATCGCCGTCATCGCCGCATACGTCCCCGCTTGGCACTCGAGTCGCGTTGACCCGATGGAGGCGATCCGCGACACTTGAGTGATGCCCAACCGAACGCGCTTTCCTGGGCGCGACGTAACGTCGCATCCGCGCCTCAGGCAGCTCGCGAAGCTCAAGACGCCGCAGAAGGTCCAAGATTTCCTCGACTCGCTCCCGATCAACTTCGAGAAGCGCGGCGAGACCTGCTCGTCGCCGCTCGCGTCTCTCGAGCGTGGCACGGTGCATTGCCTGGAAGGCGCGCTCGTCGCTTGCCTCGCGTTGTGGATGAATGGCCAACCGCCGCTCGTGATGGACCTCAAGACGACCGATGACGACGTCGACCATGTCGTCACGCTGTTCAAGTTCCGGCGCCACTGGGGCGCGCTCTCGAAGACGAACCACGGCGTCCTTCGCTTTCGCGAGCCGATCTTCCGCGACTTGCGCGAGCTCGCCGCGTCGTACTTTCACGAATATTCCCTTCCCGACGGCCGCAAGACCCTGCGCGCCTACTCCGCGCCATTCGACCTTCGCCGCTATCACGGGGATTGGATCATGACGCCCGAACCTCTCTGGATCCTGGAGCGCGAGATCGATCAGTCGCGACACTTCAAGCTCGTCAACCGCAGCCACATCGCTCGGCTCCGGCGGGCGAGCAAGATCGAGGTCCGCGCCGGAAAGCTGGTGGAATGGCGCGGATGACGCGCGCGAGGGTCGTCGTCGGGCCGGCACGCGTCGGACGAGGTGTTTTCGCGGCACGATCATTTCGTCGCGGCGATACAGTCGTTGAGATCGAAGGCCACGTCGTCAACTACAGGCGCCTCTGGGAGCACGAGGGATCGCGCTTCGCGGCTAATTGCATACGCTTTGGCCCGGAGACGTACATCGACCCTGGCGACGGGCCGGCGGGGTTCCTCAATCATTCCTGCGCGCCGAATTCGGCAATCACCAAGAGCGCGAATCGATTGCGCCTCGTCGCCGCCCGCCGAATCGCCCAGGGCGAAGAGATCGTGTTCGACTACTCCACAACGATTGGCGACGACGACGTCTGGCGGATGCGCTGCAAATGCGGTGACCCGTCATGCCGGCGACTGATCCGCAACTTTGGCTCGCTCCCTCTCGAGCGGCGCGCGTACTACCTCGAGAATGGATTCGTCCCTCCGTTCATCGTGCGCACGCTCGCGGACCGCGGCTTGGTTGGCTTGTCCCGTCACGCGGGACTCTCGTCGAGCCTTATCACGCCTCGGTGAAGCGCATCCCCTCCTTCGCCCGCGCCTCGTAAGCAAGGATGAAGTCGACGTTCTTCCGCTCGATCGGCGACAGCGACTTGAGCGAGAACTTTGGATCGGGATGATACCAGTCCTGGCTCGCGAAGTATGACTGGAGGTGCGGATCTTTGAACGTCCGCCCGTGCCGAGCGAAGATCTCGTTGCGCAATCGGCGGGCGATCTCCGGAAAGAGGCCGTCGACGTCGCGGTTGGAGAGCTCGCGGGTGGAGAGCTCATCGTGCCGCCGCGCCTCTACCGCCTGAATGACCTTGATGTTCGCTTTCTCGTTCTCGGAGAGCTCGGCGATCGTGAAGCTCGCGCGCGGCGTGTACCAAGGTTCGTTCTTGAAATAGTCGCGGAGCCACGGCGTCTCGAACCGCCGTCCATGCCGAGCGTAGACCTCGTTCCGCAGAATTCGCAGCTCGTAGAGCGACACGCCGCGAAGCAGCGTATCGGTCAGCGCCGTCGTCTGGAACAGGTACATCGTTCCCGGCGCGACGGCGAGCTTGAGGTCGCGCATTCGCGCGAGGGCGATCGTGTCCGCGTTCGCCCGCTCGATCGCCGAGAGCTCCTTGTTCGAGTACTCTTTCCGCCGATGATACCAGTATCGGTCATCGAAGTATTTCTGCAGAACCCAGACATCGCGCCCTTCGTAGTCTTCCTCGTCGGGCTCCTCGTCCATGAATGTCTGACCATGGATCGCGCCGATCTCCGAGGAAATCACCTCCCAGTCGGCCGCCGTGTGATGTCCGAGCATCGCCGTCGTGACGACGCGGTTCTGATTATACCGCATGTCGCCCGTCTCGATCTGCGTATGCTTTCGCGCCTCGGCGCCGCGGATCACGTCCAGGTTCGCTTTCTCGCGCGCGTTTAGTCGAGCGTTCGTGAACGTCGTATCCGGGCGATACCAAGGACGGGACTTCAGGTAAGTCTGGACGTCGGTTTCGTCCGGGAACGGCCGGCCGTGTTTGCCGAACACGATGCCGCGCAGCTGCCGAAGCGCGAGCAGCGACATGTGGTCGATCGCCACGGAGTCGACTCTGGCATGAGCAAAGTCGAACTTCTCCCATGCGACCGGAGACTGGGCCGCCGCGCCCGATGTCAGGAATAATGAAACACTCAGCCAACTGAATCGCCGACGGCAACCGACAGTCATCGAGAATCCCCGCCCCGAGGTTGCCGGCAAAAGTGCTCAAAGGGACAGCCGGTCTCAAGCGCCCCCCCCCCCGGCGCCCCCGGAGAAACTCACTACCGCGGCGTATGCAGCCGGCGCCTCCACTCCATTGCTCGTGTCTCGTCCGGATCGAGCTTCAGCGCCGTCGCGTACGCCTCCCCCGCGCCGCGAGTGTCCCCTTCGGCCGCGAGCGTTTGGCCGAGCGTGACGAATGCCCGTGCCCACGTCGGATAAATCTCGGTCAACACACGCGCGACGTGCACCGCCGCTTGGCGTTGTCCGCTCTCCAGCGCGCCCTGCACGAGTTGATTCGCCTGCCACCAGTCGTCATCCACCTGCTTGAACTTCTCGGCCGACGGCGGGGGTGGCTTGTAGAGCGCCTTGGCACGCGCAAACGCGGCGCTCGCCTCGCGCTCCTTGCCCGACAGCGCGAGCGTGTATCCGTGCAGCAGATAGCTCCGCCAGCTACCGAACAACGACGTCATCGCCTCGGCCAACGCCACCGCGTCAGGGATGCGTCCGTCGTTGGCGAGGGCACGCACCGTGAGATCCTGTCCCGAGAAGTACACGGGCCACGCCGGGCCCGGCGTCCCGGCAATCGTCCGCCCGTGGTCCGCCGAATCCCGCGCCTGACGAAGCCGATCGACGTACGCGGCGACGCCTTTTTCCTTCAGGCGGGAGACGTTGCCCTCGACTCCGGGCGGACGCTGGCTCGCTACGTCGGGGAGCCAACCTTCGACCTCGATCGAGATCGATACACTGTCACCCATCGTCGCCGCACGGGCCGCGGTAAACCAGGAGTTGTATTGCGAGCCGCCGGTGATGCCGAAATCCTTGCGTGCGAGGCGCAGCTCCGATGTCCCGTCGAGCAACAGGTTTCGCGACTCGGGACTGCGCTGCGGACCCTCGGCCAGGATTTGGATCGGAAGCGAGACGTTCTTCGTCACACCGTGCATCGTGAGCCTGCCGTCGGCCATCCAGCCGGTCGGCGTCGATCGCAGGCGATCGCTCTGAAAAATGATCTTCGGATACCGCTCGACGTCGAAGAAATCGCTCGTCCGCAGGTGGTCGTCGCGGTGCGGCCAGCCGGTATCGATGCTCTTCGCATCGATTACCGCGCTCACCGACGAGTTCGACGGATTCGCCCGATCATACAGCATTGTTCCGGTCCACTCGGTGAACCGGCCTTTGACGCGCGTGAATGCAAAGGGAATCGAGAACTCGACGATCGAATGCCCGGCATCCACCACGTACTCCTCGAGCGCCGGCCGACGGGCCTGGGCACCGGCCGCGATCGGAAGGATCGCGCCGACGATGAGTGACCTCGCAAGAATTCCGGCTGGGAGCACGTCGCACCTCGGGGGGGAGAGAAAAGACTGATATCTCCCAAATGCTCACTGACGCGCGGAGGTTACATGCCGGTTTCGCTCAACAGCGTAACGGTGCGCTTCCCGCCGGGCGGGACATTCGCCTCGACGGCGCGGACCGCGATGCCGTCCGACTTTCGAACCCAGTAGTCAACGACGCCGCCCGAGTACCTGATCGTCATGCGCCAGCAGTCGAATGTGCCCGCGGGTACGCGCACTCGTTCCTCTCCCGTGACGCGAAGCTCGACAGGATGGAGCACATCCTTGGGAATCACCGCCCAGCCGAGCACCGTGAGGCTGCCTTGCCACGTCGCGGAGAGCGGCACCGCCGCCAGATAGATCGGCGTGAGCGCGTCGGACAAGAACGGCGCATACGCCGACCGAAGACGGCGCGCGATCGGCCGCATCCCGGTCACATCGTCGAGGGTCATACGACCGGAAAGGCTGTCGCCGATCGCGCGTTGCTGGATGTTGATTCCGTTCCAGCGACGGTACGGCCGCACATGCACGGCTCGCGTCAGGAGTCCGAGATTGCTCCGTCGTACGAACACCGTTTCCGCGTTGATCGCCGCACCGCCGGTGCCTGACTCGCGCTCCAGCTTGACCACCCGCCACGCCGGTGTTCCCTCGGCACTGTCAGCCGTTACCGACAAACTGCCTTCGACCGTCTTCACAGCGCGCTCGGCGGAATCGGTGAACACTCGCCGGTAGCGCAGCGTCCCGGCGTGGATGCGTTCCGCGTGAATCGGAAACGCAGCCGGAAGTCGCGGCGCGCCCGCCGGTTGCTCCGCGTGCGCTACACCGCCGAAGAATGAGAGCGATGCGACGGGCTGCGCCTCGCGCGCGTCTTCGCGGCTCGACCGATACAGCGGCAGCAGAAGCACGCCGGCGATTACAGCAACGGACGCGATGACGTAGCGGTGAACCGAGACGGAGGAGTCGCGTCCAACCGGCAGAATGACTCGGCCGCCCGCGGCGCGATCGGCGAGGATGCGCTGACGGAGCTCAGCCGGCGCCGGCGGCGTGCGGAGAGCGGCCAGCTCCGGTTGAATCGCGTCCGCGAAGGCGTCGAGCGCACGGTCTCTCTTGCCAAACCAGCTCATCGTTCCTCCAGTAGGCGACGCAACGCACGCAGGCCGCGGTGCAATCTGACCTTTGATGCCGCCACCGAGATGCCGACCATGTCCGCGATTTCGGCGTGTGAGTAGCCTTCAATCTCCTTGAGCACGAGCACCGCACGGAGACTCGGCGGCAGGGTCGCGACCGCTGTCGCGAGGTCCATCGCCGCGGCAGCGTCGTGCGATGGCGCGGCGAATGAAGCGTCGAGGGCTTGCGTCGCGCGTACCTCGTCATGACGCAGGCGGCTGAGCGCCACTCGCACCGTGACGCGCTTGAGCCACCCGACCAACGTGCCACGCTCCTCGTACCGGCGCAGCGCTTCCGGGAGGCCCAGGAAGACGTCGTGCACTACGTCTTCGGCGTCCGCCTTTGACATCGTCAGCCGATAGGCGACGGCCAGCAGCATCGCGGCGTAGCGGTCATACAGCCCGCCCAGAGCCGCCAGATCACCGCCGGCGACGAGCGTGACGAGCTCGGCGTCGCTTCGGGCGGTGGTCGGCGGTCTCTCGTCCCTGGCGGCTACGGTCACGACACCCAAACGCGATCGATATACCAAAGGTTACACGGTGTCCGACCGTCATTTAAGTTGCGGTCGCATGCCGAATCATTCGACTTTGCGAATGCGGGCGCTCGTCATAGCCGCGGTCGTCGTTGCGACTGCCTGCGCGAGCGCGCCGCGTAATCCCGTGCTCGACAGCTATCCGGCGGGAATCGTCGGCCATACCACTGTTCTTTATTACGACGTCCACGGCCGCAGCTTCGACGAGCTGCGCGCCGACATGCGACGACTCGGTCCCAAGGTCGCCGACAGTAGCTTTGTCGGCGAGACGAGATCGCCGATGCGCTGGAGCTGGCGCACGGAATCGGCGAACGGAACATGCTCGGTCCGTGACGTCACCGTCACGCTGAACGCGCAGATCACGCTGCCCCGCTGGACGCCGCCGGCGGACACCGAACCGGGGCTCGCCACCGAGTGGGCTAGGTTCGTCGCGGCCTTGGAGACGCACGAGGCGGGACACAAGGACATCTCCGCCAAGGCGGGCAGCGAGATTGTAACGAGATTGCGCGGGTTGTCCGGCCTTTGCTCGCAGATCAACACGCGCGCCGGCGACCTCGCCCGGGCGATCGTCGATAAGGCAAGCGATGACCAGAAGACCTATGATGCGGTGACCCGGCACGGGTTGACGCAAGGCACGGCCTTCGGCGCGGGCCGCGCGCGGGCCCTGCTCAGCGCGAACGCTCCGCTCGTCCTGTTGGCGGCGCCGCGCGCCGGTACCGTACGCGGTGAGGTGCCCGTTCCGGTCAACCGGGTGTGGAACATCCTACGCGGAGTGTACGAAGCGGCGGGCCTGCAGGTCAACGCCGTCGACAGCGTGTCGCACGCACTCGGCGATTCGTTGACGGTGCATGGTTCGCTCACCCGATTCCCGGTGAGTGAGCTCGTCGACTGCGGCGCGCCGCCGACCGGGCGGAACGCCGACTCAGTGGACGTCAAGTTGTTCATCACCACGCGCCTTGACGCCATTCCGCCATCAGCCGCCTGGATGATGAACACCGTGCAAGCCGTCGCCCACCCCGCCGGTGCGCCCGCCATCGCCTGCCGGTCCCGCGGCACGCTCGAACGGTACTTATTCGATGCGCTCCGCGGCCGGCTGGCCCGATCGGATCCCTGACCCCGCCGTTCGCCTCCTATTGATCGTCACATCTTGACAATCAAGTGTACGAACCGTAGCCTCCTCCGGTCACTCGCTGGGAGCGAGGCATGGCGATCCGGCATTGCGTCACGTTGGCATTGGCCGCGTGTTTTGCGTCGAACGCGGACGGGCAAGGCATTCCGACACCCCCGCTGACCGATTCAGCGCTTCCCAACTCGATGCGCGCGCTGGCGGCGTACGTCGCCCGCGAATTCAGGACTGACAACCGCGACTCGCTGCTCGATGTCACCTTCCGCCTCGCGCTCGTTCGGGGCGACTACGCCGGCGCCGCGGCAGCGCTGCGCGATCTACGAGCCGCGCGCCTGGCGCGATCGCCGAATCCGCAGACGCGCGCCCTCAACATTCAGTTCCAGATCCTG
>Ga0310812_10000413_pt1 | contig 16667 bp, 13 predicted proteins | sample NN3metagenome_FD_205747 | JGI IMG/M metagenome (GOLD analysis project Ga0310812, IMG submission 205747) | Soil microbial communities from experimental microcosm in Duke University, North Carolina, United States - NN3 | ecosystem: Engineered > Artificial ecosystem > Soil microcosm > Unclassified...
TCGATGTTGACGTCGGCCTCCGGGCGCTGTTCCGGGCTGAGTGTGCCGTCAGCCCGCGGCATGCCGTGGTCGAACAGCATCATGTCGTGTTGGATCATGCCGAGCCACTTGGGTTCCGGGTACTTGCCGGAGCCGGCCGGTTCTTCCTTGCCCTGCAAGGCCTGTCGCTGCGCGATGTAGGCGCGGGCGCCGTTGGTGCCAGTCTCTTCGTTGTTCCACAGAATGAAACGGATCGAGCGATCCGTCTGGACATCGGGCTGACTGAACACGCGAGCCAGCTCCATTACCAGCGCGGTTCCGGAGCCGTCGTCGTTCGCGGCCTCGCCCCACCCGTGGCCGTCCATGTGGCCGCCGACGATGTACATCTCGTCCGGGTGCGTCTTGCCGACCTTGGTGCAGTAGACCTCCTGGCGCTCGCCATCCGTGGCCGGTTGGGTGTTCAACGCGCGAAGTTTGGCGTCGGGTTGCTTTAGAGAATCCGTATTGACGCCCGTTTGCGTTCGGACACCCCAGAGGCGTCCACCGCCCTGCGCCGGCGTCGGAGATTTGCCGACTCCGACAACGCTCCCCGCGGGTCGAGCGGGGCCGCGGCCACCGCCGCGCGCTCCGGCCGAATCAGCGCGCGTGCTCTCACCGCCCCGACCGCGACCGCCGCCACGCGGCAGTGTGGTATAGGTGTAAATGATCCGCTCCGTGGGCGTGCACCCGTAGCTCTTGAGCTGGGCCTCGATCCAATCGACGGCGGCGCGATTCCGATCGGTGCCCTGGCGGCGGTCGCCGAACTGCGTGAGGCCCTTGATCGTCGCCTTGTACTTCTCGAGGTCGAGCCGGTCGACCAGCGTGCGTACGGGATCGTTGGCGGTGTCGGGGGCGGGGGCGGGGGCGGCACTGCCTTGTGCGCGCGCGGGACGCGCCACGACTGAAAGAAGTAGCAGCGCGGTACATGCGCTGATGAGGCGGCGAACGATCGGCATGATATGATCTCTATTGATGGGAGTACGCTGTCGACCCAGCTAGCATAAAGCGACGGCGGCATCTACGGAACCAATCGTCCACCCGCGCCCACAGGCCTCAATGGAGATTCACGACGCTATCGAGCTCCTTCGCGACGCCGTCGGCAGCAGCCGGGGCGTGTGGGCGGACCTTGGCGCCGGTACCGGAACATTCACCCAGGCGCTCGCCGCGTTGCTGGCGGACGGGAGTACGATCTACGCGGTCGACGACGACGCGAGTGCCGTTCGCGCCTTAGCCGCGTTGCCGCCGGCACGAGGCGTTCGCGTCGTCGCAATGAAGGCAGACTTCACGAGGCCGCTCCCCCAGGCGATCGCCGAGACGCCGCTCGACGGAATTTTGCTTGCTAATGCATTGCACTTTGTCCGCGACGGTGAAGCGGTGCTCGAGCGGCTCGTCGCGGGAGTGCGACCTGGCGGCCGCGTCGTTCTCGTCGAATACGACCGGCGCGCGGGGAGCCGTTGGGTCCCTTATCCGATTCCGGCAGCGCGTTGGCCGGAGTGGGCTGTCGCGGCGGGACTCACCGGCGCGAGAATCACCGCGACGCGACCGTCGGAATATCAGGGGATACTCTACGTCGGGGCGGCGGCGAAAGCCGACTAGGGAGGAGGCAGCGGCTTCGCGTCCTTGTCGCTGCGCGTGGAGCGGCGCAAAACGAAGTAGAGCGGCGACCAGCCTACGAGACTGGTGAGGAGCAAGACAACCGCGATCACTCCCACGACGTCGCTGACGACGCTGCGGGGTATGGCGAAGTATGCGATGCTCAGCGAACTACCCAAAAGCATTCGCCCCGCGCGGTCCGCATCCCCGATATTCTGATTCACGTCGTCCCCTCCGCTCGTCGACGGTGTCATTCATACTACGGCGGGGGATCCGACCGTCCAGTCGGCGATACGTACCTTCCGGCGGCGAGTCACGAGGACTCGCCGCCGGTACGAGCGAGCGACGGGCGTCGTCAGGCGTGCGCGAACTGACGCATGAACTCTTCTTGCCGCTGCATCATCTCGTCCTGCGTCAGGTCTTCCTTGTGCGTGGCGATCGTCCACCGATAGCCTTCGGGATCGATGACCATGCCGCACCGGTCGCCCCAGAATTGGTCCGAGATCTGGCCCATCGGTCCGGGCGGCACTTGTGCTCCGGCGTCGACGGCGCGGCGGAACAACGAGTCAGCGTCCTCGACATAGAGCCAGAGCGACGCCGGCGATCCGTGGTACGCGCTCGGCCCTTTGCCTTCACCCATCGCGTCGTTCATCATCACGTGCGAGTTGCCGATTTTGAGATCGGCGTGCATGACCTTGCCGTCGGGCCCCACAGCGCGCGATACCTCGACGGCGCCGAACGCCTTCTTGTACCAATCGATCGCTCGCGACGCGTTGTCCAGCGTCAGTTGCGGCGTCACGGTGTGGAATCCTTCGGGAATCGGGTTCTTCGCTTTTGCCATGGCGAGCTCCTGGGCGGCGGTGAATGGGGGAGATGACTCGACGGAGGATCCGTCGGAGCCGGGAGAGGCCTGCAACGACCGTTCCTCGGCTGGCCGCCTCATCCCAGCTTCTGCATCAGGGCTCGTCGCGGCGCACCAGCTGGCCACCCCACGACGCGGGGTCGACGTCATCGACTGTCTGCGAGAACGTCCACCGATGACCGCCGGGATCGCGCGCGCCGTACTGCCGCTCGCCGAACGGGTGGGTCACCGGCGGCGACGAGACGTCAGCCCCAGCCGCGACCGCACGAGCATAATGCACGTCGACGTCCGCTACTCGAACGAGAATCCCATGCCCGGACGGCGACGCATCAGCACTCTCGCGCGAGCGATCCATCACAACGACCGCGCCATCGCCGCAGAGCAACTGAATACGGTGGTCGCCGATGCGGAGGTGCTCAGTGAAACCGAACGCGCGACACAGCCACGCCGCCGCGGCCGGAACGTCGGCGTATGCCAACTCTGGAATAATGGTCGCCGACGGAATCGAGCGGTTGTTACGCATCGTGCTGATGAGGTTTCTGTGCTATCGATCGCGATCGGGCAAGTTCGGCCCGAATGAGAGGACCTTGGAGAAGAACGGCAGCGCTTTGGTTTCGAGCCGCTCGCCGATCTTGCTCGTATGCGTGCCCTCGTATGTCTCGAAGGTGTGTTGGATCGCGTCGTCGGCGAGTAAGCGATCCATTCGCTGATTCTCCGCCAGCAGGCCGTCTTGAAGACCGACGTCGAACGCGATGAAGCGGATGCGCTTGAGGTTCGCGACGTACTGATTGAGCATGGCGACCGGGGCGTTCGCACTCCACGCTGCCATGACTTCGGGCTGAAGCGTCCCGTCCTTGTACGGCAACTCGAAGTAGGGCGGAGCCTTCGGATTCGGCGACCACGCCGCGGCCAACGCCACCAACACCTTCGTCAAGAAATCCGCTTTCGCAAACACGCTGTCGGACTGTACCGCCTGCGCTTTGGCGACCGCCGCGGGTTGCGCGTAGGTCGGCGTCAGGCAGCAGGCGCTCAACGCGTAGACGGCGCCGTAGACCTCGGGATACTTCATCGCCAAACGGAACGTGCCGTACCCGCCCATCGAATGTCCGGCGAGTCCGCGGCTGGCCCGCGACGCAATCGTGCGATAGTGACCGTCGACATACGTCACTAGTTCGCGCGTCACGAACGTCTCCCAATCGCCGGTCGTCAGCGAGCTGCCATAGAAGCTGCCGGCGTAGCGCGTATTGGCATCCGCCATGACGAGGATCATATCGCGCGTGTTGCCCGCCGCGATCGCCTTCTCCATCGACGCGGGCAGGTTCACGAAGTGCGACGGCACGCGGAACCAGCCATTCTCGGTATCCGTGAACCCGTGGAGGACGTAGACGACGGGATACCGCCGCTGTGAATCCGCGCGGTAGCTCGGCGGGAGATACACCGAGACATCGCGATCCGGCGAGTCGCCTTCCAGATTCCCCTCGAGCGCGGCGCCGTGAACCTTGATTCTGTCGACGCTTCCCTTCAGCGCGGGCAGCGTCTGCGCCGTGGCCGGACGCGGGGAAATCACGCAGATGAGCGCGACACAGATCAGGCGACGCATCAAAGTCTCTCTCTCGGAGATTGGCGTCCGATTATATGGAGCGCGCTAAACGGACGCCAGCGACGCCTGCCGACGGTCGGGGCTTGCCAGGCAGCAGGCCCAATCCTATACTCCCCTCTAACACAGAGGGGACGCCTATGCGTCGCGTGTTCCGCATTCCATTCAGCCGCTCCCGTCTCGTTCGCGATGTCGACGACGAGATCGCGTTCCATGTTCAGTCGCGCATCGACGCCCTCGTGGCGTCGGGGATGCCGACGGCCGAGGCTCGCGCCGCGGCGCTGCGACAGTTCGGCGATTTGCCCACCGTTCGCGACGAGATGCTCGTCATGGACCGCCAGCACGACAGCGCGCAACGACGCGTGAATCTGTTCGCCGAGCTGCGGCAGGACGTCGCCTTCGGCCTCCGGACGCTGCGGCGCAACGCCCTGCTGACCGCGCTCGTCGTCGGTGGCCTCGCACTCGGCATCGGCGCGAACGCGGCAATCTATGCTCTCGTCGACGCGATCTTGGTGCGCAAGCTCCCCGTCCCCGATCCGGATCGGCTCATTATCGTCGGCGACCCGCGGTACGTCGACTCGCGCGGCCATGGAACGCCGGACGCCATTCTCTTCTCGTACGCCCTCTGGAACGAAGTGCGCAAGAACGCGCAATCGTTCGAGCACCTCGCCGCGGTCAGCGATCCCGATCGCATCGACGCGCGCATCGACGAAGCGCGAGGCGAGATCGAGCATCCACGAGGGCGGCTCGTCTCCGGCGACTACTTCGCCGTGCTCGGTCTTCGCGCCGTCGTCGGCCGAACGCTCGACGCGTCGACCGACGATCCGGCCGCACCGCCGCAAGCAATGATCAGCTACGACTACTGGACGCGTCGCTTCAACAGCGATCCGGGCGTCGTCGGTCGGACCATGTTCCTCGACGGACTCCGCGTGACGATCACCGGCGTCGCGCCCCCGGGATTCATCGGCGAAGTCGTCGGCTACCGGACGGACATCTGGCTTCCGCTCGCGCTGCGCGACCGACTGCATCCGAACGCGCCGATCTTCCGCGATCGCCGGATGATGTGGCTGCTGCTCATCGGACGTCCGAAGGCCGGACTGACGCTGGAGCAGGTTCGCGCGCAGTTCACGCCGGTCATCAAGGCGGGTGTCGCCGCAACGGCCGCGTCCGACGAATTGGCTGAAATCAAGGAGCGCGGCATCACGACCGTCTTTGCGCCAGGCGCGCGCGGTTTGTCGACCGTCCGCGCTCCCTTCGCGGCGCCGCTCGTCACGCTGATGGCCGGCGTCGCGCTGCTGCTCTGTATCGTCTGCGTGAACATCGCGAACCTGTTGCTGGCGCGCGGCATCGCGCGGCGACGCGAGATGTCGCTGCGGCTTGCGATCGGCGCCAATCGCGCGCGGATCGTTCGACAGCTTCTCGTCGAGAGTCTCTTGCTCGCGTTCTTGAGCGGCATCGCCGCCGTCGTCGTCGCCTGGTGGGGGAGCCGGCTCCTCGTCACGATGGCGTCGGAGGGTGATCCGATCTCGCTCGCCGTCGGGCCCAATGCGCGCGTTCTCGCGTTCACGCTCGGCGTTTCCGTCCTGTCCGTCGTTCTGTTCGGGCTGGTTCCGGCTTTGCGCGCGTCGCGCGTCGATCTCGCCTCGGCGCTTCGCTCGACGTCCCGCTCCGTGTCCTCGGGCGCGCGCTTCGGCACGACGCTCATCGCCGGACAGGTCGCGCTCTCGCTGCTCCTTCTCGCCGGCGCTTCCATTCTCACCCGGAGCCTGCGCCACACGGAGACGCTTCCGCTCGGCTTCGATCGAGATCATTTGATGGTCGCCGATCTCGACATCAGCACGCCGGGCTACGCGGCGGAACGCCTCGCCGGCGCCGTGCACGCGCTTCGCGACCGCGTCGGCACGGTGCCTGGCGTCGCCGCAGTCTCGTATTCGATGCTCGGCATCTTCTCGGGCACGGAATGGCACACCGACATCCACGTCGCCGGCTTCGTTCCTCGATCGACAAAGGACAGCTCCACCGCGGCGGATGAGGCGGGCGCCGGGTACGCGCGGACGATCGGCGCGCATCTCATCGCGGGCCGGGACTTCGGCGCCGAGGACGAAGGCGTCGCGCCTCGGACGGCGATCGTCAACCAATCGTTCGCTCGTTTCTTCTTCAACGACCCTTCGGGACGCAACGTTGTCGGACAGTACGCGCGCTTCGACGATTCGAGCGTGGTGCAAATCGTCGGCGTGATCGCCGACGTGCGGGGCCGGTCGCTCGATACGCTCGAGTCACCGGCCAACGAACGCCGCATCTACATCCCGTACCTGCGACGGAGCGGCACGACGAAATTTGCGCAACCGGGACGGCTTCGACTGCTCGTTCGCGCCAACGGCGACCCGGGCGCGATCGCGCAGGCCGTTCGCGCGGCGATCGTCGAGACGGATCGCAACCTTCCGATCGACGCGATCGACCCGGTCCGCCAGCTCATTCGCATCTCGATCCGCGACGAACGTCTCGTCGCGCGCCTGGCGACCGGCCTCGGCGCGCTCGCGCTCCTCCTCGCGGCGATCGGATTGTTCGGCGTCGCATCCTACAGCATCGCCCGTCGCACGAGCGAGTTCGGCGTCCGCATCGCGCTCGGCGCGAATCGCGGCGACATCGCGCGATTGGCCGTGCGCGACGGATTGCGCCCCGTGGTGATCGGCATTCTGCTCGGCGTGCCGCTGGCGGTCGCCACCGTGCGATTGCTCGAACATCACCTCAGCGGGATCTCGAGCGATCCTTTCTCGATCTCGACCTCGATTGTCGTGCTGCTGGTCAGCGCGACGATCGCCGTTCTCGTCCCGGCGCGACGCGCGATGCTGATCGATCCGACGTCGGCCCTTCGGGACGAGTAGATCGTTGGAAAGGGCGAACCTGCTTTGGATACGGGACACGACGACAGGATTTGGCGGACGGACTACAGGACACTTCTCCTCAATGGGGTCGAGCGCGACAGACTCTCCGCCACCCAATTCAACAGCAGTTCTCCTGCAATCACCCTTTCAATCCCGTTTGTCTTTTCCGTATCCAAGGCAGTTTCGCCTTTCCAACGATGACTTAATCCAGCCGCATAGCGACAACCGGGCTCACTCGCATCGCCGAGCGGGCGGGGAGCCAGCTCGCCAACAGGCTCACGAGTACGAAGACCAGCGCCGTCCCCCCGAAGCTCATGGGATCGGTCGCGCTGAGGCCCGCAACCAGGAACGCGCTGAGCGGCGACGTAATCAGCGCCGCGACGCCGAGGCCGAGCGCGAGACCGACGCCGACGTGGAGGGTGGCGTCGCGCATCACGAGCCTCAGGACCGCGCCGCGCGACGCGCCGAGGGCGGAGCGGATGGCGATCTCGCCGATGCGGCGACTCACGCTGTACGAGACGAGCGCGTAGAGTCCGAACGCGGCGAGCAGGAGACCGAGCATGCCGAGCGTCCCGAGGACCGATGCGCCGATTCGGCTCGGCAGGAGCGCGAATTGGAGCGCCGACGCCATCGGCTCGACCGTGATGGCGACCGACTTGTCGAGCGCGCCGAGTGCCTGTCGCACCGGCGCCACGAGCGCCGTCGGATCGGTCTGCGTTCGCGCGATCACGAAGCCGACGCGAACATCCTTCGTGCTTTGTCGGAGCGGCACGTAGACGGCCGCGCGTTCGTCCTCGCCCAACGTCCGCATTTTGCTGTTCGCTACCACGCCGACAACGCGGAAGTCGCTGCTGTCCTCGACGAATTGTACTCGCTGGCCGATCGGGTTCTTTCCGCCCAGAAAGCGGCGCGCGAAGACTTCGTTGACAATGGCCACCGCCGGGCTACCCGGCGCGTCCGTCTCGCTGAACCCGCGGCCGCCGAGGAGGCGGATTCCCATCGTCGAGAAATACCGGGGGCCGACGATCTCTCTCGAGAACTCGACGTGCCGGGTTTGTGCCGCGCCGTCGATACGCGCGCTCAAGCCATTGCTCGATCCGGCGTACACGGTGAGCGGAACGGATGCGGCGTAGGCGACGTCGGCGACGCCGGGCAGTGAGCGCACGCGGCCGACGGCCGTCTCGAGGAAAGCCGGACGATCCGCGCCGCGGTCGCTCGCGCCTTGCACGAAGCCGATCTGCGCCACGAGCGCGTGACTGACCTCGAAGCCGGGACTCGTGACCTGCGTGCGAATCAAGTTGCGCACGAACAGGATGGCGGTAACGAGCAGGATCGTCGAGATCATCACCTGCCCGGTCAGCAACACGCCGCGCGCGCTGAACCGGCGAACGACGTAGAACGGCTCCTCACGCTTGAGCGCGGGGACGAGCGACATCCGTGTCGCCTGCAGCGCCGGCAGCAGCGCGCACGTCACGAGCGTGAGCGCGACGAGCCCGATCGCGCAGAGAAAAACCGCACGGTCGGCGGTGAGATTGAGGACGATGGGAAATGGAATCGGGAGCGACAGGCTGTTCACGACACGCATGAACACCAGGCTCAATCCGACGCCCGCCGCGGTGCCGATGAGCGCCAGCCACAATCCCTCGATCATGAGCTGCTGAATGAGACGCGGACGCGAACCGCCGATGGCGAGACGGACGGCAATCTCCTGGCGACGCCTCGTTCCGCGCGCGATGAGCAGTCCGGCCACATTCGCGCAGGCGATGAGCAGAACTGACAGCGACACGAATCCGAGCACGGCGAGAAAGAGGCCGATCATTCTCGCTTCCTTCCCCGTCCGGAAGGTGTTCACCGGCGCGAATTCCTGGACGCCGCCGTACAATGTGTCGCCGGCCTGCCGCGCCAGCCGCCGGTCCAGCGCGTCGAGCGCGGTGCGCGCCTCGGAGAGAGTCTGTCCCGGTTTCAATCGGCCGACCAGCTGGACGATCGACGCGTTTCGAGGGCGCGACTCGGGTCCGAGACTCCGGTTGAGTGGCAGATACACGGCGGGTGCGATCCCGAACCCAGCCACGCTCCGCAGATGCGGCGGCAGGACACCGACTACGGTATACGGCTCGCCGTTGATGACCAATGCGCGGCCGATGATAGCGCTGTCGCCGCCGAGGCGGAGCCGCCAGAACTCGTCGGTGATCACCGCGAGATGCGGATCGAGCTCGGCGCGGGCCTCCGTGGCCGAGAACGGCCGGCCGCGCGCGACGGGAGTGCCGGTCACCTCGAAGAAGTTCGCCGTGACGAGCATCGGAACGATTGATACCGCGGCCGTGCCGCCCCCGCCCCCGTCGAGCCAGTTCACTTCCCCTTCGATGGAATAGCCGGCGAAGCGCTCGAGGGCGCCGCCGGCGTCGAGGTCGCGCCAGCGCTGATAGGTCACGTGGCTCCCGTGACTCACGCGCGCGTTGACGAGCGTCGCGGGATCGCGGGCGTCGGGCGGCGCGAACACGACGGCGCGTGCGAGGCTGAAGATCGCGATGTTGCCGCCGACGCCGAGCGCGATGGACAGCGTCGCGGCGACGAGGAGCATGGGCTCGCGCAGCAGCGCGCGGAGCGTGTAGCGGAAATCACGAAGCAGGTTCTCGATGACGGCGACGCCGCGCGCGTCGCGGGCTTCCTCGCGCACGTTCTGAACCCCGCCGAACGTCGCCAACGCGGCCCGTCGCGCTTCGCCGGGCGTCATGCCCCGTGCGACATTTTCTTCGGTCTGCCGCTCGACGTGTTGGCGCAGCTCGCGGTCGAGATCCACGTCCGCTCGGCCGCGCTGGACCAGCGACCGAACGCGAAAGCGCAGTGCATCCACCAATCGCGCCATCGAAACCTCAGGCGTTGCGGAGTGTGAGACGGATGGCCGCTGACAGACGCTCCCACTGCGTCAGTTCGGCCTCGAGCGCCGCGCGACCGGCTTTGGTCAGCGCATAGAACTTTGCGTCACGTCCAGTTTCGTTCTCGCGCCACTCGGACTTGATCAGTCCCTGGGCCTCGAGGCGATGGAGCGCGGGATAGAGCGACCCTTGCTTGATCTGGAGCACGTCTCCGGACGCCACCTGGATCCGCTTGGCGATCGCCCACCCATGGCGCGCCTCGGCGGCGAGCGCCTTGAGGATGAGAAGATCGAGGGTGCCTTGAATGAGGTCGGACGGACGCATTTCGTGGCTCTGGGCTTACACCAAGATTATCTACAACCGATGCCTAGATTATCTACAACCCCGCGCGGACGCCGTCAAGAGTCCACTCTTGACCATGGCGGCCCGCCACCGTATATGTGTGACTCACACATATGCCGCTCCCATGCTCACCGACGAACTGAAGAAAGGCAGCGCCGAGTTCCTCATCCTCTCGCTGCTCGAAGCGGAGCCGAGGCCCGCTCGAAGGGCGTGATCAGCTTTCACGTCGCCTCGCTCTACCCGCTGCTCTACCGGCTGGAGGATCGCGGCTGGATCGTCGGCCGATGGGTGGAGAAGGCCGGCGAGCGACGGCGGCGGTTTTACCGGCTGACGGCCTCCGGCAAGGACGCGCTCGAGGCGCAGCGCGACAGCTGGCGCGAGTTCGTCGCCGCGATCAACCGCGTTTCCGGAGTGCGCTATGCCTGATCATCCCCTCACGTACGACTGGCGCGCCATGGTCCGCGACCGGCTTCGCGCGGCCAAGCTGCACCCGCAAGACGAGGCGGAGCTCGTCGAGGAGATGGCGCAGCATCTCGAGGAACAGTTCAGGGACCTCGCCGCGTCAGTCGGCGCCGAGGCGGCACACGAGCGGCTCGCGGCTCAGTTGCGAGATCAGTCGCTCGACGAAGCGGTCGCCCGACGGCGGCGGCGCGCCGCTCCGTCGCGCGCGCGGGCCTGGAGCTCGGCATCGATCTGGCGCGACGTCCGTTACGGCTTTCGTTCGCTGCGGCGAAGCCCGGGTGTTCTCGCCGCGGGCACCGCGGCGCTCGCGCTGGGGATCGGCCTCACCACCATGATGTTCAGCGTCGTCTACGGCACGCTGATCAAAGGCCTCCCCTTCGACGACCCGTCGCGGATCGCGTACGTCGCGTACACCGACCCGCAGCACGGGATGTTCGACGGCGGTGCGCCACAAGGCGACTTCCAGCGATTCGCGGCGCGACAGCGATCCTTCGTCGGCTTCGGTGGTCTCTACGGCGCCACCGCCACGATCACCGGCGGCGATCGGCCCGATCGAATCGCGATCGCGCGAATGACTGCCGGCGTATTCGATGTGCTCGAGGTCCGTCCCATGCTCGGCCGCGTGTTCGTCGCAAGCGACAACCAGCCGGACGCCGCGCCGACCGCCATTCTCGGATACGCGATCTGGCGCGATCGATATGCGTCGGATTCCTCCGTGATCGGTCGAGCGATTCGCGTAAGTGGAAAATCTTATACGGTCATCGGCGTGATGTCGGAGAAGTTCCAGTTTCCCGACCTCGCACAGATATGGCTCCCGCTTCAACTCAATCCCTCACTCGTCCCGAGCAAGGGGCAGCCGCTCAACATCGTGGGACGCCTGCGACCCGGCGTGGACTACGCAAGCGCGAACGCGGAATTCCGCGGGCTGATGAAGCAGCTCGACGCCGAACGCGCGAAGCCGGCGACCGAACGGCCGGTCGTCCTGCCGTACGTTCGGGCGACTCTGCCCAAGCGGGTCTACACCCTGCTCTACTCCATGCTCGCCGCTGTCATGCTCGTCCTGCTGGTTGCCTGCGCGAACGTCACCAACCTGCTTCTCGACCGCACGCTCGGCCGCAGCCGCGAGATCGGAATTCGCACCGCGCTCGGCGCGTCACGGCTTTCCGTGGTGCGTCAGTCCCTCGTCGAATCCGCGATCCTCGCTGCGCTCGCGGCGATTGTCGGAACGGTGCTGGCCTACGTCGGCGTCATCCTGTTCAACGGCGCGTTTGGGGAATCGGAGCGCCGGTTCTGGATGGACATTCGACTGCACCCCGCCGTCCTGATGTTCGTCGTCGCCATGGCCGTACTCGCGACCCTGGTGTCCGGACTTCTTCCGGCGATTCAAGCGGCGAGGCTCGACGTCAGCTCGATTCTCAAAGACGAATCGCATTCGGCGTCGGGGCTTCGCGTGGGCCGGATGAGTCGCCTCATCGTCGGGTTCGAGCTCGCGCTGTCGTCGGCGTTGCTGGTTGGCGCCGGATTCCTCACGAAGAGCATCGTGAAGCTGCGGAGCGTCGATCCACGGTTTGTCACGGCAAGTGTCTTTACGGCTCGCCTCACCGCATCGCCGGCGGACAGTTTGAAGCAGCGCGCCTTCTTCGAATCGGTCGAGCGCGAGCTGGGCACGGTTCCGGGAGTCGACGCCTCGTACCTCGGCAACGGACTGCCAGGCAGCCGCATGAGCGCGGATCGCTTCCAGATAGAGGGTCGCACCTATAAAGGCGATCGAGACTACGGCAGAACGCGGACGCTCGCCGTCACACCTGGATTCTTCGCGACGTTCGGCGTGCCCGTGTTGAAGGGCCGGGGCATCACGGCGGATGATCGGCAAGGAGCTCCGCCTGTCGCCGTCGTCAATGAAGCGTTCGTTCGAGAGAATTTCCGCGGCGCCGATCCGATCGGGCATCGACTGCGGCTCGGCGATTCGGATAGCAAAGCCGACTGGGTGACGATCGTCGGCGTCATCCCGACGCTTTACACCGTCACGATGGACGATCCGTTCCCGCCCGCGGTCGTCACGGCGCTGTGGCAAGAACCGCGACTCACGACGCTGACGCTCGCCGTGCGCGGTCGAGCCGATGCGGCGTCGGCGCCGGCGATCCGAAAACTCGTCGCGTCACTCGATCCCGAAGTTCCGGTGTACGCCGCGAGCACGATGACCGAGGAGCTGGACCGTCCGACGTGGACGCTGCGCCTGTTCGGCAATCTGTTCATCGTCTTCGGGATCGTCTCGCTCGTTCTCGCGACGATCGGCCTCTACGCGGTAATGGCTTTCGCCGCCAGCCGCCGCGTTCGCGAACTAGGCATCCGCATGGCGCTCGGCGCGTCGTCGCGCGATGTCGTGCGGCTGGTTTCGCGCCAGGGCGCGCGACAGATCATACTCGGCCTGACCGTGGGCATCGGCCTCGGCATGCTCTTCGTTCGCGCCATTCGCGCCGTGCTGTTCGATGTTCGGCCGAGCGACCCGTCGGTGTTCGTGCTGGTCGTGGGTGTGCTCGCCACGTCGGCGTTCGTGGCGTGCATCGTTCCGGCGTTGCGGGCGACGCGCGTCGACCCACTGATCGCGCTCCGGTCGGAATGACGTTCGCTCGGGCTCGCTGGTGGGGCCTCTCGACCGCCGTGTGGGCCTTCGGCCAATGGGCCACGTGACGGGTTCGGTCTAGACTGAGGGCGATGAGCTTCGTCGTCTTTTCGGGCGTGCCTGGGAGCGGAAAATCCACGGTGGCGCGACAACTCGCGCCGCGCTTGTCGCTCCCATTGCTCGACAAAGATGAGATCCTCGAGCAGCTGTTCAAGGAGCGCGGCGTGGGCGACGCGGCGTGGCGCACGGCGCTCAGTCGCGAGGCCGACGCTCGCCTCGTGAGAACGGCGTGGGAGCTTCCCGGCGCCTGCTTGGTGTCGTGGTGGCGGAACTACAAGGTCTCGGAGCGTACGGGGACGCCCGTCGAATGGCTGTCCAATCTCCGCGCGCCAGTCATCGAGGTGCACTGCCGTTGTCGCGTCGAGACGGCGGTCGATCGGTTTCTCGCGCGCGAGCGACACCCCGGCCATCTCGACGCATCGCGAACGCGCACGTCACTCATCACCCAGTTCAATGCGTTCGACGCCGCGGGACCTGTGGCCTGCGGTCCGGTGCTCGTGCTGGATACCGAGCGCGAAGTGAACACCGACGACGTGCTCGCCAAGATCGACGAGTTGAGGCGCGGCCTACCGGACCTCGAAGGTCGCTGACGTGACGCGCCGCGTCGGCTCCGCGGTCGCCGACGTACGGTACGCGACGACGATCCGATAGACGCCGGCGATCGCGCCGCTCGACTGCGCGATCAGCTCGTAGGACTTGCCCGGCTGGATCGACACGACTTTTACGCCTTCGACCATCTGCACACCGGTCACCGCCACCCAACCGGAGCCCTGTTGACGCTCTAGCGATGCGTCAGAGCCGTTCGCGACGAACAGCGGACTCTGATCGACCGCGCCATTGAACGCGTCGCCAATCATGCTGAAGAACGGCTGATCGGACGTGTTGCCGAGCGTCGCCCGCACACCCTGGCCTGACCCCGGATTCAAGTCGGCGGTGGTGTAGACGTTCTTCGGCAGCGTGATCGTGAGCTGTCCGGCGACGATCGAGTTCGTCGGATCGGTCGCCGTCGAGTTGTCGTAGCCCGAGCAGGCGGACAGCGCGCCCGCGACGAGGAACGTAAGCATCCGGTTCTTCATACTCGCCCAACTGCGAAGGGCCCTATTTGGTCACCGCTGTCGCTCGTAGTGGAGGCCAACGACGCCGGACGGATAGGGCTTCGCGGAAGTCAGCTTGAAGGTGGCGTGAACGCCGTCGGGGAGCAGTCGCTTGCCGCCGCCGAGTGTGAGCGGATAGAGCAGCAGGTGAAGCTCATCCACCAAGTCGTGCTTCAAGAGGTCGTGAACGAGGACGCTGCTGCCGTCGGTGAGGATGTTCTTTCCCGGCTCCGCCTTCAGCGCGCGGACCGCCTCGACCACGTTGTCGCGAATGATGGACGTGTTGCGCCAGGTCGGTTCTTTCAATGTGCGTGACACGACGTATTTCTCGGGCGCGTTCATCAGGTCGCCGAAGAAGTCGCCGGCGGGCATCGGCTCGAACGCCGCCGCATGCGTGAGGTATGTGCGGCGGCCGAGGAGGAAGGCGTCGCACTCATTCATCAGCGCCACGAAGCTTTTGCCGATATCGTCGTGCCAGTACGGCCGCGTCCAGCCGCCATACTCGAATCCTCCGTCACGATCTTCGTCTTTGCCGCCGGGCGCCTGGATGACGCCATCCAGGCTCACGAATTCAGAAACAATCAACTTTCTCATCGGACGCTCCAATCAGGGTCACCAGTACGTCGAACGAGGCGATTCCATTTCGACATTACTAAATAGGGGTCAGACTCCGATTTCTTTCGAGACGGGTGGCGTGGTTTTGATCATTGACAATTGGCGGGGTGCGGTCAGTATGGGAAGGAGCAACGGCCACGCCTGAGCTCGTGGCCCGTTCGTTGCGACGCAATTGAAGGACAACCGATCGGCTCTCAGGAAAGGAGACCCTATGATCTCGCGACGGTGTAGTCCGCAGATCGCAGCTGGTGCCGTAGCCCTGACCCTCGCACTGAATGCTCCGCAGCCGCTCGCGGCACAACGCCCGGTGGCGGAGCAGCGCGGTGGACAGCCGCGAGCCGATACGCCGCAACTCGTCGTAGGTGTTCTGGTGAGCCCGGACCCGACCGTCGGCGTGGCCGCCGCGGATGCAATTCGTCGACGCCTCCAGGACCAGCACACCGCCACGGACCTCTACGTCGTTCCAAAGCAGAAGCTCGACCAGGCGCTTCGTTCATCGGGCTACAATCCCGATTCCGCACTCGGGCCGACCGACCTTGTGGCGCTGACGAAACAGGTCCGTGGCGACTACGCACTCTCCGGAACGATCGAACGGACGAAATCGGGGGTGCGGACGTTGATGCGGCTGTTCACTCAAACTGGCAAAGAGATCATTACCGAGCCGCTCCCACCAATGGTCGGCGCCGACTTCGGCGACGTCGCAAGGCAGGTGGATCGGGCCGTCGCGGATGCCCTCCGCGCGCTGGCTTTCTATCACGACTGCGCGAAGTCGTTGGCTGTGCGCGACTACACGCAGGCGCTGGCCGCGGCGCGGCAAGGCCTCAAGCTGCGGCCGGAGTCCGTCGCGCTCAACCTGTGCGTTCTCTCGGCATTGGGCCCGATGCATGCCTCGCCGGATTCGATCATCGCGGTCGCGCGGGTCGTCATTGCCGCTGATTCGGAGAACGTGATCGCCTGGTCGAATCTTCCCAAGGCGTACGACGCGAAGGGCGACAGCGCGCGCGCCCTCGATGCCACGCTGACGCTGCATCGTCTCGATCCGTCCGACCTGCCGGTGACTTTGGATGCCGCCGATCGGCTGGCCCGCGCCGGTCGCGACTCGGCGGCGCTCGGCGTGATCGATACCGCGCTGCGCGACGCGCCGGCGAACGCTGACTTGCTGCGGAAGCAGTGGCAGCTGCACCTGCGGCTCGGTGAGTACGCGCGAGCACTGCTGAGCGGCGCCGCGTTGATCGCGGCCGACAGCTCGGCGGCGACGTCCGAGTACTACGACCGTCAGATCCGCGCTGCGAGCGCCGCGCACGACAGCGTCGCGTTGCGTCGAATCGCGACGGATGCGGCGGCGCGCTTTCCACGGAACACGAATGCGCTTCAGATACTAGCCCGTGACGCGATAGAACGGGCCGATTTCCGCGGCGCCCTGTCGTTCGCCGAGCGCATGCTCGCCGTCGAGCCGGCGAACGAGGCGGCGTGGCTGCTCACGATCGCGGCGCATATTCGAATGAACGCCACGGATAGCGCGTTCGCCGCCGGGCGGCGGGCGCTGGCCGCTGGTCTCTCGAAGGACGTCGTCGGATCGGGGCTGTTGGCGCTGGTCGCCCCCTCCCTCCGCGACGCACAGACGAATCCGTCGCGCGCCA
>Ga0310812_10000414_pt1 | contig 16637 bp, 15 predicted proteins | sample NN3metagenome_FD_205747 | JGI IMG/M metagenome (GOLD analysis project Ga0310812, IMG submission 205747) | Soil microbial communities from experimental microcosm in Duke University, North Carolina, United States - NN3 | ecosystem: Engineered > Artificial ecosystem > Soil microcosm > Unclassified...
GTCCTTCAGGTCGGGCTTCGGGGCCGGCGGCGGATTCTTGGCCGCCTCCTTGGGGAGCAGCTTCTCGACCTGCTTGAGCACCTCGGCCTCGGGCCTCTCGGCCGCCAGGAGGACGACGTCGTTCTCATCGAGGAGCAGGAGGACGCCGACCCTTTTGAGCTTCCAGCGGCGCCCGAGGAGGCAGTTGGCGTCGATCCACATCTCATAGGTGGCGCGGAAGCGGCTCAGGTACTTCATCGGGTAATCCACGCCCTGCGCGTCGCAGGCGATCGTGACGATCGGGAGCGCGGGGTGGGCGACGTGGAACTCCTGGAGCGCGCCGAGGTATTCGCGGCAGCCGCACCACGAGGCCCACACGTAGACGAGCTTCTTCTGCCCCGAGTACTGGCTCAGGGTGACGGAGCGTCCTCCCATGGAGCCCAGGCGGACGTCGGGGAGGCGGTCGCCGATCTTGAAGGGAAGATCCATCCCGGGATCTTAACAAACCGCCGGGCACGATTCATCAAGAACGCAGCATGGTGCGACAAGGTTGCAGCGTCGAAAAACGGGAGGTACGATCCGGGTTCGAAAAGGAGACGCGCATGCCGACCCCCCTGCTCGCAGCCCTGCTTGCCGTGTGCCTCGTCCCCTCAGGCCAGGACCAGGACCGGATCCAGAAGCTGATCCAGGACCTCTCCGACGCCAGCAAGGACGAACGGTCGAAGGCCGTGGAGGAGCTCGCCAAGATCGGCCGCCCGGCCCTCGACGCGCTGAGGAAGGCGGCGGCGAGCAGCGACCTGGAGGTCAAGGGCCTGGCCAACCAGGCCATCGAGAAGATCGAGTGGGTCGGCCTCGAGAAGCTCAAGAAGTACGCGAAGGAGAACCTCGACGAAGGGTCCACGGTCGAGCAGTCGAAGCTGAAGACTCTGGCCCGCTGGTTCCCGGACACGCGCTTCTACGAGGTCAGCGCGGCGGCCGCCGGCGGGAATCAGCAGCAGATGATGGTGAACATGGGGATGGGGATTCCCAAGAGCCTCTTCGCGATCCGCAAGTTCGAAGACGGCTTTCACCGCCTCTCCATCAAGGGCATCTATTCCCCGGCGGCGATCAGCGCCTTCGTCGAAAAGGCCAAGATCCACCTGCCGGACGACGACACCGCGCTGGACTTCGCGGTCGCCTACGCGGAGCTGCAGGCGGCCGGCTCGCCGCAGAACGCCTCGAACTGGATGATGACGGGCGCCTCGCGCCTGGAGCGGACCCCTGGCGGCTACGCCCTGCAGTCGGGCATGTACGGCGGCCACATCCTCTTCAAGACCGACAAGGACGGACTGCTGGTCGGGATCGACCCCAAGGGCGGGTCCTTCGCGCAGTACGGATACCCCGGAGCCGAGAAGGCGACCGAGGAGCGCCAGAAGCTCGAGGTCGAGAAGCTCAAGCTCGAGATCGAGGCCCTCAAGCGGCAGACGGAGAAGAAGTAGCGCTTACTCGCTCTTCGCTTCGAGCGAAGCGCAGACGAGTTCCTTCGCGTTCCGCGCAAAGACGTGCCGATTGGCGAAGGCGGGCGGCGACCAGGCGACTTTCCGGCCGCTGAAGGGCGTCGTCGGGTCGAGGAGGTGCGCCCGGCACAGTTCCTGATAGCCCTCGGGACCCAGGCGCGCCCGGATCAGGTCGCCCTGGTCCGTGAAGATCCACACCGCGTCGCCCTGCGGCGTCAGGTGCAGGGCCGCGCCGCCCGCGAGCTTGGTCAGCTTGTCGCTCTTCCACACGTGCTTTCCGGTCTTCGCCTCCAGGCAGAAGAGCTGGCCGTTCATGCGCTCGGAGTAGACATAGTCCGCCTGGATCAGGGGCATCGAGGTGGAGCTCAGCACCAGTCGGCCCGTCGCTTTCGTCTCGGGCCAGATCAGCGTCGCCGCGGGCTTCGCCGAGTCCAGCCGGAACATCATCCCGCTGACCAGCAGCAGGTCCCCCTGAACCACGGGGGTGGCGACCAGGCTGGGCCCGTTCTCCAGGTCCTGCATCTCGCGCCAGTACGTCTTCCCTGTCGAGGGGTTCAGCGACGTGACGGCAAGCGCCGTCCAGACGATGAGCTGCCGCTTCCCGCCGGCGACGACGATGATCGGCGAGCTGTAGGTCCAGCGTCCCTCCAGGGCCCTCCAGACCTCCTTGCCCGTCTTCCGGTCGAACGCCACGACGCCGGCGTCCGGCTTGCCGCCGGGCACGAAGATGACGAGATCCTCCTCGATCAGCGGGGACGGCGTGATGCAGCGGTGGTCTCCCAGGCCGTACTCGTTGCGAAGCGCCTTCTTCCAGCAGACCTCGCCCGTGGCGGCGTCGAGGCAATACGCGTCCGCGTCGGCGCCGATCATGTAGAGCTTCCCCTCGTGGACGGTGGGGGTCGCCCTCGGGCCGTCCTGGCTGTTGCCCTCACGCCACTGCGCGTCGTAGCCCACCGGGTAGGAATGGGTCCAGAGCGTCGCGCCGGTCTTCTCGTCGACGCAGCGGAGGTGTTCCCAGGCCTGCTCGCCTTTCCACTCCGAGGAGGCGAGGTAGACCCGACCCTGGGCGATGACGGGACTGGAATAACCCCCGCCCGCCGGGACCCGCCAGCGGATCTTGAGTCCGTCGGCCGGGAAGGTCTCCAGGAGGCCCTGGTCGTTGGAGACGGCGTCGCGCTTGAGGCCGCGAAACTGGGGCCAGTCGTCGGCCGTGGAGAGGGAGGACAGCAGGAGGAAAAGGGGGAGCGCCGTCAGAAGTCTCTTCATTCTAGACCTCTAACGGGTGAAAACCGGAGTGTTACAGGGTCTACCAGTCGTCTTCCGATTTCTCCCCCATCAGCTCCCGGCGCCGCTTTTCGACGATGCGGTCCTTATTGGCCTTGCGCTCCGTCATGGCCTTCTCGAGGGCCTCGACGCGCCGCTTGAGCTCGGCGAGCTCGCGGACCCGGGCCTCCTCGCGCACGTCGAAGAGCCGGCTCAGCGTTTCCTTCAGCTTCTTCACCGCGGCTTCGCGTTCCTCGGGAGCGGCACGTCGGGCCTGCTCGGCCTGCTCCGCGCTCTCGCGCTCCAGGCGGCGCAGTTCCAGCATCTTCTCGAAGCCCTTCGGATCGCGCTCCTTCAGCTCCCGGAGCTCCCGCATGCGAGGCGCGGCTTCGTTGAGGATGCGGACCATGTCCTCCCGCTTCCCTTCCTCCTGGAAGAGCAGGACGCGCCGGTACGTCTCGGGCTCGTTCTCCTTGAGCCAGGCCCGGACCTCATCGAAGTTCACCGGGGGCTGCATCGGGCGGCGATCCAGGACCGGCGGCTGCGGCGGATTGGGGACGCGGGGGCCGTCGAAGGGATCCCGCCGATCCGGTCGACCGGGCTCCTGGACCCGGGGAGGCGGCGTCGGCGGAGGCGGCGTCGGGTCCTGCGCCCAGATCGCCGCGGACAGGATCCAGCCCAGCGTCGTCATCATCGGTTGTTCTCCAGTCGCTCCAAGGTCGTCCAGCAATCGTCGAGCGCGGTCTGGATCCGGGCCTCGCCGCCCCAGGGGGCCAGGCGGACGCGGACGAACGGCGCCTCTCCCGCAACGGGGTCGCTCTTCTTCGTCGGATGTTCCCCGGGCCCGCCCAGGATCAGGCCGAAGACCATCATCAGGATCGCGGCGGCGGCCGCCATCGGGACCCAGCCCAGGCGGAAGCGCCGCAGGCGCGGCACGCCACCCCGGTACTTCTCCGTCGACGCCGAGCGGTAGAGCGCGCGCACCTCGCGGAGCTCCTCGACGTCGCGGGCGCATTCGGCGCAGCCGGCGAGGTGCGCCCGGAAGGCCGGGGAATCGGACTCCCCGATTTTCTCGTCGACGTACTTATTGCATTCCATAAGCTTTCAGCGACTTTCTCAGCGCCTCCATCGCATAGTGCATCCGTCCCAGCGCCGTGTTCAGCGGGCACCCGGTCATCTCGGCGATCTCCTTGAACGAGAGCCCCGCCTCCTCGCGGAGCAGGAAGACCTGCTTCTGCTCGAAGGGCAGCCGCTCCACCGCCTTCAGGAGCGCGGCCCGGATCTCCGCATCCTCCGCCTCCTCGGCCGGCCCGCGGCTCCGCGACGGCTCGTAGGTGACGATTTCCTGCATCGCCGCCGACGGGTGATCGCGCCGCCACCTCGAGTGGTCGATGCAGAGGTTGTTCGCAATGGTAAAGAGCCACGACTCGAAGCGCCCCTCGGGGCGGTACGCGTCGATGGACCGATGGACGCGGATGAAGACCTCTTGCGTGAGGTCGTCCGCCGCCGCCTCGCCCGCGAGCCGTTTCACGAAGCGGAAGATCCGGTCGCCAAAGTCCCGGACCAGCCGCTCGAACGCCTCCGGGCGGCCGTCCTTCAGGCCCCGGATGAGCTCGTCCATCAAATCCGCCTTCTAGAACGGGCCCCTGCCCCGATTATTGTGCCGAAGTTGCTTTCTCCGGCTTGCCCGCGGGTTGCAGCTGACGCAGCGCGACAGGTTCAATATACTTCTGCCCATGCTCCGCGCTCGCCCCCTGGCCCCGCTGGCCGCGGGCGTCGTCGCGGGCATCGCCCTCGCCCACCTGAAGGGCGCCTGGATTCCCATGGTCAGCCTCGGCGCCCTCGCCGCCATCCTGAGTATACGCTGGCGCCATCCCGCCCTGCTGGCCGTCCTGGGACTCGGTCTGGGCGCGCTGCGGCAGCAGACCAACGAGCGGCCGCCCCGCGAGCTGCCGTCCGCGCCCCTGGAGGGACGCGTCGACGGGCCGCCCCGCGTCTACCGTTCCCTCGCCTCCCCCAATGGCGAGCCTGAAGAGGACGGCTCGTTCGTCGTCAACGGCGTCCAGGTCCGCTACTTTCGGCAGCACCTGTCCCTGGTCGGCGGGGAGCGCGTCCGCGTCTGGGGCAAGATCGCGCCCCCCAAGGCGGCCGGCAACCCCGGCCAGTTCGACTATGCCGCCTATCTGAAGCGGCAGGGCATCGACGCGGTCCTGACGCTGCAGCGGATCGAGGTCCTCGAAGGCCCGGGCGCGGCGTTCCGCGCCCGCGCCTGGGTCCGCTCGCTCTTCGACCGCGGCATGCGCCCCGAGGTCGCCGCCTTCATGGCCTCGATCACGATCGGGGGGCGCGAGCCGATCCCCGACGACCTGCGCCAGAGCCTCCAGCAGAGCGGCACCGCCCACCTCATCGCGATCTCGGGCCAGAACCTCGTCATCGTCATGATGAGCCTCTGGGTCCTGCTCACCCTCCTCGGCCTCCGCGGTCGCCTCCTCACCCTGTTCCTCCTCGTCGGCCTCGGGCTCTACACGCTGTTGACGGGCCTCGAGGTCTCGGTCGTCCGCTCCTTCGTCATGATGGCGGCGTTCTTCGGAGCCGACCTCGCCTGGCGTAAGCGCGACTCGCTCTCGGCCCTCAGCCTCGCCGCCCTGATCCTCTGCGCCGTCGACCCCGGCCAGGTCCTCGACGTCGGCTTCCAGCTTTCCTTCGCAGCGGTGCTGGGCCTCGCCTTCATCGCCCCCCTCTTCCACGCGTTCAGCGGCGGTGGCGGGACGGTCTGGAACTGGCTGCGCACCAGCATGGGCGTCTCGCTCGCCGCCTGGCTTGCGACGGCCCCCATCGTGCTGGCCGATTTTAACCTCCTCACGCCAGGCATCGTCCTCAACAACCTCGTGCTCGTCCCCCTCATGTCCGCGGAATTCGTCGTCGGCGTCGCCCACCTGGCGCTGGCGCCCCTGGGCCTGGCCGTGGTCAGCGGGAGCATCGGCGAGCTGCTCTTCGACGCCATCCGGGCCGTCTCGGGCTTCGTCACCACGATCCCGCTCTCCCACCTCTACGCGCCGGCCGCGCCGCCCCTGCTGCTGGCGGTCTACTACGCCGCGCTCGCGGCCTGGGTCACCTGGCTCCGCCACAGCCCCGCGCGCGGCTGGAAGATGGCCGCCGTGGTCCTCGTGGTCGTCCCGCTCGGCTGCAGCGGCCCGCTCCGGCACCCGACGATCGACGCGCCCTTCCTGGCGGTGCTCGACGTGGGCCGCGGCAGCTGCGCCTACCTCGAATGGCCCGACGGCCGCAACGTGATGGTCGATTGCGGCAGCCTCAACGCGCGCGACCCGGGCGCGTCGATCGCCGCGCCCTACCTCTGGTCGCGCGGCGTGACGCGCCTCGACACCCTCGTCCTCACCCACCCGGACGCCGACCACGTCAACGGCGCCGACTCGCTGCTGCGGCTCCTGAAGGTCCGGCAGCTGATCGTGACCCGCGCGTTCGAGGGCCGGACCTGGCCGCCGGGCGTCGCGCTGAGCGTGGTCGAGCGGGCCGCCGAACCGCTGCGCCGCGGGGACGTCGAGTTCCTCGGGCCGCCGGTCTGGGAGAAGTTCGGCCGCGCCGTGCCGCCGAACGAAACCTCGATCGTGATGCGCGCCGCGGGCGTATTGTTTCCGGGCGACATCGAAGAGCGCGGCGTCGAGGAACTGCTGACGCTGCCGGACGTCCGCGCGCGCTGGCTCCTGATGCCCCACCACGGCAAGCTGTTCCGGCAGCACCAGGAGTTCGTCCGGCGCGTCGGCCCGGAAGCGATCCTCGTGAGCGCGCCCGAGGGCTACTCCTCCTCGAAGGTCCTCGACGCGCTGCCGATCGCGCCGCGCATCACGGGCCGCGAAGGGGCGATCGAGATCCTGTTGAAGTAAGCAATGGACCTCCATTAGGATGAGCGGGATGAGAAGAGCGTGGATCGCGGCGGCGCTGTTCCTGGCCTCGTGTTCGGAAAAGAAGGAGGACAAGTCCTGCTGTCCGCCGGACGAGCCCGCCCCGGTGGCGCGGGGCGTCAGCCGCAGCGAGGGCATCGTCCTCACCGGGCTGCCGGAGAGTCCCGAGCTCGCCGCCTGCGACGCCCGCGGACGCTGGGGCCTGAAGGCTCCGCTGATCGAGCACTCGATCGTCGACTCCAAGGACAAGGCGCCCTACCTGCCGCAGGAGGGTCACCCCAAGCTCACGCTTTATCGCGACTCGCTCCCCTTCCCGCAGTTCAACTGGAAGGTCGGCGACTGGGAGGTGACCCAGCTGCTCTTCCCCGTGGGCAAGGGCTTCGTCGCGCGCTACCACGTCATGAACCACGGCGAGGACGCCCGGACGGGCAAGCTCCTGGTCGGCGGCGCCGGAGCCGCCATCGCGGCCGACGGCAAGGCTCCCGCGGAGCGGCTCGAGTTCGAGCTCAAGGGCGAGCCCGGCGTCAGCCAGTTCTTCCTCGTGACGACGGCCGACCTTGCCGGGAAGGTCCCGGAAGACGCGCTGGACCAGTCCACGGCCCGGTGGGAGAAGCTTCTGGGCGACCGCGCGGTCAAACTGCCGGACCCGGCAATCGTCACCGAGTACTACGCCGCCCTCGCGGGACAGAAGCTGGGCGTGGCCGGCTGCGCCGAGGTGCTGGCGAAGATCGACGCCATGCTCGTGCGCAAGGAAGAGAAGGCCCTCCGGCTGATCGCGGCCGTCCCGGAGAAGTGGCAGCTCGAGGCAATCGAGGTCGTCGGGATGCCCACCGACTTCGGCCCGCTCTCCTTCCGCTACCAGGGGGCCTACAATAACCGGACCTTCGAGCTCAAGCCGGGCTGCGCGCCCCCGGACGGCTTCCTGGTCACGGTCCCGGACAAGCTCTTCGCGCGCGTGGACGGCAAGACCGCGCCGGCGAAGGACGGGGTGATCCGCGTCCCCGCCGGCTCCCGCTTCGTCGAAGTGTCCGATCCTCGCTGAGGACGTCATGGCTTCCGATGAAGAGGTCGACGACGAATCGCTGCTGATGCGCATCCTGACGAACGAAATCCTGTGGGTGGCGATCGCTGCCCTGGGCATCCTGGGCCTCGCCTTCCACCTGGCCACAAAAGGCTAATATGGCCGCAGAGACGCCGGGACACGGAGCGGAAGGTCTTCTCTGCGCCTCTGTGCCTCTGCGGCCGCATTTCCGGTCCTGTCCATGAAGCCGCTGACCGTCGCCGAGACATCCGACTACCGCGCCACCTCCACCCACGCGGACGTGCTGCGCTTCATCGAGGAGCTGAAGCCGCTCCGTCCGGTGTTCCGCGTCGAGTCGATGGGTCGCAGCGCGAAGGGCCAGGACATGCCCGTCCTGGTCTTCGGCGAGAAGCCGGGCACGCCCGTCGTGCTCGTCCTCGCCAACATCCACGCCGGCGAGGTCGAGGGCAAGGAAGCCCTCCTGATGCTCGCCCGCGATCTTCCGGAGAAGTACTTCGAGAAGCTCACCCTGCTCTTTGTCCCGAACTACAACCCGGACGGCAACGACCTCATCGACGTCAAGAACCGCGCCCTCGACCTCGCGAAGCTCGAGGGCCAGATCGGGCCCGAAGGCGGCGTGGGCACGCGCTACACCGGCGAAGGCATCAACCTCAACCGCGACTACATGAAGATGGAAGCGGTCGAGTCGCGGAATCTGTCGAAGCTCCAGGCAAAATGGCGGCCGCACCTCACCGTCGACTCGCACACGACCGACGGCTCGATCCACGGCTACGCGCTGACCTTCGACACCTCGCACATCCCCTGCGGCCCCTCGGCCTATGTTCACGAGACCATGCTCCCCGACGTCTCGCGCCGCCTCGAGTCGAGGACCGGCCTCAAGACCTTCTTCTACGGCAACTTCGTGGACGAGGCGGAGCCCTCCAAGGGATGGGCGACCTACTCGCACCTGCCGCGCTACGGATCCCACTACCGCGGCCTGACCGGGCGGATGGACATCCTCCTCGAGACCTACAGCTACATCTCCTTCAAGGACCGGGTCTTCACGACGGTCGAGATCCTGAAGGACATCTTCGACTACACGATCGAGCACGCGGCCGAGATCCTGAAGATCTGCGACGAGGGCGAGCGGGCCCGGCCAGATCCCGTGGGAATCGCCTATGGCCCGCCGGTCGCGATCGGCGACTGCGAGATCCTGGCCTGGGACATGGAGTCGCAGCTCGCCCGGAAGATCCCGGGCCGCCTGCCGCGCCTGTACCGGATGCCGCATCTCGCCAAGTTCGTGCCGTCGAAGACCGTGACGCGCCCCGCGGGCTACGTGATCCCCCGGGAGCTCACGCGCGTGATCGAGAAGCTGGAGCATCACGGCATCCGGCTCGAACGCCTCCCGATCGCGATGAAGTATGTCGCGGAGCGCTACCGGGTCCACGGCGTCTCGAAGGCGTCCAGCCCGGACGTCGGATCGATGACCCGGGAGGAAACGGTCGTCGCCGTCGCGCGCGACCTGGGACCCCTGGAGGCACGGACCGGCGACGTCGTCGTCCGCACGAACCAGGTCCTGGGGACCCTGGCGGCGTACCTGCTGGAGCCCGAGAGCGACGACGGCCTGCTCCGCTGGGGCTACTTCGACGCCCAGGCCCGGATCGGAGAGTTCCTGCCGGTCGCTCGCGTATTCCAGCTGTAGCCGCAGCGTCTCCCGGTGTCGTATATAAAGAAGATGATGCGTACGCTGTTCGCCGTCCTGATGTTCGCCCTCTTCCAGCAGGACGCCGCGGTCCGCGATCTCCTGCAGAAGCTCGAGGACGACCGCGTCGAGACGCGGGAGCAGGCGCAGAAAGGACTTGCCGCCCTGGGCGAGGCCGCGCTGCCCGCGCTCCGCGAGGTGGCCGAATCCGCCCAGTCCTCCGGCGAGCTCAAGCTGCGCGCCGCCGCGACGATCCGCGAGATCGAGCTGAACGCCAAGGCCGCGAAGGTGTACCGCGAGCCCGCGCGGGTGACCCTGAAGGCTTCCGATAAGCCGCTCCGCGCGGTCCTCGACGACCTCTCCCGCCAGGCCGGCGTCGCGATCGACTCCTCCTCCGTCAACGAGAAGACCACCCTCACGCTCGACGCCGCGGACGTCCCGTTGATGGAGGCGATGGACCTGATCTGCCGCGGCCAGGCCGAGCGGAACTGGGAGTGGAAGGACGACGGGTCGCTGCGCCTCGCCCGCGAGCGCCACGTCGGCTACCCCGCGTCCCACTCCGGCCCGTTCCGCGTGCGGGTGCAGTCGATGAACGCCGACCGGAGCAACGACTTCAAGGCGCGAACCGTCTCGGTGACGATCGTGCTGCAGGCCGAGTGGGACCGGCGCCTCAAGCCGTCGAAGATCGTGGACCTCGAGGTGAGCAAGGCGACGGACGACCAGGGGACGCTGCTCGAAGTGACCCCGGTCGATGCGGGCACCTTCTTCCGGGGCGGCCCGGGCGTCCAGATCCGGGTGGGCGGCGGCTTCCTCCAGGACGCAGCGGAAAACAGCCGAACCTTCGCCTTCCGCGGGCTGCAGCCGACCGCGACGAGCGTCAGCATCGAGGGCACGGCGCGCTTCACTTTCCCGCTCGACCAGCGGGAGATCAAGGTCGAGAAGCCGGGCACCAGCGAGAACAAGGACCTGGGCGACACGATGGTGCGCCTCACGCGCAGCGGCACGCCCGAGAACTGGACGATCTCCTTCCACAAGCCGGTCTCGTCCACGACGCCGGGCTGGGGGAAGACGATCGGGCAGCGCTTCGACCCCGATTCGTTCGTGGTGGTGGACCAGGACGGCGCCGAGTTCAGCGCCAACCTCCGCACGGTCGGCCGCGGCCGCCAGTTCCAGGATGCCAACGACGCCGGGATCTGGTACCAGGGCGTCGTGCAGCGGAACACCGCCAAGACAATCAAGGAAGTGAAGTTCCGCTTCGTGGATCAGACGCTGATCAAGTCCGCGCCCTTCAAGTTCACGACCCTCGCCCTCCCCTAGCCGAACACCGAACACCGAACACCGAACACAGAACCAGGAACCGGAGGGGGTCCCCCTCTGCACCTCCCCCGGGGGGAGGCCGGGAGGGGGGACGGTCCGATTCGGTGTGCTGTGTTCGGGGTTCGGGGTTCGGGTTAGTCGCCGAAGTGGAGGCTGCCCGTCACAACGTCGAGGGTGCGCTTGTTCTGCATCCAGGCGAAGGGGTTGGTGGAGCGCGCCGGGCCGACGACGCCGGCGACGAACCAGACGCCGTGGGTCCGGCCGACGCGGCAACGGAGTTCGACGCCGGGGTTTCCCCCCAGCCTCGCGGGCGCGACCAGCAGCGCCGACTCCTCCAGGGGCCCCTGCGGATCTTCGTCCCCGAACTCCTCCAGCTCGAACTCCAGCCCGGCGTCGCGGAACGTCTCCAGCGCCGCCGCGCGGGCGGCTTCGGACGTCGGCATCACGGCGAGCGGGGCCAGCGTCATCGCCATCTTTCCCATGTAGGTCTCCGCCGGAGGCCCCTCCGGGGCCGGGAGCGCCGGGGCGCCCGGGAACGCCGTCCAGCAGCTGTCGACGGGAGCGCCGGAGGGCGACGGCGCCGAGAGGGACGCCTGGAAGCCCGAGGACTCCTCCGGGGTGACCGACCACGACTGCGGAACGTAGACCCGCCAGGGCACGGGAGCGGGTCCGGACACGTTCGCCACCGGCTCGGCGCAGAGTCCCCGGGTGTCGTCGATCGGCCCGAACTGTGCCAGCGAGACGAAGAAATCCTCGGCGCAGCGCGCGTAGGTCTCACGCGAGGCGCGACAGCACACCACGTACATCCGGGCGCCGAACTTCAGGGCGACGAAGCGCCCCGCGTAGGGGCGCCCGTTCGCAGTCCACTCGCAGACTGCATCCCCCACGATCCCGGCGCTCAGGGGCAGCTGCTGCATTGTCTCGACGGACAGGCGGTTGAAGTCGAGGTACATCTCGAGCCAGTGGGCCGGGTCGATCTCGCGGCCCAGGAGGACGCCGATCACCTCGAGGTCCAGCTCGGCGTCCTCGCGGTAGAAGAGCCCGAGCGACTGGATCGGCGCCTGCGGCGTCGGCGCCACGCGCCCGACGTGCGGGCGCATCTTCGTGGCGATCGGAAGGCCGATCCGGTAGTGCCACGTCGGGTCGGGGGCCATGTCGACCGCCACTCGGATGAAGCGCTCGCGGAGCTGCTCGACGGTATAGGAGATCTTGGTGGGCTTCGGAAGAAGGGCCATTAGTGATCGTGCGGATGCCACTGATCGTCGTCGGACAGCTCGTGCATCTTGTAGCGGCTGATCTGGATGGGATACCAGATATCCTGATAGGCCCGGACCTTCACGCGGTAGCGCATCAGGTGCCCGCTCGGGTAGACGTAGCCGCGGACGACGAAGGTGCCCCACTCCTGGGATTCCTTCACCGAGTAGACGGACGCCTTGTAGGGCTCGGCGATCCAGGGAAGGTCCGGAACTTTGAGGCGGATGGCCTGATCGGCGACCGCCCGCGGGTCGCCGTGCCACTTCTCCGCGCCGGAGCGGAAAGCCGCCTGCTGCTGCGGCAGGTCGTCCGGCACCTCGAGATTGATGTCGGGCAGGTCGAGGACGTAGGTCTCCATGCAACCGGTCACCAGTAACCAGAAACCGGTAACCAGAAGAACGAGACTACTCCTCCCCACGAGAGGACCCCATGCTCTCGAACATCGTCTTCAGCATGTCCTTATAGGAGACGGCGGCGTCGAGGTCTTCCCTTGCGATGAGCGAATTCTGGTGCAGGCCCTCCAGGACGAACTCCATCGCCAGCGGGAGCTCCTCCGCGGAGGGCTTGAGGTTGCTTTCGGCGATCCCCTTGAGGCCGGGGACCTGCTCCAGCGCGCGGGCGTAGTCGGCGGAGCTCATCGCGTCGGTGATCTCGACGCGCGACCCGCGCGCGAACCAGTCGAGCACCGGCTTGTACGCGGTCTCGTCCAGCGGCGCGTCCTTGGTGCCCGGCCCGGGGCGCGAGCCCTTCGAGCGCACGGGCTTCGAGGCGTAGGCGTCCGGGAAGGAGCGTTTGAAGGCCGCCTGTACCGCCTGGCCGAGGATGCGGCGGGCGACGGCGATGACGCCCTCTCGCTCGCCCTCGTAAACGAGCTCGATCTTGCCGGCGATCGCGGGCACGGCCGCATAGAGGTCGCAGATCCGCGGCACCGCCCGCTTGTCGCCCGAGCGCAGGGCGCGGCGCTCGCAGTTCGAGACGATGTTCTCCATCGCCGAGATCGACATCCGCGCGGAGACGCCGCTGTTCTGGTCGACGAACTCGCTCTTCCGCGCCTGGAAACCGATCTCTTCCACGATCTCGGCGACCAGCTTCGGCACGCGCACCTCGACGAGCTCGCCGCGCTTCGTCCAGGCCTCCTGGGCCGTGATGGACATCGCGTCCTCGATCGACGCCGGGTAGTGCGTCATGATCTGGGAGTCGATGCGGTCCTTCAGCGGCGTGATGATGCTTCCCCGGTTCGTGTAGTCCTCGGGGTTCGCCGTGTAGACGATGCAGACGTCCAGGGGCAGGCGGATCGGGAAGCCGCGGATCTGGACGTCGCGCTCTTCCATGATGTTGAGGAGGCCGACCTGGATGCGGGTCTGGAGGTCGGGCAGCTCGTTGATCGCGAAAATGCCGCGGTGCGTGCGCGGGAGGATGCCGTAGTGGATGACCTCCTCGTCCGAGAGCGCGCGCCGCTCGTTCGCCGCCTTGATGGGGTCGATGTCGCCGATGAGGTCGGCCATGGTGACGTCCGGGGTCGCGAGCTTCTCGCGGTAGCGGTCCTCGCGGCGGAGCCACTCGATCGGCGTCTCGTCGGTCACGGTGCGTCGGCAGCGCTTGCAGATCGGCGCGAGCGGGTGGTCGTTGATCTCGCAGCCGGGGACCACGGGGACCTGCTCGTCCAGGAGGTCGACCAGCTGGCGCAGGATCCGCGACTTCCCTTGGCCGCGCAGGCCCAGCAGGATGAAGTCGTGACGCGCCAGGAGCGCGTTCTGGATCGCCGGGACGACGGTCTTCTCGTATCCGATGATCCCCGAAAAGAGGGGGCGGCCGTCCTTCATCCGGCGGATGAGGTTCTGCCGCATCTCCTCCTTCACGGAGACGACCTTGGCCCCGGACTTCTTCAAGTCTCCGACGGTTTTGATTTCTTTGGCCACGGCGTACGGTCCTGCTTCCTCGGGTTTAATCGTCCTCTTCCTCGGAGCCCTCTTCCTCGCTGGAGCCCTGCTCCCCTTCCGAGAGCCGGAAGGCCACGACCTTGTTGGTCACGAGGAACGTCGAGAGCTCGTCGATCATGAGCATGATGTAGTCGGCGTTGGCCTCCTTCAGGATGCCCATCCACGGCTCCGTGTTCTCCGTCGTCCAGACCTCGACCTCGCGGCCGAGGTACTCAGCTAGCTTTTTCAGCATTCCGGATCTCCCGGTCCCGCGCGGACTGGAGGGCCGCCTGGTAGTCGGTCCAGAGCACCTGTTTGCTGCGGCCGACGTCGAGGTGGTCCCACGGCAGGTGTTCCGAGACGCTCACCTCGCGCCTCGCGTAGAAGTCGGGATCCAGCCCGACCTTTTCGAACACCTTCATCCAACGGTTGAAGTCGAAGTATTCATTCCACTCGTCGAAGCGGCCGCCCTGACGGCGGGCCTCCACCAGCGCCGCGGAAAGCCGCCGGTCGCCCCGCGAGAAGACCCCTTCCACGTACGACTTCTTCGGGTCGTGCGACTTGAGGTGGATCCGCGTCCCGCGGGCCAGCGCGGCCAGCCGGCGCTCCACATCCTGCACATAGCCGAGCTCCCGCTGCCCGCAGAACTGAAATGCCGTGTGGGGCTTCGGAATGAGCGGGGAGATCGTGACGTTCACGTCGGCGTTGTGGCCGCGGACGTCCTTGCCCACGCGGGACACGCGCCGGGCGGTGTCGATGATCGCGTCCACGTCCGAGTCCTTCTCCATCGGGAACCCGATCATGAAGTACATCTTCACGTGGTTCCAGCCCTCCTGGAAGGCCGCCTTCACCGTCGCCAGGAGGTCCTTGTCCAGGATCGGCTTGCGGATGATCTTCCGGAACTCCTCGGAGCCGCCCTCGGGGGCGATCGTGAAGCCGCCCTTCCGGACGGACGTCATGAGGGCCGGCAGCTCCGCGAGCTTGTCGTCCACCCGCAGGGACGGCAGCGAGACGCTCACCCGGCGCTGCTTGAAGCGCGCGTTGAGCCGCGTCATCAGCTCGTGGATGTCGGGATAGTCGCCGCTGGACAGCGACGTGAGGGCGATCTCGTCGTAGCCCGTCGCGGCGTAGATGTCCTCCGCCTGCTGGACCAGCTGGTCCACGGGGCGGAAGCGCAGTTTGTTCTTGAAGCTCACCGCGTGGCAGAAGCGGCAGCGATGCGGGCAGCCCCGCATGATTTCCAGGTTGATCCGGTCGTGCACCACTTCCGCGAGCGGGACCAGCGGCCGCCGCGGGAAGTACGCCGTGCTCAGGTCGGGAACCACCGCCTTCTTGACGACGGAGCCCGTCCAGGACGCGATGCTCCCGTCCGGGTTGTGGGTCCAGGTGTAGTGACTCGGCACATAGGCGCCGGGCACCTTCTCGGCGATCGCCTTGAGAAGCGCGCCGCGGTCCTTGCGGAGGTCCTTGACGAGGTCGATCAGCATCGGGAAGGCGTCCTCGCCGTCGCCCAGGATCAGCACGTCGAAGAAGTCCGCGAAGGGCTCGGGGTAGCTCGCGTTGACGCCGCCGCCGAGGACGAGCGGGAACTCGGGGCCGCGGTCCTTCGCGAAGTACGGGATCCCGGCCAGTTCCAGCAGGTTCAGGACGTTGGTGTACTGGAGCTCGCTCTGGAGCGAGATCCCGAAGATATCGAATTCGCGGACCGGTCGGTGCGAGTCGATCGAGAAGAGCGGGATCCCGTCCTTCCGCATGCGGTCTTCGAGGTCCGGCCAGGGCGAGAAGACGCGCTCGCAGAGGGCGTCGGGGCGCTCGTTGATCTGCCCGTAGAAGATCTGGATGCCCAGGTGGGCCATGCCGATCTTGTAGGCGTCGGGGAACGCGAGGGCGACCTTCACCTCGGCGTCGTCCTTGCGGACGGCGTTGACCTCCCCGCCCACGTACTGGCTGGGGCCCTGCACGTGGAGGAGGTGGCGTTCCAGGTCCGGCCAGATGGTGGTCATATTCGGGGGCTCTACTCTAGCAAGGGGCGTTAGTTAAGGGAAGGTCCCTTCGGCGGCCACGGACGACGCGCGCGGGGGGCGCCGCCGGGCGCGGCCCCGGGGGGCGCCTCGAACGCCTTCAGGATGGCGTCGCAGCGGACCCCGGCGTCGCGCTCCTCGAGGAGCCGCTGGCGCGACGCGGCGTCGAGCCCGATCAGAGACGACACCAGGTCGCAGAGCATCCCCAGCGGGACATCGTCCGGCGGTTGCGGCACGCCCTTGGCCAGCGCCTTCATGAGCTCGCCATAAAGCATCAGCAGGGTCCGGCGCTTCCGCTCGTAGCCCGGCGGCTCCTCCGCCGGCTCCTCGAGCAGCTCCACCTTGGCGGTCCGGTAGGACCCCGAGCCGACCTCGTGGAGCAGGCGCACCCGCACCAGTCCCAGGAGCACCAGGTTGTAGCGGCCGTCCTTCAGGGTCTCGTGCTCGACGATCTTGCCCATGCCCATGACGGGATGGATGGGCGGGCGGCCTTCGTACTGGTCCTCCCAGCCGGGCTTGAGCAGCGCCATCGCGATCAGCCGCTCCCCCCGCAGCGCCTCGGCCGTCATCTCGCGATAGCGGGGCTCGAAGATGTGGAGCGGCAGGAACATCCCCGGAAAGAGGATGACGTTCGGAAGCGGAAACACGGGGACGACCCCCGAGAACCCCTTCGGATCGAAGGCTCCGGCGCCCACCCGGCCGCTTACTTCTCGTCCGCCGGCTTGGGGGGCTCGACCTTCGCGCC
>Ga0310812_10000423_pt1 | contig 16386 bp, 12 predicted proteins | sample NN3metagenome_FD_205747 | JGI IMG/M metagenome (GOLD analysis project Ga0310812, IMG submission 205747) | Soil microbial communities from experimental microcosm in Duke University, North Carolina, United States - NN3 | ecosystem: Engineered > Artificial ecosystem > Soil microcosm > Unclassified...
CTTCCACACGTTGCATTGGCTGAAGCATCTCGAACGGCTGGGGGTGCCGGTCGTCAACGGGTCGACGGTCTACTCATTTGAGCTCTCGAAAGCCTCCCAGCTCGACCTGCTCGACGAGCTCGGCCTGCCGTTCCCTCGCGCGATCGCGATCAACGATCCAGCGCGGGCGGTCGACGCCGCGGCAGGGCTGCCCTACCCGGTGTTGATCAAGGCGAACATCGGCGGCAGCGGCGCGGGGATCGTCCGCTATGAGAACGAGGCGGCGCTCGCCGCCGCCGCCGCGCGGGGCGAAGTCGACCTCGGCGTCGACGGCGTCGCGCTCGTCCAGGAATCGGCGCCGCTTCGCGACGGACACATCGTCCGTGTCGAAACGCTCGGCGGGAAATACCTCTACGCAATCAAGGTCTATCCGGCGGTGGGCTCGTTCGATCTCTGCCCGGCCGATGCTTGCCAGACGACGACCGGCGTCGAGCTCGTGCGCGGCGCCTGCGCGGTGGACGCGCCGAAGACCGGACTCAAGGTCGAGCGATACGAGCCGCCGGTCGCGATCATCGAGCAAGTCGAAGCGATCTCGCGCCGTGCGGCGCTCGACGTGGGCGGTATCGAGTATCTCGTCGACGACCGCGACGGCAAGCACTACTTCTACGACGTCAATGCGCTCTCGAACTTCGTCGCCGACCCGGTGCACGTGCTCGGCTTCGACCCGTGGAAGCCGCTCGCCGACTATCTGCTCGAGCGCGCCGGCGCGCCCAAGCAAGAGCCGCGGAAGACGGAAAGCGGAATTCGTCGCGCAGCGCGCGAGACGGCGACCGCGCTCGCGTCGGCCATCATCTCCGCGCCGGCGCTGCCATGAGATACGGATACTGGTTGCCCGTCTTCGGCGGATGGTTGCGCAACGTCGACGACGAAGGGATGGCAGCGTCGTGGGAGTACGTGAGCCGGCTCGCCAAGCGCAGTGAAGAGATCGGCTACGACATCACGCTCGTCGCCGAATTGCTGCTCAACGACATCAAGGGGATCGCCGCGCCGTCGCTCGATGCGTGGTCCACGGCCGCGGCGTTGGCCGCGGTGACGGAGCGGCTCGAATTGATGGTCGCGGTGCGTCCGTCGTTCCATCCGCCGGCAATTCTCGCCAAGCAGGCGGCCAACATCGATCGGATTTCGAAGGGCCGGCTCGCGCTCAATGTCGTGTCGGCGTGGTGGAAGGACGAGGCGCGCCGCTTCGGCGCCGCGTTCGACGAGCACGACGATCGCTATGGACGCACGAGGGAGTGGCTCGACATCCTCGACGGCGCGTGGTCGAAGCCGGCGTTCAGCTACCACGGGCGCTTCTATCAACACGACGACATCGTGCTCGAACCGAAGCCGGTGTCGCGTCCGGGCCGTCCGCGTCCGGTGATCTATGCCGGCGGAGAATCGGAGGCGGCGAAGACGATGATCGCCCGGCAGTGCGACGCGTACGTCATGCACGGCGATCCTCCCGAGCGCATCGCGCCGAAGATCGCTGACATGCGCGAACGACGTGAACGAGCGTGCGAGGAAGCCGGAGTCGATCTGCCTCCCATGCAATTTGGCGTCGCGGCCTACACGATCGTGCGCGATTCACGCCACGAAATCGACGCGGAGCTCGAGCGGATCACGAACGTGTCCGAGGGATCACCCGGCTACGGCAACTATCGCGACTGGATCGCGAACACGAAGCTGGAACAACAAGTGACCTTGCAGGATTACTCGGTTTCAAATCGCGGCCTTCGCGCCGGGCTTGTTGGCACGCCCGAGCAGGTCGCGGAGCGAACCGCGCAATTCGCCGAAGCCGGCGTGGATCTCCTGTTGCTGCAATGCAGTCCGCAGCTGGAGGAGATGGAACGGTTCGCGGGGGAGGTCATCTCGGCCCGGGTCTGACGGCAACTGCCCGTGGGCCCGGGAGTTACGCCTTCCGAGCCCACCGATGTGTCGCAGAAGGAGGCAGGCCGTTGCAAGGCGCGAGTCGCGTCGTCTGTTTCATAAGCGATCTCGAAGATCGTAAAGTGCCTAATTGCAACGAGTTGAATTTGGAGCCGAGCCCCTCCGGCCGCTGGCCCAATAATTACCTAGTAGTGCACAATTTCTCCTTCCGTACGCCCGCACGGACAGCACTGTTTTTGTGAAGACCTCGCCGCCGCCGCTCACCAGTTCAAGTAATCCGCTTTGGGCCGACACCCGGGAGGCGACGGTCGTGGACGTGCTGGTGGGTCAGGCGCGGACTCGCGTCGTGCTCGCCGCGATGCTTGGGGTGGTAACGCTCACGCTGCAGATGTTGGGCGTGTTGGGCGGGCAGGAGCGTTTCGTCCTCGGCGCGACGGCCGGTTACATCGTGGCCGTCCGGGTGCTGACCATCGTCGCGCGACGGACCGGCCAGGCCGGCGACATGATCGTCGGCGCCACCGTGTTCAGCGATCTGGCGCTCGTGTTCGCGACGACGCTCGCCTCGTCGCCGGGCGCGCACTATTACAGAATTCTCATTCTGTCCTTCTTCGTCCTCAATGTCGCCGAATCGTTCTTCGGCGGCCGGCACGCGACGATCGGCCTGATGGCCGTTGTCGTCGGCTACCTCGCCGTCACCGGGGGCGGCACGGGGACGATGCACATCGAGAATCTCTGGACCATCGCCCTGTTCGCGGCGACGGAGCTCATGTTGATCACGCAGTACAGCCGGTTCCAGCGGCATCTCGAGCACATCGTCGAGCTGTTCGAGTGGGCGGAAGACGGCGACTTCAGCCACGCCTACGAGGTCAACCCGGAGCGGAACCCGGCCACCATCACGCGCGTCGGGCGCGCGTACAACCGCGTCCGGCTCAAGTTGGCGAGCATGGTGCTCACCGACCCGTTGACCGGGTGCCTCAACCGGCGCGGCCTCGACCAGGCGCTGGCGCGCGAAATCGCCCGCGCCTCACGCGCCGGCAGCAATCTCTCGCTGCTCGCCCTGGATCTCGACCACTTCAAGGAGATCAACGACACGTACGGCCACATCGCCGGCGACGTCGTCCTCCGTCAGGTCGGGGCGCTGCTCGCGCAGACCGCGCGCGCCGGTGACATGGTGGCCAGAACCGGGGGCGAGGAATTCACCGTCCTCCTCCCGGACACCGATGCCGACGGCGCGTATCACTCCGGCCTGCGCATCTGCGAGACGGTCCGGTCGCACGCGTTCATGGTGAACGGCAAGCGCCTCCACCTGACGATCAGCGTCGGCGTCGTCTCGTCGACCGCCGTCGGGGGCGACGCGGTCGGGACGAACCTGAAGGAGCACGCCGACGAGGCGTTGTACACCGCGAAACGGGCGGGCCGTGACCGCGTGAGCGTGTGGGACCAAACGCTCCCGCTGACGCTGACGCCGATTCACACGCTCGTCGTTCCCGCGAAATCCCGGCTCTGACGTGCGACGGCGCGGCCAGGTAGCCCTGGCCGCGCCTATCTTCGAGCGCGAGATTCAAGCGTCGCCGTTAGCGACGCGTCACGCTCACTTTGCCGTTCCTGCCGCGGGCCGGCCGGATCACGATGTCGATATCGCGCCCCAGCCGGGCCAGCATGCGAATGAGACGCTCCGTGGAAAATCCGCGCAGCTTGCCGGTGACGACCAGCGAGATCTGCGACGGCGCGTCGCGCATGATGTAGGCGGCCTCGGTCTGCGTGAGCTGCTGACTCTCCAGAATGCTGGCAATTTCCTTGGCGAGCACATTCTTGGGAATCACGGACTCGGGAACCGCTCGGGGGCGGCGAAGCGCTTTAGCTCGGGCCACGGTGTATTGGGTAAGTGGGGAGAGTGAAGTCGACCAAAGATTAGAGCGCTTTAATCTTATTGCCGATGGCTGACGGCGAAAAGGGTCGACTTCGATTTGTTAAAATGTTTGGAGTCGCTTTGCCTCAACATTGTGTCCAATTGAGCATACGCAAAACTGTTGTGCAATCGCCCGTGGACCTTAGGGTAACTTAGCCCCCTAGTCACGTAGTGCATATATCAAACTCTGATGACTGAATTCGCCGACCAGTTGCAGGACGCGCTCGGCCCGACCTATCAGCTCGACGATGAGCTGACCGGCGGCGGCATGAGTCGGGTCTTCGCGGCAATCGATCGCTCGCTCAACCGGCGCGTCGTCGTCAAGGTGCTGCCGCCCGATCTGGCGGCCGGCGTCAATCGCGAGCGCTTCCGCCGAGAGATCCAAGTCGCCGCGCAGCTCCAGCATCCGCACATCGTCCCGCTGCTGTCGGCGGGTGAGCATGGGGATCTGCTCTGGTACACCATGCCGTTCATCGATGGCGAATCGCTCCGCGCCGCGATCGAGAGAAAGAAATCTTTTTCCGCTCGCGAAGTCGTCCGCATCCTGCACGACGTGGTCGACGCACTCGCCTTCGCGCATGCGCGCGGCGTCATACATCGTGACATCAAGCCCGCCAACATCCTCACACAAGGCTCACACGCGCTCGTCACCGATTTCGGCGTCGCCAAAGCCATCAGCGCCGCACTGCCCATCGGCGCGGTCACCACCGCCGGAATTGCAATCGGGACGCCCGCTTACATGGCGCCAGAACAACTTGCCGGCGATCCAGCGGCGGATCATCGAATTGACATATACGCCGTGGGATTGTTGGCCTATGAATTGTTGACCGGCGTGTCGCCATTCACCGGCGCGTCGCCGCGTGAGACACTCGCCGCCCAGCTCACGCGCGATCCGGCGCCGCTGCATGAAGTCGCCCCCGGTGTGTCGCGCAATGTCTCGACGCTCGTCATGCGCTGTCTCGCCAAGGATCCCGACGCGCGTCCGCAGTCCGCCGACGAAATTCTCCAAGAGCTCGATTCGCTGACGATGCCATTCGGCGTGACGCCGCAAACCGGCGGCGTCGAAGCGCCGAACCGCAAGCGTCCATGGAGAAGCGTCGCCGCGGTTGCCATCCTCGCCGCCGTGCTTGGCGGAGTGGGCTACGCGGTCAGCCGCCAGCGCGATCGAACGACGAACGTCGGCTCGCGCCCAACACCGCCCACGGTGACGAGCGTCACAACTGACACATCGCGCCAGCTGTCTCCGCCCGCCGCGCCGGTACTCGCCGCGCCGGTGCCACCGCCGAAACCGGTCGTGAGCCACGACGACTCCGTGCGCATCGCCGCCGCCGTGGAGAAGCGCGTCGCGGCGGCCAAGCTACGGGACTCGATCGCGAAAGCAAAGCTCGCCGAGCAGACGCAGCGCAAAATGATGGACTCGATCATCGCGGCGAACTCGGGGAGCGGAGCGGTCGCCGGCGCCGGCGCCCCGCGACGGCTGATCATCGCCGAGCAACCTGAGATCGCGCAATGGCCGGAGGCGGCGCTGCTCGGGCGGGCCGTGGCCGACAGCCTGCGCCGGATGCTGCGCGGCCGCTCCAGACAGTACACTCTCGTCGATCAGGACTCGGTGCGCTCGGCACTCACTCGGTCGCGAGACGTCACCGAAATGGGGCGCGCATTCGCCAGCGAGCTACTCGTGTCCATCCGGCTCACGCCGCTGCCACGAGACTCGGCGGTGCTCATGCTCCAGCTGTGGGACCTCGGAGCGAGCAACGCTTATCGCTCGCGGATGAGCGGTGGCCGGAAAGTCGCCAGGAATGAAGTACTTGCCGGGTTGGACGCCGTGCTTCTCAGCACGCTCACCTACCTCGACGAGATGTCTCGCGCGCCTCGTCGTCCCCCGCCGGCGCCGACTCCTCCGCCTAGCGGACGCTGAGCAGCGGAAGGACGCGGCGCTTGCCGTCGTTGTCGGAGATGTTGATCAGTCCGACCTGCGCGCCGTGGAGATCGTGCGCGTAATTCCACAGGCCAATCGTGAGGCCGTGCTGCGAGCCGCTCACGTTGTTCACCGCCGCCAGTGCGCCGCCGTCGAAGCGTCCCTTCTCATCGACCTTGAAGTAAGCGCCGGTGAGCACGATGGCCTTCACGTCCACACCGCCGACCCCAACGAGGCTGGCGGCGACACCGTTCAGCTTCGGCGCACCGACGCCCACGCCACCAATCGCGAGGCCCCTGACCGTTCCGCCGGAGCCGACACCCACGCCGCCAATCAGCAGTCCGGTCGTGTTGCCGCCGGTCCCGACCCCGACACCACCGATGCCAATCCCGGTGAAATCACCGGCCCCGCCGACACCGATCCCGCCGATTGCCACGCCTTTGACATTGCCGCCGCCTCCGACGCCGATGCCGCCGATGCTTAGGCCGGTGAGATCAGCGCCGCCGCCAACCCCGATGCCGCCGATTTGAATACCTCTTAGCGCGCCGCCGCTTCCCACCCCGATGCCGCCCAAGGTTATCCCTTCGACGCGGCCGCCCGCTCCCACTCCAATCCCGCCGACGAAGATGCCCTTCATATCCATCCCGCCGCCCAACCCAACGAGGGCAAGCCCAACGCCGTTGAACGTGTTCTCGACGCCGACGCCAAGCACCCCGATGCCGACGCCGTTGATGTGCGCCGCTCCCGTCGCCGGAAGACCGAGCGCGACGCCGTTCACCGTTCCCTTGGCCGGGGAGTAGGGAACCCAGATGGTCGCGTTGACGCCGTTGAGGCGTTCCAGATGCCGGTCGCGGAAGTTGAAACGCAAGCCGTTCATATTCGGTTTATCGCCAATGGCGAGACCGTTCCCGTCAACCGTCAGGTCAATGACCTGGGCATTCAGCGGAGCCGCGAACAGGATGGCAGCGGAGAGGAGGCGAAGCAGGCGCATTGTCGGAGGGAGGTGGGCTGACCCAATGTACGACTTGGGAGGTGGGATGTTTCGCCGTTCGTTGATGCTGATATTGGGACTCGCTGCGTGCTCGCGCGTGCAGCTTTCCCCGACCCCGGACGGGGGCGGAGTAAGTACGCGGGAGCTCGAACAGCGGCTTACCGCGTTTGCGCATGATTCGATGATGGGGCGCGAGGCGGGCACGGTCTGGAACGCAAAAGCGACGGATTACGTCGCCGCGCAGTTCAAGGCGCTTGGCGTTCGGCCGGCCGGAGAGGAAGGCGGGTTCTTTCAAATCGTAGAAGGGCTCAAACCCTCCGACCCCTCGCTGCAGATTGCCCCCGCGCGCAACGTGATCGGCATCATTCCTGGGAGTGATCCGGCGTTGCGCGGCGAGTACGTCGCGATCACCGCGCACAACGATCACGTCGGGTTCAATCATCGTCCGGTAGATCACGACTCCCTCCGCGCCTTCAACGCGATCGTCCGGCCACTCGGCGCCGACAGTCCGAATCGACCCGCAACGCCCGAGGAAGCGGCTCACATCGCGCGGATCCTCGACTCGCTGAGAAAGATTCATTCGCCGCGACTCGATTCGATCCGTAACGGCGCAGACGACGACGGCAGCGGGACGATCGCGCTGATCGAAATCGCCCGAGTGCTGACGCGTTCCGGCGCGCGTCCGAGGCGATCCATTCTGCTCGTCTCGCACACCGGGGAAGAGAAAGGCTTGCTCGGCTCCGACTGGTACACCGATCATCCGACCGTGCCGATCGATGCGATCGTCGCCGAGTTCGATGTCGATATGATCGGGCGAGGCGCGGCGACGGATATCACGGCGGGCGGTCCGACGTATCTCGAGGTCGTGGGGCTGCGGCGGCTGTCGAAGGAGTTCGGCGACTTGGTCGAGGCGGCGAACGCGCGCGAGTCGATGCCGTTCGTCTTCAACTACGAGTACGACGCGCCGGGTCATCCCGATCAGTACTACTGTCGCGCCGATCACTACAGCTACGCGCGCTACGGAGTTCCCAGCGTCTCTCTCTCCCGGGGCCTGCACCGCGACTACCACCAGATAACCGACGAGGCGCAGTACATCGACTATCCCGATTACGCGCGACTCACGCAGATGGTGCTCGACGCGGCCGTTTTCGTCGCGAACGCCGATCATCGCCCGCGGCTCGACGGACCAAAGCCGACGAATCCTCACGTGCCCTGCCGGCAATAGATCATGCTGCGCGTCGCGCTGGCGACCTACGAATCGGCGCCCGAGCTCGCGCCCGACGACCGGCCCCTCGTACCGGCGCTGGCTCGAGTCGGCGTTCGCGCCGAACCGGCCGTGTGGTCCGATGCGTCGCTGCCATGGGAGTCGTTCGATGCGGTCGTGATACGATCGTGCTGGGACTATCATCTCCGTGTCGCCGAATTCTTTTCATGGCTCGATCGCCTCGAGTCGGCCGACATCCGGGTCTGGAATCCGCCCACGATCGTGCGCTGGAACGCGGACAAGCGGTACCTGCTCGATCTCACGCGACGCGGCGTTCCGACGATCCCGACGATGATCGCGCTACGCGGTCGTCCTGGCGACGTCGAGGCGATCGTGCACGCCGAAGGCTGGCGGCGCGTCGTCGTCAAACCGGCGATCTCGGCGAGCGGGTTCGAGACCCACAGTCTCACGAGCCCGTTCGACGCCGCGGCACGGGCGACGATCGAGCGTGTCGCGGGCCTGAGCCACCTCCTCGTGCAGCCGTTCGTCGAAGAGATTCCGCGAGACGGCGAGCTCTCCTTCACATTTATCGACGGCCGATTCAGCCACGCCACGCTCAAACGGGCGCGAACGGGGGAATTCCGCGTGCAGACGGAACATGGCGGCTCGGTCGAGAATACGACCGTCGACGCGACCCTCGTCGAGCAGGCTTCTCGCGTGCTCGGCGCCGTCGACGACGTGCCGCTCTACGCGCGCGTCGACGGTGTCGTGCGCGGCGGCGATCTCCTGCTCATGGAGCTCGAGCTCATCGAGCCGAACGTGTTTCTGGGCGCGCGCGACGGCGCGGTGGACGACCTCGCCGCGGCGATTCGCTCGCGGCTCGACGCTTAGAAGCGGCGCGTTTCGCCGTGCGCGAACGTCCAGTTGCGATCGGGCTGGAGCTCGGCGTGCTGCCACAGCTGGGCGAAGCGCCGGGGTGGCTCTTCGACCGCCTCGTCGGTCAGGCGGAAGGTGCCCCAGTGCAGCGCGAGACAGGGCGGCTGCACTCCCGGCGCTCGCAGCGCCTGATACGCCTGAACGGCGTCCTCGGGGTTCATGTGTACGCTGCGCATGAACCAGCGTGGCTCGTACGCTCCAATCGGCAGCATCACGAGATCGAACGGCCCACAGCGACGACCGATTTCCTCGAACTCCGGGTGTAGCGCCGTATCACCGGCGAAGTAAACGCGAACGCCGTTGGTCTCGAGCGTCCAGCCGCACCAGAGCGTGTTGCCACGATCGCCGATGCTCCGTGCGCTGAAGTGCTGCGCCGGAACGCACGTCGCCGTGTAGGAGAGCGTCTCGACCGACTCCCACCAATCACGCTCGACGATGTGTCGCACGCCGAACGACCGCAGCAGGCGTCCCAATCTCAACGGACAAAGCCACGCCGCCGCGGGGAAGCGTTGCGCGAGGCGGCGCACGGTCGGCGCGTCGAGGTGGTCGTAGTGGTTATGCGAGAGCAGCACGAGGTCGATCTCGGGCAATTGCTCGAAGCGGACTCCCGGCGGCATGAGCCGGCGCGGACCGATCCATCGAATGGGAGAGGCTCGGTCGCTCCACACCGGATCCGTCAAAACATTGAACGGCCCGACTTGAAGCAGGACGGTCGAATGGCCGACCCAGGTCACCGATCGATAATCGCGCGCGGCGCGCGGCGCGGCGATCACCGGTGTTCGTATCGGCAAGGAGCCGCGCGGTGGACTGGGCGGGATCGGTTTCCGGCGACGCTCCTGTAATCGCCATCGGAGAAAATCGCCAAAACCGTGCGGTTCGGTGCCGGGCCACGGGTTCTGAAACCCGCCGCCCGGCCGATGATGCGGCGGCGACGTCAATCCGCGCGCATGGCGATGACCGGGTCGACGCGCGCCGCACGCCGCGCCGGCAGATAGCTCGCCAACGACGCAACTCCGACGAGCACCGCGGCAACAGTGGCGAAGGTCAGCATGTCAGTCGCTTGCACACCGTACAGTAAGGCGGCGAGCAAGTGGACGAGCCAGAGGGCACCGGCGACGCCGATGGCCACCCCGATGACACTGAGCCCAATTCCCTGACTGAGTACGAGACGCAAGACGCGATCGTGCGTCGCGCCGAGCGCGATGCGAATGCCGAGCTCACGCGTCCGCTGCGCGACGGAGTAGGAGATCACGCCATAGATGCCGAGCGCCGCGAGCAGCAGCGCCAGGCCTCCGAACGCCGAGAGCAGCGTCGTGTAAAAGCGCGGCTGCGCGACGGATTCAGAAACGACGTCTTCCATCGTCCGCAGCTCGTAGACGGGCATCGCCGGATCCACGGCTTGAACCGTCTCGCGGATCGCCGCCGACAGCGTCGCGACGTCGGACGTTGATCGCACGAGGATCGACATGTCGCTGATCGGGAACGTCCCCCAGCCGAGGTACGTCGTCGGGTACGCTTCGGACGCCAGGCCGCGTTGCTTTACGTCGCCGACGATCCCGATGATCTCGCCCCTCGCCGTGACGTTGCTCTTCGCGTTGGCGAGCGTATCATGGTCGATGCCAAGCGTGATGCGCTTCCCGATCGCGTTCTGATTGGGAAAATACTTCTTCGCGAAAGACTCGGACACGACGACGACCTGCGGTACCCCGAAGTTCTCTTCTTGCGGCGCGAAGGCGCGGCCGCGGAGGACCGGGATCCCCATGTTCGCGAAGAAATTCCACGACACGGGATGCACTTCGGTGAGCATGCGCTTCTCTTCCGGCGTCGGCGGCTGCCCGTCGACGTCGAACGACGTGCGCATTGCGTGTGGCTCCATCGGCCGCGAGAACGCGACGGCGACCGATTGCGTTCCCGGCAGCGCCGAGAGACGATCGCGGAGCGAATTGGTGAACGCGCGAACGTCGCGATCGTTTGGATACTTCACCGACGGAAGCGACACGTTGAACGAGACGACGCGCTCCGGACGGAATCCCGGATTCACGCGCAGAAGATTTGCAAAACTGCGAATCAGCAGTCCGGCACCGACGAGCAGGACGACGGCGAGCGCCATCTCCGTGATCACCAGCGCGCTTCTCGTGCGCTGCGCGCCGCGCTTGCTGCTCGATCCGCGCACGGCATCCTTGAGCATCTGCCCGAGCTCCGCGCGCGCCGCATGAATCGCCGGAACGAGACCGAACACGACGCCAGTCAGCAGCGCGAGACCGGCGCAGAAGAGCAGAACGCGCCCGTCGACGGCGATGTCATCGAGGCGTGGCAATCCGCGCGGTCCAAAGGCGACGATTGCGTCGACGGCCCATGCGGCCAGCGCCGCCCCGATCACGGCGCCAAGCGCCGAGAGCATGACGCTCTCGGTGATCAACTGACGAACGATCCGCCCGCGTCCCGCGCCGAGCGCCGTGCGCACCGCGATCTCCGTCTCGCGGCCGGCGGCCCGAACGAGCAACAGGTTCGCCACGTTCGCGCAGGCGATCAGCAACACGAAACCGGTGGCGCCGAGCAGCGTGAACAACACGTTGCGGACGTCGCCGACGATGGTCGTTTCGATGCGCTCGATCGATCCGCCGAAGTTCGTATTCGACCGCGGATATTGTGCGCGCAGCTGCTCGCCGATCGTCCGCATGTCGCGCTGCGCGACATCGAAAGAAACGCCCGGTTTGATTCTCCCGATCGCGTTGAGAAAATGCGCGCCGCGATTTTCCGGATCCGTCATCCACGGCTCGAACTCGAACGGCGTCCACAGGTCGGGCTGTCTCGGATAGGTGAGCGTCGACGGCGCGACGCCGACCACCTTGTAGTCCTGCCCGTTGATCGAAATGACTCGGCCGAGAACGGCCGGGTCGGCGGAGAACGTGTTACGCCACAGCTTCTCGGAGATGACGGCGACGCGTTCCGCGCCCTTCTGATCCTCGTTGGCGAGGAATCCGCGACCGAGTCGCATCGGCATTCCGAGGAGCTCGAAGAAGCGCGCGCCGACGGCGGCGGAGTTCAACCGCACCGGCGCGGCGCCGGACACGCTCAAGTTCGCGCTGTTGCCCGGCTGGACCGCGGCCATTCCGACGAAGCTGTGGGTACGGTCGCGATAGTCGATGAAGTCCGGAGCGGATAGCGACTGGAGCTTGCCCTCGCGATTTGTCGAGCCGACGACAACCACATTGCCCGGATCGCGGAAGGGCAGTGGCTTGAGGAGCACGCCGTTCACAAGGCTGAACACCGCGGTCGTAGCCCCGATAGCGAGGGCGAGCGTGACGACGGCGATCAACGTGAAGCCGGGCGTGCGAACGAGCTTGCGCGCCGCGTAGCGAATGTCCTGGCGAAGCGTATCCATGATTCTCGAATGTTATGAAACGGAGCGGAGGAGAGAAACAATCGTGCCGTCCCGCATGCGCTCAAGTCGCTGGATTTCAACGCATTACACGATCGTGTGTGCTCGATCGCGTTCGCTCGTGGGAACGACCGTCCCAAAATCGAACGGCAGTTTGTGACGGCCCAACCCCCGCCCGACGACAACCTCTACGCGAGACGCAGCGGTTTGCCCGTGTGATTTGGCGCTCGCTCGCCATCGCGGAGCGCCATCGCTCCATTCACGATCACCGCCGAAATCCCCACCGGATACTGAAACGGCTCCTCGTAGGTCGCCTTGTCCGCCACTGTCGCCGGATCGAACACCACCACATCTCCCGCCATGCGTGGCGCGATACGGCCGCGGTCGGTGAGGTGAATGCGCGACGCCGGCTGCGCGGTCATCTTGTGGATGGCTTGTGCCAGGGTGAGCGCTTTGCGCTCGCGCACGTAACGGCCGAGTACTCGCGGGAAGGTGCCGAGCCCACGTGGATGCGGATGACCGCGGCGAGATGGGCCGTCGACCGCGAACGCGCCGCCGTCGCTGCAGACCATGCCCTGCGGGTGGGCGAGAATCCGGTCGAGATTGTCTTCGCTCATCGCGAATCCGACCATGCCGACATTGCCGCGACTCCGCTGCAGCAGCGCCATCGCCATCGCGTACGGGTCCATGTTCTGATTCTTCGCGTACGCGCCAAGCCGCGCGCCTTCCGCCGGCCGATCGGTTGGGTCGGCCACGTTGGCGATCATCACGTTGTCCCAGCCGCCGAGCAGCTCGATCTTGGCGAGGGTCTCCTGCTTGATCTTGTCGGCGGTCGACGGATCGGTGAGTCGCCCGAGGAACGCCGCGGTGCTGCCGTCGCGACTCCAGACGGGGAAGAGGTTGGTCAGTCCCGTTTGGTAGGCGATGTACGGATAACGGTCGAACGCCGCGTCGCACCCCGCGGCGCGCGCGGCCGCGACTCGCGCGAAGGCGGTGTCGAGCTTGCCCCAATTGCGCGGGCCCTGCGTCTTGAGATGCGAGATCTGTAATGGGCAGCCGGCGCCGCGCGCGACGGCAATCGCCTCGTCGATCGCCTCGATGAGACGGTCGTCCTCGTTGCGCATGTGTGTCGCGTACGGGAGACGACGCGCCGCGAGCGGCTTACACAGGGCGATGAGCTCGTCGCGGGGAGCGAACGCGCCCGGCGTGTACTCGAGGCCCGTCGACGCACCGCACGCCCCGTCGGCGATCGCGGCGCGAACGAGCTGCTCCATGCGCGCCAACTCCTGCGCTGTCGCCGGCCGGTCGTCGCCCCCGACGACGACGTCGCGAATCGTCCCGAGACCGACCATCGACGCCACGTTCACCGCCGGATGAAGCCGGTCGATTGCCGACCAGAGCTCGGCGAACCCGGCGAACTGACGCCGCGCGTCGTCCTCGCGGCCTTCCCCGGTCGCGCGCGGCGCGCGAGACGAGCCGTCCTGCCCGACCACGATCGTCGTGATCCCTTGCCGCACGAGCGACTCGGCGCGCGGGTCCTCCCACAGGCTGCCGTCGCCGTGCGAATGGATGTCGATGAAGCCCGGCGCCACCGCGAGCCCGCGGGCGTCAATCTCGGTCGTACCGCGGTCGGTCGCTTTGCGCGCCACCGAAACGATTCGTCCATTCGCGATGACGACGTCGAGCGTTCGTCCCGGCGTGCCAAGTCCGTCGAAGACGAGGCCGTTGCGGATGACGATGTCGGCCCCCGCCCTCGAGCGAAGGATGATGGCCGGCGCGCCAAGCATCGCGGCGGCGGCGCCGGTCGTGCGGAGGAATTCGCGGCGTGTTGTCATGATTGTGAAAGGATCGACGGACATTGCCGTGCGCGCCACTGTCGCGCAACCTCCGCGGCGTATACTCATGCACCACACCGTCCGGAGAGCTGTAATGGTTGTCCGCCGCCTCGTGGTCGCGGTTGTTCTGACGGCGTCGACGACAGCGATCGCCGCGGCGCAGGAATCGCCCTTCGTCCTGCCGGCGCCCACCGGCCAGTTCGCGGTCGGGACGACGTCGTGGTTTGTCGTCGATCCCACGCGTCGCGAATCCTTCGTGAGCTCGAACACGCCACGCTCGGTCGAGGTGGTCGCCTGGTATCCGACGACATCTTCCGCCGCGGGAACGCGACCGGTCCGAGCGCCATATCTCCGCGACGGCCTGATCGAGGCGGAGACCTTCGCCAAGGCGTTGAGAAAGCCGGGCGCGTTCGACCATCTCGCCGGCGTGCAGACGCACTCGTTAACGGACGCGGCGCCATCGGGTCAGCCGGCGAGTCTACCAGTGCTCGTCTTTTCCCATGGCTACACCGGACCGCTCAGCGCGTACGCCGCGCTGCTCGAGGACCTGGCGAGTCACGGGTACATCGTGCTCAGCGTCGGCCATTCGTACGAAGCGGTCGCCGTGCGGCAACCAGATGGATCTGTCGCCACGATGCTCGACTCATCAGGCGGCATGCGGCAGGGGATCGTCGACGTTCTCACAGAGTGGCGGGACGAAGACAGCACCATGGCGCGCGTTACGCGCGCTCCAAGTGAATCGGAGCAGCTGCGGATCCTCAAGGCGTACATCAGCCGCGTACCGAAGACCGAAGCCGTCATCAACCGGTGGGTTACCGATAACAGGTCGGTGCTCGACCAGTTCGCCCGGTCGACCGCCGGTATTGCCGGAGAGCTTCGACGACGCGCGGACCTGAATCGCATCGGCGTATTCGGTCACTCCATGGGCGGAGTGGTTGCCGGAGAGTTCTGTCTCCTGGACAAGCGCTGCCGTGCAGGGCTGAACCTCGACGGGATTCCCCAGTCGGGTTCGATGATCGGCTCGCGCATGCCGCGGCCGTTCATGATGGTGTACTCGGCGCGCCCCGGGCGACTCGGGGCGAGCGACGCGATCTATCGTCGCGCGGCGTCGCCGTACTATCGCGTCGACGTCGATAGCACACGGCACGTCGATTTCAGCGATATGATCTTCTGGGGCGGGCCGCTCAAGGCCGCCGGGGCGTCTGGAAGCATCGCTCCCGAGCGTGCCGTCGAAGCGACCCGGCTCATCGTGCGGCAGTATTTCGACCAGGAGCTACGAGGGGTCCCGAGTCCTCTGCTGAGGGGGACGCTGAAGCTCAACGATGTTCACGTCCGGTCGCCGTCGAGCTCACGGGCGCCTTAGTCAACGACGGAAATCGTTCTCCGGGCTGTCGGGGTCGGTCGGATCGATGCCGTCGGCGACCGGGTCCGAGTAGCTGACGCGATTGTCGAATCCCGCGGGCGGCGCGTTCGCGATCCGTCCCTGCGGCTGCTTTCGCGCCGCGTCGCTCACTTCATCATTGCGACGCTTTTCGGCGAGCAGATGCTCTTCGACCTCTCGGTCGTAGTTGTCCATGTTTGATTTCCTCCCGAACCCGAGCAGCCGCAAGACTGGGACCTCTCCACAACGCTCCACATAGGAGTCTGACCCCTAACAAAAACGGCAACAAAAAGGAGTCTGACCCCTAACGCAGTGGTTTGGTGACTGGGGGAAATAGAAAGGGCCGGATGAGCGATGTCATCCGGCCCTTGCTACAACTTATTTCGTGAAACGATCAGCGTCGCGGATTCATCGGCGTGATCGGGAAGTGCGTTGTACCGCCGCCTGGGAGCGGATAGCCGCCCGGACGAGTGTAGATTTGGCCGCCACCGATCGGGTGACCGCGCCGCGTCGTGCGCGGATCGCAGTGATCGTCGTCGCCCACCGCGCCACCGCGGATGACGGCGCCGAAGATCGCGCCGATCACCGAGCCCGCGCCGGCGTTCGCCGGAATCTGGCCGGCCGACGGATAGTTCTGCGCCGGGACCGGAGCCGGTCGAGCCATTGGCGGAGCGTCAGGAGACGGAGTCTCCGACGGCGCCGGGGCCGCGGCCATCACCTGTACCTGCGGTACCTCGGTCGGGATCTCCGCGACCTGGACCGGTTTAGCCGACGCCTTGACCGTGGGGTTCTTTGTGCGAACCACCTTCGGGCCCTGAGGCGCCGCTTTCGGCCGGACAGCGAGCTCTTTCTTGCTCTGCGGCGAGAGCTCGTCCGGACTGATTTGAATGTTCTGGACCTGCGACGCGAGTTGTAGGTCGCGCTT
>Ga0310812_10000424_pt1 | contig 16342 bp, 14 predicted proteins | sample NN3metagenome_FD_205747 | JGI IMG/M metagenome (GOLD analysis project Ga0310812, IMG submission 205747) | Soil microbial communities from experimental microcosm in Duke University, North Carolina, United States - NN3 | ecosystem: Engineered > Artificial ecosystem > Soil microcosm > Unclassified...
CCGACTTCGTGGCCCGGGCCCGCACGGCCGGCCGCGGCGTCATCGTGGGCGGCGAGATCTACGGTCAGGGCTCCTCGCGCGAGGCCGCGGTGCTGTCGCCGCTTCACCTCGGGGTGCGCGCGGTGCTGGCCAAGAGCTTCGCCCGCATCCACCGCGCCAACCTGATCAACTGGGGCATCGTGCCGCTCGAGTTCGAGAATGCCGCCGACTACGACGGCATCGAGCGGGACGACGTGCTCGACTTCGAGGACCTGCGCGGCAGCCTCGCCGCGGGCGGTCCGGTGTGGGTCACCGATCGGCGGACCGGCGCGCGCTTCCGCCTCCGCTGCATCCTGAGCCCGCGCGAGCGCGACATGCTGCTGGCCGGCGGCCTGCTCACCCAGACCGCCGCCAAGGGATAAGACCATGGCCCAGTCCCGAGTCCGAGCGGTCTACATGCGCGGCGGCACCAGCCGCTGTCTCGCCTTCCACGACCGCGACCTGCCGCCGGCCGGTCCGGAGCGCGACCGCGTCCTGCTGGCCGCGCTCGGCAGCCCCGATCCCTACGGGCGGCAGCTCGACGGCCTCGGCGGCGGCATCTCGTCGCTCTCGAAGGCGTTCGTGATCGGCTCGCCGACCCATCCCGACGCGCAGGTCGACTACACCTTCGCGCAGGTCGAGGTCGGCCGCCCGGTCGTCGACTACACCGGCAACTGCGGCAACTGCTCCTCCGCGGTGGGGCCCTTCGCGATCGACGAGCGGCTCGTCCCCTCCGCCAGCGGGGAGACCGCGGTCCGCATCCACAACACCAACACCCGGAAGATCATCGTGGCGCGAGTGCCGGTGGTGGACGGCGAGGCCGCGGTGGTGGGTGACTTCGAGCTGCCCGGCGTGGCCGGGCTCGGCGCCCGCATCGCGCTCGATTTTCTCGAGCCGGGTGGCGCGCGCACCGGCCGCCTCCTTCCGACCGGGCGCGCGCGCGAGACCCTCGCCGGCGTCGAGGCCTCGATGGTCGACGCCACGAATCCGATGGTCTTCGTGCGGGCCAAGGACCTCGGGATCACCGGCACCGAGACGCCGGCCGCGATGGACGGGGACGAGGTGCTGGTGGCCCGGCTCGAGGCCCTCCGCGCCGCGGCGGCGGAGGCGATGGGCATTCCGGGCAGCGCGGCGACCCCGAAGATCGCGGTGGTGGCGCCGCCGAGCCGCTTCACCGCGCTCGACGGCGTGGCCTACGACGCGGAGCAGGCCGACGTGGTGGCCCGCTGCATCTCGATGGGCAACGCCCACCGTGCCTTCGCGCTGACCGCCGCCATGTGCCTCGCGGTCGCGGCCCAGATCGACGGCACGGTGGTGAGCGAGTGCGCGGGCGGCCGCGTGGGCGACCTGCGCCTGGGCCATCCCTCCGGGGTGCTGCCGATCGCGGCCACGGTGGGCCGGCGGGACGGCGCGCCGTGGGCCGAGAAGGTCACGGTCTACCGCACCGCGCGGCGGCTCATGGAAGGCTACGTGCGGGTGCCCTGACCCGCCCGACTCATTCGAGCCCACTCGCCAGAGGATGTCGCCCCCGCCGATCTTCACCGACGACCACGAGCTGCTGCGGCGCACCATCCGCGCCTTCGTCGAGAAGGAGGTCGCGCCCCACGTGGACGCGTGGGAGGAGGCCGGGCGCATTCCCCGCGAGCTGTGGCGACGGCTCGGCGAGCTGGGCCTGCTCGGCCTCGAGTTCTCCCCCGAGTACGGCGGGGCGGGCGGTGACTTCCTCTCCAGCGTCGTGCTCGGCGAGGAGATGGCCCGCTGCCGCTCCGGCGGGGTGGCCTTCAGCGTGCTGGTCCACACCGACATGTCCTCGCCGTGGCTCACCCGCTACGGCACCCCCGCCCAGAAGGGCGCCTACCTGCCCGGCATCATCCGCGGCGAGACGGTGTGCGCCCTCGGCATCACCGAGCCCGGCGTGGGTTCGGACATGGCCGGGATCCGGACCCGCGCGGTGCGGGACGGCGATCGCTGGCTGCTGACCGGCAGCAAGATCTTCATCACCAACGGCGTGCACGGCGATCTCTACTTCGTGGCCGCGCGCACCGGCCCCGGCACCGCGGAGCGCCGCCACGCCGGCATCTCGATGTTCCTGGTCGAGCGCGGCACGCCCGGGTTCACGGTGAGCCGGCGTCTGGACAAGATGGGGATGCGTGCTTCCGACACCGCGGAGCTCGCCTTCCAGGAGTGCCCGGTGCCGGCGGCCAATCTCCTCGGCGAGGAGGGTCGCGGCTTCCAGCAGCTGGCCGCGGGCCTGCAGCGCGAGCGGATCATGGCCGCGGTGCTCGCGCTCTCCGGCGCGGGCCAGGCGCTCGAGGACACCCTCGGCTACCTGCGCGAGCGCCAGGCCTTCGACGGGCCGCTGGCGGCCAAGCAGGCGCTCCGTCACCGCGTGGCGGACATGGCCACCGAGATCGAGGCCGCGCGCCACCTCGTCTACCACGCGGCCGCGCGCTACGCCGCGGGCGAGGAGTGCGTGACGGAGGTGTCGATGGCCAAGCTCTTCGCCACCGAGGTCGCCAACCGGGTGGCCTACCAGGCGGTGCAGCTGCACGGCGGCTACGGCTACATGCGCGAGTTCCATGTCGAGCGCTTCTTCCGGGACGTGCGGCTCTGGACGATCGCCTCCGGCACCTCCGAGATCATGCGCGAGATCGTCGCCAAGCGGCTCCTGCCGTGACCGCAGCGGCCGCCGCGACGCTCGCCGACGACGGCCCGCTGGCCCGCCTCACCCTCGAGCGGCCGGAAGCGCGCAACGCCCTCAACCGGGCGATGGCCGACGCGCTCGAGGACGCCCTCGCGCGCCTGGCCGCCGCGGACGAGGTGCGCGTGGTGGTGGTGGCCGGGCGCGGGCGGTCGTTCTGCGCGGGGGCCGACATCGCGGAGATGCCCACGCTCGCTCCCGCCGAGGCCGAGACCCTGGCCGGGCGCTGGCAGCGCATCATGGACGGCTTCGCGGCCCTGCCCCAGGTCACGATCGCGGCGGTGCAGGGCCACGCCCTGGGCGGCGGGCTCATGCTGGCCATCGCCCAGGATCTGCGGGTGGCGGAAGCCTCGGCCCGGTTCGGCCTGCCCGAGGTGACGCTCGGCTTCAATCCCGGCTACGGCATCGCGCGACTGCTGGACGTGGCGGGCGGCGCGCACGCGCGCGACCTGATGCTCACCGCGCGGACCATCGACGCGGGCGAGGCCCACCGCATGGGCCTGGTCACCCGCGTGGTGCCCGACGGCGCCCTGGAGGAGGCCGCGCTCGCGCTCGCCCGCGAGGTGGCGCGCTCGCCGCGCGGCGGCCTCGCCGCCACCAAGGCCATCACCGGCGCCCTCCGTGCCGGGCGGCCCGGCACCGAGCCCCACGCCTACGGCGCCCTGCGCGCGGCGCCCGAGGTGCAGGCGCGCATCGCCGCGTTCCTGGCGCGCCGCTCGAGGCGCTAGAGAAGAAAGGATCCCCATGGCCTCCACCCTGCCGCTCCTCTACACCCACGTCATGGGCAGCCACGGCTTTCCCTCCTGGTTCTGGACCGCGCTCGACAAGATCAAGACCGGCGAGTACGGCCAGACCGACGTGCGCGAGACGTTCGACGACGCCACCCAGCTCGCCATCCGCGATCAGGAGCGGGCCGGCATCGACGTGGTCTGCGACGGCGAGATGCGCCGTTACTTCTTCGTGCAGACCTTCTACGGTCACATGGAGGGGCTGGAGCCGCTCGAGCCGCTCCGCAAGACCGGCCTCTACGCCTACGACAGCGTGCCGCGCTACCGCGCGACCCGGAAGGTCACGGTGCCGAAGGGCCTGGGCACGGTGGACGAGTTCAAGTACCTGGTGACCCAGACCGACCGGCCGGTGAAGGCCACCTGCCCCGGGCCGGTCACCCTCTCCATCCACATCCAGACCCGTCCCGGTGACGCCTACGACGGCGACCGCCTCGCCCTCTGCTGGGATCTGGTCCCGGCGGTGAACGCGGAGCTGAAGGCGCTCGCCGCGGCGGGCGCCACCTGGATCCAGGTCGACGAGCCGTCCGCCGCCATCGTGCCCGGCCAGGCCGCCGAGTACGTGAAGATGTTCAACGCCTGCGTCGAGGGCGTGAAGGCCAGGATCGGCTACCACGTCTGCTTCGGCAACCTGCTCTCGCGCCCCCGGGGCAAGCGGTCGTATCGCTGGATGTTCCCGATGCTGCTGGAGACGCGCTGCGACCAGTTCGTCTTCGAGTACGCCAACCGGGAGATGGCCGAGATCGAGATGTGGCGGGAGGTCGGGGTGGACCGCGACGTCGCGTGCGGGGTGGTTGACGTGAAGAGCTTCTACATGGAGACTCCCGAGGACGTCGCGGAGCGGGTGGCCCTCTGCCTGCAGCACATCCCGGCCGAGCGGCTCTCCCTGCTCCCGGACTGCGGCTTCTTCCCGGTACCGCGCTGGGTCGCCTTCGAGAAGCTCCGACGCCTCACCGCGGGCGTCGCGCTCGCGCGCAAGCGGCTGGCCGGCTGACGGATCCACCACTCTCAACGACGAGGGAGAACGAGATGGCCACGACGAGACGGCAATTCCTGAAGGTGGCGGGCGGCGCGGCCGCCGCGGGCGCGATCGGCTTCCCGGCGGTGGTGCGGGCCCAGGCGAAATCGGGAGTCCCGTCGGACCCCCTCAAGATCGGCATCCTCGCCATCCGGGCCGGCATCGCGGCGCCGGTCGGGCAGGCCGGCCTCCGCGGCACCGAGTGGTGGGTGGAGCGGACGAACAAGGCGGGCGGCATCCTCGGCCGGCCGATCCAGCTGGTGGTCGAGGAGGAGTCGACCCCGAAGGACAGCGTGGAGCGGTACCGCAAGATGATCCTCCAGGACAAGGTCGAGGTCGTCATCGGCGGCATCTCCACCGGGGTGACCCTGGCGCTCGGCCCGGTGGCGGAGGAGATGGAGACCCCGTGGCTCTCCTGGGACGGCACCACGCAGAAGGGCGTGGAGGAGACCATGCCCAATCCCAAGTGGGCCTTCCGCAGCGTGGACAACGAGGTGGAGGCCATCGTGGCCGGCCAGCTCACCCCCAAGTACTTCAAGGGCATCAAGACGGTGGCCGGCATCGGCAACGACTACTCCTACGGGCACGACTGCTGGCAGACCTACCAGGCGGTCCTGAAGCGCTACATCCCGGACGTGAAGTTCGTGCTCGAGCTGTTCCCCAAGCTGGGCGTCACCGACTTCACCTCCCACATCGCGGCCATCCAGCAGGCCAAGCCCGATCTGCTGATGTGCTCGTTCTGGTCGGGCGACGCCACCATCATCATGAAGCAGGCCGCCGCGGTCGGGCTGTTCAAGAGCATGAAGGGCGTCTTCACCACCGCGGGCGGGGTGCACGACTCGCTCAAGAAGGAGTTCACCCCCGAGGGGCTCCTGCTCGGCTACAACACCATGTACTTCGACGACCCCAAGGGCAGCCCGCTGCTCAAGCAATTCGTGCGCGAGTACCGGGCCAAGTACAACGAGTACCCCGCCTACGAGTGCGACCACGCCTACTTCAACATCGAGTCCTACAAGGCCGCGGTGGAGAAGGCCTACGCGACGACCAAGAAGTGGCCCACCAAGGCCGAGGTGGTGAAGGCCCTGGAAGGCATCGAGGTCGACTCGCTCTCCGGCAAGCGGAGCTGGCGCGAGGACCACGTCCAGATGTGCAACTTCTACCAGGGCATCACCACCCACAAGAACACCTACGACTTCGTGACGGTCAACCCGCTCGAGGTCGTCTCGACCAAGCAGGGCATGAAGCCCGCCGGCGCCAAGCTGATGGACTGGATCGCCGGCTGGAAGATCTGATCCGGTTGCACCGGCGCGCCTTCGTCGCGCTCCTCGTCGTCGGCGCCGCCCGGGCGGGCGGCGCCGCCGCGCAGCCCGCGACCGGCAGCCACCGGGTCGGGATCCTGGCGCCAACCGAGGCTCCGCGGGCCTCGGACCCTCACTCGGCGACCGGCTCGATCCCGACGTACCTGGAGGAGCTCGGCTACGTGGCCGGGCGCAACCTGGTCCTCGAGCCGCGCTACGCGGCGGGCCGGCTCTCGGAGCTCCCCGCGATGGCGCGGGAGCTGGTCCGGCTCCGGGTCGACGTCATCGTGTCGATCGGGTCCTCGGCCACGCGCGCGGCCAAGGCCGCGACCTCGGTGGTGCCGATCGTCATGCTCGGCAACTTCGACCCGATCGCCCTCGGGCTCGTGAAGAGCCTCGGGAAGCCCGAGGCCAACGTGACCGGAGTGCTGATCGCGCCCGCGGGCACCCTGGCCGGCAAGAAGCTCGAGCTGCTCAAGGAGGCGGTGCCGCACGCCACCCGCATCGCGTTCCTCACCCACGAGGACCCCGGGCTCCGGACCCAGGAGCGGGAGACCCAGGCCGCGGCGGACGCGCTGGGCGTCACCCTCGCGCTCACGCGCCTCCGGGGCGACGACTACGGGGGCGCGTTCGCCGGGATGATGGCGGGACGGCCCGACGCCCTCTTCGTGGCCGCGTCGACCTACTTCATGCGCGACCGGAAGCGGATCATCGAGCTCGCGGCCCGGCACCGCGTGCCCGCAATGTACGAGTGGCCCGAGCAGGTCGCGGAGGGCGGCCTCATGTCCTACGGGAGCGATCTCGGCCGGACGACCCGGCGGGTCGCCGAGTACGTGGACCGGATCCTCAAGGGGGCCCGGCCCGGGGACCTGCCGGTCGAGCAGCCCACCGAGCTCCAGCTCGTGATCAACCTCAAGACGGCCCGGGCCCTCGGCCTGAGCGTGCCCCGATCCCTGATCGCGCGGGCCGATCACGTCATTGAATAGTGGCCGGGCGTGACCGCGAATCTCGTCAACGTCATCATGGGCGGCGTGTTCCACGCCGCGATCCTGTTCCTGGTCGCCGCGGGACTGCAGCTCGTGTTCGGGGTGCAGAAGATCTTCAACCTCGCCTGCGGATCGTTCTACGCCCTCGGGGCCTACAGCGGCATCTCGGCGGTGTCGTACTTCACCGGGCACGGCGGCTCGCCCGCGCTGTTCATCGTACCGCTGGCGCTGGGCGGCCTGGCGGTGGGGCTGGTGGGCCTGGTGGTGGAGCGCGGGCTCCTGCGATTCGTCTACGACCGCGACGAGACCTTCCAGCTCCTGCTCACCTTCGCGCTGGTGCTGATGCTGGAGGACGTGATCCGCCTGACGTGGGGCACCGCACCGGCCTCGACCGGCGGGCTCTACCTCGCCTACGGCCAGGCGCGGATCCTGGGATCCACCGTGCCGGTCTACAACCTCATCGTGATCGCGGCGAGCGTCGCCATCGCCCTCGGCATGAGCTACCTGCTGGGCCGCACCGCGTTCGGGCGCATCATCCGGGCCGCGGCCGACAACCGGGAGATGGCGGAGGCCCTGGGCGTCGACATGCGGAGCGTGTACGCGCGCGTCTTCACCCTCGGCACCATGCTCGGCACGCTCGGGGGCGCCCTGGTGATCCCGGCCACCGCGGCCATGAGCGAGATGGGCGTGGAGCTGATCGTGGAGGCCTTCGCGGTGGTGGTGATCGGCGGCCTCGGCAGCATGCGCGGGGCCTTCGTGGGGGCACTCGTGGTCGGGGTGCTGCGCTCGATCGCGATCTCGGTCTACCCCGAGCTCGAGATGCTGCTCATCTACCTGATCGTGATCGCGGTGCTCCTCTGGCGCCCTCGCGGCCTCTTCGGGGCCGCGGCGGCATGAACTCGCCCGTGAAGCCGGCGCTGATCCTCGCCGCGGTCGGCGCCGCGGTGATCCTGGTGCCGCTGGCCGCGCCCCCCTACTACGTCACGCTCATGCTGCCGTTCATGGCCTACGGGGTGGTCCTGCTCGGGTTCAACCTGCTGTTCGGCTACACCGGCCTCGTCTCGTTCGGGCACGCGCTCTTCATCGGCATCGGAGCCTATACCGGGGCGGTCCTCACCACTCGCTTCGGGATCCGCCACATGGAGGTGATCCTGCTCGCCGCCGCCGTCGCCGCCGCCGTCGCGGCGGCCCCGGTGGGTGCGCTGTGCGTGCGCTACGTGAAGATCTACTTCGGCATGCTGACCCTCGCCTTCGGAATGGTGTTCTACACCTTCCTGCTCAAGTTCTACCGGCTGACCGGCGGCGACGAGGGCATGCGGATGCTGCGCCCGTACCTGCTCGGGAGCGAGTGGGCCGGCTTCAACAAGACCGCGTACCTGGTGGGGCCCTACTACTACTTCTCGCTGGCGGTGCTGGTGGTGGCCACGCTGCTGATGTGGCGCATCGTGTCCTCGCCCTTCGGCCTCTGCCTGCGCACCATCCGCGACAATCCCCTCAAGGCGGAAAGCCTCGGGATCGGGGTGTCACGCTACCGCTGGCACGCGTTCATGATCTCCGCGGTCTACGCCGCGGTGGGCGGGGCCCTGCTCGCGCCGCCCATCGGCAACGTGGATCCCACCCTGGTCTACTGGACCCACTCCGGCAACGTGGTGTTCATGGTGCTGCTGGGAGGCTTCGCCTCGTTCTTCGGGCCACTGCTGGGCGCCTTCGTGTTCATCTTCCTGCAGGACACCGTGATGTCGGTGTTCCCCTACTGGCGGCTCGTCTTCGGCGCGGTGCTGGCGTTCCTGGTGATCTGCGCGCCCGGAGGGCTCATGGGCCTCTTCGCCCGCCGGCCGGTGCCGCTCGAGCCCGAGCGCGGATGATCCTCGAGGCGCAGGACCTCCGCCAGCGCTACGGGGCCTACGTGGCCCTCGACGGGATCAGCCTCACCATCCGGGAGAACGAGTTCGTCTCGATCATCGGCCCCAACGGGGCGGGAAAGTCGACCCTCATCAACGTGCTCACCGGGGCGCTGCCGCCCACCGAGGGCCGCGTGCGGTTCAAGGGGCGCGACATCGGCGGGATCGGCCCCGTCGCCCTCACGCGCCTCGGCATGGCCCGGAGCTTCCAGCTCGTGCAGATCTTCCCCGACCTGACGGTGCTGGAGACGCTCGAGGCCGCGGTGGTGTCGCGGCTCGGGCGCGGCCTGCGGCTCTTCGCGTCCCTCCGCGGGGACCGGGCGATGCGGGCCGAGGCCCTGGAGGTCGCCGAGCTCTTCGGTCTCGCAACCCGCGCCCACGTACCCGCCCGGGTGCTCCCGCAGGGAGACAAGAAGCTGCTGGACGTGGCCTCCGCGTTCACGCTGCGGCCGGAGATCATCCTGCTCGACGAGCCGACCAGCGGGGTGAGCACCGCCGACAAGCACGCGGTGATGGAGATCCTGGTGGCGGCGGCGCGGCGCATCGGCCTGCGCTCGATCATCCAGGTCGAGCACGACATGGACATCGTGTTCGGCTACTCGGACCGGATCATCGCGCTGCACCAGGGCCGGGTGCTCGCCGACGCGACCCCCGACGCCATCCGGGCCGACGCGCGGGTGGTGGACACGGTGATCGGGCGGGGCGCGCGGTGAGCGGGGGACCGCGGTGCTGAGCGTCGAGGCCATCGACGTCTTCATCCAGTCGAGCCACATCCTCCGCCGCGTCTCGCTCGAGGTGCGGGAGGGCGAGGTGGTCTGCCTGGTCGGCCGCAACGGGGCCGGCAAGTCCACCACCCTCCGGACCATCATGGGCTTCCTGCGCCCGCGCGCCGGCCGGATCCGGCTGCGCGACGAGGACATCCACGGGCGGCGCACCCACGAGATCGCCCGGCGCGGGCTCGCCTTCTCGCCGGAGGACAGCGGGATCTTCCCGGACCTCACGGTGGCCGAGAACATCGAGATCTCCACCTGGACGCGCCCGGGCGGCCGCCCCACCGCGGAGCGGATCGAGCGCGCCTACGAGGTGTTCCCGGTCCTCCGGAAGTACCGCGCGCGCAAGGGCCCCGAGATGAGCGGCGGCGAGCGCAAGATGCTCTCGGTGGCCCGTGCGCTCGCCCTCGACCCGGCCATGCTGCTCCTGGACGAGCCCTTCGAGGGGCTCTCCCCCGCCATCGTCCCCAGCGTGAGCCGCGGCCTCGCCGAGATCACCCAGCGCGGCCACGCCATCCTCCTCGCGGAGTCGAACATCTACCACGTGCCCGACTTTGCCACGCGCCTCTACGTGATCGAGCGGGGCGAGATCATCTTCGCGGGCCCGCCCGCGGCGGTGCGGGCCGACGCGGCGACCATGCGCGTGATCGGCGGCACCGCGTGATGGCCGACCGCGGGGAGCGGCGCATCGCCATTGACCAGATCGGCCGGAGATAGCATGCTCGCAAGGGTCCGGGCCCGCCGCGGGACCGACACTACCCACAGGAGGACACGCAGATGGCCGCTCTTCCGTTGATCCCCTCCAGCGTCGTCGGCTCGCACGGCAAGGCCGGCTGGTGGTACGCCGCGGTCAAGGCCCACGAGGCGGGGGAGATGGGTCCCGGGGACATCGAGGAGATGTTCGACGACGCGGCCGACACCGCGATCCGCGACATGGAGCGGGCCGGTCTCGACATCATCACCGACGGCGAGGTGCGCCGGCTCGACGGCTACGTCGACTCCTACTACGCGATCATCAAGGGGATCGAGCCCCTGCCGGTCCGGCGCAAGGTGGGACCGTGGGGCTACGATCAGCAGACGCGCTACGAGGCCACCGGCCGCATCGAGACCCCGGAGGGCGGGCTCGGCATCGTCAAGGAGTTCCAGTACCTCAAGGCCCACACCACCCGCGCCACCAAGGCCACCTGCGCGGGCCCGCTGACCTTCGGCTCCCGCATCCATCCCGGCAAGATGTACAAGGGCGTGGTGGACGTGGCGGAGCGCTTCGCGGAGGTGATCAACGCGGAGCTCAAGGGGCTGGTGGCGGCGGGGGCGGACTTCATTCAGCTCGACGAGCCCGCGCGCGGGAACGTGAGCGGCGAGGAGATGGCGCGCCTCTTCAACCTCGCCACCGACGGCGTGAAGGCCAGGCTCGGCTTCCACATCTGCTTCGGGAATCGCTTCGGCCGCTCGCGCTTCGACCGCTCCTACCGCCCCTACTTCCCGGGCATCCTCAAGTGCCGCGCCGACCAGCTGGTGCTGGAGTTCGCGGGCCGGGAGCTCTCCGAGCTCGACCTCTGGAAGGAGTTCGGCCAGGACCGCGAGCTGGGGGCCGGCGTCGTGGACGTGAAGGGCTTCTATCCGGAGAGCCCGGAGGAGGTGGCGGACCGCATCCGGCGCGTGCTCGCGGTCTGCCGGCCGGAGAAGCTGTCCGTGAACCCCGACTGCGGCTTCGGCTGGTCGCCGCGGTACATGTGCAACCAGAAGGTCCGCGCCCTCGCGGCCGGGGCGGCGCTGGCGCGCGCGAAGCTGACCGGCGCCCGCTAGCCCACGGGCTCCGCGTGGGGCGCGCGCGGACCCCGTGCATGCAATCCGTGAGCAGGAAATGCGCTCGGTTCTCGTCCGCGGTCTTGCCACTTCTTGCGAGTGTCACCACGAGCCCGTCATGGTGCTGACACCCGCGCCCCAAGCTTTCCGCTGACTTGGCTCCAGTGTTCCGGTGGCACTGGCCTTGCTCTGACACTCCGCGCCGGGCAACGAGGCCAGCACAATCGTCCGGCGACAAGGGAGCGACAGCGATCATGTCCCGCATGAAAATTCTCACGGTGGCCGCCGCGCTGGTCTGCGCCAGCCCCGTGTTGGCCACTGCTCAGTCCGACGAAAGCGCCGGAGTCGTCACCACCGTGAACGGCGACGCCACCTTGCTCCGCGCGGTGGCGGCGGCCCGGCCCGTGTCGCTCCGCATGCGGGACGAGATCTTCGTTCGCGACCGGATCCAGACCCGGGAGCGCTCGCTGGTGCGCGTGCTCCTCGGGGGCAAGGCCCTCATCACGGTGCGGGAGCTGTCCGTGCTCACCGTCACCGAGGACGCGGGACGCGTCACCGTCGATCTGCAGTCCGGCAAGATCGGCGTCGCGGTCGTGAAGGCCCGCATGCGCCCGGGGGAGATCATCGAGATCCGCACCCCGAACGCGACCGCCGCCGTGCGGGGCACCGTCTTCGTGGTGGACGTCGACCCGACCCCGCCGGGGCAGTCGACCGGTGGGCAGACCGCGACCACCCGCGTGCACCTCTTCCACGGCGCGCTGGACGTGAGCGCGCGCCTCGATCCCTCGAATCCGACCGTCCGCCTGGCCGAGCTGCAGAGCGTGGTCGTCACCGGCAACGCGCTGGGCGCCGTCGAGCCGATCTCGCGGGACGCGGTGGCCTCGCTCACCGCGGACCTGAAGCCGCGTCAGGTGAATCAGCCGGACGCGCCCGCCGAGTTCACCGGGGGGCTGGTGGCGCGCGAGCAGGGCCGGGCCGTGATGCTGGCCACTGCGCTGCTCGCGCCGGTGCCGAACGCCCCGATCCAGGGCACGCTCAAGAACGTGAAGGGCACGGTGAACGGCACCGTCAAGGGCGTCCAGGACGTGGTGGCCGGAGTGACCGGACCCACCGAGCAGATCCTCGAGAGCCTGATGGATCAGCTGGGCCTGGATGGGCTCGGTGACGGTCTGGGCGGCACGGTGGCCGGCCTCACCAACACGCTGGGCGACACGGTCGGCGGCCTCACCGACACGGTCGGGGGGACGGTGGCCGGCCTCGGGGGGACGGTCGGCGGGCTGACCTCCTCCCTCGGCGGTGGCGTGGGCGGCTCCCTCGGCGGCACGGTGAGCGGGGTGGGCGGGACCCTCGGGGGCACCGTCGGTGGCGTGGGTGGCACCCTGGGCGGGACCGTCGGCGGTGTGGGCGGAACCCTCGGTGGGACCGTAGGCGGGGTCGGCGGGAGCCTCGGGGGCACCGTCGGTGGCGTCGGCGGCACACTCGGCGGGACCGTCGGCGGCCTCGGCGGAACCGTGGGCGGCGTGGGCGGCACCCTGGGCGGAACCGTGGGCAGCGTCGGCGGGACCCTCCGCGGCGCGGTCGGCGGCCTCGGCGGTGGTACCGAGACGATCGGCGGCGTCGTGGGTGGTCTTCTCGGCGGACTGGGCGGCCACGGCGGCCCGGGCCACCAGTAAACCGGACCCGGAGCCCGACCATGACCACGAGCATCTTCGACGCTAGCCGTGTGCCCACCGTGCACGGAACGGTGTGGTACCCGATGGACTTCTCCCGGGGGCAGGTCATCGCGGAGCTGCCGGACGATCTGGACCCTCGGCTGCTGCCGCCCGGCGCCTCGCCGCACTTCGCGGCCGCCGCGCCCGCCTCGGTCCTCCTGCTGGACGATGCGGAGCCCGGGCTGATCGAGGCGGCCCGCCGGGCGATGGTGCCGGTCGTGGTCCTCTCCGATGCGCCCGATTCAGCGGCCGCGCGCGGTTACGTATGCCTCACCCTGCCGGTGAGCGCGGTCACCCTCGCGAGCGTGCTGCGAGCGGCGTGCGAGCAGGCCCGGGTCACGCGGGAGGCGCGCGACACCACGCGGCAGCTGGAGGAGCTGAACGCCATCGGCGTGCGGCTCTCCGGCGAGCGCGACACCAAGCTCCTGCTCGATCTGATCCTGACCAAGGCCCGGACGATCACCCGGAGCGACGCGGGCTCGATCTACCTGGTGGAGACGGCCCCCGACAGCTCGCGCCGGCTACGCTTCGAGCTGGCCCACAACGAGAGCGTGCCGGTCGAGTTCAACTCGGTTGCCCTGCCGATCAACCCCAAGAGCCTGGCCGGCCATGTGGCCCTGACCGGTGAGATCCTCCACGTCGACGACGCGTATGCGCTCCCGGTCGGCAGCACCTATCGGTTCAACCCGGAGGTGGACGCCCTGGCGGGCTACCGGACCAAGTCCATGCTGGTCCTGCCGATGAAGACACCGGGCGGGGAGACGCTCGGGGTGCTCGAGCTGATCAATTGCAAGAGCGAGAGCGGACGGGCCTTTCCCTCGCGCGACGTGATCGAGCGGGAGGCCCTCCCCTACTCGCAGGCCTCGCGCAACCTGGCCGCCTCCCTGGCCTCGCAGGCGGCGGTCGCGCTGTCCAACAGCAACCTCTTCCGCGAGCTGACCCGACGGCAGGGGCGGCTCGAGGCGCTGGTGGACGTGAGCCAGCGGGTGACCCGTCTCTGGCCCCCGGCGACGGTGCAGCGGCGGATCGCCGACCTATTCCGCGACCTGCTCCAGGCCGAGGTGGTGGCGTTTCATCTGGTGGACGAGAGCCGCCTCGTCCGGGCCGAGGCGCGCGGCGAGGGCGTGGACGTGCTGCTTCCCGCGGAGATTGCGACCGGCGAGGGCCTGTGCGGGCTGGCCGCCACCTCCGGCGAGCCGCAGGTGATCCCGGATCTCACGGGCTCGCCCATCCTGGGCGCGGCCCAGGTCGAGGTCGTCAACCGGCTCGGGCTGCGGGCGTGGGTCTCGGTGCCGGTCCGGGCCGGCGATCGTCTGGTCGGCGTCCTGACCGCGGTGACCAGCCAGTCGGCCACGTGCGCCGAGGACGACATCGCGCTGGCCACCACGTTCGCGGCCCAGGCCGGGATCGCGGTCGAGAACTCCCGTCTGTACGCGGAGCTGGAGCGGGCCCTGGAGGGCGTCCAGAAATCCCAGGACCAGCTGGTCCAGGTCGAGCGGCTGCGGGCCCTGGGTGAGATGGCGGCCGGCGTCGCCCACGATTTCAACAATTTGCTCGCGATCGTGATGCTCCGGACCGAGCTGCTGCTCGCGCGCGAGCAGGTGCCCGAGGTGGCGCAGAGCCTGTCGCTGATCCGCCAGGCCGCGCACGACGGTGCGCAGACGGTCCGGCGCATCCAGGAGTTCACCCGCACGCGCAGCATCCGGCCCTTCGCCCCGGTGGACATGAACCGCGTTATCCGGGAAGTCGTGGACCTGGCCCGCCCGCGGTGGCGGGATCAGGCGCAGAGCTGCGGCGTGACCTTCGACGTCCGGGTCGAGCCCGGTCAGGTGCCGACCATCGCCGGCACCGCCGAGGAGCTGCGCGAAGCCTTCCTCAACCTGCTCAACAATGCGCTCGACGCCATGCCCGCCGGCGGCCGGTTCACCTTCAAGACCGCCGTGGAGGAGGGCCGAGTGGTGATCCGCGCGGAGGACAGCGGCTGCGGCATGTCGGAGGAGACCCGCCGCCGAATCTTCGAGCCCTTCTTCACCACCAAGGGCGCCCAGGGTAACGGGCTCGGGCTCGCGGTGGTCTGGGGCATCATGACCCGCCACCAGGGGGAGATCCAGGTGGAGAGCACCCTCGGGCGAGGCACCACCTTCGTGATCAGTCTCCCGGTCCCCGCGGAGCTGCCGACCGACACGAGCACGGGCCGATCCGCGACGGTCCCGAAGGGTAGGCGGGTGCTGGTGGTCGAGGACAACCCGGAGATCCTCCAGTCGCTGGGGGAGCTCCTCCGGGACACCGGCTGCCAGGTCTTTCTGGCCCCCGACGGCCTGGCCGCCATCTCACGCCTGGAGTCGGAGGGTGTGGACCTCGTCCTCACCGACCTGGCCATGCCAGGTGCGTCGGGCTGGGAAGTCGCGACCGCCTGCCGCGAGCGCTACCCCTCGACTCCCATCGGGCTCATCACGGGCTTCGGCGATCGCCTCGAGCCGGACAAGATCGAGCGGCATGGCATCCAGTTCGTCGTCGCCAAGCCGTTCACGTCGACCGAGCTGCTCCGAGAGGTCTCGGCAGCTCTCAAGGCATAGGCGCCTCAGGCGACGGGCTGCCGGTCCGATCCCGCAGCCCGTCGCCGCTCGTAGTGTCGCCGACTCTTCGCCCGGTTCCCGCACGTCCGCATGTCGCACCAGCGGCGGTTCCGGTTCCTCGTCGTGTCCATGAAGAGCCAGCCGCAGTCATAACTGGCACACTCACGAACGAAGGTTAGATCCATCGACGTCAGGAGCTCGGCTGATGAGCGGACAACCCACCACGTGACCCGGTCGAGGTCGGGCTCCATTCCCGGCCAGCCCCACTCGAAGCGCCTCCCGGCGGGCACCACGCCGGCTCTCGCCATCGACCGGCCGACGATCCGGTTGAGGGTCAGGAGTTCGGAGGCCGGTGCCGGAAGCCCCGCCGCGTGCGCGGAGAAGAGAGCGTAGGCCGACTCTCGAGCCGTGCGGGCCAGCCCGAGGGCGACAGCCGCTTCCCGCGGGCGCTCGGACGCCATCGCGTCGAGGGAGGCCGCCTCACCCGGCGTGATGATCGTGGCCTGGCGAGCCCAGGCCAGCAAGTCACCATGGCTACTGATAAGATCCCGGCGCTCGCTGACCGGACGGAACCGAACTGTGTTGGTGAAATCCAGGCACAGCCGTCCCGCGTTGAAGCGGAAGGCATCGGCGGAGGAGCCGGCCGGCCCGGTCATGGAGCCGCGAGTATATAACCGGCTAACGTCACTTCGAAAGAGTCAATTCATCCTGTCCTTGGCGAGGAGCTTCTGGTACACGAGGCTGACCAGCAGCAGCACCACGCCCAGCACC
>Ga0310812_10000426_pt1 | contig 16239 bp, 14 predicted proteins | sample NN3metagenome_FD_205747 | JGI IMG/M metagenome (GOLD analysis project Ga0310812, IMG submission 205747) | Soil microbial communities from experimental microcosm in Duke University, North Carolina, United States - NN3 | ecosystem: Engineered > Artificial ecosystem > Soil microcosm > Unclassified...
GTCCGCCGCCGCTGAAATTGGGCTGGAGTGCCAGCACGCGCGCGGCGGCCGCCTTCGCCTCGTCGATGCGCCCAAGCTTCGCAAGCGCCGCCGCCAACATCATGTGGGAGATGCTGAAGCCGGGCTTGCTGCGGATCGACCGGCGCGCGGCCGTTTCCGCCTCCTCATAGCGTCCGCGCAGAAAGTGTCCGAGAAACATCCCATGCAAGGCCGCGGTGATCCACGGATCGAACGGGCTGAGACGGATGCCGCACTCCCCCCATTCGATGGCGCGCTCAGCCTCGCCGCCCCAGCCCGAAATCAACGCCCCCCAAAGATAGGCCGACGCGGCGGAGGGGCAGAGCGCCAGGGCCTGCTCGAACGCCTCCTGAGCCTGCGCTCGGTCGTGTTCGACCATGCCGATCGCGATCGCGCCGTAAGTCAACGCCGTGGCGTCGTCCGGGCCCAATGTGATGGCGGCATGGCCGTGGCGAATGGCGGCCAGACGATTCTCCTCGCGCCGCCCCGCGCGCACATAGAGAATCTCGTTGCACAAGGCGGCCAGGCCGTGTGCGAGCGCGTAATCGGGCTCGAGCGCGAGCGCGCGCTCGAGCATCGGCATTGCCTGAACCGCACCTTCCGGCATTCCGGTATCCGCGTAAGGCATCGCGCGTAGCACGAAATCGTAGGCGTCGAGACTTTCCGGACGCTTGCGCCTGGCCCGCTCGATCTCCGCTTGGCGCAGATTCGGCTCGATCGCGGCGATCGTGCTTACGGTGATCTCGTCCTGCACGGCGAAAATATCGTCGATGGCGCGGTCGTAGCGCTCGGCCCAGATGTGCGCGCGGCTCTCCGCCTCGATCAGCTGCGCCGTGATCCGCACGCGGCCCGACGCTTTGCGCACGCTGCCTTCGAGCACGTAGCGCACCCCCAGCTCGCGTCCCACCTGCTTGATGTCGGCCGGCCGGCCCTTATAGGTGAAAGTCGAGTTGCGCGCGATGACGAAGAGCCATTTGAATCGCGAAAGGCCGCTGGTGATATCCTCGACCATGCCGTCGGCGAAGTACTCCTGTTCCTGATCGCCGCTGAGATTCTGGAAAGGCATCACGGCGATCGACGGCCTGTCCGGAAGAACGAGGGCCGGCGCGTCTTTGATTTCGTCACCGACCGGGCGCATTCGATACACGCGGACGGGCTTGGCGATATTCTTGAGCTGCCGGTCGCCCTCGTCCACGAAATCGGTCGCGAGCTTGCCGTCGAGATCGTCGCGCGCGCGGCCGGAAACGCAGATCCCGCCAGGTTCCGCAATCGCCTCCAGCCGCGCGGCGATGTTGACGCCATCGCCGAAGATATCGCCCCCATCGCTCATGATGTCGCCGACGTTGATGCCGATGCGGAATTCGATCCGCTTGTCCCGCGCCACGGCCGAATTGCGCGCGCTCATCCCGCGTTGGATTTCTATCGCACAGCGCCCCGCATCCACGACGCTGGCAAATTCGGCCAGCATGCCGTCGCCGGTCGTCTTGACGATACGGCCCCGATGCTCGGCGATTGCCGGATCCAGAAGTTCGCGCCGGTGCGCCTTGAGTTGCGCGAGCGTGCCCTCCTCATCGGCCCCCATCAGCCGGCTGTAGTTCGCGACGTCGGCCGCGAGAATGGCGGATAATCGCCGCTCCACGCGTTCGGGAGCCATCGAGGAGCCTCTTGCTCGCCAGGAAAGCCGAAAGCTTAGGGAAAATTGCGGTTGCGGTCCACTTACGCGGCGCCGACCGCAGCCGCCGCGGCCAATGAAACAGGACCGCCGCAAGCCGTTTCGACACGGATGGGGATCAATGATGGCGGGTATGAGGCGGTCCGGCTATAAGGGCGCCGAAATCCGCGGGACGCAACGGGGAGATTTGTCCATATCCACGGAAAGATACAAGGAATCCGGAGTCGACATCGACGCCGGCAATGCGCTGGTCGAGGCGATCAAGCCGGCGGCGAAATCGACCGCGCGCCTCGGCACCGCGGCCGGCCTCGGTGGCTTCGGCGCCCTCTTCGATTTGAAAGCGTGCGGCTATCGCGATCCGATCCTCGTCGCCACCACCGACGGCGTCGGCACCAAATTGAAAGTCGCGATCGAGACCGGCGTGCACGACACGATCGGCCAAGACCTCGTCGCGATGTGCGTCAACGATCTCGTCGTGCAAGGCGCCGAGCCACTCTTCTTCCTCGATTATTACGCCACCGGCGCGTTGAAGGTGCCCGAAGCGGCGACGGTGGTAAAAGGCATCGCGGCAGCGTGCCGCGAATCGGGCTGCGCGCTCATCGGCGGCGAGACGGCGGAGATGCCCGGCGTCTACGCCAAGGGCGATTACGATCTCGCCGGCTTCGCCGTGGGCGCGGTCGAGCGCGGCGCCGCTCTGCCGCGCGCCGATGTCGCCGCGGGCGACATCATCCTGGGCCTCGCCTCGAGCGGCGTGCATTCCAACGGGTTCTCGCTCGTGCGCCGCATCGTGGCGCAATCGGGCGTGCCTTACTCCGCCAAGGCGCCGTTCGATCCCGCCGAGACCTTGGGCCGCGCGCTGCTGACGCCGACGCGGCTTTACGTGCGCTCGTGCCTCGCCGCGGTGAAGGCGGGCGGCGTCAAGGCGATGGCGCACATCACCGGCGGCGGCTTGACCGAGAACATCCCGCGCGTGCTGCCGCCGGGAACGATCGCGCGCATCGACGCCGGATCGTGGCCGGTGCCGCCGGTTTTCACCTGGCTGATGAAGACCGGTTCGGTCGGACGCGAGGAGATGGTGCGCACGTTCAACTGCGGCGTCGGCATGGTCATGGTCGTCGAGGCCCAGCGCGCCTGGGCGCTCGCGCATCTCCTCGCCGCCGAGGGCGAGAGCGTGCGCGAGATCGGCCAGATCGCCGCCGCCGAAAATCCGTCGATGCCGGCGCGTGTCGAGCTCACGAACTGGTCGGAGTCATGGCCCGGCTGAAAGTCGGCATCCTCATCTCCGGCCGCGGCTCGAACATGCAGGCGCTGATCGAGGCCTGCCGCAAGCCGGACTTCCCGGCCGAGATCGCGCTCGTGATCAGCAACGAGCCCGCCGCCGCCGGCCTCGCGCGCGCCGCGGAGGCCGGCATCGCGACGCGCGTCGTCAATCATCGCGATTTCAACAAGGACCGCCCGGCGTTCGAGCGCGCGCTCACCGCGGCGCTCGAGGCGGCCGGCGTCGCGTTCGTCTGCAATGCCGGCTTCATGCGGATCCTGACCGACACCTTCGTCGCGCGCTGGCGCGACCGCCTCATCAACATCCATCCCTCGCTGCTGCCCGCGTTCCCCGGGCTCGACACGCACAAGCGCGCGCTCGCGGCCGGCGTGCGCCTGCATGGCTGCACGGTGCATTTCGTGCGCGTGGCGGTGGATGAGGGGCCGATCATCGTCCAGGCCGCGGTTCCGGTCCTGGCGGGCGACGACGAAGCGACCCTCGCGGCGCGCGTGCTCGCCGCCGAGCACCGCTGCTATCCGCTGGCGCTGAAGCTCGCGGCCGAGAAGCGGCTCCGCGTCGAGAACGAACGCTGTGTCATCGACGGCGCGCCGGCGCAGGAGGCCGTCCTCATCAACCCGCCGCCGCTTCTCGGCTGAGACCCGATTGCGCCGAAACGTCGCATCGGCTAAGAGGCGGGAATTCCGGCGGGAGGCCGGCGAGAGATGGGGACGAGAATGGCGGAAGAATTCGATCTGCGCAGCCACATGGGAACCTATGGCGGGTTCACCAAGCTGCTGACCTACGGCGCGGTCGGCATCATCATCGTGCTCATCCTGCTGGGCATCTTCGTCGCCTAGCGCCGCGCCGGATGCGCCGAATCGAAAGGCCGCCTCGAGGGCGGCCTTTTTGTTTGCGCGCGCGCCGGTTGGATTGCTTCCCAATCAAGACACGGACACATGGCGTGACGGGAAGCGCGGAATGTGGCTTGATTTGGACCCGGAGCGGACATGCAGCAGCCGGTCGAACCGTCGAGACACTCGCGGCTCGACGGTGTTCGCGGACGTTACGTCGGAAAAGAATGCGCCGCCGCGCACGCATCTGTCTCCAACTCGGACGTTTTCATGACCCAGGTTAGTGCGAGCGGATTGAGATCGATATTCTTGGAGTGCATTGCTGGCCTCCGGCGACATCGCCGGGCCGCTCCGCGCAACTGGGCGGCGGCTCGTTTCAGCGCAGTCCAAAGTACCCGGCAATCACGAGCACTATCACCACGAAGCCCACGATCCAGATAATATTGTTCATCTCGCGCTCACCGTTGCCGACGCCTCATTTTGCCCGCAGTGCCGTTTTCACGTTCGAAAACGCGGACCAGTGGGAGAGACGCTCCCACCCCGTTTCTTCCTTCTCGGCCAGTTCCCTCGCCACACCGCGGCGCGCTTGGATGCGGCCGGTGTGGTGATCTCGCTTGCCGAGATCGCATCGACACCGCCGTTCGTGAGTGAGCGGCGATCTCGAATGATTCGAAAAATTCTGATCCCGTCGTCGGGCTGTGTCGCGAACATAAGTTAGCGCGCACTCAGCGCCGCCGACGCGCGCGTCAGCCCCGCCAGACCCGCCTTGGCCGAGCCGGCCGCCTCCGGCCAAACAATGCTGTTCTGTCGGAGGCGCTCGTTGAGAGGGCTCTGGCGACGCCAGCGTGCCATTTCTTGCGCCCTTTCCGTCGGACGCGATCCCCTTGATCCACGTGAACGCGCTTGCAAGACCAGCATGGTTTTTTGAATTGCCCGTCGCGGCTCGTCACAGCGGCAAAGGGGCGGCGGGATCGACCGCGTTGCTTCACTTCTAGAAGCTCCGAAGCGCCGCCTTTTCAACGGGGAAACGGTGTCATGCGGCCGCCGGCGGCCGCGCAAAATTCGAGCCGTCCCCTGCCATCGCCGACCGGGCGGGGCAGGCTCACCCGTAATCGCATTCACCCTCGGAGGCTAAGATGACCCACAAGAAAGAAGCGGCCGATTCCGAATCGTCGGTTCACGACGAGGTCGTGCAGCTGCGCGCCGATATCGACAGCCTCGTGGCCACGGTCAGGCGCCTCGCCAACGGCGCGGCCGGCTCGCTCGTGGACGGCGCCAAGCGCACGATCTCGCACACCGGCGAGGAGGCTTCGGAGGCCTACGATGCGGCGCTCGCCAAGGGCCGGCGCGCGATGAAGACCGCCGGGAAAACGATCAAGGCGAATCCCTTTCTCAGCATCGGGATCGCCGCCGGCGTCGGCCTGCTGTTGGGTAGGCTGTTCTGCCACCACTCCCGAGGGTAGCGCGCGACGGCGCGCGCCATCCTGACGATCGTCGCGCTCGGGATCGAGGTCAGCCGCGCCGCCGAGCCCAAGCGGGATGTGCGGGCATCGGACGGAGCCGGCCACCGCGATGAGCTACCAGAGGCCGCCGATCCATTTCGCGCCGAGGACCGTCTGTTTAGGGGCGCGACCTACCCCACGATCTCCTCGGGCTTGAAGAAGAACGCGATCTCGGTCTTGGCGGTCTCGGGCGCGTCGGAGCCGTGCACGGAATTGGCCTCGATCGATTCGGCATAGAGCTTGCGGATCGTGCCCGGCGCGGCCTTCGCCGGATCGGTGGCGCCCATCACCTCGCGGTACTTGGCGACGGCGTTCTCGCCTTCGAGCACCTGCACCACGACCGGGCCCGACATCATGAAGCCGACGAGGCTCTTGTAGAACGGCCGCTCCTTGTGGACCGCGTAGAAGCCCTCGGCCTGCTTCTGCGTGAGCTTCAGGCGCTTCTGCGCGATGATGCGCAGGCCCGCGCCCTCGATGACGGCGTTGATCTTGCCGGTGAGGTTGCGCTTGGTCGCGTCTGGCTTGATGATCGAAAAGGTGCGCTCGATCGCCATTGTCTCGCTCGTTGGTTTTGAGAATTGCGGGCTGAAGCGCCCCGAAGATGGCGCGCGATATAGCCGCTCGGCCGCCGCACGACAAGCGAGGCGCCGGGGCAAAATCGGCGCAGGCGGCGTGCCTTACACCTTCTTCTCCCAGCCCCGCTCGCCCTGCTGCCAGTAGGTGACGGCGTGGCCCGCGCTTTTGTAGTCCGCCCAGCGCTGGCGGGCGTCGGCGACGCGCTCGGGATCGTTGCCGTCGAAGAGCTCGAGGCAGCGCTCGAAGTCGCCGAGGTGCGCCGTGGCGGCGCCGTCGGTGAGCACCAGGACGGCGGCGCCGTTGGGGTTCTCGTCTTCGAGCGTGAGCCAGATCGGCTGCTCGGCGGCGTTGCCGTCTGCCTTGCTGCCGTGCGGCAGGAAGGAATTGGGATCGTAGGTCCAGAGCCGCGCGTTCAGCGCCTCGACGCGCTCCTCCGAGCGCGCCATCACCACCGCGCGCTTGCCCGCCTGGAGGATTTTCTCCAGCAGCTTCGGCAGCGCCTGATCGAGCGCCGAGCGTTGCAGGTGGTAGAAGTTCACGTCGGTCATCGGGTCCACCTTCTCTCAACTTGTCGCTCCCGCGCAAGCGACGCAACGCAAGTGCGTTGCTTACGGTCAAATCGCGCTTTGCGCGATTTGACAGAAGCTCGGCTCTTGCCGAGCGTCTTGGTCCCCGCTTTCGCGGGGACGACAAATCGGGTCTAGTCGCGCAACGAGAATATGCCTCGCAAGACAACGATGAAGCCGGTCACAATTGCCTTGGCCGCTTGCGCGCTCGCCGCTGCCGCAGCGAGTGCCGAAATGCCCCGCGCGCGCGATCTGTGCGCGGCGCTGCCGCGCGCGGAGGCGGAGAAGGCGTTGGGCGTGCGCGCGTTCGGGCCGGACATGCTCGACGACCGGCTCGGTCCGTATCGCCGCCGGCTCTGCCGCATGCAGACCGAGCCCGGCGAGACGCTCGAGCTCACGGTGTGGAGCCGGCAGGATGGGCGCCCGTTTCCGCCGCTGCCGGCGCGGGCCGAAGCTTGCGATGTCGGCTGCCTCGCCGCCGGGCGCGAGACGAACCTCTATCGCTATGAGCAGAAGCGCATCGGCGCCGCGCTGTGTGTGCTGCGCCGGCCGCGCCCCGACCGCGATCTCGCGACCGGAGCCATCACCGCCTGCACGCTCGGCGGCGCGCGCCGCCTCATGTTCGCCGTCGCGCGCAAGCAGGGGCTGGCGCCGGCGCCGATGGAAACGGTGAAATCGCTGCTTGATCGTGCCGCGGGTGCGCTTCGATAAAGCCTCGGCCGCGCCGCGCCGCGCGCTACTTGCCCTCGTAATACTCCTGCACGAGGTGGTTCAGCAGCTGCACGCCGTAGCCGGTGGCGCCTTTGGGGACGGTCGGCGAGTCTTTCTTCGACCAGGCCATGCCGGCGATGTCGATGTGGGCCCAGGGCACGTCGTTGACGAAGCGCTGGAGAAACTGCGCGGCCGTGATCGAGCCCGCCGCGCGGTCGCCGACGTTCTTCATGTCGGCGATCTCGGAGACGATCGCCTTGTCGTAGCTGTCCGAGAGCGGCAAGCGCCAGCAGCGCTCGCCGGTGGCGCGGCCGGCCGCCGCGATGCGCTCGGCGAGCTCGTCACTGTTGGCGAAGAGGCCCGCGTTCTCATGGCCCAGCGCGATCACGATGGCGCCGGTCAAGGTCGCGAGATCGACCATGAATTTCGGCTTGAAGCGATCCTGGCAATACCAGAGCGCGTCGGCGAGCACGAGGCGCCCTTCGGCGTCGGTATTGATGACCTCGATCGTCTGGCCCGACATCGACTTTACGACGTCGCCCGGCCGCTGCGCCGTGCCCGAAGGCATGTTCTCGACCAGGCCCGCGACGCCGATCACGTTGATCTTCGCCCGCCGGCCCGCCAGCGCCTTCATCAGCCCCAGCACCGTGCCGGCGCCGCCCATGTCCCACTTCATCTCTTCCATGCCGGCGGCCGGCTTGATCGAGATGCCGCCGGTATCGAAGGTGACGCCCTTGCCGATGAAGGCGAGCGGCTGATCGGCGCGGTTGGCGGCGCCCTTCCATTGCATGACGACGAGGCGCGGCTCGCGCGCGCTGCCCTGCCCCACGCCGAGCAGCGCCCCCATGCCGAGCCGCTGCATGTCGTGGACGCCGAGGACTTCGACCTCGACGCCGAGCTCGGAAAGCGTGCGCGCGGCATCGGCCAGCGTCTCGGGGTAGATGATGTTGGCCGGCTCGCTGACGAGATCGCGCGTGAAGCAGACGCCGTCGGCGACGCGGTCGAGCGGGCGGAACGCATCTTCGGCGGCGCGCGCGCCGGCGATGGCAATGGTGAGCTCGCCGAGCGTCGGTTTCTGCTCTTCCTTCTCCTTGGTGCGGTACTTGTCGAAGCGATAGGCGCGGAGGCGCGCCCCATACGCGATGCGCGCGGCCGCGGCGGCCGTGGGCAGCGGTGCCTCGGGCATCGGGTCGATGAGCAACGTCGCCTTGGTCGTCCCGCCGGAATTCAAATGCGCGACGATGCCGCCGCCGAGCTCCTGGGCCTTCAGCGCGTCGCGCTCCTTGGCCTTGCCGAGCCCGACGAGGACGACGCGCTCGTAGCTGCCGTCGCCGGGGCCGACGAGATCGAGCCGGTCGCCGCCGCGGCCCTGGAAGCGCCCGCTCTTCAAGGCGCGGGAGACGGCGCCGCCGGTGCGCCGGTCGAGCTCCGCCGCTCCCGGGGACAATACCTTGTCGTCGAGCACGCCCGCGACCACCACGCCGCCCTTGGGCATGGCGTATTCGACGAATTCGATTTTCATCCGAAGCTCCTCAACACGGGCCGTTACTTAGGGCAGCCGGCGCGGAAGGGCAACGTCCTGCCGCGCAAGGGCATTTTGCCCTTCTGGCGGGCTGTTCAGCGGCCTTCGGCCAGGGCTATAAACGCCCCGGCATGAACCGCGCCCAGGCCTACATATTCCGCCAGGTCGGCATTTCGACCATCTTCATCGTGGTGACGCTGACCGCGGTGATCTGGCTCACCCAGGCGATGCGGTTCATCCGCTTCATCCTGAACAAGGGCCTCTCGATCGACGTGTTCTTCTACATCACGTCGCTGCTGCTGCCCTCGTTCCTGTTGATCACGCTGCCGGTCTCGCTGTTCTTCGCGGCGCTCTTCACGCTCAACAAGCTCACCAACGACCGCGAGCTCATCGTGCTGCGCTCCTCGGGCATGAGCCACTGGCAAGCGGCGACGCCGGTGATCTATTTGGGCTTCCTCGGCATCGCGATCTGCTACGCGATCAGCCTCTATCTGCTGCCGGTCTCGATCCAGGAATTCCGCCGCGTGCAGTCGGTGGCGCGCGAGAATTTCTCGGCCGCGCTCTTGCTCGAAGGCACGTTCAATTCGGTGAGCCAGAACCTCACCATCTATGTGCGCTCGCGCGAGGGCAACGAGCTCTACGGCATCCTCGTGCAGGACAACCGCAAGCCCGAGACGCCGACGACGATCATGGCCAAGCGCGGCGCGGTCGAGGCCGGGCCCGAAGGGCCGCGCGTGATCCTGTTCGAGGGCAATCGCCAGGAACTCGACCGCAAGAGCGGCAATCTCTCGGTCCTCTACTTCAAGGAATACAGCTTCGAGGTGAATCTGCTCGGCGAGGACCGGCGCGAATGGCGCGAGCCCGGCGAGCGGTTCCTGAACGAACTGCTTTATCCCGACGACTCGCCGAACGATCGCCAATACCGCAACAAGCTCATCGCTGAGGGACACAGCCGCATCGTGGCGCCGATCCTCGCGATTACGCTGCCGTTCATCGCGCTGTTCATCCTGCTGCCGGGCCAATTCAACAAGCGCGGACAGCTGCCGCGCCTGCTGGTCGCGGTCGGCGTCGCCGCCGGCGTGCAGGGCCTGGCGGTGGCGCTGCTGCAGCTCGCCTCGAAGGATCTCGTCTTCGTCCCGCTCATGTATTTGAACGCGGTCGTGCCGCTCGCGGTCGGCGCGTGGATCTTGAGTCCGCGCGCGCGCAGTCCGGGCGCGCTGAGGGCCGCGACGGTGCGCGTGAAATAGCGGCCGCGCGCCCGCGATCCGCGCCGGCCGAATAACTCTTTTTCCCGCCGGGGGTTCTGTGCCAAAGTCGCCGCCGAGGGGTAATTTTCCATACCGCGTACGTCAGGATTGAGGGGCGCGCGAGAGTGATCGAGCGATCCGCAAGCGGCGAACTCAAGGTGCGGCTGTCGCCGATCGCGACGCTGTATCTGGCGCGCCAATTCCTGGTCGCGTTCTTCGGCATCCTCGCCGTCTTCCTCGCCGTCATCTTCCTCATCGACTTGATCGAACTCCTGCGCCGCGCCTCGGGCAAGCAGGAGGCGACGTTCTCGATCGTCCTCGGCATGGCGTTCTACAAGCTGCCGCTGACCGCGCAGAAAACGCTGCCCTTCGCCGTGCTGTTCGGCGCGATGTATTCATTCTGGCGCTTGAACCGGAACAGCGAGCTCGTCGCCCTCAGAGCTTCGGGCGTGTCGGTATGGCAGTTCCTCTTGCCGCCAATCGGCGCCGCGCTGCTGCTGGGCGCGGTCAAGATCATGGCGATCAATCCGCTCGGCGCGATCATGACCGGGCAATTCGAGCAGCTCGAGAACCGCTATTTGAGGCTCCGCTCGAACCTCATGGCCGCGACGTCGAGCGGCGTGTGGCTGCGTCAGGTCGATGCCAACGGCCAATCCGTCATCCACGCCATCTCCTCGAAGGTCGGGCCCAAGGAGCTGCAGCTCAACCGGGTCATGGTCCTCCTCTACAAGGGCGAGGACGAGTTCGCTGGCCGCGTCGACGCCGAGAGCGCCACGCTCGAGCCCGGGCAATGGCGCCTCGTCGGCGCGCGCGTCTCCGAGCCCGAGAAGGTCGTGCGTTCTGTGCCGGTCTACACGTTCAAGACCGATCTCACCGTGGCGCGCATCCAGGACAGCTTCTCTTCGCCCTCGACGGTGTCGTTCTGGGAGCTGCCGCGCTTCATCCGCTCGCTCGAGGCCACCGGCTTCTCGGCGTTGAGCCATCGGCTGCACTGGCATTCGCTCTTGGCCGAACCGCTCCTCTACTGCTCGATGATCTTGATCGCGGCGATCTTCTCGCTGCGCCATACGCGCTTGCGCGGCGTGCTCTATGCCGTGGCGGGCGGCATCGCCACCGGCTTCGTACTTTTCTTCATGTCCGATCTCGTGCTGGCCCTCGCGCATTCGACGCGCCTGCCGCCGATGCTGGCGGCGTGGGCGCCGGCGCTCGCCAGCGCGATGATCGGCCTCGCGGTCCTCATCCACGTGGAAGACGGATAAAGCGGCCGTGGAGGGGGGATTGAGGGGGAAAACGGGATGGATCGCGGCGCTGGCGGCGGCGTTTCTCGTCTTTGCCGCCGACGCGGGCGCGCAAACGGGCCTGCCGATCCGGCCCAGCGCCGCCAACCGCGGCCTCGACCAGCGCCCGGTCGTCATCAACGCCAACGAGCTCGTCTACGACCGCGATCGGGGCACGGTGACGGCGCGCGGCAACGTCGTCATCTTCCAGGGCGACCGCGTCATCCTCGCCGACGAGGTCGTCTTCGATCAGCGCGCCAACCGCGTCCTCGCCACCGGCAACGTGACTCTCACCGAGCCGGGCTCGCCGACCGTCTTCGCCGCGCGCGCCGAGCTCACGCGCGACATGAAGGACGGCGTGATGGAGCAGTTCCGCATGCTGTTCCCCGACGACAGCAAGATGGCGGCCAACGGCGCCATCCGCGTCGACGGACGGCGCAACGAGATGTCGCGCGTCGTCTTCTCGCCCTGCCGCCTTTGCCCCGATGACCCGACCCGCGCGCCGCTCTGGCAAATCCGCGCCCGCCGCGTCGTCCATGACCAGGACAAGCAGGACATCACCTACCGCAATGCGGCGCTCGAGGTGTTCGGGATCCCGGTGTTGTGGACGCCTTATCTCAGCCATCCCGATCCCACGGTGCGCCGGCGCACCGGGTTCTTGACGCCGACCTTCGGCTCGGAAGGGCGGCTCGGGCAGACGCTGCGCGTGCCCTACTTCGTCGTCATCGACAAGGACAAGGACGCGACCATCACGCCGCTGCTCACGACGCGTCAGCGCGTGGCGCTTTTCGGCGAATACCGGCAGCGGTTCCCGGGCGGCGCGCTCATCACCGACGGCAGCATCACCTATGTGCGCCGCACCGACAATTTCGACCAGCAGCAGAGCGGCAACGAATTCCGCGGCCATCTCTTCGGCCGGCTGCGCTACGACATCGACAACAATTGGCGCACCGGATTCGACGGCGCGTTCGTGACCGACAAGACGTATCTCCACCGCTACAACGTCTTCGGCGGGGACACGCTGGCGTCGACGGCCTTCGCCGAGGGGTTCTTCGACCGCAACTACGCGCGCATCCGCATGATGCATTTCCGCACCTTGCGGCAGCAGGAAGAGCAAGAGCGGATCCCCTACGCGCTGCCGTTCGCCGAATACAGCGCCGTCGGCACCCCCACCGGCCAATACGGCCGCTGGCACTTCAACACCTCGCTGCTGGCGCTCGGGCGCAACGAGGGCGTCGAGTCGCGGCGAATGTCGCTCACCGGCGGCTGGCGCCTGCCCTATACCGATCCCGCCGGCTGGCTCGTCACCGTCACGGCGAACTTGAACGCCGATCTCTATTGGGTGACCGGCAACGAGCAGGTCGGCCAGACGACGTTCAGCGGAACCTTGGGGCGGATCTACCCGGAGGCGAAGGTCGACTGGCGCTACCCGTTCGCCCGCGAGCTCGGCAACGTACGCCATGTGATCGAGCCGCGCGTGGCCCTGGTCGCCATGCCGCCCAAGCTCAACACCTGGCGGATTCCGAACGAAGACAGCCTCGACCTCGAGCTCGACGATTTGAGCCTGTTCTCCGACAACCGCTATCCCGGGCGCGACCGCATCGACGACGGCATGCGCATCGTCTACGGCATCAACAACGAGCTCTTCGCCAACCGCGGCGGCAAGGCCGAGGCGTTCATCGGCCAGAGCTGGCGCATATTCGGCGAGAAGAACGTGCCGGAGAATTCCGGCATCCGCCACAATCTCTCCGACTTCGTGGGGCGCATGCGCGTCGCGCCCGCCGACTACTTCAATCTCACCTACCGCTTCCGCATCGATTCCCGCGACCTATCCCTCCGGCGCCAGGAGATCACCGTCGCGGGCGGCGTGCCCGCGTTGCGGGGCAGCGTCTCCTACGTCGATCTCGCGGATCAGCTCGGCAACAGCGAATTCGCGCACCGGCGCCAGGTCCGCTTCAACGTCGCATCCCAGATCACGCAGCGCTGGAGCGCAACCGGCAGCGCGGGCTTCGATCTCGTCTCGACGCGGCCCCAGCCCTTCTTGTTGAGCCTCGGCGCCAAGTACCAGGACGAATGCTGCACCGTTTCATTCACCTATCTTCGCAGCGTCGACCTCATTTCCGATGTGCGGCCGAGCAATCGATTCTTGGTCTCGATCTCGCTTAAATACCTAGGCGAAGTGCGCGCCGCCCGTTGACGGGCCCCCGCCCGCCGAAGGGGTCGGGAGAAGATTTCTCGTCTTTGTTTGCTTCGGCCCGCAGGCAGGTGTTGGCGCGGTTTTGCGCATCTTGTATAAGCCGAGGCTTGCCCATCAACGGCTGAATTATGGTTTTGAAGATCGTCTTTACTGCGGCGGCGCTGGCCCTTGCCCTTGGCGCGATGCCCGACGGCGCTGCCGCGCAGCAGAAGCCCCCGCGCGGCGACGACCGGCGCATCGCCGCCATCGTCAATCGCGACGCGATTACGCTCTACGACCTCGAGCAGCGCACGCGCTTCATCGCGCTCACGTCGCGCGCGGCCGATTCCGGCGAGGGGCGGAAGCGCCTGCTCGAGGAAGTCCTGCGCGCCATGATCAACGAGCGCCTCCAGCTCCAGGAAGCGGCGCGCCTCGCCATCGAGGTCACCGACAAGGAGGTTCAGACCCAGATCACGGATATCGAGCGGCGCAATCGCATGGCGCCCGGCGGCCTCGCCAAGGTGCTGCGCCAGCACAACATCGACCCGCACACCTTCGATGACCAGATCCGCGCCTCGATCGCCTGGCAAAAGGTGATCCAGCAGAAGATCCTGCCGCAGATCCGCGTCAGCGACACCGAGGTCGAGGCGGTGATGAAGCGCCTCAAGGAAAACAAGGACAAGCTGCAGTACCGCGTCCAGGAGATCTTCTTGCCGGTCGAAAGTCCGGCGCAGCAGGGGCGCGCGTTGCAGACCGCCCAGTTCATCCTCACCCAGCTCCGCGCCGGCGCCAGCTTCGAGATCTTGGCGCGCCAGTTCTCGCAGACCGGCACCGCTAGCAGCGGCGGCGACATGGGCTTTCTGTTCGAGGGCCAGATGGAGCCCGAGATCGAGAAGACCGTGACGTCGATGAAGACCGGCCAGATCGCCGGACCCGTGCGCGGCGCCGGCGGCTACTACATCCTCCGCGTGTCCGACCGGCGCACCTTCGGCGGGCGCAACCCGGACGTGAAAACGATCTCCGTCATCCAAGGGGTTCTGCGCCTGCCGGAAAAGCCGACGCCGGCGCAGATGAAGGAGGTTCAGGCCCAGATCGCCAAGATCGGCGCCGAGGCCAAGGAGTGCGCCGACCTCGTCAAGGCCATGGCGGAGGCGAAGGGCATCGTGCGCCGATCCGACGACGTCATCGTCGAGGAACAGCGGCCGGAAATCCGCGCCCTCATCGCGCCGCTCAAGGTCAACCAGGTCTCGCGGCCCTTTCTCGAGCAAAATACATATTCCGTCTTCATGCACTGCGCCGACGACCCCGGGGGAAAGCCGCCCGAGGTGAAGGATGTGCGCGAGGCGCTGCAGCGCCAGAGGCTCGGCGCCTTCGCCGAGCGCTTCCTGAAGGAGCTGCGGCGCTCGGCCTACGTCGACATCCGTGTCTGACGGACGCCGGCCCGCCGCCGTAGCGCCGCTGCTGCTGACCATGGGCGAGCCCGCCGGCATCGGCGGGGAAATCGCGCTGAAGGCCTGGCTGCGCCGCGGCGAAGCGATCCCGGTCTTCGCCGCGGTCGACGATCCCGAGCGCCTCGCCGCCCTCGCCGCGCAACTCGGCCTCGCCGTGCCGGTGCGCGAGATTGCCGCCGCGAAGGATGCGGCCGAAATCTTCGGCGCGGCGCTGCCGGTCTTGGCGCAGAAGCTGCCGGTACCCGCCGTGCCGGGCCGGCCGAGCGCCGCCACCGCGGCGACGGTGATCGGCGCCATCGAGCGCGCGGCGCGCCTCGCCCTCTCCGGCGAGGCCGCCGCCATCGTCACCAACCCGATCCAGAAGAAGCCCCTCTACGATGCGGGCTTCGCCCATCCCGGCCATACCGAGTTCTTGGGAGCCCTGGCCGAGCTCGAGGCGCCGCCGGCGATGATGCTCGCCGCAGAAGAGCTGCGCGTCGTTCCGGTCACGATCCACCGCCCGCTCGCCGAGGTGCCGAAGATATTGACGACCGCCGAGATCTTGCGCATCGGCAAGATCACGGCCGTGGCGCTCCGGCGCGATTTCGGCGTGACGCGCCCCCGCCTCGCGGTGGCCGGGCTCAACCCGCACGCCGGCGAGTCCGGCAGCATGGGCGACGAGGACGAGACCATCGTGGCTCCCGCGGTCGACGCTCTGCGCGACGCCGGCATCGACGCCACGGGGCCGCTGCCGGCCGACACGATGTTCCACGCCGCGGCGCGCGCGCGCTACGACGCCGCGCTCTGCATGTATCACGATCAGGCGCTGATCCCGATCAAGACGCTGGCCTTCGACCGCGCGGTGAACGTGACGCTCGGCCTGCCCTTCATCCGCACCTCGCCGGATCACGGCACCGCGCTCGACATCGCCGGCACGGGCGTCGCGAGCCCCGAGAGTCTCATCGCCGCGCTCAAGATGGCCGCGGCGATGGCCGCGTGCCGGCGCGCGGCGAATGGTCTTGCCTGATCCGGCCTTACCGCCGCTGCGCGTTCGCGCGCGCGCGAATCCGTGTACCGGGTGCCCGTGACCGTGGCCGAGCTACCGCCGTTGCGCGACGTGATCGCGCGGTACGATCTCGCCGCCAAGCGCGGCTTCGGCCAGCATTTCCTCTTCGATCTCAATCTCACGGCCAAGATCGCGCGCGCGGCAGGCAATCTCGCGCAGGGCACCACGATCGAGATCGGCCCCGGCCCGGGCGGGCTCACGCGCGCGCTGCTCGACGCCGGCGCGCGCGTCTTCGCGATCGAGCTCGACCGCCGCTGCCTGCCCGCGCTGGCCGAGATCGCCGCCGCCTATCCCGGACGCCTCACCGTGCTCGAAGGCGATGCGCTGAAGCTCGACCCCGCCGCCGAATGCGCGGCGAGCGGACTCC
>Ga0310812_10000433_pt1 | contig 16095 bp, 13 predicted proteins | sample NN3metagenome_FD_205747 | JGI IMG/M metagenome (GOLD analysis project Ga0310812, IMG submission 205747) | Soil microbial communities from experimental microcosm in Duke University, North Carolina, United States - NN3 | ecosystem: Engineered > Artificial ecosystem > Soil microcosm > Unclassified...
AAGTGGTTAAAATGTTGCACTGTTATACACCATCTTTTATCAGATTCATGTGACGCTCCCTCACGGTCGCGGCTCGGTAACGTCATTTCCGATTTATTCAACAACGCCCCCGGGGGGAGAAGGTCCGACCGGCGGATGAGGGGATATGCGAAAAAATAAATGGTTACAAATTAGGTCTGCTTACAATTCGCACCGGCTTGCTCATAAACTAATCGCGGCACCAGATACCCCGGCAAACACGCACGCATTTCTTCATGTAAAGCACGTGCCACAGCGATATCCATATCAAAATGCATTGCACCCTGCACTTTATCTAAAAGATGCAAATAATAAGGCAATACACCGGCGGAAAATAGTGTTTCAGAAAGCGCAACCAGTGTTTCCACATTATCATTCACATCTTTTAATATCACACTTTGGTTGAGCAGTGTGGTCTTTGTTTCTCGCAACAAGTTGATGGCTTCACGAACAGCATCATCTATTTCTAAGGGATGATTGATATGTAACACAATTGAAAAATCAAAAGGCAGTTGTTTAATCCATCCAATAAAATCTGGTGTGATCCGTTCTGGCAATACAACAGGAATGCGCGTATGGATACGCAATCTTTTGACATGAGAAATAGTTGCCAGCTGATCGGTAAACTGTTTCAGCATAGCATCATTCATCACCAGCGGGTCTCCGCCACTTAAAATCACTTCCGTAATGGTTATATCTGATTGAATATAAGAAAATATTTTTTCCCAACCTTGTCTGCCAGGATTATTGTCTTCGTAGGGAAAATGTCGTCTAAAACAATATCGACAGTGCACAGCGCAGGCACCTGAGAACATCACCAACACACGGCCACGATATTTATGTAATAACCCTGGCACTGGGTTATATTTCGCTTCTTCTAATGCATCTTTCTGATAACCCGCTTGCAGAGGATCTAATTCGATGTGCAAAGGTAATACCTGCTTCAACAGCGGGTCTTGTAGATTATTTTTTTTCATGCGCAACACAAAGCCACGCGGCACTTTTAGTGGAAATTGTGCGGCGGCTTCTATCATGTTCGGCATATCGGAGATATTGAGCCCAAGCAGTGCACACAGCTCTTTGGGGTCTGTTATCACATCTTTTAAAGCCTCTTGCCAGGTGGCAGCGTGTTTATTCAGCATAGATTTATCTTCATGTGACCTTTTCTTCTCACGCACCTACGGTGCTTAAAACATAGGTGGATTGTCATTACCCCGGCCTTCGGATTGCTACGCTCCGCTCCGCAATCCTCATCCGGGGCTATAAAGCTTTCGGCCGTAAACGGCCTGATTATATCGTAATTTTATGTGATTAACCTAAGTTAAGCTCATTTTGGGTTAATCGCATAAAACAACAACGCAATCAGGTCGTTTACGACCGAAAGCTTTATAGATACTGTGTTGAATTGCAACCCCTCATTAAATTAATTTTGGGTTGACCTCATAAAACAACAACGCAATCAGGTCGTTTACGACCGAAAGCTTTACAGCCCCGGGTAAGCGCGGAGCGCGCAGCCCGGGGTAAAGCAACAATCCACCCACGCTTTAAGCACCGTAGGTGCGTGAGAAGAAGATGCAACTAATTGATAATACTAACAAAATAAAACCCCTTCGCGAAACAAGTATAATTATATAGTGAGCAGCAGTCTAGTCTGTTGTTTCGCTAGAACCACAAAGGAGTGGCGCCATGTTTGATGCTGACCGTCCTATTTTGAAAAGTCACCAAGATCGCTTAAATCGTAATTTATTTTCAACCTATCTTGCTCGATGCATGCTGGATCGTAAAGAGACAGAGAGCTTTGTGATCAGTTTATACGGCGGTTGGGGAGCTGGCAAAACATCGATTTTAAATCTCGCACGAGAAGAATTACTTTTTGCTTCAACCAATTTAGAAGACATAGAAAAACCGGTTATCTTGTACTTTAGCCCCTGGAGCTATTCTGGACAAAATCAATTGATTTTCAGTTTTTTCCGTCGCTTATCACTCACATTACAAAACACCGAATATTTCGAAAACAAAGAAAGAATTATTCATCTACTGGAACTCTATATTTCTTATTTCACGTATCAAAACATACCTTCTGCTTTTGTTCGCAAAAAACCTGGATGGAAAAAGTTGATACGCCGCAAAGAATCGGCCTGGGAATCAGGTCAAGATCTCACGCTTGTGAAAGCAGAACTTAACGCACTCCTACAAAATCAAAAACATAAAATCATCATTATGATTGATAATATCGCCAGACTAGAACCTAAGGAGATAAAACAATTCTTTCAGATTATTAAATCCATTGGTGATTTTACAAATACCATTTATTTATTGGCATTAGATAGAAAAATAATACTGCATGCGCTCGAACAAACAGACGGTGTTGACGCTAAAGAATCTCTAGAAAAAATTATTCAACTATCCTTTGATGTCCCGCCTATTTTGCAACAAGATCTCGAGAATTTACTCACAGATAGATTAAGCGATCTCATTACCCTTGTACCAGAGGGACTTTGGCAGGTGCCTTATTGGACTGATATTTACTATTCTTCTCTTAAATATTTTTTTGAAAGCTGCAGAGATATTAGCAGATACGTCAATGTGCTTGCTTTTAGTTATCCGCGATTACGCGACACTGTCAATCCCATAGATTTCTTTGCGCTCACGGCTATTGAAGTATTTTTGCCAGCAGTCTATAGCGGTATACGTGATAATAAAGATTTATTTAGCGACTTACTAGACAACGTTTATCCTTTTGATGAAAATGAAATAAAAAAAGACAGGTTGCGATGTGATGAGATACTCTCAAGAAACACGCGTATTCCATCTCAAATTTTATTACATTTATTGATGTCTCTCTTTCCGCGATTACGTCACTTATATCAACCTGGCGTACATTTTTTCTATTCAGACACGTTGGCATATACCTTGCGGCATATCAGTAGCCCTGATTTTTTTAATGCTTATTTTCGCTTATCATTACAAAATGGCAACGTGCCCTCTTTAGAATTTGATACCATACTCTCTTTTGCTTCGGATCATGATACTTTTAACCAGGCACTGACGCGATTGAATCAAGACGATCGCATCTTGAAATTTTTAGACAAACTAGATGATCCACGCATCATACAATCCATCCCGCTTTCACATATTGCCACTATTATTGCAGCCTTTATTGAAAACGGCGACCTGTTTCCACAAGGTGTTGCAACACACCTCACAATCAACACGCCGATGCGCATACATCGCATCATCCATCAACTGTTGCAGCGTATCACACGCACAGAAGAGCGCTGCGCGATATTAGAGAAAGCCATTGCAGAAAGCACAAAGAGTCTTGCGATTGCGGTACAGGAAATCATAGAAGAGGGGAAAGAACATACAGAAGAAACAGATACTTTTATGCCCGTTGATTTCAGGGATGTCACGCCTCCGCAGCTACAATCTTTAAGGCAAGCTTGTATCGCGCGTATCAAAGCTTGGGCGAAGAATGGTAGTTTAGAAGATCATCCTCGTTTATTATTTATCTTAACGGCCTGGCGGCAATGGGATACTACTGATGCCTGCTCTCGCTATGTTGCAAAGATGGTTCAAACAGACCGTGGACTACTTGCTTTTCTCACAGCGACACTGGCACCCGCTATCGATCAAGCCATGACAAAATATGAGAAGAGTCAAACTTGGGAACATTATTTAGAAAATATTAATAGCTTTATTCCCGCACGCGAATTAGAAGTGCATGCAAAAACCTTATTTGAAGACCAGTATTTTGAGAAATTGCGAGAGAAAGAGCAACTGGCTTTGATGATATTCCTGGACCTCAGCAAAGCCAATACAACTAAGGTTATTCCTCAGATGTAATTCATCTCTGAAACCAAACGCCGCATGTCTTCTCCCTCCGGGAGCTTTGTTGAATAAATCGAAAATGCTCTGTGAGGCACTCGGTGTAACCGAGCCGCGACCGGCAGGGAGTCACATGAATCTGATAAAAGATGGTGTATAACAGTGCAACATTTTAACCACTATAAGGCAATTTAATATCATAAAATAAGAAATTCCAGCTAAAAGTTATAGCAGAGTGACGCTCCCTCACGGTCGCGGCTCGGTTTTGTCGGGCATGCCCGACAGGGCAGATATACCCTACGACAGCGCAACAACAACGCTGAAAAACACCCTCGGCCGCCTACCATCACCAATTAATTCTTCCGCTGCAACTTGCTTGGTTAACGTTTGTGTCCACATGAAGTTACCACTGACATATTTTGTGAAGTAAAAACGTGCACCAATACCCGTTGTGGCACCGCTGACCTTACGCGGGACACCGCCAATATTGTTATAATTCCAAATCGCACCGAGATCATAGAATGTATAAAACTGAATATCCTGTATCACGCGACTAAAGCCTTTGTCGTATCGCAGTTCTAATGTGCCTGCTAACCCCTTATCACCGATGATTTCAGCAACGTCGTAACCACGACCCAGCTGGCTACCACCATAGGCAAATTGTTCTGAAGCAAGCAAGGCATTACCCGCCCACTGACCTTGTATTAATCCATACAATGAAAATGCCGTAGAGAGCACCTGCAGACGACTCGCTGTCCCTGCAAATTTTGTATAAACCGCATGTCCGCCTGGACGAGATGTTAAAGCAGTCGCAGGATTGGTATCTGAGGTATAGCCCCAGATGGGTAGCCCCTGTCTGATGTCTGCGCTTAATAAGTTAGATCCTAAAAATCGATCTGCTACGTTATAAGTTGCGCCCACATCAAGGTTGCGCAAATGGTCTGTGTAAAGATCTGACTCAAAGGTAGTGACGTGGCTGTCTAGATAATTAAAACCCGCTCGTAAGGTCAAGCTAGAAGAGCGTGAACGAATCACCGGGAAATTAAAGTTTGTATAATAGTTTTGGCTTAAACCATCAATATTAGCAGGCTGTAACACGAACAGAGGATGTGTCTGTGTTCTGGTTGCACCGACTAAACCACGCACGCCCTCATCATTCACTGCTGCGCTATAATTTAAATCACTGTTCGTCAGCTCTCCGCCTTTTGGTGTCTTTGTAACGGTTAATTGCAAAGAGTCACCCGATGTAGCAAAAGAATTCAACGCGACATTAGCAGTCATCTGCTGTGGACCAATATAGCGCGTACCATAATTATCGTAGGACACATAACCACTGATAGGTCGATTGTCCGTCATTAATGTGAGATCTGCTGCGCCCGTATGCGTTTTAGAAGGAGACAAAACAGACTTCACCTGCGTCATTGGCAACTCATTTGCTAATAGCAAATAATATTCCATTCTTTTTAGTTGCAATGGCGGGCACTGCTTAATTTTATTGCCAAATGCCTGCACTTGGCAGCGCGCTCCTCTGGGAGTACCACCCACATCAACCCTATCAATATAGCCTTCAATAATCTGGATTTTGACTTCACCATTTTTCACATGTTGAGGTGGCAAGACAGCGCGAGATAAAATATAACCGTTGTTTCGATAATAATTCGTAATGCTCTGAACGATGCCGAATAAGTCGGCCACAGAAATAGTGCGATGCAATTTGTCTCTATACAACACAGATAATTCGCTTGTGCTGTAGACGTGGTTACCCTCTAACTGAATGTCTTTTAATTGAAATTTAATTTTCTTGGCTTGTTCATTGAGTGCTTTTTCTTCTTTGCTCTCTTCTTGAGGCGCTTCAGGGGCAGCAACAGACCTGGTTTGTGTGGGCTGCTGTTTCGCAATACCCTTATTCACCTGCTCTGGCAGGGTAGAGCCTGGTAAAAAACCGCCCAACGGCGGAATGGACCATACCTGACCACTCAGAGAAATCAGTGCTGTGAGGCCAAGTGCACGAATCAAAGCCTTCTGAATCATGAAATATCCCTATTTAAATACACCAACGGTTTAACATAACAAGATACGTCTATTCAAGCAAGTAAAGAAAAGGTACTATGCTATCGGCTATCATTTTCATCAATAGGAGGCCTTAAATAATGGTCGCTTCTACAAAAGAGGTTGCGGATATGCACACAAATGCTTTAGTAAACCCATCTATGCAAACATTAATCGACACAGCGCTTGCACGTGGAGAGGGCGAACTCGCCGCCAACGGCGCGCTGGTGGTCAAAACAGGATCACGCACAGGTCGTTCCCCCAAAGCACGCTTTATTGTAAAAGATGAGACCACAGCAGCTGAAGTTGACTGGAATACAACTAACCAAGCCTTCGATCCAAATAAGTTCGATGCATTGTGGGAAAAAGCACTGGCTTACCTAAAAGCAAAAGACATGCATTTTATTTCTTATTTGCAAGTAGGCGCACACGATACGCTCAGCGTGCCCGTGAAAGCCATGACTGAGCTTGCCTGGCACAACCTTTTTGTGAATGTACTATTCATACGCTCAGCGACGCCAAATACTGCTGAGTCACCCACCCAGTGGACCATCCTATCCACGCCTGGCTATCAAGCAGATCCAGCCACAGATGGCACAGAAAGCGACGCTGCTATTATCCTCAATTTCAGTAAACGCCGCATTCTCATTTGTGGAACGTATTATGCAGGTGAGATGAAAAAAGCGATGTTCTCGGTGCTAAACTTTTTGTTACCCAAGAAAGATATCTTGCCCATGCACTGCGCTGCAAATGTCGGCAAAAAAGGCGATACCGCTCTCTTTTTTGGCTTATCTGGTACAGGAAAAACCACGTTATCGGCAGATCCCACGCGCTTATTGATTGGCGACGATGAGCATGGCTGGGGCGAGGAAGGTGTTTTTAATTTTGAAGGTGGTTGTTACGCAAAATGTATAGACCTAAGCAAAGAGCGAGAACCCCTTATTTGGAACGCTATCAAGCATGGCGCGGTGATTGAAAACGTTGTGTTGCATCCAGACACAAAAGAACCCGATTATGCTGATAGTAGCCTCACGCAAAACACGCGTGCAGCTTACCCACTGACATTCATTTCCTCACGTGTAGAAAACAATCGTGGCAAGCAGCCTGATTCTGTTCTTTTTTTAACATGCGATCTCTATGGTGTCTTACCACCTATTGCGCGTCTGACACCTGAGCAGGCAGCTTATTATTTTTTAAGCGGCTATACAGCGCTGGTAGGAAGCACAGAAGTTGGACAAGGTGGCGGTATCAAACCCACTTTTAGCACCTGCTTTGGTGCAGCCTTCTTTCCCAGGTCACCCAGCACCTATGCTGAGCTATTGATAAAGCGCTTACAGCATCACCCTGCCCATGTTTATCTTGTGAATACGGGTTGGACGGGCGGTGGTTATGGTGAAGGCGGTAGTCGTTTTTCTATCCCTACAACGCGTTCTATTGTTAGCGCCATTGTAGAAGGCCAATTGAGAGATGCAGACTATGAAGTGCTGCCTGGCTTTAATTTATCCATCCCTAAAGCCGTTCCCGGCGTAGAGACAAAGCTATTAGATCCTCGCAAGACATGGTCTGACATAGCGGCTTATGAAAAAAATGCACGCACCTTAATTGATCAATTCATTACAAACTTTAATCGTTTTGATGTGAGCGATGCCATTAGGAAAGCGGGGCCAATCGCACGCTAATGACAAATATTGCTGAAAATCTTGCAAGACTCACCACCCTGATGCGTTCATATGAAAAGAAGTATGAGCGCCCAGTGGGTGCGGTATCACTGCTTGCAGCGAGCAAACAGCAGTCCATCGAAAAAATGATGACTGCCTTCCAAGCAGGGCAGCGTGCTTTTGGTGAAAACTACGCGCAAGAGGCTATTGCTAAACAAGCTGCACTATTGTCACTGGATAAAAGCACAGCGGCCATTGAGTGGCATTTTATTGGGAATATACAGCAAAATAAAACACGTCAGATAGCTGAGCATTTTGCATGGGTGCATAGTGTCACTGATCTTAAAACCTTAGTGCGACTTGATGCACAACGACCTGCTTCTCTTCCACCGTTGAATATCTGCATACAAATTAAGTTTGATCGACAATCCCAAGGATGTGATAAAACCATAGATGCGCTATCTGCATTGACACAGGCTTGCCAATCTCTTACCAGGCTACGCTTAAGGGGACTGATGATGATGCCACCACCCAGTGACGACTTCGAAACGCAACGCCGCATCTTCCATCAACTTTCTTTGTTGTGGCAATCGTTAAAGGAAGCGTACGCAACACTCGATACCTTATCAGCTGGCATGTCCAGTGACTTCGAAGCTGCAATTGCCGAGGGGTCTACGATCATCCGAATTGGCACAGCCTTATTTGGCAAGCGGTTGTAACAGCCCTATTATACCACACCCCACCTCGTATATGTCGGCGTAAACTACAAGTATGAGGAATTCGTAATGAGGTGGCAAATGTTAATCAAATCAATCGGAATGATTCTTTTTTTAGTCTCTCTTTTATTTTTAACAACGGCAATTGGGGCAGAAAGCACGAAATCAAAAAGCGTGAAAGGGGTAAGAGGTATTTACCTGACCCAATATACATTAGAAAACACGACATTACTCAAGTACTTAATCAAGCATGCAAAAGCGGCTGGGATTGATACGTTTGTAATCGATATGGAACTTCCTTCTAAGCGGTATGAGCAGAACATCGCGCTTGTGAAAGAAAATAATATCAGATATGTAGCAAGAATAATCATGTTCCCTAATGGTGCCACAAAAGAGGCCATGGCTAATACTGCTATTTGGCAAAAAAAATATGCACTTGTGAAACAAGCCATTGAATGGGGTGCAGATGAAATACAATTAGACTATATCCGTTATAATACTGCACAAAAACCTTCTTCAGAGAATGCAAAAAATGTCATGAAGGTCATACAATGGTTTAAAAATAAACTTGCTGAGCAAGACATTCCTTTACAAATCGATGTCTTTGGCATTACCAGTTTCGGGGAGTCTAAGTATATTGGGCAAAATGTAAAATTATTCTCAGAAAGCGTCGATGCCATTTGCCCTATGGTTTACCCCTCACACTATGTCCCTTTTGATTATCATTTCAAACGCCCTTATGAGACTGTTTATGGTTCTCTGCAAAGTATCAAGAAGCAGTTTGGGGAGCAGGGTGTACCCATGAAGGTCTATGCCTACATTGAGCTCTCTAATTACCATTATCCCATGTCGCATGGAAGCACTTTGAAATATATCAAGGAGCAGATACGCGCCGTAGATGAAGCGCAAGCAGATGGTTGGTATGCTTGGAGCCCTCACAACAGGTATGACAATCTCTTTGCTGTCTTAGAAGGGAATAATCAAGAAACCGATACCGTGAAAACACAAACAGCAGAAAAAACAGAAAAAGCAACGGCGGATGCTTCTTAAAGCTAAGACGAATCTTCTCACGCACCTCCGGTGCTTAAAAGCGCAGGGGTGTGGCATTATACCCCGGGCTACGCGCTCCGCGCTTACCCGGGGTAGTAGCAATCCGAAGGCCGGGGTAATGGCAACACAACTACGGTTAAGCGCCGTAGGCGCGTGAGAGGAAATTACTCGTACACTTTTTAGCTTTATTCGCTTTTTAATTCTATGCTAATGTATACTAACGAAAGAAAATAAGGCACCCCTCATGCAACACTCCGTTATTGCGATAATAGGCGCTGGCAATATAGGGAGATGCTTAATCAGCGGTTTAGTGAGTAACGGATATCCTTGCGACAAACTGTGGGCATGTGGACCTTCCTCTGAAAAACTGAACGCTTTAGAAGATGAATTTCAGATACGCACCACAACAGATAATGCCAAGGCAGTGGAGTTAGCAGATGTTGTTATTTTTGCGATTAAACCACTGTTATTTTCAACTGTCGCACAACAACTCGCAAAAAAAATATTATTTCGTAAAGCGCTCATTATTTCGGTTGTTGCAGGCGCACGCGAATCAGATATTCAAAAATGGATAGGGACACAAACCCCTATTATCAGGGCAATGCCAAACACACCAGCCATTATCGGTTCCGGCGCAACCGCTTTATTTGCAAATGCATTAGCTGACCAAACACAAAAAAATATAGCGGAATCGATTTTTCGTGGTGTAGGATTAACTGTTTGGCTACAAGAAGAAGCCTTGCTTGATACCGTCACTGCGCTCTCTGGTAGCGGACCGGCTTATTTTTTCTTTATCATGGAGACATTACAAAATGCCGCCATTGAGCAGGGATTATCGCCTGATATTGCACGGTTACTCACTTTACAAACGGGATTGGGTGCCGCACGTCTTGCGATTGAAAGCGGGAAATCATTAGCAGAATTAAGACGTCTGGTCACCTCACCGGGTGGCACCACAGAACAGGCTATTTCTGTCTTAGAGAATGAAGGTGTACAGCAAGCGTTTAAAAAAGCACTGCTGGCTGCTAAAGCACGTGCTACTGAACTTGGTATAGGGGAGAAGAAAGATGTTTAAGCAATTGATCACAATTACCGTTTTAAGTATTGGCATTATTATTGCTGCAAATTATGCGCAAGAAGCGGTTTTACTGCTGGTAAGATCACATGATTGGGTTTCTGAATTACTGATGAGTGTCTTTTCTGGTGGTGAAGCTGGCAGCATTGCGCGCGGACTCATTGCACTCTTGAGCGTACCTATATTCATCGGCCTTGTACCATCCCTTATTTATTGGGCATTAAAAAGAAGCTGGTTTCCGTATTTTATGGAAATCGTGTGGGTTGTGTGGTTAGTGCAGGTAGGCGCACTCATTGTTTTAAATAAGACGATATAGAGTATATTATTTTCCTTCCCCTCATCCGCCCTGTCGAGTGTGCCCGGCAAGACCGAGCCGCGACCGTGAGGGAGCGTCACATGACTAGCAAGTATCACTGTTATTGAACAGTGGCGCCTGTTAGTCATGTGACGCTCCCTTACGGTCGCGGCTCGGTAACGCGGCGATGAGGGGATATTTATTTTTAGCTCTACAGATTACTTTTACTCTTAGCAATCTTCTTCCACCACTCCATTCTAGGCAGATATAACAAGAGAAAAATAATAATCGCCGTTAGCGATGCGGTAAGATAAAGCCCCATCGAAACAGCCAAACCTACCGCTGCTGTTGCCCACAATGTAGCAGCAGTCGTAAGCCCCGTGACATAATCACCTTGCCTGAAGATAATACCGCCACCTAAAAAGCCTATGCCTGTGACAACTTGCGACGCAATGCGAGAAGGATCTGCATTCGCAATGCAGAGTCCCACAATACCAAAGGCGCAAGCGCCTAAAGAAATCGCACCATAAGTACGAATACCCGCAGAGAGAATGTTGCGGTGACGTTCACGTTCCCAGCCAATTAAACACCCCAATAAGCAGGCGAAAATAATTCTAAAAAAGAACGCAAAATCTGTTGATAATGTGACGGGAGATAGCATCCCTTCCTCCGTGACGAATCCTCTTTTTACTATACCCATCATACTATGAATTCATAATAAACGCACGCATGCGCGCACAGGTTGCTTGCATCACGTGAATATTATGAATACTGGCTAAATGAAAGTAAGCGATCAAGCCTTCTTTATAAAGATAATGCAAATAGCCTCGACTAAAGCGTTGACAGGTATAACAATCACATCCTGGCATAATAGGGGAGTCATCTTTTGCATAGATACTTTTTTTGATAAGGATATGCGCGTTCTTGCTCTCTGATTCAAACGCTAACCACCCCTCTTTTTCAACAAGCGCACCACAATATAGCGTACCATGTCTGGCATTGCGTGTTGGCGCAACACAATCAAAGATATCAATGCCTTTTGCAACGACGTCTATCAAATCTTGTGGATTTAAGCCCACACCCATCGTGTAACGAATTTTATTTTCCGGCAACAGGGGTCTGATCCAGTCAATAATTTCACATGTTTTTAACATATCAAAACCAATCACTTCTCCGCCAATGCCAATACCATCTAATTCTTGGCTAAGAATAAAAGCGGTGCTTTCTTCTCGCAAATCACGAAAGCTGCCACCCTGGATGATGCCAAAGAGCGCTTGCTTGTGGCCATAAGCAGAGTAGGGGTTTTTATCATGTGTTTCTTTAGACAACACCAACCAACGGTGTGTGCGATTCAGCGCAGCAATAGCGGCTTCACGTCCACCTGTTTCAGGCGTGCATTGATCAAAAGCCATAATGATATCTGCACCAATAATTTTTTGTGCTTGGATGGAAGAAGCGGAATTGAGGTGAATAATTTTTCCTGTCAGCGGATGTTTAAAGTGCGCACCCTCTTCATCGATTAAACAAATGGTGCCTTTTTTAGAGAGGCTGAGCACTTGGAATCCGCCGCTGTCTGTTAGCATCGCTTTATGCCAACCCATTAATCGATGCATCCCGCCTAATGTTTCAATGACTTCCATGCCAGGTGTACAGAGCATATGGTAGGTATTACCACCCAGGATTAGCTCACTGCCGTTCTGCTCTAGATCTGTCGGGGTAAGGTAGTTTAGCATGGCGCGCGTACCAACCGGCATAAAGGTGGGTGTTTGCACTTCCCCATGTGGCGTTTGTATACGCATCACACGCGCATCCAAACGAGGATGCTTTTTAATAAAATCAGATTTGAATATATTTTGCATAACTGGCACTATACTCTACGTACTCTAACACGTTACAGGAAACGTATGATGACGCAAAAAGCAGCGCGCTGCTATAGTTTAGCCGATAAAATATGCCTCAGAATTGATCAGGTTTTGCGCGTGCTCTCAGATCAGGTGAAAACAACAGGCAGCCCTTATCCTGGTGACCGCATACCTGAGACAACGCTTTCAGCAGAAGAACAGCGGCATGCTGCTGCGCTGATGCGTATCAACCATACAGGTGAGGTGTGCGCGCAGGGGCTTTATCATGGCCAACGCATGGTGTGCTTTCAACCCAGTATGCAGGCACAGTTGGAACAAGCTGCTTTAGAAGAGGGCGATCACTTAAGTTGGTGCAAAAAACGGTTAGATGAATTACACAGCCGCACCAGTTATCTGAATCCGTTATGGTATGCAGGTTCTTTTTGTTTAGGCATGATAGCTGGCGTGATGGGTGATGGCTGGAGTTTAGGTTTTGTTGCAGAGACAGAAACGCAAGTTATCAAACATTTAACATCGCATGTAGAGATGTTGCCTCTTCAAGATAAGCGTAGCTTAGCGATTGTAAAACAGATGGAATCAGACGAAAGCCATCATCGTCAGTGGGCAATAGAAGCTGGCGCAAAAACGTTACCGGATGTTGTAAAACGCACCATGGCATGTGTATCAGGCATTATGGTAAAGATAACGTATCGCGTGTAAACGAACAGATAACATTTTTGCATACAAATACTGCCGCTATTTTCTCTGGAGCCAAGTCTCGCATGTCTTCTCCTGTAGCTATTTGCTCTGGGGCTTCGTCTCGCATGTCTTCTCTCTCTGGGGGCGTTGTTGAATAAATCGAAAATGCTCTGTGAGGCACTCGGTGAGACACTCGGTGTAACCGAGCCGCGACCGTGAGGGAGCGTCACTGTGCTATAACTTTTAGCTGAAATTTCTTACTTTATGATATTAAATTGCCTTATAGTGGTTAAAATATTGCATTGTTATACACCAGCTTTTATCAGATTCATGTGACTCCCTGCCGGTCGCGGCTCGGTTACACCGAGTCTTTTAACTGACGCAATTCTTCCTTTAGTCCCGTGAGCTGAGAAATTGATTCAAAACTCTGACCTAATTTTAGCAATTGTATAGCATTTTCTCTCACGCGCCTACGGCGCTTAACCGTAGTTGTGTTGCCATTACCCCGGCCTTCGGATTGCTACGCTTCGCTTCGCAATCCTCAGCCGGGGCTGTAAAGCTTTCGGTCGTAAACGACCTGATTGCGTTGTTGTTTTATGAGGTCAACCCAAAATTAATTTGATGAGGGGTTGCAATTCAACACAGTATCTTAAAACTTGCGGCCGTAAACGGCCTGGTTGCGTTGTTGTTTTATGAGGTCAACCCAAAATTAATTTAATGAGGGGTTGCAATTCAACACAGTATCTATAAAAAGCTTTAGCTCGTAAACGGCCTGGTTGTGTCGTGACGCTATGCGATTAACCAAAATTGAATGCATTTTGGGTTAATCGTATAAAACAACAACGCAATCAGGTCGTTTACGACCGAAAGCTTTACAGCCCCGGGTAAGCGCGGAGCGCGCAGCCCGGGGTAAAGCGATAATCTACCGACGTTTTTAAGCACCGGAGGTGCGTGAGCGATTTTAATTATGAGTCTGGATTTGATTGATACAATCTTATCTTAAAATCGTTTTGATATGCATCAATTATTCGAGTTGCATTAGATCGTGTCACTTTAATCATTATCTTTATGATGCTAAATTTAAAAAACCAATTCCTAAAGAAAAAATTTCCGCCATGCTATGTTTTTTCACGAAAAAACAGAAACCTACTGATTAAAGATGACGATTGATAACGTTGCTTTATACCCCCTCAATCCGCCGGTCGGACCTTCTCCCGGAGGGGGCTTTGTTGAATAAATCGGAAATGCTCTGTGAGGCACTCGGTGTAACTGAGCCGCGACCGTGAGGGAGCGTCACTGTGCTATAACTTTTAGCTGAAATTTCTTACTTTATGATATTAGGTGGTTAAAATGTTGCACTGTTATACACCATCTTTTATCAGATTCATGTGACGCTCCCTGCCGGTCGCGGCTCGGTAACGTCATTTCCGATTTATTCAACAACGCCCCGGAGGGAGAAGGCACGCCAGACAAACTTCAGAGATGAATAATTGCCGCTATTTTACTATCCCCGCAACGCCGGAATCCACAGCTGCTTTTGCGACAGCGGCGGAAACGAATTCTTTTAAGCGAGAATCCGTGGGTTTAGGAATAATATAATGCGCGCCAAAACTTAGGCCTGGCTCGAGGTTGTAAGCAGATAAGACTTCTTCAGAAACAGCTTCTTTCGCTAAGGCTTGAATCGCATGAACTGCAGCGAGTTGCATTGCCTCGTTAATGGAGCTTGCACGCACATCTAACGCGCCTCTGAATAAATAGGGGAAACATAAGGCATTATTTACTTGGTTAGGATAATCGCTACGACCTGTCGCAATAATCGCATCATCACGCACTGCAAGAATTTCTTCCGGCATGATTTCTGGCGTCGGATTAGATAAAGCAAAAATCACAGGGTTTTTCGCCATCACTTGCACACAAGCAGGTGAAACTAAGCCAGGACCTGACACACCAATAAATACATCAGCGCCATCCATCGCTTCAGCCAACGTACGTTTCTGTGTACGCAAAGCAAACTCTCTTTTTTCTTCATTTAAATCTGAACGCTCTGTGTGAATCACACCTTGTCGATCAACTAAACAAATATTTTCTTGTCGTGCACCCAAAGAACACAGTAGTCGCACCGTGGCAATACCCGCAGCGCCTGCACCTAAACAAACAATTTTAGCAGCTGCTAATGTCTTACCTTGCAGCTCTAGCGCATTCAACAACCCAGCAGATACCACAATTGCCGTTCCTTGTTGATCATCATGCAACACAGGTATACGAAGACGTTTCTTCAATTCAGCTTCTACATAAAAACATTCTGGTGCTTTAATATCTTCTAAATTAATGCCGCCAAAAGTAGGCGAGATACGTACAATGGTTTCAACTAAAGCTTCAGGATCGTTACAGTCAATTTCAATGTCGAAAACGTCAATGTCAGCAAAACGCTTAAATAAAGCAGCTTTACCTTCCATTACTGGTTTAGCGGCCAGCGGCCCCACATTTCCCAGACCTAACACGGCTGTGCCATTGGTAATAACGGCTACCAAATTTCCCTTACTTGTGTAAAGATAAGCCGCCGCCTCATCCGCCGCTATTTCTTCGACCGGCGCAGCAACACCTGGTGTGTACGCAAGAGACAAATCACGCTGCGTACTCGTAGACTTACTCATCCCAACATAGATCTTGCCCGGCTTGGGCTCCGCATGATAATCAAGTGCAGCTTGTCTTAATTTGGCTGGCATAAAATACCTCCTGGAAAGAGAAATGACTTAAAAAATACATATCCCCTCATCCGCGTGGTCGAGCATGCCCGGCAAGACCGAGCCGCTTTACCGAGCCGCGACCGTGAGGGAGCGTCACATGACTAGCAAGCGTCACTATT
>Ga0310812_10000438_pt1 | contig 15975 bp, 14 predicted proteins | sample NN3metagenome_FD_205747 | JGI IMG/M metagenome (GOLD analysis project Ga0310812, IMG submission 205747) | Soil microbial communities from experimental microcosm in Duke University, North Carolina, United States - NN3 | ecosystem: Engineered > Artificial ecosystem > Soil microcosm > Unclassified...
GATGACGCGCGACGCTACGGGCCGGACTCGCGGTCGCGAATCTCTCTGGGAAGCTCGATCCTCCGCCACGCCCGTGGGAAGCCCACTCCCCGCCCCCCGGGGCGAGTTTTTCACGGCCTACGAAGGCTGCGCCCGCGCGGCATCCAGGAGGAGGCGGACGGAGCGGCGCAGGAGCTCATCCTCCCAGGGCTTGGGGATCACGAGGGTCGCGCTCTCGAGGGCCGTCGGGTAGCCCGTCAGCAAGACCTTGGCGCTCTTGGGCGCGAAGCGGGCGGCCGCCTCGAGCAACTCGCTCCCCCGCATCGCGGGCATGAACTCGTCGGCGATCAGGACGTCCACGGGCCGCGATCGGATCCACTCCAGGGCCTGGAAGGGGTCCGGGGTCACCAGGACGTCGTACGGCTCGCCCCGCAGCGCACGGCTCAGGGCCGAGAGGACGCTCGCGTCGTCGTCGACCAAGAGCACGGTCGGCCGACCCTCCTTCGCCCCCGCCGAAACCGGGACGTTGTCGGGGATCTTCATGGGGCACCTCCACTCCTTGTGCCTCTCGAATTTCCCGCTCCGGGTTCAGTCGCCCCCGCCCAGGTCCTGCCACGGCTCCGCTTCGTCCTCCCGCTCCCGGCCGGAGAGGAGGCCCAGGATCTTCCGCTTGAGGGCGGCGTCGTCCCAGGGCTTCCCTACCAGGTGCATGAGGCCGGCCTCGCCGGCCGAGACGACGAGCGTCTCGCCCGGGTAGCCCGTCAGCATCATCCGGGCCGTCCGGGGCGAGGCCGCCTTCGCGAGCTGGAGAAGCGTCGCCCCGCTCATCAAGGGCATCCGGTAGTCGGCGACGAGGACGGATACTTCCTGGGTGCGCACCCAGTCGAGAGCTTCCTCGGGATCCGACGTCGTCCGGAACTCGTAGGGCTCGGCCCGAAGGAGTCGGGCGAGCGCGGCCAGAATCCCGGGCTCGTCGTCCACGCAGACGACCAGCGGACGCCCGACGTCAGCCCCCACCCTTTCGGGTTGCGCGGCGATCGACGCGTCGCTCATCGTACCTCCTTCCGGCCACCGGGACGGTGGACCCCCAGATTCATAGATTATGTACGACCTTTCCCTGGCGAGGTTTCTGGCGGCCTGGTTGCGGACGCGATTTGCGACCCGAGGGCGGAGGGCGCTCTGCGCCGAGGAGCTTCTTCGGTAGAACGTGGAAGGGGGGCGGAGGCCGGGAGGGCCAGGATTACCGATTGCCCTGCCGGCCTCCGCCGGACCTAGGACGGTGGCGTCTCCTGCATCGGAGCCCCCCTCCTTCGAACGGCCAAGCTTCGGAAGCGGACGGGACCCCTAAAGAGCGATCGGCCGTCCTACGAAATTGTGAACCACCGACGGGGCCGGCGTTATGGCTCGACCGTAGCGGCGAAGGGTTTGCCGAAGGTCTACTCCGCGCGCCCGAGGAGCGCTCGCACCTGTTCGAGCAGCTCGTCCGGGTGAAAGGGCTTTCGAAGGATGCGGTAGGGCTGCAGGGTCAGGAAGGGCTTGAGCGTTTCCGTCTTGGCGTAGGAGGAGCAGACGACGACCGGAAGGCCGGGGGCGTTCTCGCGGACCCACTCCAGGACTTCAAACCCGGTGCCCTCGTCCATCATGAGGTCGGTGACGAGGAGGTCGTAGCGCGTTTCCTTCAAACGGGCGAGCGCCGAATTGCCGCTCGAAACCTCATCGACCCGATGTCCGTCCTGGACCAGCGCCCGGCCGATCTCGGCGCGGTACGGTGCCTCGTCGTCGACGACCAACACGGTTGCCATTCACGGTGCCCCTTCCGACTCCCCGGGTCGCTCCGCAAGTGTACCCCACACACCCTGCGGAGGAGAGGCGCAGCCGCCGGAATCGATGATCCCGAAAGCGTCTCGAGTCGTACATAGCGGCGGAACCCACTGGAAGGAGGAGGTCGTGCGTCAAATCGTCGGAGTGCTCCTGCTGCTCGCGAGCGTCATCCTCCTGGGTTGGGGCGTAGAGGCTCAGGATTCTCTCGGATCTAGAATCTCGGTGTTCCTCAGCACGGCTCCGACAAACCGAACGATCTGGCACGTTCTGGCCGGCGCCGGCTGCCTCTCCGTAGGACTCGGGCTCCTTACTCTTCCGAAACTGAGGGCCGAAAAGTAGCGTGGTGAGTTGCCGCTGAACTCATCGCCCCTACGGATATCAGCAGGCCCTCGACCTTCGGCGCTTCTTTCGTTGCGAATCCCGTTGGGGAGACTCCCAACGCAAATCCCAACCCTACATCTCAGATCCAAACAGAATCGCCCCGTTCGCACGACGGAGTGCGAAAGCCTACTTCTTCTTGATCAGCGCGAGGATGTCCCAGACCGCAGAAGACTTGTCGAGCCCTCCCGTGGCCAGCAGCTTCCCATCCGGTGAAACGGCGATCGCCCGAGTTCCGCCCTGATGGGCCTCGAAGGTGGCTCGCATGGTCCTGGTCCCCAGGTCCCACAGCGAACATCTCCCGTCCCGATGCGCGACGGCAACCTGCTGCCCGTCCGGAAGAAAACACACGTCGTCGGGGCCATTCTCAATGGAGAAGCTGACAAGCTCCTTGCCGGTAAGCGGAGGAGCCTTGGGGTCTCCCGTGACCTCCCAAATCCGCACCATATTATCCAAGCCCACGGTCGCCACTGTCTTACCGTCCGCCGAAAACCGAACGCGGGTGACGGAGGAACGATGGCCTTTCAGCTCGCCAATCGCTTTGCCGGTCATGCCGTCGACCAGAACGACGACAGCCTTGGTGGACGCGACCGCGAAGTATTGCCCGTCCGGAGACCATTCCTGGTGAAAGACGTTGACGTTCCTAAGGGGATTGAGAACACCCCGGACCTCGCCGGAGGCCGGGTCCCAAAGTCGCATTTCTCCCAAGATCTCGCCGGAGAGCAGGACTTTGCCATCCGGCGAGAAGGCGACGCTGCAAATTTCGTCTCGGTGACCGTCCAGTTGACGGAGCTCTTGTCCCGTCGCCACATTCCATAGATAGATCACCTTCTCCCGCCCGCCGGCAGCCAGACTCTTCCCGTCCGGCGAGAAGGAGACTCGCCGGATCAAGTCCGACTTTCCCGGGAGCTCACGAAGCTTCGCGCCCGTACCCAGGTCCCAGATCACGGTCAATCCGCTCGACCCGCATCCTGTGGCGAGAAGCTTGCCGTCGGGCGAAAACGCCACCGAGACCACCCGTCCGTTATGCTCCAGCCGGTAGCGTGGGGCGATCTTCTGGTCCTGGTTCAAGACCTGCGACGCCATCGCCAGGACGCCCAGGATCGCCGTCAGAGTTCTCGACATGGTCGTCTGATTCTACCACCGGCTCGAGCCTCCGCGAAGGCGCCCGGGTCGTCCAATCGCAGGGATCGGGGAGTCCGTGAAGAGCTATAATCGTGCCGACCCCCTGAATGAAGGTCTCATCGCCAGCTCGGGAGCTTGGAGAAGTGAAGATCATCGTCGGAATGGCGATCCTCGTCGCCTGGCCACTCCATCCAATGCCTCCTATGGAGGATGACGTCGACGATCGGCTGGAGTCGGCGCAGCGCCTGGCGACATCCGGCAAGCTCGACCGCGCCCTCGCCGTGGTCGACGCCGTCTCGGTGGTCCATCCCGACGACCCTCGCGTTTACTACCATCGATATCGCATCCTGAAATCAGGGGAGCGCCTGAATGAAGCGGGAGATTCCCTGGAGCGGGCCGAATCGGCGCTGGAGGACTGGCGCAAACGAGGCCTGAAGAACGACAGCGTCGCCGCGCTGGAAGACTCTATCGCCAACGAGGCCAAGGATTTCCTGTCCTATCGTCGCGACGCGCGAAAAGTACTCCAGGCATACCGGGAAAAGGCTCTGGCCATCGCCGGCAGATTGACGACTGCTCCCGAAGAACCTTTCGTCCTCTCCATCCTGGAAGAGGTCTATCGGGCCGACTCGACGGGGATGGATCAACTCCTTCTCGTCTGGAGTCGCCTTTCGCTGGAGAGCCGAAGAACCCACGAGCAACGGCAGGAGAAGTTCAGGGCACCAAAGGTAAATGGACCGCCGCCGGACAACGCGGCGTTCGAGGACAAGCTCTCCGGAACTGAGAAGCTCCAGAAAGCTGAGAACTTCAACGCGGCGAAGGCCTCGGCCCTGGCCGCTCTCGAGATTCTTCCCCGAGATCCCCGCGCGCTTGCACTTCTGGCGGAAGTTCTTTCGCGGCTGGATCAAATCGAGGAATCGGCTCTAGCCGCGCTGCTGGCGATTGATGCTCCCAAGAGCGGGGATCCGAAGCAGATCCAGGAACTCTACGATCGGGCTTTCCAGCAGCTGCATTCCCCCGAACTCCGGGGATTCGCCCAGTTGAAGGGCAACACGTGCCAGGAGCTCTTAGCCCTCAGGGACAAGGCTCGAGACGCCAAGCGCCTCTCCGACGAAGACTGGATCGAACGAACGGCAGCGCGAGTCGCTCCCGGCGAACCCTCCGTCATCGCCGGAGTCGGAAAGGATCGTCTTTCGGAAGAACTGCATCGGCGACTTCCTTCGCTCGGAAAAGCGAAGCCGTCCCTAGGACACCTCGATCTTCTTTCCGTACCGGACCTGTGGCGCTGGCAGAACCGTACCCCGCAAAGCGGCTTGAGCGAAGATACCCTCACGCTCGTCCCTCATGACCGGGATCTCATGGTCGAAGCGTTTCCTCGCGGGATCACGCTGACCAAGGCGTTCTCTCTTCAATTCAAGCTCGGATATGAGATTCGTCCAAAGCAGGAGCCGTGGCTCTACATCGTCTTCGACGCGAACAGGAAGTCAGGGAATCTCGAGAATGCCGTCGTTCTCTTCCCCGAGAGCGATCACGTCGTCTGCTTCGCCAGTCGTCGGCGGAATGAACCCTGGATCTTGCGGGATCGCCAGCCTCTTCCCGTGGGTAAGGCACGGGGCGCGACCTGGTCGGTTATCGAGATCGAGTGGAATGACGCGACCAAGAAGCTCAAAGTGACGGTCGACGGTGAAAAGGCGCTCGACCGGACGTTGGATGAGGAAGACACCCTGGACGGTCCGTGGCATTTGGGACTGGGAGGATCTGCCGTAAAGGTCCAGTTTCGGGACTTTCGCCTCAGAATCCGGGACTAGGCGAGCCCGACCGTCATTTCTGCTTTCGGGCCAGCAAACGGACCTCGTCGTCGCTGAGAGCTCGGGCGTAGATTCGAACCTCATCGACTCCCCCCGCGAAGAATCCGAAAGGCTCTTTCCCGTCATGCCCGGCCCAGCGTCCGAGTTCCAGCTTCGAATAGCTACCTGTCTGGGCCGGAATCGTGGATTGGTCCTTGAGGAAGCCATCGATGTAGAGTTTGTGGGTTGTCCCGTCGAACGAATAGGCCAGGAAGTGCCACTCGTCGACCATGGGTGCCGGGGCGGACACCAGCACCACGCCGCCCCACTTCCACACCACAATGCGGTCTTCCCGGTGGCCCGCGGTGAGGTTGAGCCGCGCCGGGACATCGCTCAGGACGACGATGTGTTCCGATCGCTTGGGGTAGACGGTGAATTTCTCGGCCCACGCGATCGTTTGAGCCTTCTCCGCCGCGGGAAACCCGCCGACCCCCAGACTGGCGTATCCCTGGGTGCCGTCAAAATTCAATCCCTTCCCCATGGGACCCTCGATCCGGGAAACGCCCTTCTCCAAGGTCCCGTCATTCCCCCTCCCGGAGCTGTCCCGAATACTCGTCCCTTCGCCTTCGTCAAAGGACCATCGGCCGACGAGCGCGTCGGGAGCCGGCTCGCGACGTTGTCTCAGTTCTTCGAGTCTTCGAGTTGTTTTTCCCTTCTGAGGTTCTTTGAGAAGAGGTACGGCAAGGCGATACCAATGCTCCGCGCGAGCGAGGACCAGGTCTTTCCTCCACGAACTCGTCACCGTTTCCGCGACGTCGTGCCATGCGTCCCCAATCAGGACCTGTTCACCCGGTTCCGACGGTTTGGCCAAATCCTTCTTTGCCGGTCCGCTCACGGCGGGGTCTGCGACGTGCGACAAGTAGGGTAGTCCTTTGTCCCAATCCGCCCTGTCGAAACAGAAGTACTCTCCCACCCTGGCATTGGCCGCAGGATCCTGCGGGGACCGTGCAAGGAGAGTCAGCGCTTTCTCGGCTTTTTCACGATCTTCGTTCAATTCCTGAAGGAGTTTGGTTCTCGCCCGAACGTGGTCAAGAAGAGCCGCGTCTTCGGCCTTTTCTGCCGCTCTCTCCGCACCCTTGGCGGCTACAAGAGCTCCTGCCGGCTGTTCCGATTCCCAGTCGTCGTCCATAAGACGGAGATATGCCTCGCAGACGTCTCTGAAGTCCTCCGGCTTTGAGAGCCTGGGTTCCAGCTTCGCGAGCAGCGTATGCTTGAGCGCCGCGGCATCCAATCGGAAGAATTTGCAGAGTTCTGCGGCCGCGGAGAGGGCAATCGCGGGATTCGGGGAGCGTGCAGCCTGATTGGCGGATTCTCGATAGCAGATGTATCGGATGGCGGGGTCGTCAGCGGTACTCCGAGCCAGTTTGAGGAGCGCTCTCGCGAGCGTCAACTGGGTTTGGGGCGTCTGCTTGCCGAACTCCTGCTTGAAGAGATCGCGGAGGATCCATTCCGCGCGGCTCTGCTCCGCCTCGGGCGGAACAGGGACTCTCGAATCCTGAGGGGTGCCGGCAAACAGGAGCAGCGCGGCGGCCAGTAGTCGCATCCCTTGCCCTCGACCTTATGAATCATAAGGTCTTTGTCTTCGAATGGAAGGGTAGAGATCCAAGTCCGCAACACCAGAAGGCCGACGTGCGGCTATTTCTTGGGAGGATCCTCGCTCGGCTTGATGTAGCGGTCGGTGCTGGCCACATCGCGCAGCGGCGGCGTGGCGCGCTTGAGGAACAGAATGGCAAAGCAGGTGTCCCAGACCGGCTGAGATTGTCCGGTATTGCCGAGCCAGGTCCCGACCTCGTTCCAGGAGCCGTCCGGCTTCTGCTCTCCCAGAAGGACGGGGGCCCCTTCCTCATACCATCGGTGGGTCCCGATGAGCGGGGTGTCGTACAGGACGCCGAGCCGCTCCAGGGCATAGAGGTAGTAGTAGCGGAACGTCTTGGTGTTCCCCCAGACCTCTGCGGCCCCGACGTTCTCGGCGCTGGAGAAGTGATCCGCGATCCAGTTGATGCCGCCGTTGACGGCCTTGTCCTTCTTCCAGTCGACGCCGAGCATATAGTCCAGGACGACGAGGCTCCCCACGGCGCCCGTCGTCATCGACAGCGTCGGCACCTTGGGCAGCGGAGGATCGCCGGGGAGGGAGAGGGAGTAGGTCCAGGCGATCCTTTCGCTGACACCGCCCGTGGTCCCCTCTCCCACCTCCTTCTTGACCACGACTTGATGACCCCGCCACCACTTGATCGCCCGCTCGACGACCTCTCGGGGAATGACGATTCCGGCGTCGTGACAGGCGCGCAGCCCCAACGCCGCGTACATGGCGCTTGAATTGTTCACGTGCTCGCGGACCCCGATCCCGTCGCGGGTCTTCCGTACCGGCAGCTTGCGCGTGACCGGCGGCTTCTTCTTCTTGGGAAGAGGATCGCTACCGTCGCTTCGACCGGCCGTCGCCGCCGCTTTGGTCGGCACGCCCGGAGGGGGTTCCGGAACCGCCGTCCGTTCGCCGTAGCTCCACAGGCCATCCGAAAACTGGGCATCCACGAGGAATTGAGCACACTGCCAGATCCGACCCTGATACTTCACGCGGTCGAGCTCCTCCAGCGCCATCGCCTGAAGCGAGACCTGGTAGACGTTGTGGAGCGGGGCCGTCAGGATGTTGCTCAGGCACTTCTGGAACTCCGGAGTGCTCTCGGGGACTCCGGCGCCGAGGAACGTCAGAAGCACCAATTCGTCGCTGCTCTGGACCTGGAGCATGGCGCCGACCTTCTCGGCGGGGCCCGCCTTCTTCAAGTACTCGACGCCCTTCGCGATGGCTTCCTCGACGCGCTTCAGGTCGGCGGCGGGAGCGTCCTGGGCGGCCTGAAGGTCGTCCGCCTGCATCCCCGCCAGAAGCAGAGGGATCGCGAATACAAATTTGAACTTACCGGGCATCCGGGTTCATTCTACCCCCAGGGTTACCGCAGGGTTGCCCGTGGACGGAATCTCTCGCGGCGTCAGCTCCGGACCGGCCGGAGCCAGGGAACCGTGTCCATCAGCTCCAGGAGGCCCTCGGCGTAGACCGGCTTGCAGAGGTACGCCAGGACTCCGAGCTCGTCCGCCCGGCGGCGATCCGCGGGTTCGATGGACGTCGTGATGACGACGACGGGAGTGTCTTTCAGGTCCGGCTGGCTGCGGATCCATTCGAGGACCTTCATTCCCCGGATGCGCGGGACCTTAAGGTCCAGGAGGACGAGCGAAGGGGCTTCGTTGGAGCGGTCCGCCAGGTACAGCACGGCCTGCTCGCCGTTCTTGGCGACGCGCAGCGGGTTGCTGATCTTGACCTTGCCCAGCGCCCTCTCGAGGAAGAGCACCTGGTTCGGATCGTCCTCCACCAGCAGGATCAGGCCCTGGGGGTCTCTCGCGTCGTGGAGCATCGGCGGCATCCTCAGCGGCTCGCCCTATTGATCCCATGGTCGAGCCATCGTTACTGCCGACGAAGAACGAACCCTAGACGAACTGCTGGAGCTTCCTCGAGCGGGTGGAGTGCTGGAGCTTGCGCATGGCCTTGGCCTCGATCTGACGGATGCGCTCCCGCGTCAGGCGGAACATCCCGCCCACCTCGTCCAGGGTGGAGGCGCGGCCGGAATCGAGCCCATAGCGGAGTTTCAGGACCTCGCGCTCCCGGGGGCTGAGCTGCCCGAGGACGGAGGCGACGCGCTCCTTGAGCATGCTGCGGGCCGCGCCCTCGACCGGGCACGGCGCGTTCCCGTCCGGCACCATCCGCGCCAGCGTCGAGTCCCCGTCCTCGCCGACCGAGCGGTCGAGCGACACCGTCGTCCGGCGAAGGGCCAGGAGCTCCCGCGCGTGCTCCAACGGAACCTTGCCGTAGGTCGCGATCTCTTCCGTCGAGGCCTCGCGGCCGAGACGCTGGGCGAGGGTCTTGGCGGCCCGCTTGAGCTGCGCGGTCTCGATGGTCAGGTGGAGCGGGAGCCGGACGGTTCGGGACTGCTCGGCGATGGCGCGGGTGACGGACTGGCGGATCCACCAGGTGGCGTAGGTCGAGAATCGGAATCCGAGCCCCGCGTCGAAGCGGTCGGCGGCCTTGATCAGGCCGATGTTGCCCTCCTGGATCAGGTCGAGGAAGGAGAGCCCCCGGTTCCGGAACTTCTTGGCGATCGACACGACGAGCCGGAGGTTGCAGGCGGATAGTTCGCCCAGGCGGTCCGAGTAGATCTTGAAGAGTCCGCGGGCCTCGCGGACCCTTGCCCTCAGCTCCTCGGGCCCCTCCATCGCCTCCAGCAGCGCCGCCGTGTCCTCGGAGCCCTGCCGCTCGGCGATGCGCGCCGAAAATGCCTCGAGCTCCTCGAGGATTTCCTTCGCGCGTTCGGGCTGGAAGTCGATCGGTGCCAGCAGGGTCACCCAGCGGCGCCGGCAGTCCGCGAGCTCGTCCCCGGCCTGCCGTTCGAAACCCTCGCGGGCCGACGCCAGGAGGGAGCGGAGCTGCGCGATCTGCTCCGGTAGACGGCCCATGGCTTCCTTGGCGGCGGGATCCTCGGCGCCGCTCGTCTTGAACGTCCGGGCGAAGGACGCCCTCCCGTCGCGAACCGTCTCCAGGATCGCCAGAGCCGCGGCGGCGGCGACGGGCGACTCGAAGAGCTTCGTCCTGAATTTCAGGCGGGCGCTCTCGATCGCCTTCGAGAGGCGGCACTCGTCCTCCCTCGAAAGGAGCGGGGTCTTGGCCATCTGCTTGAGGTAGAGCTCGAGGGACTCGGTGACGGCCGCCGGACGGGGATGCGGGCGCGCCTGGCGGGGCGAGGAGACGGGATCGGCGTCGACGACCCTGGAAGGGCCGGCTTCCTCCGTCTCCGTCAAAACGAGGAGTTCGTCGGCCGACTCCCGGGGCGACACCTCTTCCGCGGGATCGGGTGCGGCAATGTCTTCGAGCAGGTCCTCGGTAAAGGGGGACACGTCCGCACGTACATCATCCATCATGCTGTGACTCTCCACGTTCGCCCACCTGCACCATTCGGGTCGACCCGCCGAAGTACCGCTCCCGGCAGTCGGTACGGGGAGACGGTCGGCGTCCGCTGGAGGTGTGGGAAAGACCCTGTACCCCTCTCATCCCCCGCCGGTCCGGCAGCCCGGCGCCTGTCCCCCTCTCCAGGAGGAGAGAACTATACATGTCGTGGCGGTGGACACAACAAAAAGGTATCGCCGGTTCCGTTTTCTTCCCTCGGGCTCCCCCGTTAGGCGCAGCGCGGAGGGCCGGCAAGCGAGGTGCATTCCGGCAAGCACCAGCCCTCCGGCTGCGATGGCAATGGGAGCAGAGGAAACGCGGGCGGGCTCGAAGGGTCCCCGTTGCCCGTGGGGCAAGCGGGGACCCTCCGCCCACCCTCAAGGACTGAACTTTTCGAGATAGACGGGCGTCGTGGAGGTCGGCGCCCCGGTGTTTCCGCTGAAGAGCAGCCGCGCCCCTCCCTGGTTGAAGAACATCCCGCTGTTGCCGGGACCCTTCATGTCGGCGCGCCAGACCCACCAGTCGTAGGTCGTGCCGGCGCTCGTCGGATGGGCGATCCATCCGAGCAAGGCCCAGGTCCAATCCGTCCCGCTGCCGGCGTAGCGGTAGAGATTCCCGTTCTCGATCAGGTAGTCGGCTCCGATCCCTCCGAAGCGGAAGCCCGTCGCCAGGTTGCTGTCGACGTCGGCGTAGATCTGCCGGAAACTCCAGGGAGACGTCGTGACGGCTTCGAAGTAGAACTTCGTCGAGTCGTTCTCGCCGAAATACCGGCTGATGCCGGGAGTGCTCGTCGAGCTGTAGACGTGCTCGTAGCGGTACGGGGCCGTCTTGAGAAGCCCTTCCTCGAAGCGTTCCACCTCGAAGAGGAGGTAGGTATCGGTCGTGTTCCCGAGATCGCTCCGGCTGAAATCCCAGCGCGACCAGTTCACGCGGCCGGCGCCGCCGCCCCCGGTCGTATAGGTGATCGGTCGGACCAGGCTCCAGCTCCAGTTGCTCCCTGTCCCGGTGTAGCGGTACAGGGCTTCGTTCTCGATCAGGAAGTTCGCCCCGATCCCCCCGGTGCGGAAACCGGTCAAGCTCGATCGGTCGGTGTCGATATAGACCCGGATGAAGGTCCAGGTGTTGACGTACTGGAGCCGGTACTGCAGCCCCGTGCTGCTGTTCGAGGCACGCCAGCGGCTCAGCGGCTGGACGCTTTCGAGCTCTCGCCGCCAGTCCGTCGTGGCCGGCAGAATGCCCCAGACTTCCGAGGGCAGCGAGCGCGTGGTGGCGTAGAGCCATCCCCCGTTGTTGCTCCGGCTGTGGGCGACGGCGTCCGGGATGTTGGCCGAGGGAATGCTGGTCACCAGGTGCCAGAAGCGGCTGGCGTCGAAACCGTCGGTCCAGGGGGCGGCGCTCCACGAGGTGAACGCCGTGTAGTTGCTTTCGAAGTTGACGATGATGTCCCCGTCGGCCATATAGGTCGCATCGGGGGCGTTCGCTCCCTGCCCCAGAGCAATCAGGTGCTTCCCCGGCTTGGCCCGGATGAAGCGGGCGAGCTGGAAGTAGTAGCCGTTCGGCCCCTGGCCGTTGACGGGAATCGTTGAGACTTCATCCACGTAAATGCCGTCGATCGACGGGTACCACAGGTACCAGTTATTCACCATGGCTTGGGCCTGCGCCAGGGTTCGGTAGTCGGGGTGCGTCGGATCCGCATACCCGGTGTAGATGTACCCGAGCACGAGGATGCCGGCGTTGTGGGCGGCGTTGATGCGCGCGGTCCAGGCGGCGTTGGGAGCGTGAGTGCCGTCGTCCGGGCCGCTGTTGACGTTGGCGACCGCGATCCCGACCGCCGGGGCGGCGTTGCACATTGTGGTCCAGTCGGTCGCCCCTCGGGCATTAAGGGGGAAGTACGCCGGGATGGCGACGGCTTGTGCGGAAGCGGTGACGGCCCGGCGGAACGGAGTTTTCGCGTCGAGGACCGGCACGGCGAGCGGAAGGATTCCGAAGAACGCCACCCTCAGGATGAGCCTAGGGATTGAGATCCGTGGATACGACATCTGAATTTCCCCCTCACTACAGCAGCGGCGGATCGGGGTGATCGATGCCCAACCCTCAAGAAGCTCGACGATCCGCGCGACTTCGGCCGTCGCTCTCCTCGCGCCATCGGCCGTCGCGAGGTCATGAGCCCTTGTGTCCAGGAATGTTATGAGTCGACGAGGGGCTGATAATTCCGCGCCAGGGCGCTGATTTTCCGCGACGGATTTCGCCGACTCGGACGGCTACCGGGAAGGCTATGATCACTCCCGTGGGCGCCACCCTGGATCCGGATCCCTCCGCCTTCTTCAAGAATCACTACCCTGCGGTCTATCGCTTCGTCAGCGCGACCACCGGGGCGCCGGACCCGGAGGTCGAGGACATCGTCCAGGAAACCCTGCTCCGCGCCTGGCGGGACCGGGAGCGCTTCCGGGGCGACGCGACGTCGCTCACCTGGATCCTCCAGATCGCGAAACGGCGGATCCAGGACGGATGGCGCAAGGCGCGCCGCGGGGCCCAGGCCGGCGCCGCGATCCGAGCGATCCGGAAGATGGACTCGGAACTGGCGCCGGAGGATCTCCTCCAGGACGACGAGTTCCGGGGCCGGATCCGCGAGGCGCTCGACGCCCTGCCGGCAAAGTACGCGTCCCTTCTGACGCTCCGCTTCTTCGAAGCGCGCTCGATCCGGGAACTCGCCCAGATGCTCGGCGACTCCGAGGACGCGGTCGAGTCCCTCCTCCGCCGCGCGAAGGACGCGTTCCGAAAATCGCTGCAGAAAGGAATCGAGGACGATGGCGGACCCTGACCCGATCCTCGACCGGAACATCGAGCGCTTCATCCGGGCGGGCGCGGCCCCGATCTCGGACGAGCGCGTCGACCGTTCCTGCGCGGACTTCTTGCGCCGCCTGGCCGACGCGCCGGAGAACGCCTCCCGGGGGCGGGGCGGCCCGCTCGTCGCGGCTCTGACCTTGGCCGCGGGACTGCTGATCTCCCTCGCCGTCTTCTGGGTCGTGATGCGCTCGGCGCCGCCCCAGCAGCCCCTTCCCCCGGACGCGCGGGAAGCCCGGCCGCAGGATCCGCCCGCCGATGCCGCCTTCCCGAAGCGGTCGTGGAAGCCGTTCCGCATCGAGAAGGGGGCCTCCGTGGACGCCGCGCTGGCGGAGTTCGGCAAAGAGTTCTCGCTGAAGATCGACATCGATCCCGACGACCCGGACCTGAAGCGGGAGGCCGGCGCCACGCGCCTTCCCTTCTCCTGCGGAAGCTCGTCGCCCGAGGTGGTCTTTACGGAATCCGGGCCCGGGAACCGCTTTGAAGCGGGCACCAACGACCCGGTCCACTGGGCGCTCTTCCAGATCGTCGCCGAGGGTCTCGGCGCGACCTATGTCGTTCAGGGAGAACAGATCCGGGTCATCCGCCTGACGCCCAAGGCCCTGTTCGACCGGCTGGACCCCGCGGCGCCTCCGACCAACTTCCTGTCCATCGCCTCGACCCTCGACTCCTTCGAGGGCGAGAACGGCAAACCCGAGTTCTGGGTCACGATGAGCCGCTTCCTCCAAGTGCAGGCCGGTCGGGGCGGCGCCTCCCGAAAGAAGTGGCTCGACGTGCTGGCGACGACGGCCCTGGACCCGTCGGCGGCCTTGGATCAGAGACAGCGGGCGCTCGTGGGACTCCGTTCGTTCTACGGCCTCAGCGACGCCGAGCAACCGGACGCCACGGCGGTCCTCGTCACGCTGGCAGCCGATCAGGGCGCCCCCGCCCTGCTGCGCACGATCGCGACGCTGGAGCTCGTCAATTGCCTCGAGCCCATCGCTCGAGAATTCCTCTTCCGGGTCCTCGAGGGGAGCGACACGGCCCTTCAGAAACGTCTTCTCCTCCGGATGGGGGCGAATCGCTGCAGCTACTGCGCCATGATGCGCATGCTCGAGATTCCCGCGGAGAAGGCGCGGCTCTCCAAAGCGCTCCGCGGCCTGCAGCTGTCCCAGGACGGAGAACTCGCGGAGCGGGCGCTCTACCTGCGCGCGCTGACGAAGGACGCCGGCGTCTACCCCAAGCTCTGCACGGAGCCCGCCGATCCGCAGGGCGTGGATGAATGGAATCTGTTCCTGGAAGCCCTCCTGGAAGCCGCCCAGGCCGGCCATCGGGAAGCCTTCGAGCGCCTGGACCCGTTGAAGAAACACCGCGATCCGCGGGTGCGGGCGGGCCTCGGCGTCATCTACGGGCAGCATGGCCTCGAGGCTCAGCGGGCTCGCGCGGTCCGCGTCGAGCTCGCGCTGCTCGAGGACCCGAAGCCGATCGTCCGCTGGACGGCCGCCGAGGCCTTGAAGAGCTTGTACTCCCCTGAGAACGAGTTCCCCAAGGACGAATGGGCGTCCAGCCGGAAGATGATCGAGAAGCAGCTCAAGGTCGAAACGGATCCCCGGGTCCAGGCGCTGCTCCGGGCCGCCCTGAAAGGTGGAGACGACCAATGATCCATGCGTGGATGCTTGTCCTCATCGCGGCGACCCAGGACGATCCAGGGCGCTGGAAGTCCGTCTCCCACGCTTCCCACGTCGATCTCTACGACGTCCGCTTCGCCGACGAGAAGAGCGGATGGGCGGTGGGCGACCGCGGCGTCATCCTGCATACGGCCGACGGCGGGAAATCCTGGGCGCCTCAGAAGTCTCCCGCGACGCAGGTGCTCCGCGGCTTGGATTGCCTCGACGCGCGACACGTCTGGATCGCCGGGGGCGGCGCCGGCGGGGCCCGCAAGGGCGATCCCCTGAGTCCGGGACAGGACATCGACAAGCAATGCTTCGTCCTCCGGAGCGAGGACGGCGGAGAGACGTGGAAGGAACATATTCCGGGGTCCGTCCAGAACTTCCCGCTCTGGCAGCTGCGGATGTCGGACCCCAAGCGGGGCTGGCTGGTCTCCGGACTGGGCAAGGATCATCCGGACGGCCATTGGCTCCAGACCATGGACGGCGGCAGGACGTGGGAGATGCCGGGCGGCCTGGGGGGCACGGGCATGGCCTACTTCCGCCCCGGCCGGCCGCTCTACGATCTGCAGTTCGTGGGCGGCGGCTTCGGCTGGGCGGTGGGTTCGCACGTCCTGATCACGATCACCATCGACGACGGCACGGGCCAGCGGCTGGAGAGCCGGCTCAAGCTCTATCGCCATAAGAAAGGCTCGATCGTCCACACGACCGACGGCGGCGAGACGTGGAACGTCCAGGACGCGGGCAATCCCGAGGACGTCTTCCTCACGGGCGTCTGGTTCGTCGACAAGGATCAGGGCTGGGTCGTGGGGACGCGGGGAAAGATCTACGCGACGCGCGACGGCGGAAAGACGTGGCGGGCCCAGGTCTCCGGCACCGTGAATGATCTCTTCGCGCTGCGCTTCGCGGACGCCGAGAACGGCATGGCGGTCGGGCGCGGGGGAACGGCGCTGTCGACCTCCGACGGCGGCAAGGTCTGGAAATCAGAGAAGCTCCCCATGAACGGGGACCTGCTGGGCCTGGACTATCGGGGGCGCCGGACGCCGGTCCTGGTGGGCGAGGGCGGCGTCATCCTCGTCCAGCAGCCGGAGCTGCACTGACGCTTCTACTCGGGGCCGCTCAGCTCATCGTTCCAGGTGCGCGAGACCACGCCGTCCGTTGCGGTTCTGAGGATTCGCTGAACTTCGATCAAGGTGTTCATCTCGTCCAGGACCTCGTCGAGATCCTGAAAGGTGATCACCAGGCCTGAATCACACTCCTTCATCAGGCCGGCGTAGAGCGTTGCCCGTCCGATCTTGGCGGCGTCCTTCCGGACGTCGTCTCCCTGGACCAATCGAATGAACAGTTGCGGACC
>Ga0310812_10000446_pt1 | contig 15862 bp, 20 predicted proteins | sample NN3metagenome_FD_205747 | JGI IMG/M metagenome (GOLD analysis project Ga0310812, IMG submission 205747) | Soil microbial communities from experimental microcosm in Duke University, North Carolina, United States - NN3 | ecosystem: Engineered > Artificial ecosystem > Soil microcosm > Unclassified...
TCGAGGTCGCGCGGCAGCAGTGCCAGCGGCGGGAAGCGAAACGCACGGTGAACCGCTTGCCAGTCCAGCCGCCAGACGGCGCGGGCCCGCTCGTCTCCGGGAGGGGGGCATGGCCGCGTCGCGAAGAATGCGGCGACGAGTGGAGAGTAAGTCCAGTCGAGGAGGCGCGTCGGCACGCCATGGTGCTGCGCCGAAAACAGCTCCTCCCAATCATTCGCCGCCGACGCGTCCGTGTGTGGCCGGGCGTACCGGATGTAATTCCTCAAGACGTGCTCTTCGAGCTCCGCCTTCGTGTGCGGCGGGCTCGTACCGCCGAGCCGATCGAGCGTCGTGAGGAGCGGAGCCAGCACGTCGGCTGCGCCGCGGTAGACGCCAGTGTCGCGGCGTCGCCCGGTTACGGTGTCCGGCGTGCTCGGCGTGACGCGGTCAACAAACTCGCCGAGCGAACGAATCTCAATGGCCGGGTGCGACGGCATTCGCCCGACGGTTGAGGGCGGTGCGCACGTTCAACACCCCGCGCAACATGAACACGATTGCGAACAGGAAGTCGAGCGCCCGCGAACCGAACAACACGCCGTCGTGGGTCCAAAGCGGTCTGAGCGCGACGAACAACCCGATCGCGAAAATGATCACGCCAAGCACGAGGCCGATCACCCAACGAGCCATCAGCGGAGGAAGCGGCGCGCCAGCTGTTCGAGGCGGTCGTCGCCCGACCTCTGGGCGCGCGCCATGATTCGTTGGACTTCCTCGCGCAACGCGGGCTCGCCCCAGTAATAACCGGTGGCCGCCTCAGCGCTCGACGTGTCGCCCTCGCGCGCGGCCTCGAGCAACGCCTCGGCTGCCGCCGCGTTGAAGCCAGGATCATCGCGCGGCGGCAGAACAAACCGTCGCGACGAGCTCGGCGACCCCGCGTCTTCGTTAACGAACGCACGCGACATAATGACTCCCCTACTCTACCCACCCGATCTTTCGCCAAGCGTCGTATCCCCGCCGCGTTACTTGGCCCAGCTCGGAAAGAAGCTCAGGGTCACGCTTGGTGAAGTTGAAGCAGGCTTTGCCCTGCATGCGTTTTTTGAGTGCAGGCGACATACCCTTGATCGCGCCGCCGTAGACCGGCATGAAGTAGTAGCTCACATAGCCTTTTCCAATGCGAGCGGCCGCGAACATGATGGGCTTCTTGTTTTTGCCTATGGTATGGGTGTCGAGGTAATAGTAGCTGGACGTGTCATGGACGACCTTCAGCTTGGGGGCGCAGGCCTTTAGAATCGCCCGGAGCTCGGCAAATACGACCTCGAATTCGGCTCGGTCCGACAAGGGATTTCTCGGGTAGCGATTACCGGGGAGGGCCAAACTACGATGGCGCGGTCGGCCTCGACAGCCCCGGCTGCTAAAAAAGGTTTGCGCATGAGGCGGGAAGTCATTAGCTTGGGTTCCGTCACACGCACGATGCGCGAATACGTTCCGGGACGAACATAGGGGCTTTCGCATGCGCGAGGGCCTCTTTTTAGTTTCGAGTCGCGCCAGCGGTCGAGGTTGATCGTTGTAACGTTCCCATCGTGAGGGAGTTCACGAGTAACTGTGGGTCGGTGTGTACGGCATGTTCCGCTACTCCGACGACACAACAACATTTTTAGGAGTTCGACATGGCTCGTACGACCGGCACCGTGAAGTGGTTCAACGACGCGAAGGGCTTTGGCTTTATCACGCCCGAAGGTGGTCAGAAGGACTGCTTCGTCCATCATTCCGCGATTCAGGGCGGTGGCTTCCGCACGCTCGCCGAGGGTGAGCGCGTTGAGTTCGACATCGTCCAGGGTGCCAAGGGCCCCGCGGCCGAAAACGTCGTAAAGATCGGCCGCTAAGGCTGGCTTTCCCCGGTAAGAAGAGCGCCGGACCACAACGTGGTCCGGCGCTCTTTTCTATGGCCGCAGTTTTGGGCCGCAGTTTTGGGCCGCAGTTTTGGGCCGCAGTTTTGGCGCCATTCGCAGCGTTGTTTCCGAGCGCCGTTTGAGCGCCGCTTACGAGCGATTGTTACCAGCGCTACTTAAAAGCGCCGCTTACACGCGCAGGTTAAACGCGCCGTTTATGCCGTTTATGCCGTTTATGCCCGAGATCTCCTCGCTCGCCTGATCTTCTTCATCAGCGTCGTCACAATGATCAGCGTCAACACCACCCACACGGCAACGAACGTCTGCTGGGTCCTTTCCGGCCGCAGCGGAACGGAAAGGCCGTAGTACACCCCGATCATGATCGCGTCGAGAACCACCACGCCGACGACGAGCTGGAGGAGGTACTTCTTCACCTCGCGTGTGACCGGTCCGGGCATGTGATCCATGGTAGCGGCTAGGTTCGTTGGTATCCATGGCCCGCATTGACCCCACCGTCCCCGCCGTCCTGTTCGATCTCGACGGAACGCTCATCGACTCGATCGAGCTGATTCTCAACTCAGCGCGTTACGCCTTCGAGAAGTTGGGTCGCGAGGCGCCGCCGGACGAAGAGTGGTCGGCGGGGATCGGGATTCCGCTCTTCACCATGTTCGGCCGCTACGCTCGGGACGATGCCGACCGGGCCGCGCTGATCGCTGCGTATCGCGAATACCAGCTCGAGCACCACGACCGGCTCGTCCGCTGCTACGATGAGGTCGTCGATACTGTGACGGCGCTCCGGTCCCGCGGCCACGAGATCGCGATCGTTACCAGCAAGTCCGAGTACTTGGCGCTTCGCGCCCTTGCCCTGGTCGGGCTCGCCAGGCATATGGATACCATCGTTGGCTGTGACGCGACCACCCGACACAAGCCCAATCCGGAGCCCGTATGGTTAGCGCTCCAACGGCTCGGTCGAACTCCTGATCAAGCCGTTTTCGTCGGCGATTCCGTCCATGATCTGTTGGCCGGCAATGCCGCGGGGGTCCGAACCTTCGCTGCCCTTTGGGGTGCCTTCAAGAGACAGGATTTAGAGCCGGGTTCTCCAAGTGCTTGGCTCGAAAGGATTTCCCAACTTCCTTCCCTGCTCGCCGCGACCGACTGACCATCTTAGGTTCGAGCGCGGCGGCGGGTCCGATTCAGTGCCGCCACGTTCAAACCTTCCACCACCTGGGGCCGTCCAACTCATTGCAAGGACGGAGAGTTCCCGGGGTCTATGGCAGCCGCAGTGGCCATCATCGAAGCATCCGTGAATCGCGTTGGAGAAAGCGATTCGGACGTCGCGCGAGCGGCGGCCGGTGATCGGGGTGCATTCGAGCGGGTCTACCGGCAACACGTAAACCGGGTCTTCACCCTCTGCGCTCGCATGGTCAGCGACCGTGCCCGCGCCGAGGAGCTGACACAGGACGTCTTCGTTCGAGCGTGGGAGAAGCTGCACCTCTTCCGTGGCGAGAGCTCGTTCGGGACCTGGCTGCACCGGCTGACCGTCAACGTGGTCCTGAACGCGCGCAAGGTCGAAGGACGACAGCGTTCGCGCTACGAGGAGAGCGACGATGATGCGGGGATGGATTCGCTGCCCGGTGTCGTCGGAATGCCGCTCGCTCCGGGCGATTTGCTGGATCTGGAGGAGGCCATCACTCGGCTCCCACCAGGCGCGCGGCGGGTGTTCGTGCTGCACGACGTGGAAGGATACAAACACGAAGAAATTGCTGAGATGCTCGGCGTGACATCAGGGGCGACGAAAGCGCAGCTACACCGTGCGAGGCTCCTGTTGAGGGAGGCACTGAACCGATGACCAATCCAACGATGAATTGCGACCGATTCGCCGAAGCATTGGCGGATTTCCTCGAACGCGACGTGAACGAAAACACGCGCGCGGCGATGGAAGCGCATGCGTTGGAGTGCGGTGAGTGTGGTCCGCTGCTCGCCGATTTGCGCCGACTTCGCATCGACGCGGCGAATCTGCCGCAGCTCGAGCCAAGTCGCGATCTGTGGCGTGGCATAGCGGAACGGATCGAGACGCCGATCGTGGCGCTTCCAGGAAGCGGGCGAGCGGCGACTCCAATCCGCCGCCGCCGCGTGTGGATCGGGCTGGCCGCGGCGGCGCTCGTCGCCGTTACGGCAACCGTGACCCGCGAGATCACGCGACGCTCCATCGAGAGCGGGGCGGCGCCGTCGACGACTGTCGCCGCGCAGGTGACTCCGATTTCGACACAGCCCGTGGCTACGATCGCAAGCCCGGCCGCTCCCGCTGATTCGTCGGCCCATCGTTCGCCCCCGCCCGTGTTGAGCAACCCGGGCGCGACAACGATGCGAGCCGTCGCCAATAAGCCGAGCGCGGAACAGACGTACGATCACGAGATCGTGAGTCTGCTCGCGGTCTACAAGTTCAAGCAGCGCGATCTCGACTCGTCTACGGTCGCGGTGCTGGCCAAGAATCTGGCGATCATCGATTCGGCGATCGCGCAGTGCAGGTTCGCGTTGCGCCGCGATCCGGCGAGCGGCTATCTGCTCCAGTCGCTCAACGATGCACTGGACAACAAAGTTCAATTGCTCCGGACCGCGGCGGCGCTGCCGGCGTCACGGATGTGAACACGCCAATGTCATTCACGACTCCTCGATTCGCTGTTCTTCCCTGTCTCGCCGCGGCACTCGCGCTCTCGACCGCGCCGCCGGCCGGAGCGCAGCGTCGCGCGCGCTTCGCGTCGGACGACCGCTCGCGCATCGACACGACATTCACATTCGACAAGAGTGGCACCGTTACGGTGTCCGCGACGAACGGCGACGTCGTCGTGACGGGCGTCTCCGGCAATCAGATTCATGTTCGCGCGTCGAGCGACGGCGACAACCTCCGCCTCGACGCCACGACGAATCGCGTCATGCTCGAGGCCACACGCCTCCGGTCCGACGGCGACTCGCACCTCGAGATCAGCGTGCCGTACGGCACGCGCGTGATTGCGCGCACCCAGTCCGGCGACATCGGCGTGCACGGCACGCGCGGCGAGGTCGAAGCGCATGCACAGAGCGGCGACATCAAAGTCGACGACGTCGCGAATCGTCTCGACATCAATACGCTCTCCGGCGACATCGTCGCGCGCGCCATCGTCGGCGACGTCGTCATCGGCACGACGAGCGGCAGCGTCAAGCTCTCCGATCTCCGTGGCAACGCCGATGTCGGCACGGTGAGCGGCGACGTCGAGTTGATCGGCGTGACGGCGAAGAGCGTCCGCGCCAAGACGACGAGCGGCGATGTCACCTTCGACGGCCTGATCGATCCCACCGGCCGCTACGAGCTGGTCGCGCATTCGGGCGACGTCAACCTGCACATCCAGCGCGAAGCGAGCGCCCAGCTCACCGTCTCGACGTGGAACGGCGGCATCGACAGCCAGTTCCCGATCACGCTGCGTCCGGGCGAGCACGGAATCGGCTCGTCGACGAGCAAGAAGTTCACCTTCGAGATCGGCGGCGGCGCGGCGCGCATCACCGCCGAGACCTTCAGCGGCGACGTCACGATCTCGTCCAATGGACGAGGGGCTGGCGCTCCCGAACGCCGACCCTGACCACTCACCAGGAACGACCATGCGTCTCCTTCCCACGATCCTCGCGACCACCGCGCTCGCCGGCTCACTGCAAGCGCAGCGCAGCGATTTCCACTGGAACAAGGCAATTGCCGCGGGCAGCAGCGTCTCGATCCACAACATCAGCGGCGACGTGCGCGTCACGCCTTCGACGACCGGTCAGGTCGAGGTAAACGGCATCAAGCGTGGCAACAGCCGCTACTTCGACCGCGTTCGCGCCGAGGTGCACGAGACATCGCGAGGCATCAGCATCTGCGTCCTCTACAACGACACCGATTCGTCGTGCGACGAGGGCGGGATCCACATGCACAGCAACGGTGACGACGGCGACTGTTGCCGCGCGAGCATGGATCTCGAGGTCTCGATTCCCGCCAACCTCGGCGCGCTCTCCGCGGCATCGGTGAGCGGCGATGTCTTGGTCAACGGCGCGCGCGGTGATGTCAGCGCGAATAGCGTGAGTGGGGACGTCCGTCTCGAGCACATTCATGCCACCAGCGTCAGCGCGGCGACCTGTCGTTCAAAAGCGTCAGCGGCAACGTGACGCTGCAAGTCCCGCGAACCTTCGAAGCTGATCTTTCGATGTCGACCGTGAGTGGGGACATCGACAGCGACTTCCCGTTGACCCTGGGCAACGGCCGAATGAATCGTCACCGCGTCGAGGCGCGGATCGGCAATGGTGGGCGTCGTCTGGATGTCGGCACCGTGAGTGGCGACCTTAAGCTGCGCATCATCCGCTGATACGCGCGTCATTTCAAACTTTCTCGTGACTATGCGATACCGCCTGCCCGTTCTGCTCCTCGCCGGCCTCGCGCTGCCCGCCGCCGGGCAGACGCGCACCGCCCAGAGCGGCGACAACTTCAACTGGTCCGGCCGCATTCCGGCCGGCGGTTGGATCAGGATCAAGAATCTCAATGGCGGCATCACCGTCGATCAGGCGAGTGGCAACGACGTCGAGGTGATCGGCACGAAGCGCTGGCGCAAAGGAGATCCGTCGGTCGTCCGATTCGAGACGAAGAAGGTCGGACCGGGTGGTGAGAGCGTTCTCATCTGCGCCCTGTGGGGCGAGCGCTCGAGCTGCGACGAGAAGAACTACGAGTCCCACGGCGACCGCTCGACGCGAAACAACGACGTCAGCGTCGACTTTCAGGTCAGGCTGCCGCGCGGAGTCAAAGTATCGGTAGAGACGATCAACGGCGCGGTGAGCGTCGCCGGCGCGACATCGGAAGTGGATGCCAGTACGGTCAACGGCGAACTGGATGTGAGCACGACGGGCGGACCGGTCAACGCGACCAACGTCAACGGCAACGTTCGCGCGCGGATGGGCCGCGTCGATCCTGACGCGAACATGAAGTTCGAGACGGTGAACGGCAGCGTGATTGTCGACTTCACCGGCGACTTCGGCGGCGACGTCGATCTGGAAACGGTGAACGGATCGCTGTTCACGAACTTCGAGATGACGGTGAGCGGCCGTCTCGACCCGAAGCACTTGCGGGCGCATATAGGCAAGCCGGGAGGGCCGCGCCTCAAGCTCGAGACCGTCAACGGAAACGTCGAGCTGAGAAAGCGATAGCGAGGGCGGTAACTTTCCTCCTGACCAACGCGTATTGGCTGGAGCACGCGAACGACAGGAGTCCATAATGCGCTATCGGCACTTTGGCGCGCTCGGCGCCCTGCTCTTGGCAGCCGCCTGCAATCGAGCTGGATCGGACCCACGCGCCTTCCAGTGGTCGACGGAAGTCCCCGCGGGGGCAGTCGTCCATCTTCGTGATGGCGCCGGGAACATCACCGTCCGCCGGTCCCTCGGTCAGCAAGCCACGGTGAGCGGCGGGCGTCGCTGGCGCCGAGGCCGTGCCAAAGACGTCCGATTCGAGGTCGTGAGCTCCGGAAAGGACATCTTCGTCTGCGCGATGTGGAGCGGCAGCGGAAAATGTGGTTCGTCCGGCTACAAGGGGCGATCGACGGGAGGCTTCCTCACGATGTTCAGCCTCTTCCATCGCAGCAGCGACGCGAGCGCGGACTTCGTCGCCGATCTGCCGGCCAACGTCACCGTGGACGCGCGCACGACCACTGGATCAGTGGAGATCGACGGTTCGGCCGCTGGAGTGATTGCGCGAAGCACCAATGGAAACGTGACCGCCATGAACGTCTCAGGGCCGGTCGCGCTCACCACCACAAATGGCAACGCCAGTCTCTCGGTCGACTCGTTGTCCGACGGCGATTCAGTGCGCGTCTCGACGACCAATGGCAACATCCGCGCGGAGCTGCCCTCCGCGGTACAGGGGCGTTTCGACCTGTCGACGGTAAATGGGATGGTGCATAGCAACTTGCCACTTCCGAGCGCGCAATCGGGCAAGTCGACGCGCAAAGTCCAGGGGCAGATCGGAACCCTCGCCCGACTGGTGCGTCTCCATACTATCAATGGCATGGTGTCGGTGACCACGCGCGGGGCCCCGGCCACGCAGTAGCAGGCTATGCCGCTGGCACCGGCCGGAGACGCCGGGGTATAATTCACGACGTACCACTCTCCAACGGAGCTATCGCTCGATATGGGCATCTCGTACGCACCGGCAATTCAAGTCCGGTCGGGCGCCGAGCGCGCAACGCTCGTTCGCCGGACCTATGGGCTGGTGTTTCTCGGCATTCTGGCGACGATCGGGGGCACGGCCTTCACGCTCGCTCAGCCGGCCCTTTTTGGCGCGGTCATCGCGCATCCGTTCATCACCATGATCGCGGCGTTCATCCCGCTGATCATGGTCCAGCGGTCGGCTCGTGAGTATCCGAAGAATCTGATCCTGACATTGCTGTTCACGTTCGTCATGGGCGTGGCGATCGCGCCGGGGATGTACCTCGCCGAGCGTGCCGTGCCTGGCGTGGTCACGCAGGCGGGTCTGTTGACGTTTGCGGCGTTCGGCGCGCTGTCGCTCTATGCGGTGTTCAGCCGCCGCGATTTCAGCGCGTGGGGCGCGTTCTTCTTCGTCGGCTTGATCGTACTGCTCGTCGCGTCGGTTTTGAACATTTTCTTCCAGAGCGTCGTGGTCGGACTGTTCTTGTCGGCGATCGGCGTGTTCGTCTTCAGCGGCCTGCTCGTGTTCGATACCTGGCGCATCATTCGCTCGGGTGCGTATGGCCAGGATGATTACGTGTTCGCCGCGGTGACGATCTACCTCGACCTGCTGAACCTGTTCATGTTCATTCTCAGCCTGCTCGGGGGGCGTCGCCGGTAGTTGACGCACCGCATCGCCTGCGTCTTCGCGCATCCTGACGACGAGACCTTCTGCGTCGGCGGGATCGTCGCCAAGTACGCGGCGGCTGGAGTACCGATCGATCTGTTTTGTGCCACCAACGGGGACGCCGGCAAAAGTGCCGCCGTCCCCGTTTCCTCGCGTGAGGAGCTGGCCGCCATTCGGCGGCGCGAGCTCCGAGAGGCCGCGAATATCCTCGGCATCGGCACGGTCGAGATGCCGGGCTATCGCGACGGCGAGCTCGCCCAGTTGGATTGCGCGAAGCTGACGGGCGACATCGTCGCCTTCATACGGCGGACCCGGCCGACCGTCGTGCTGACCTTTGGTCCTGAGGGTGCACCGACCGGCCATGCCGATCACCGCGCCGTATCACGCGCCGCGACGGCAGCCTTCTTTCAGTCCCAGCTCGCCACCGCTTTCCCCGAGCAGCAGCTGGCGCCGCACCGTCCATCGCGCCTGTACTACCAGGCGTGGAAGTTCCCGTTTCCTGATCCGAAGTTGAAGCTCGAGAGCGTGCCGGCAACGGCCTTCATCGACGTCACGCAATCGAAACCGCGGAAGGACGCCGCCTTTCGCGCGCATGCCACGCAGCAGGGCTCGGCGCAGGTTTTTTATTCCGCCGCGTTCTTTGACATCGAGTATCTTGCTCTGGCCGCCGGGGTGCCTCAGCCGGCGGAGATCGTCGACGACATCTTCGCCGGTCTCGACGTCAGGTCGTGACGGACTCGATGCGCTCGGCGAGCTTGAGGTCGGACGACGTGACCCCGCCCGCGTCGTGCGTCGACAGCATCATCGTGATCTTCGTGTAGCGGATGTCGATGTCGGGATGGTGATCCATCTCGTCCGCGACCTTCGCGACGCGATCAACGAAGGCGATTCCGTCGGCGAATCGCTCGAAAATGAACGTTTTGGTGAGCGCATCGCCACGCCGCGCCCAGCCGGCCAGGCCACCGAGCGCGCGTTGAATCTCGAGGTCGGACAGTTTTTGGCGCATCGATGTGAGGTGGTTCGGGTGCGTGAGCGTCGGTACGGATCTTATCGCCTTCGAAGGCGCGCGGCTATCCGGCGCGTCGTCGTGCACGCCACGCGCACCGTGGTCGGCGTCCTCCTGCTTGCGAACGTTGCGCGAGCGCAGAGCGCCGACACGGCTTCGTCGCCCCGCTACTACTGGAGACATTTCAGCTACGGTGTCGTGGCTAGCATCCTCTTCCACGAGGCGGCTCACATCGCCACGGCGATGGCGGTCGGAGGCCATCCGACCTTCGGGTTCGACAAGCTTCGGCCTACGATCTTTTCGGGGATCGATTCCCATATAGCGCCGCACAAGCAGTTTTTGTTCTCCGCGGCCGGATTGACGGCGCAAACAGCGCTCGACGAAGCGATCCTCGACATTCCGCACGCGCGGGGCAGCGCGTTCGAACGGGGTCTGCTGGGAGGTGGAATAGGCACGACGGTGTTCTATCTCACGATCGGCCGCCAAGGCACGGTAAGCGACGTGGACTTCATCGCGCGTACGCATGCGCTCACGAAGACGCAGGTCACGCTGATCTACGGCGGCGTTGCTGCGCTCCACGCCATCCGCATCTCGCGCAACCCGAGTTACGCCAACTTCTTCGCCCGCGGCCGCCCCGACGGCCGCACCGACGTCGGCGTCCAGTTCGCAACCCCCTAGAATGGGGTCAGACTCCATTTTTGAATGGGGTCAGACTCCATTCGTTAACTGGTTCTAACCTCAGTTAACGTCGAAAAAGAGGCGCTTAAGGGTCAGACTCCAATTTTCGAATGGAGTCTGACCACATTCGCAGTGGTTTTGCGCCTGGGTGCGTGGGGTTGAATCTTCGGAGTTTATTCGGTAATGTGCTCGACCAGTCTCGAAGGTCGAGTTGGCGATGGCAGTCCGATCCCGCTCCAAAGCTCAGCAAGCCGCTCTCTTCGACGCCGGAACGCTCGGGCGCGCTCTGCCGGTGGTCGGCGAGCAGAAGGACATCCAGTACTTCGGAAGCACGGCTCGCTCGGTCCTGAACGACCCCGAAACGACCAAGATGGGCTTTTGGTCGATCAATCCGTACGTTGGCTGCGCGTTCGGCTGCGCGTACTGCTACGCGCGCTATACGCATCGCTGGGTGCTCGACCGTTCGGCCACCGCGAATCCCGATCGCGCCGACCTCGGCAACGCGCGCGACGCGATGCCACCTTGGCTTGCCTTCGAGCGTCGCATCTTCGTGAAGCAGAACGCCGCGGATGTGTTGCGACGCACGCTTCGCCACGGCTCGGACAGGCACAAAGCGCTGCTCGAGGGCGAGTCGATTGTCATCGGCACCGCAACCGATCCGTTTCAACCAGCCGAGCGACGCTTTCGCATCACGCGCTCGGTGCTCGAGGTGTTGGCCGAACATCCCGGGCTTTCGGTGGCGATCATCACGAAGAGCCCCTTGATCACGCGCGACATCGACGTGCTGTCGCGGATCAACCGTCATTCCTCGTTGTCGATTCATCTCTCGCTGATTTCGACGGACCGCGACCTCGCGCGGAAGATCGAGCCGCGAGCGCCGACGCCGGACGCGCGGCTCCGGGCGCTGGCGCGTCTGCGTGAAGCAGGAATCGAAACGGGGATCAATGTGATGCCGGTGTTGCCGGCGATCACCGATCATCGAGCGGGGTGCGTCGTACGTGAACGCGTGCCCGCTTCGATTGCGTTCATCGGCTCGCGCGCGTTACATGCCATTCATTGAAAAAGAATTTCCTCATCTCGCCAAGCGCTACTGGGCGACATACGCGTTCGATCACAAGGTGAGCGCGACGTACGCCGAACGATTGCGGACGACGATGCGCGCGCTGTGCGATCGGTACGGAATCGCGTACGGCTATTACGGTGGTGTCGACGAAGCGGAAGCGATCGAGGAAAAGTTCGCGGGAGCGGAGCAGTTGGAGCTCTCGTTCGAGGAGCCGGCTTTGCTCGGTACGCAGGACGGGATGGCGCAGGAATGATCGGGGGCTAATGCTCGCCCCCGCCCAGTACCAAGCCGGACAGGCGACGATTATCACAAATATTCCAGGACAGCCGATCAACGCCGAAATCTGTGGATTATTTCTTGCTTTCGGGATATGTTCGGTATAGCTTCTTCCCCCCGTTCTTTGGCTCACGAACACCGTTGTCGCGCTGGGAATGTCCCGATCCTCTATCGCCACGCTCCGCGCTCTCATCGAGCAGCGCTTCCCGGATGCGACTCCGCTCACCGGCGGGTCGCAGACCACGGAGCAGGTGGCTACGGGGATCGGCGCGCTCGACCGGATCCTGCCGAACGGCGGACTGCCGCGCGCACGGCTGTCAGTGTGGGCGCCGCAGGGTGGCGCGACGGCGATTCTTCGCGCCGCGTGCCACTCCGTCGTCGCCGGCGGTGAGCGCGCGGCGTGGATCGACGGCGACAACACGCTCGCCGGCGAATTCTGGAGCCAGGACCCGGGCGGGCTCTACCTCATTCGCCCGAAATCCCGCATCCACGCCATGCGCGCGGCCGACGAGCTCCTGCGCTCCGGCGGCTTTTCACTTCTCGTATTAGCAGGCACTGAACCGCAGGGCACCGAGACCGTCCGCTTGACGCGCGCCGCGCGCGAGGGCGGTACGGCGCTCGTGTCCGTCGGAACCTCGGCGTCGATGGCGAGCCTCCGGCTCACGTCGCGCCTGCTGCATTGGCGCTGGCGCCACACGCCCTTCGGCGACCCGGCCGACGCGCTCGACGTCAGCGTCCGTGTCGACGCCCGAGCGATCGGCGTGAACGCGCACGCCGTGTTCCCTATTCCGGTTTCGCATCATGAGCTACGTCTGTCTCTGGAGTCCGAGCTGGCCGACCGGCGCGGACTTCCCCGCTGATCTCGTCGCCAGCCTGCTCGGTGTCGCGCCGCGAGTCGCCATCGGCGAGCGAGGGCTCGTCTGGGGCGACGCGCGCGGTCTCCACGGCGGCCTCCTCGCCGAAGCGATACTGCGCGTGGCGAGCGACTATGGCTACGACGATGCGCACGCCGGCGTCGCGCTGACGCCCGTCGCCGCGGAAGTGGCGGCCGTGCAGAGCGCCGTCGAGGCCGGCGTGCCGTTCATCATCGTCAAGCCGGGCACCGACGCCTCGTTCATCGCGCCGCGCAAGCTCGCCGTGCTCTCTCCTCCAGAACACATCGCCGCGCTGCTCCAGGGGCTCGGCATCGAAACCTGCGGCGCGCTCGGTTCGCTCGATGCCGAGTCGATCGAAGTGCGCCTCGGCGTCGAAGGTGTCCGGCTCTGGCAGCGCGCGCGAGCCGAGGACGATCGCTGGTTGTTCAAGTCGCTGCCGCGGCCGTTGCCGAACGCGTCGCTCGAGTGGGTGGAGTACGGCCTCAAAGATCCCGAGCGATTGCTCTTCGTCATCAACTCGCTCGCCGGCACGGTGTGCACGTCGCTCGTGCAGCGCGGCGAGCGCGCGAGAGAGATGGCTTTAGTCTTCGCGCTTGGCAACCGCACGCAGCGTACGCATCTCATCCGTTCATCGCGCCCGAGCGCGGAGCAAAAGCGATGGATGCGGCTGGTACGCGAAGCGCTCGACACGATCACACTCCCCGACGCCGTGATGGGCGTGACGCTGCGCGTCGAGTCGGTGACGGGCAACGAGGGTGCGCAGGGCGATCTCTTCGACCGCGGCTTCGCCAGCGCGCCCGCCGTGGAGGACGCGATCGTTCAGCTCACCGACGACCAGGGCGACGTCGTCGTCGCTCCGAACAATTCGCGGCATCCACTGCTCGAGATGCGCACGAACTGGAAGCGACGCGAGTCGGCGGACGTTCCGACCGCCGGCGCCAAGCAGCGCGATCTCGATCTCAAGCTCACGCTGCAGCTGCTGCCGACGCCGAAGACCGTCACCGTCGACACGCAACCACGGCGCGACCATGTAATACCCATCCGTTATCTCGATAACAATGAATGGCACGACATCGTCGAAGCGGCCGGGCCGGATCGCGTGTCGGGTGGGCATTGGGCCGGATCCTACTCGCGCGAGTATTTCCGCTGCGTGCGGGAGGACGGGATGATGGTGTGGCTGTTTCGTAACCCGCAGCAGCAGGCGACTGACTGGTTTTTACATGGATGGTGGGATTGATATGAAACGGCGAACATCGCTACCGCCGCTAGCCGCCGCCGCCGACCATAGCCGATAGCGACGTTCACGCATTTTCCCGTGTCTCAGTACATCGAACTCCGCGCTCACACCTGCTTTTCCTTCTCCGACGGCGCCATCTCCGCGGAAGCACTCGCGAAGCACGCGCGACAGCTCGGCTATACACATCTCGGCATCACTGACACGGCCGATCTCGGCGGCCTCGCGAAATTCGCCGTCGAGGCGATGTCGCCGCTCAAAGATCCAATGTGTGCGAACGCCGAGCTGCATACCGACGAGCCGTGCCGCACCTGTCAGTATCCCGTGCGGCCGATCGTCGGCGCGGAGTTGAACGTCGACGGATATCCGATGGCCCTCCTCGCGCGAAATGAGGAGGGCTATTGCAACCTCGCCGCGCTCGTCACTTTGGCGCGCGTCGGACAATGGGAAGAGTGGGACAAGAAAGTGCAGAGCAAGCGTCGTGGGCGACCGAAAGTGCGATGGGAGCATGTGGCGGCGCACGCGAACGGCCTGCACGCGATGACCGGCCCCGCGTCGGGCGAGCTTGCGTCATTCGTTCGAAGAGGTCGCACGAGCGATGCAATCCAACTGCTGAAGCGTTGGCGTGAAGCATTCGAGCCCGATTCGCTGTCGATTGAAGTTCAGCTCCACTACACGGGCGGCCACGAAGCCGCGCTGGCCAGCGAATTGATCGAGCTCGCCAACGACTACAACCTGCCGTGGGTCGCGACGCAGGACCCGCGCTACGTCGACGAGCGCGGACGCCTCGTGCACGACATGCTCACCGCGCTCCGCTACGATCTGACGATCGACGTCGCCGCCGAGCGTGGATTGCTGCACCCGAACGGCGAGTGGCGCCTGCTCTCGCCGCGCGAGATGGCGGCGCGCTGGCGTGGGCGCGAGGAAGGGCTGCGTGAGAGTGTCCGAATCGCCGAGCGATGCACGGGGTTCACGCTCAATTGGATGCGGCCGCCGCTCCCCGACTTCCAGAAGACGAAGCTCAGCGCCGGCATGAGTGACGTCGACGACAACCACGCGCTGCGGCGCTGGACCGAAGAAGGGATGCGCGAACGATGGGGCGAGCCGACGCCGCGCCAGTGGCAGCAGATCGAACACGAGCTCGAGCTCATCGCCAATCTCAAATTCCCCGGCTTCTTCCTTGTCATGGCCGACGCGGTGCGCTTCGCGCGCAGCAAGGGCATTCTCTGCCAGGGTCGCGGCAGCGCCGCCAACTCGGCGGTCGCGTTCTGTCTCGGTATCACGGCGGTCGATCCCGTAAAGCACGGCTTGCTGTTCGAGCGCTTTCTGTCCGAGGCACGCGTCGACGGAAAAGCCGAACCACCGGACATCGACGTCGACTTCGAGCACGAGCGGCGCGAGGAAGTGCTCGACTACATGTACGACACGTATCATCGCGCGCATGCCGCGATCACCGCCGTGACGCAGTGCTTCCACGCGCCGACGGCGGTACAGGACGCGATGCGCGCACTCGGCTTCCCCGCCGCGACGGCACTCGAGATCTCGAAGCGTGTGCACGGCGACGAGCCGGCGACCTGCATCGAGCTCGTGCGCGAGCTGGGCCAGGTGCGCGGCATTGATCTCGAGAACGCGCGGGGCCGCGCGCTGCTCATGGCGCTCGAGGGATACGACGGACTCGCCCGGCTCCGCTCGACGCACGTCGGTGGGTTCGTCCTCTCGGCGGTGCCACTCGGGAATTATCTCCCCGTCGAGCAGACGACAATGGGACGCACGATCGTGCAGTTCGACAAGGACGATCTCGACATGATCGGCGTGCCGAAGTTCGACTTCCTCGGACTCGGCGCGCTGGCCATGGTGCGCATCGCCTACGACGTGATCGAGCAACAGACCGGCGTACGTCCGAACATGTACGACGTCGACACGAGTGACGCGAAGACGTACGAGCTCATTCAGCGCGGTGAAACGATCGGCACCTTCCAGATCGAGAGCAGGGCGCAGATCAA
>Ga0310812_10000449_pt1 | contig 15702 bp, 9 predicted proteins | sample NN3metagenome_FD_205747 | JGI IMG/M metagenome (GOLD analysis project Ga0310812, IMG submission 205747) | Soil microbial communities from experimental microcosm in Duke University, North Carolina, United States - NN3 | ecosystem: Engineered > Artificial ecosystem > Soil microcosm > Unclassified ...
GACCACAGCGGACGCCGCCGTCGCCGGGCAAGTGAAATCGTTGTTGAGTGGCGCGTCGTCGCGCGTACGCGACTGCCTCGAGCGGCAGCTCGATCACATCGCGCGGCGGAATAGCTGCGACGGGCCTTGGACGGCGACGATGAACGCGCTGCTCACGCTCAACCCTGAGCGGCTCGGAATGCAGAACCGCACGCAGCTGTCGCTCTCGCTGACCAACGTGCCGGCAGGTCTCGACGCCTTGCTCCATGGTACGTCGAAGCTTCAAGGCTGGGGACAGTCGTCGGCGTCGGACCCGACGCTGCTCCTCGTTCGCGGCTTCGATCCCCTGACGAACCGATATCAGTACGACGTAAACCCGCGCTTCGGCGACACGCGCGTCGCGCGCACCGGCGTTCGGAATCCATTCCTGATCACGCTCGAGGCGCGGGTGCAGCTCGGACGCGACTTCACGCGGCAGGCGATCGAACAGACGATGGCGCCTGGGCGCTCGAAGCCGGGCGACAAACTGACTGTCGCCCAGCTCAAGCAACGCCTGAACGGCGCGGTCTACAATCCGGTTCGCGGGCTCCTTCAGGCGAAGGACTCGCTGAGCATCCTGACCAACGAGCAGCTCAAGGCCCTTACCGCGCTGGACCGTCGTGTGACGGCGAAGGAAGACTCGATCATCACACCGGCCGCGGAGTGGCTGGCGAGCTTGCCGACGAGCTACAACGAGACGGAGGTATTGTCGCGCGTGCTGGTGATGATGAACCAACTGTTTGATGTGGTGGTCGACGGAATGCGTCAGGCGCGGGAGATCTTCACACCGGAACAGATCAATGAGTTTCCGCCGTTGCTGCGGGCGTCGTTCGATATCAGGCGGCTGATGGCGGCGCGGCCGACGGCGGGGTTTGACCCGCAGTGGTAGGGCAGTTGTCATCCTGAGGGGCGCAGCGACGAAGGACCTACTGTCACTAACTCGGGACAGTAGGTCCTTCGCTTCGCTCAGGAAGACAACGCACTCAGACAGCTAGTGCGCCGCGACCAATTCCTCTTCCTTCTCCTTCGCATGCTCCTCGATCACCTTTTGCGCCACTTCGTGCGGCGCCTCCTCGTAGCCTTTGAACCGCCGCTTGAACGTCGCGCGGCCCTGAGTCATCGAGGAGATCGAGCTGGCGTAACCGTGCAGCTCCGCCTGCGGAACGATGGCGCGAATGACGGTGCCATTGTCCGACGGCTCGGTGCCCTGGATGTGGCCGCGCCGAGATGAGAGGTCGCCGAGGACGTCGCCCATGTAGTCATCGGGCGTCGTGACTTCGATCTCGTCGAGCGGTTCGAGGAGCACCGGCTTGCACTTCGGCGCCACAGCCTTGAACGCCAGAATGCCCGCCATCTTGAACGACATTTCGTTCGAGTCGACGGTGTGATAAGAGCCGTCGAAGACCTCTGCCTTGAAGTCCACCAGCGGGTAGCCGGCGATGATGCCGCGCACGGAGGCTTCCTGAATCCCCCTGTCCACCGCGGGGATGTATTGTCGCGGAATCGCGCCGCCGACGATCTCGTCGACGAATTGGTAGCCTGAACCGCGAGGGAGCGGCGCGAAACGCACCCAGCAGTCGCCGAACTGACCACGGCCGCCGGACTGCTTCTTGTGGCGTCCCTGCCCTTCTCCCTTTCCTTTGAGTGTTTCGCGGTAGGCGATCTTGGGCTTCGACAACTCGGCGGTGACGCTGAATTTCCGCTTGAGCTTCGCCATCGCCACCTCGAGGTGTCGCTCGCCGAGTCCGGAGACGATCGTCTCGTGCGTCTCGGCGTTGTAGTGCACCTCGAACGTCGGGTCTTCGTCGTGGAGCCGATGGAGTCCGGCCTGGAGCTTTTCTTCGTCGGCGCGGTTCGACGCGTGCACAGCCATCTGGATCGTTCCTTCGGGGAACGAGATCAACGGCAAGCGCACGGGATGCTGACGGGACGACAGAGTGTCGTTCGTGTGCGTATTGCGGAGCTTGGCGACGCACCCGATGTCGCCGGCGTGGAGCTTGGGAATCTCGATGCGTTCTTTGCCCTGCGCGATCGAGAGATGGTTCAGCTTCTCGACGCCGCTGCGGGTGACGTTGTACAGCTCGTCGCCGTTCGTGATCGTTCCGGAGAAGAGTCGGAAGAACGTGACGTCGCCGACGTGCGGCTCGGACATCGTCTTGAATACGTGGGCGACGCAGGGGCCGTCATCCTTGGCGTGGATCTCGACGGTCGCGTCGCCCTCGGCGCCCTTGAACGCGTGTAGCTCTTCCATTTCATAGGCGTTCGGCATGACCTCGACGATCGTGCTGAGCACCGCCTGCATTCCATAATTGAGCTCGCTCGAGATGCAAAACAGCGGGAAGAGCTCCATGCGCTTCATGGCCTCTTTCATCCCGTTGATCGCTTCGTCGCGCGAGATTTCGCCGCCCTCGAGGTAGTGCTCGAGCAGTGTGTCGTCGGTCGCCGAGATGGCTTCGATGAGCTCGTTGTAGTATTTGTCGAATTGGGGCTTGGCTTCGTCCGGGATCTCCGTTTCCTGGTACTCACCGGTCTTCACGCCGCGCTTGAACTCGTGTGCCTTCTTCGTGAAAAGATTCACGACGCCGTGGAAATCGGCGCCCTGGCCGACCGGGATCTCGACCGGAATCACTTTGTTGGAGAGCCGGGTCTTGATCTGCTGATAGATGCGATCGAAGTCGGCGTGCTCCTTGTCCATCATCGAGACGACGAACAGCACGGGATCGCGGCGGGCGACGGCTTCGCGGAACATCCGCTCGGTGCCGACCTCGACGCCGGACGTCGCAGGCACGACGACGAGCGCGCCGTCCGCTGCCGCGAGACCGGCGACCGCATCGCCCTGGAAGTCGAGATACCCTGGCGTGTCGATGAGGTTGATCTTGGTGTCCTGCCACTCGGCGTAGGCGGGGCCGAGACTGATCGAATAACCGCGTTCGATCTCTTCCTGGGCGTGGTCGGTGAGGGCGGTACCGTCCTTGACCGAGCCATGTCGCTTGGAGCTTCCTGACACGAAGGCGAGCGCATCGACCAAACTGGTCTTACCGCTCGCCCCGTGTCCCACTACCGCGATGTTGCGGATTTCGGATCCTTTGTACTCCCTCATAGCGTCGACTCCTTTCAGCTCGGAAGGCCTACGACAGAGTGCCGATGCGCGGGGCGTCGGTGAGCCACGCGCGTAGGGCGTCGTCGCTGACCGAGTCGTCGAGGGCAATGAGGTCCACCGTGATAGCTCGCGTCCCGCCGCGTGTGGCGTCGATGGCGGTGAAAATGAGGGCGCCGTCTTGAAGGACGGCGCTCCACAGTTTCCCCGACCTATCGACGAATTCGCGGACGGTCGACTGCGAGCTTGGTGTGGCGCTCCCGCCGGACAAATTGGGCATGCGATGAGGGGCCCTGGTCCTTGGGAGACTGGGGCGAGATTGGGGGGGAGTCAAGAGGGGAACACGGAGGCGAAACGGCGCGAACGGCGCTGTTGGCGAACGGCGGCAGCAAACGGCACTGTCGCCGCTGGGCATGGTCGGCGGCCTCGGCGATCGGCGGGCTGTTAGCTGGTGCCCTCGGCTGTTGCAGGTACTCCGCGCGCGAGACGACTCGCCGCTGGCGGCAGACGGCCGCTACCCGACCGTCAGCCACCGCCGTCAGCCACCGCCGTCAGCCACCGCCGGCAGCCAACAAGCCGGCAGCTGAGGGCACCGCCAACAGCCGCAGGCCAGCCGTTAGCCGCCCCCGCCGACCATCGCCAACAGCGACGTTGCGCCGTTTAGTCGTTCCCCCGGGAAACAGGAAAGGGGCGTCCACTTGGGCCGCCCCTTCCCGTTCCTTCCATTCTGACGAAAAAAGATTCCCGTTCAGTCTCCTTCCGTTTCGAACGCCAGTCCGTCCGCCTCACGAAGCCGCTCGATGACCGACTCGAGCGGAGCGAACACCGGTCCTGTCAGGCCCACAATCGGTCCGATCGAGATACTGATCGCCCGCCGCGCGCCTTCCGGCCAGTCGGGCATCGACAAGCCCGCGACCAACCGCAGAATCAGCTGCTTGCACTCGACCAGCAACTGGGTCGCCGTCGAATGCAGCGTCTCGAGCGGGATCTCGAGATCGCTTGTCACCAACTGCCCCGACGCATCTCGCCATGCCGCGTCGCCTACGGCGCCGCGTTCCGGCCAGATCCCGAGATGGCGAATCGAATCGACTCGGCCATCACCTGACCGGTGCGACTCCACTGCAGCCGCCAGAGCCAAGGCTACCGACTCCGGGTTAGGCTCCCCGTACAACGTCACGATGTCTCGCGACGGCCGCTCGGACGAGTGCAACGGCGACGGGACGGAGTTCACATGCGCCAGCACCGGCGAGTGATCGGGGTTCTCCTCGAGCATGACGAGGATGTCCATTCCCCCCTCCTGAAAATGGTACTGCTCTGCCATCACTGCTTACCTCGACGATCCGTGAGGCACCGGAGTTTCATTTCCCCGGCAACACCGCGGGCGTCACTTAGTCCAACCCCTCCAACGCGCGCAATGTTCCTACGCCTTCATCCGGTACAACCGTCGTGTACCAGCGCGCGTCACATCACCGTCGCGGAGTCATCGCTCGCTCGGAATCTCATGCATTTCGCAATGGCAAAAAGGCAAAGCGCATGCCCACTACGAGAGACGCAAACAGGATCAGCGCGAAAACGATTCGATCGCCGAGCGGAAGAATGGAGGCCAACCCGGCACCGGTGCCCCAAGCGACCAGCCACGACAGCGAGAAGTGCGCAACTCCGATGAACGCCCCGGCAACGATCGACGACCAACGGAGGCGTTGGACGAGCCACACGAACACGACCGACCACACGAAGATCGCGGTGACGTGGAGCACAATTCCGGTGAATACGAGGCCCACCGCTCCGCTGGCCGCCGTTCCACGAAAGAGCGCGGCGCTGATCGACGCGAACGGAAGGGCAGCACTGCCTATGCGATGCCCCATCGCGATGAGCGCGCCCGTAGTGGCTGCTGCCGCGACGCCGCCGACAATTACACCGGTCGAAACCGGCCCCGCGGTTGCCCGGGAGGACACGCCCCAAAACAAGCGGCGTTATTGAACGGACTCAAGTCCTTGAAATTGCGGTGTCCAGCGTTGTACGCAGTCGAGACACAATAATCGCGCGTTCACCCGTTGCCGCGCTTTCGTCGAACAATATCTTCTTTCTAATGCGTATTGTTGAACGCGCAAGCAGCGTCCTCGTCGTCGAAGACAACGCCCGCCTCGTCGCCCTCCTTGAACGTGCGCTACGGGAACATGGATTCGCGGTCCGCTCGGAGCGGGACCGCGAATCCGCGCTCGCCAGCGCCCTCGCCAAAGAGCCCGACGTTTTCATCCTCGACATCGGGCTGCGTCGCCCGAACGACGGTATCGAGCTGATTCAGGAGCTACGCGCGCGCGGCATCGCCGCGCCGGCGCTGATGCTGACGGGCCGCAACGACGTCGGGGATCGGGTCGCCGGATTGGATGCCGGCGCTGACGACTATTTGGGAAAGCCCTTCGAGGTCGACGAGCTGATTGCCCGAATCCGGGCATTGCTGCGTCGAGCGCACGGGCGACAGGGCAATCCGCGCCTCCTCGTCGGCAACCTGGCGCTGGACCCGACGACGGGTGAGGTCCAACGCGGCAAGCGGAAGCTGGCGCTCACACAACGCGAGTTCGCGCTGCTCGAGCTCTTCATGCGGAAGGCCGGAAAGGAGCTCACCCGGCGCGCGATCGCTGAAGAGGTCTGGGGCGGGCCGCCCGCATCCAGTGAGACGACCAACATCGTGGACGTCTACGTCAACTACCTGCGAAAAAAGCTCGATGCGCAGGGCGAAGAACCGATGCTGCACACGGTGCGAGGTGTCGGGTACGTGCTCCGCGCTCCGGCGACGTCCACCGCTCGACCCAGAGCGGACAGAAAAAAAGAAGGCGGCAGTGCGCCGCCTTCTCGTTCCTCTCGCCGCTGAGCCTTACTGATCGATCGTCGGCCCACCGGTGTCGATGCAGTCGGGATCGTCCGGCGAGGGATCGCAGGGCAGGCCGCTGCTCACGTTATAGCCGCTGAAGTGCTTGACGCGGCGCCACACGATACCGGTCGTGAGATTCACGTGCGTCGCGAGACTGGCGTCGCGCCCTGCATCGGTGAACCCGGTCGTGCCAAAGTCCGGCGTGTAGTACATGCCGAAGAAGCGCAGGGCGTCCGGGTTCGATAGCCAATAGCTCCGGAAGTACGTCAGCACCGGAGCGTAAAGGTCGGTCGAGATGGTCACCGTCGTTTTCGGGTTGAAGCGCAGCGCCGGCGAGAAGTCCACGACCGGCCCGCCCCCGAACGTGAAGCCGTACGTCGCAGTCACCGTCACGGACTGGCCGTCGCCGAGCGTGGCGCAGGGCGAATCCCATGTCCCCGGACCGTACGTGCTGGACGTAGGATCGCAGACCGAGTTCGCCGGAAAATTCACCGTGAATACACCAGCGTCGAACGAGCCGCCGGCCGCCGTGATCGTAAAGGTCGTCGTTCGGGGGCCGCCGAACAGACCGACTGGTCTCAAATCCGGACGGCCGTCCTGGCCGACGGAGATGCCGCGCGGCAGCGTGGTCGGGGCGGTGGACTCCGAGCATCCGCCGACCAAGAGTGCCGCGACAACTGCCCCCGCGGCGGCAATGCGTGTCGTAAGTCCTGCCATCACTGTCTTCATGAGTTCACCCGCCGTTCTGTCCCGGCTTCTGCCGGACCGAGAATCCGTGCTCGAAGATAGGAGACGATTAAAGCTTGTGCCAGTAAAATGATGCGTCCGTGACCCTCGTCACCGGCGGAGCAGCGTATCGAAGCGGCGGGTCATTTCAGCATAGCCAAGTTTTTTTACACGATCCGCATACCGATTTACGAAACCGGCGAGGACCTCGCCGTCGCTGTTTGGGAACCCACCCGCGACGGCGGCGATGATCCACGCCGCCGTATAGACGTCGGCCGTCTCGGCGATCGCCACCGCCGCCGAGAGTCGCTCGATGGCCGCGCCGTAGTTGCCCGCTTGGACCTCCATCCGAATCGACAGCGCCTCCACCATTTCGCGACCCTGGAACCACTCAGGGCGGTTCCGAACACGATCCGCAACCGCCGACGACGCGGCCCTCGCCTCCCCGAGGCGACCCAGTTCGAGGGCGCACAATCCGGCACCCGCCATCGCCCCGATCTCGATGTCCGCCTGGCCGATTCGCTGAGCGAGTGGAATCGTCGCGTCGTAGAGCTGGGCCGCCGACTCCCACGAGCCGGTCTCCCGGTCCGCCTCGGCCATGTTGAACAACGCGGCGAGTTGATACTCGCTGTGCTTCACCGCTGCGAATAACCCAAGCGCCTCGGCAAACAGTTCCCGCGCGTGATCGTAGTCGCCGCGCTTTTGGGACAGCACGCCCAGGTTCAACGCAGCGAGGCCCCAGACGTCGGGCATCCCACCGGCGCGCGCGACCGTCAATGCACGAGCGTACGCTTGGCTCGCCTCCTCGAGACGCGACTCGAACTGCGCCGCGATACCCATATTCATGTAGGAACGCGCCTGCCCGCGTACGTCCCCGGCCGACTCGTAGAGCTCGAGCGCCCGCCTGAGGATGGGATGCGCTCGCGTCGGCGCGTCGCTCAACATGGAATTCCCATGGCGCGTCACGGCGTCGGCGAGGAGCATCGTGTCGCCGATGCCTTCGGCCATCTTCACCCCCTCCGCCGCAATCCGCTCCGAGGTGGGTTTGTCGCCGAGCCGTGCATGCGTGAGCGAGATCAAAAGCAGGATGGCGACGCGCTCGCGGTCGAAGCGAAGCCGAACCGCCTCGTCGTCCAGATGCGTCAGGGCGTCGAGCGTGACTCGCGCGGGTTGGCCAAGCTCCATGCGCGCGCGCTCTCGCATTCGTCGGAGCGTGAGCGCCCGCTTGTCGTCGCCCTGGCCGGCGAACCATTCGATCGCCAGGTCGCAGAGCTCCTCGACCTCGTCGAATCGGCCGCCGGTCTCCGAGATGTGGGCGAGCGCGACGCGGACGTCGGCGAGTTCGGCGGGGCTCGTCGCGTTGCGCGCGGCGATTTGCAGCAGGGCGCCGGCGATCGGATAAGCGTACACTCGCTCCGCGGCCTTGGCCGCCGTCTGCGACCAGCGGTAGGCCGGCTGCGCCGAGCCGGCCGCGTCGTAGTGAAGAGCGATGTCGCTCGCTCGTTCCGGGCGCCGCTTTTCCATCCAGCGAGCCAACCGGAGGTGCACCTGCGCCAGTTGGTCGCGCGGCAACGTTCCGAGCAGAACGTCGGCAACTTCCTCGTGAACGAATGCGTAGCTGCCCTGCCGTCGCTCACGCGTCGGAAGAATGAGTCCGGCCGCGATGGCTTCGCTGATGGCGAGTCGGACGGCTGCTTCACTTCCCGCACCGGCGCCGGACAGGGTGCCGATGTCGAACTCGCGTCCAACGATCGCCGCGGCTGCCAGGACGGCTTGTGTGCTCGACGAGAAGCGATTTAGTCGTCTGGCGACGAGCGCACGCCGCCCCGGCGGAAGCCGGAGCTCGGAGACGGGGGTCCATTCCCAACGGCTTCCTCCGTGCCAGATGTCACCGTCCTCCGAGATGGCCCGCAGCATCTGCGCGAGAAAGAGAGGATTTCCCTCGGTGTGCCGATACAGAAACGCGAGCAGCTCCCGCTCGATTTGTTGTCGGTGAAACGCTCCCTCGAGCCACTGTTTCACCTCGTCGCGCGTGAGATTCGAGACCACCAGCTCGCGCGAAAAACCTTCCGCGAGCGGCAACTGGCGATGTGAACCGGTGTCGTGCCGGGGATCGAGTCCTTGGACGACGCAAATCATGATGTGGTCGGCGTCCAACTGTCCGACCAAGTGCTCGAGCGCGTCCCACGACGTGGCGTCGGCGCGATGCATATCGTCGAGCACCAGTACGAGGAGACGTTGTCCGGTGATCGCCCGCACGTACTCGGACAGCTCGCTGAGGAGCCGGTACTGGCTGCCGGTGTGACCCTGTATGGCCGGTGTGTGGTGGGTGCCGAGTGCCGGCTCGAGATTCTGCAGCTCCGCCCATCGGCGCCGGCCGGCGTGCGCGACGATGTTCGTCGATCGCAGAAACGCCTGCCAAATGCCATACGGCTTGTAGTCGGCATGCTCGGGCGACGACGCCATGACGAACAATCCGCCGCGTAGCCGTGTCTCGGTTTCGAGCTGGCGCATGAGCGTCGATGTGCCCACGCCCGTTCGACCGTAGACGGACACGATCCGTGGTTGTCCGGTCGCTGCTTCGTCCAGCCACTGCACCAGCGAATCGAGCTCGCGAGTCCTTCCGGCGAACCGATCGATCGACAGCGGGCGCGGCTGCGAATCGTTGATCGGGGCGGCTGTCGCCGATCCGTCCCCCCCCTGCGCCTGGATTCCAGCGAGCGCCTCGCTCGCCGACTCGAATAGCGCGTCGAAGGTGGTGCCGTGGTCCGGCGACGCCGCGGCCCCGGCCGATATGGTGACGCGCCGCCCACGGGTCGTTGGATGCACACGAATCGCGGCGCACAGTCGATCGGCGAGCGCTCGCCCATCGTCGGAAGACGCGCTTGGCGCTACGATCACAAATCGGCCGTCTACGCGCGCGGCAAGATCATCCAGCCGAAGCACGTGTTCGATCAGACCGCCGAGCGCCGCGGCAGACGGCCCTGTCTCGAATTCAGGGTCCGTCAGCGACCGGGCGTCGATTTCGACCACGATGACGGCAACCGGATTCGCCGCACTGGCGGCCGCGACGAGTGGCCGGGCCTGTGCCGCAAGTTCGTCGAGCCTCGGCACGATCTGGACGTGTGGGCGGGAATGCTGCACGATCCCCGAACCGTAGGAACGCCGTATCACGCGCGCAAGCTCAAAATCGTTGGCCCCCTTAACGATGCTAAACCCGGCGCGTCTACTGTTCAGTCACTATCTCGTAACGGACGTCCTCATGCGTCTTTTTTTCGCTGTTTCGTCCGCCGCGATCGCGCTGTCGGCGTGCGGCGCCCAAACCCCGCAGACCGTCGCCGGACCGCGGTCGCAAATGCCAGGCGATCTGCTTCCCGACGAGCAAATACAACAGGTGCTCAACCGATTGACCTTCGGCGCGCGCCCAGGCGATGCCGAGAAGGTCCGATCCATGGGAATCGACAAGTGGATCGACCTCCAGCTTCACCCCGATCGAATCGACGACGGCAAAACCACACGGCTCGTTGCGCGCTATTCGATCCTCGGCAGGCCAACGCCTGACATCGTTCGCGACTTCAATCTCGTTCAGCAGACGCAGCGGCAGGTGAAGCGGGCCGACGCCAACGACACGTCGATGACCAAGAAGGACGTGCGGCGCGACGCGATTGCCGAGAACCCGCAGCTCGCCACCTTGCTTCGTCAGAATCAGCAGCTTGTTGGCCAAGTCCAGTCGGCGTCGCTCGCGCGAGCCGTGACCACGGACCGGCAGCTGAACGAAGTGATGGTCGATTTTTGGGAAAACCACTTCAGCGTCTTCTCTGGAAAGGGACAGACGCGGCTCTTTCTCGCGCAGTACGATCGAGACGTGATTCGCCCGAACGCGCTCGGGAAGTTCCGAGATCTGCTCGGTGCGGTGGCGAAGAGTCCCGCGATGCTCTTCTTCCTCGACAACTGGGAGAGCGCCGCCGACAGCACGCAGCCGACGCTTGCCGCCGGGCGTGGCGGTGGACGCGGCGGGCGACCTGGCATCATTGCGCGACGTCCCGGCCGAATTGGATTCCCCGGTCAGATCGGACAATTGCCCCCGGCGGCTCGCGAGCGGCTCCAGAACGCCACGCCCGAGGAGCGCCAGCGACTGATGCAGCAATTGCAACAGCGCGCGCGTCGCGGACTCAACGAGAACTACGCGCGCGAGCTGATGGAGCTCCACACACTCGGCGTCGACGGCGGCTACACCCAGAAGGACGTGCAGGAGGTCGCGCGGGCACTGACCGGATGGACGTTCCAGCGGCAGAACGGCGAATTCTTCTTCAATCCGAACATTCACGACGCCGGCGAAAAGGTGATCCTCGGGCAGAAGTTCCCGGCGGGGCATGGTGAGGACGAAGGCGAGCGCGTGTTGGATATCGTCGCGCGGCACCCGTCTACGGCGCGGTTCATCACGACGAAGCTGGCGCGCCATTTCGTGAGCGACGAACCGCCGAAGGCGCTCGTCGACCGTTGCGCGCAGACTTTCACCAAGACCGACGGCGACATTCGCGAGACACTCCATTGCGTCATCACCAGCCCGGAGTTCTTCAGTCGCGCGGCGTACCGCGCGAAAGTGAAGACGCCGTTCGAGCTCGTGGCCAGCGCGTTGCGCGCGGTGAATGCCGAGCCCGACACGACGCCGCGCACCGCACAGCTCGTCGCGCGTCTGGGCCAGCCGATCTTCGGCCGGCAGACACCCGACGGCTGGCCGGATCGCGGCGACGCATGGATGAACACCGGCGCGATCCTCAACCGCATCAACTTCGGTTTGGGCCTCGCCGCCAGTCAGATCCCCGGCGCGAGCCCGCGCAACCTTCCGGACTTCGAATCCTTGCGCACCCAGCCGCGCGCCCAGCAGGTCGACGCGATCGTGAAATCGATTCTCGGCGGGCAGGTCTCGCCGGAAACGCGACAGGTGTTGATGACCGGTGACAACCCGATGCTGTCGAAGGCAGCGAACGATGTAAACGGTATGACTGTCTTAGATGACAGTAGTACCATGGGCAATCGTGGCCGGGGTGGACGTCTGCCGCCGGCACAACAGGCCAAGGGACAGCCGCGCGGCCGCGGCGCGCAGATCCCGGGGTACGGTCGCCCGGTGAACTTGCAGGGGTTGCCGCAGGTGATCGGTCTGGCGCTCGGCGCACCCGAGTTCCAGCGTCGGTAGTCGGCCGGCCTTCACGTTTGTTAGTTCTTTAGTTCGGGAGTTCCAATGTCGAAAAGATCGTCACAGCAGGTCGATTTCGGAGTCTCGCGCCGCGTATTCATGAAGTCCGGCGCGCTCGCGTTGGCCACGATTGGCCTCAACCCAAGCTTCCTGAGGCGGACGGTCTTCGCGCAGGATCTGCTGAAGGGCGCGGCGATCAACGGCAACGCGCGCGGAAAAGTGCTGATCGTGCTCTTCCAGCGTGGCGCGGCGGACGCGCTCAACGTCGTCGTGCCGCACGGCGAGCAGGCCTACTACAAGCTGCGCCCGAACATCGCGATCCCCCGACCATCCGCCCTGGGGGCACCCGCCGGCACAGCGCAGAGCGCGATCGATCTCGACGGCTTCTTCGGACTGCACCCGTCACTCTCTCCCTTCAAGCGCTTGTGGGACGACGGCATCCTCGCGTCGGTGCACGCCGTGGGCAGTCCGAGCAACACGCGCTCCCACTTCGACGCGCAGGACTACATGGAAAGCGGTACGCCCGACAACAAGGGCACTCGTGACGGGTGGTTGAACCGCTATCTCGCCGTGAAGGGCACTTGCGACGAGTGCAAACTGGGAGACGCGGGACATGGGAAGAGCTCTCCGTTCCAGGCGGTCGCGATGACGCCACAGACGCCGCGAATTCTCGAGGGCACCGCGGCAACCGTGGCGATGAACAGTCTGGACGAATTCTCGATTCGCACCAACGGCACGCAGGCGGAGCGCATCGAAGCGCTGTATCGCACGGGAAGCGCGGACGTCGTCCACGCCGCCGGCGGCGAGATGTTCGAGGCGATGAAGATTCTCCAAGCGGCGAATCCGCAGCAGTACATCCCGCAGAACAGCGCCGATTATCCGCGCACGCCGTTCGGGCAGCACCTTCGTCAAATCGCGCAGATCATCAAAGCAGACGTTGGACTCGAGGTGGCGTTCGCCGACGTCGGCGGCTGGGACACGCACGTCAATCAGGGCGGCGCTACTGGCCAGCTGGCCAATCGTCTCGACGATTTCGCCAAGTCGATCTCGGCGCTCGTGCAGGACCTCGGCAACCGCATGGCCGACGTCACGATTCTGACGATGTCCGAGTTCGGCCGCACGGCGCGGCAGAATGGCAATGGCGGCACTGATCATGGCCACGCGACGTCGATGTTCGTCATCGGCGGCGACGTGAAGGGCAAGAAGGTCTATGGCAAGTGGCCCGGCCTCGAGCAGGAGCAACTCAACGAGGGCCGCGACCTGGCGCTGACGACCGACTTCCGTTCCGTGTTCTCCGAGGTCGCGTTCAAGCACCTCGGCGCCGCCAAGATGGACGCCGTGTTCCCCGGATTCAAAGGCGACGAGAAGAGCTGGCTCGGCGTGTTGTAACGCTAGGCTCGAGAAAAGCAGTCGAACACGTTCAGCCATGTCGTCACGACACGTGGCAGGAACGATTGCGGCCTGACTCGGTCGATCATCGCCAGCACGGCGAGGCGATCGACGAGCAGGTCGCAGAGCGCCGCTGAGAAGCCGCGTTCCCATCGCGCCCGGTCGATTTCAACCTGACCGGCGGCGTTGAACAGAAGCCTCGATCGTTCGACCCACTGTCGTATCGTTTCGTGCGACGCGTCGGGCCGTAGGACGAAGCACAGAAACTCGGCGACGTCCCGCTGCGGCGCGCCGATCGTCGAAAGCTCCCAATCGAATGCACACAACGCCAGGCAGTCGTCACGCCGGCGGATCGCGATGTTTCGCGGATTGAAGTCGTTGTGAATCAGCGTCCGCGGCGCGTCATCCAACTGGCGCGACCAGCCGGCGACGTCTCGCACGCACGCCGTGTGTACCGCGCGCAGTCTGGGATTACACCACGCCGGGCGCGACAGGGCATGCTCGGCCAGCGCTTGCCAAAGCGGCGTCATTTCAGCCCGCGCGGCGGCGTCGCGAACCGGGCCTAGCCAGTCGGTTTGCCGCAAAGCGGCCTCCGCGCCCAACCACCGCGCGTGGATGCTCGCGACGCCGCGGAGCGCGGCGTCGATGGCGTCGTCGCTCCAGGCGGCCGGTGAGAGTGCATTCATCAAGACCGCGTCATCGATCGACTCGAGCGCGAGCACCCAGCGAGCCTTTTCGTCGTCGCGGTTGATCGCCAGCACCGCGGGTCGGTGCGCGGCAACGCGAGGGTCATCATCGGCATAAATCGCGAGCTCTCGCAGGTGCGAGCGCGTGATGCCAAGGCGATCGCGATATGCGCAGATCTCGCGGCCGAGCGCCGGAGAGATCAGCGCGCCGAGCGCTTCGGCGACCTCGATCGATTGCTCGTCGGCGGCTTTTGCTTTGACGAAAATCTCAGCGGTCGCGGCGATGCCCGCATCGTCGATGGAAGTCACTTGGCCGCGCATCAAACCGGCGGTCTTTCCGCCGCGCCAGGACGTCAACTCCGCGATGATGCTTTCGTCGGTCGACACGGGCCTTAACGCGATCGCCGCTATCGTCACCGGTCGCCCGAGGCGGCGTGACAAGCCTTCCGCGATCGAGGAGCGACTCATGAGCGGCGTCGCGGCGCTCGACGACGACCGCACGCGCCGAGGCGCATCGGGAATGGCGCGACGCGCAACGTAGTCGTCGAAGTATCGGCCGAGTACTTCGAGATCAACGTCCGTCAGCGTCGCCCCCGCGTCGCAAAGCGCCCCGCGGGTTCGTTCCGCCAGAACTCGCGGTTGGCGCAATTCCTCGAACAGCTCGGGAAGCGTCAGACCTTCCTCGACGATCGTTGCAAAGAAGGCGCGGAGCGGAGCAAGCGGATGGTCTCGCCCGGTGTTCGAGAGGCAGCCCAGCCATTCGCGATACGGAATCAACCGGATCTCGTAGCCGGCGAGTCTCATCCACAGGACGCATTCCCGCCAATGGCGCGGGCGTCGCGCCGTGAGGTGGGACACAGTGAGTCCGTCGTGGTGTCCCACCGTCAGTCGAACGATCGACCGCGCAGCGTCGTCGACCGGGACGCAATCCAGACGCCAATCGAGATCCGGCGCCGCGCCCATGCGGATGCAGCCCGCCACGAGTCGCGACGTCAAATCATTCGCGTTGGAACGGCCCGAGCGCGCGTCGCCGGTGACGAGCGACGGTCGAATGATCGTCGCCGGGAGTCCGCGTTCCGCGGCCTGACGCACCAGCGCCTCGGCGACGCATTTGCTCTGCGCGTATCCCAGGTGAACGCCATCGAGCGCGGTCAACGCGTCGAACGATTCGCTGACCAGCGCCGGGGCCGACGTCGACTGGCAGACGCTGATGCTCGACACGAAGTGAAACGGCTTCCCACCGACGGCGGCGAGGCGCAGGAGCTCGCGCGTGCCCAGCACGTTGGCGTCGCGCAGCTCTTCGTAAGCGTACACCCAGTTCACGGCGGCGCCGCAGTGATAAATCGTGTCGACTCGCTCGGCGAGCTCGGCAAACGCGCGTGACGACATGCCGAGCAGCGGCGCCGCCAGATCTGCTCGAACGATCCGAATGCGCGCGGCGTCGTGGTCCGAGCGAGTCAAATCGTACTCGGCGAGATTGGCCAGCACGCGCGACTTCGCGGTTGCGCTCGATGCGTTTCGCACGACGCAGTGAACGTTCGCGTTTGTCTCGTCGAGCAGCGCGCGCAGGAGGTAGGCGCCAAGGAAGCCCGTCGCGCCGGTGAGCAGGATGTCGCGCGCGTCACTCGCCAGGGCCGCGCGGCCGGCGCGCGGCCAAATGTCAGCCGGGAGCGCGGCGTCGGCGAGCATGAGCCGGCGGCCGCGTGACGACGCATCG
>Ga0310812_10000453_pt1 | contig 15672 bp, 15 predicted proteins | sample NN3metagenome_FD_205747 | JGI IMG/M metagenome (GOLD analysis project Ga0310812, IMG submission 205747) | Soil microbial communities from experimental microcosm in Duke University, North Carolina, United States - NN3 | ecosystem: Engineered > Artificial ecosystem > Soil microcosm > Unclassified...
AAGACGGGCCTAGTACCCGCCGTCGCAATCTTCATCACGATCGGCACTGCGTCGAGGCGGGTACTAGGTTCTTGATGTTGTACCCAACTTCGCGAAATCGTGGTTCGCGAGACGCGACCCACGAATTCGCGAAACTGGGTATTAGGATACGCGATCCCACCGAAAATTGCTCGCATAGCTCTTGGGGCGGACGGCGCGCTCCTTGGGCTCGTAGACCTCGTGGTCGATGCCGCGTCTACGGCAATAGGCGATCGCCTCGTCCTTCGTGGCGAAGTAGAGCTTCACCTGTTGAGGCGTGTCGCCCGAACCCACCCAGCCCATCAGCGGATCGTTGCTCTTCCGCTGCGCGGGCTCGAATTCGAGCACCCATTCGCGCGTCAGCGCGCGCCCCGACTGCATCGCCGTCTTCGCCGGTTTGTAGATCCGTGCCGCCATCGTCAGTCCCTACATTGAGCTTGGTCGGGGTGAGAGGATTCGAACCTCCGGCCTACAGCTCCCAAAGCTGCCGCTCTACCAGGCTGAGCTACACCCCGCCGGCGCTCAAATACACGAATCGCCGCAGCAGCGGCAAGTTACGAGCTGGCTTCACATGCGGCTCAATCGCCGTGCAGCAACTCGAAGCTCCTGAATTCCACGTCGTTGCGGTCGTCGGTGAAGGGCCGGATCGTCGCCGGCGCGTGCGCGACGCGGAAGGTCGGCCGCACCCGCGTCAGCACATGGGCGAGATCGGGATTGGCCGGCTCGGCGTCAAGGCGGGCTTTCAGCGCCGCGAAGTCTGTCGGCTGGCGCGTGGCGATGAGAAGGTAATTGCCGAAGCTCGCCGCGTAGACGTTCGGGAACACGGCTTCGAGCGTGCGGACGAAGGGTGCTATGTGCTCCTCGCCGCGCCGGCGCGAGAGCACGTTGATCATCAATATGCCGTTGTCAGTGAGGCGCTTGCGCGCCAGCGCGAAGAATTCGGTCGTGGCGGTGAAGAACGGGATTGTGCCGGTGACGTAGAGATCGACGGCGATCACGTCGTAGCGCTCTGTCGTGCGCGTCAAGAACCAGCGCGCATCCTCGGCGACGAGGCGAATGCGCGGCAGGTCCTTCAAGCCGAAATAGTCGCGCGCCACGCGCACGACGGCGGGATCGAGGTCGACGCCGGTGATGTCGGCATCGGGATAGACCGCCGCGAGCTGCTTCAACGCGACGCCGCCGGCGACGCCGAGCATCAGCACTTTGCGCCCGCCCTGGAGATAGGGCCCGAGCAGGAAGAGATCGAAATACTCGCCGGTGAGCAGCGCGCCCTTCACCTCGAGCGTCTGCACCCCGATCGTGTAGTTGAGGTAGAGCGCGCGCACGTTCGGGTAATCCTGTACCTCGATGATGTTGTGGATCGACTCGGTGCGCAGGATGACGTTCTCCGGCAGCGCCGGCGGCCAGGGATAGAGCGCCGCGAATGCCACGACCGTCGCTGCCACGCTGCGCCATCGCCGCGCCTCGACGAGCAGTGTCGCCAGTGCGATCGCGACCAGGCCGGCGCAGAGATAGTGTCCGAGCCGGGTGCCGAACTCGGGGATCACCAGGAATGCCGTGAAAAAGGTGCCGGCGATGCTGCCGATCGTCGAGACGGCGTACACGCGCCCGGCCGTGCCGGCGATCCGCTCGCTCGCCGTGAACTTGATCACGATCGGCGAGGTCGTCGCCAGCAGCAGCGATGGCGCGCCGAGCAGCGCCGCGCTCGCGAACACGGCGCCCCAGGCCGGCCCCAGGGAGCGAAGATCCGGCAACAGCAAATCGCCGAGCAGCGGGATGAGCGCGATATACGCGCCCGAGATCGCCAGCGCCGCGAGGAGGAACCGTCGCGCCCTCGGCCGATCGCCCATCACGCCGCCGAGCGCGTAGCCGGCGGCCAGCGCCGCCATCACGACGCCGATGAGCGCGCCCCACTGGTAGATCGAGTAACCGAAGAACGGCGCCAGCACGCGCCCGCCGAGAATCTCGATCTGCATGATCGCCCAGCCGGCGAGAAACGCGACGGTGAGCGGCAGCACATTGCCACGCCGCCGCGCGGTCGCCGGCGCCTGCTCGGGAATTTGCGAGTAGGTCGCCGCGGGCCGCTTCGCCTCGGGTGCGCGCTTGGGGCGGTCGCTCATTCGGCCGCACGCCCGATCGGTTGCGCGAGGGCGCGCACATCCGCGCGCAATGGCCCGGGCCGAGGCCTATCGGCCAAGGTCGTGAACCAGGCCTCGGGCGGATTGCGCGCGAGCGAATGCGACCACGCAACCTCGCGCAGCAGCGATTCCGCGTCCGGCGGTAGCCGCTCAGGAATGGGCCAATCGTTGAGCGTGGCCCAGATGCCGCTCCAGCAGCGCGCGACGGCCCAGGGATTGTATCCGCCGCCGCCGAGCACGAGCAGACGCGGCGCCAAGCCGCGCAGGCGCCGCACCGCCGACCAATAGGCCTGATTGGAAAGCGCGAGCTTGCTCATCGGATCCTCGGCCAGCGCATCGGCGCCGCACTGGACGATCAGCGCTTCGGGCGCGAATTCGGCGACGGCGGGCAGGATCGCGGCTTCGAGGAGATACTCGAACTCGCGGTCGTTGAAGCCCTCGGGAACCGGGAGGTTGAACAGCCGGCGCGCCGGATCGCTCTCGGTCCCGGTGCGCGGCCAGCGGCCGGCCTCGTGGATCGAGGCGATGAGCACGCGCGGGTCGTCGGCCAGCGCCTCCTCGACGCCGTCGCAGTGATGCGCGTCGAGATCGACATAAGCGACGCGCGCGAGGCGCTGATCGAGAAACGCGAGGATGCCGAGCACCGGGTCGTTGAAATAGCAGAAGCCGCTTGCGCGCGCACGCCGGCCGTGATGCGTGCCGCCGGCCGGACTGTGCACGATGCCGCCGCCGCGCAACAGTTCGGCCGCGAGCAGCGTGGCGCCGCACGCCGTGGCCGGGCGCCGGAACACTTCGCCGAAGACGGGATTGCCGTTGGCGCCGAGGCCGAAGCGCTCGCGCTGCGCCGCTGTCGCCACTTGCGTCCGCTCGCATTCAGCCACGGCGGCGATGTAATCGGGGTCGTGGAAGCGCGCGAGCTGCCCCGGCGTCGCCACCGGCGCATCGACATAAGTTCCCTCGGGCAGCCAACCGAGCGCGCGGCAAAGATCCATTGCCAGCGACACGCGCGGTATCGCGAGCGGGTGCTTCCCGCCGTAGCGCGAATGGCGATAGATCTCGCTGCCGATGAAACGGGTGCCGGTCATGGCCGATTGATCTAAGCCGGGTTGCCTCGCCGCGCAATCGCGCATCGACAACGACGCCCGCCTCGCCTGCGAGGCCCTTCCCGCCCGAGCAGTCGTGTCCTAGAGCATGAGCATGAAGTACTCAGTTTCAATTGACGTTCCGCTGCTCGATGAAGGCCTGCGATTTTATCGCGACGCCTTGGGGCTTGCCGAAATCGCTCGGCCTGTGGCGACATATGTCATTCTCAAATGTGGCGACTCTCATATCGGATTGATCGAGAAATCGGCCGGGAGCAAACCGGCCGAGGGAACCGATGACGTTCGCCGATATGAGCGACACTGGACGCCCGTTCATATCGACTTTCACGTCGACGATTTTGAAGCCTTTCTGGCAAGGGCCGTGAATGCTGGCGCAAAATGCGAGCAAAAATTCGAAGGTCGCGGGCGCCCAGCCATCGCATTCTGCAGCGATCCGTTCGGCAATGGGTTCTGCGTCGTGGGAACAACCGCCTGATACCGCTCGGCTTAATTTCGGATCAGGCTTTGAGGGAAGCGGTCGTCGAGGTTTTCCTTCCGGCGATATTCGTTTCGTCGATTCTGCGATGCAGACTGTCGCGCTGGTTTTCGTGGTGGCGCGGCGCTACAACGTCTTCGTCCAGCGCGGATCGGCAGCCGTGCTGGTTTCCACGGTGCTCTCGATCTTGACCATCTCCGCCCTCATGATCCTTTACGATGTCTGACGCGCAGGGCCTGCTCGCGGTCTGGGTCGATATCCCGCCCGCGCTCGATGCCGATTTCAACGATTGGTACGACCGCGAGCATCTGGCGGAACGCGCCGGCATTCCGGGTTTCCGCAACGCGCGGCGCTACATCGCCGAAGCGGCCCAGCCCAAATATCATGCGCTTTACGAGACCGACTCGCTCGCGGTCTTCGGCTCGGCGGACTACAAGCGGTATCTCGGACCGCTGATGACGGGCTGGAGCAAGCGCATCATGGGCGCGTTCGTGAACAACCACCGGCGCTGCTGCAGCTTCGTCGCCGCGGCCGGCGGCGGCATCGGCGGCATGGTCGCCTCTCTGAGATTTCGCGCCGCGGATGGCCTCGAGTCGAAGCTCAAAGGCGGCGCGCTCAAATCCGCGCTGGCGCCGAGCGGCGCGATCGGCGCCAAAGCCTGGCGCTCGGACCTCGCCGTGACGTTTCCCGACGGGCCGCCGCGCGACGCATTTCCTGAGCTGGTCGTGACAATCGAAGCGATCAGCCCCCTCGCGGCGGCGGCCGGCGCCGACGCGCTCCTCGGCGCATTGCGCGACGCGGGCCAGCCCGTGTATCGCGGCCTTTATCGGCTGCTGCATGCGCTGCCGGCATGAGGACGAAACCCGTTCTGCCTCGTTGATGCTTGCGCGATGAGCCAGAAACCCAGCGTCCGCGCCCAACGCCTCTCCCTCGGCGACATCGTGAGCGATCGACTGCAGCGGCTTCACCGCCTTTGGGTGGCGCGGCGCGGGATCCGGCGCTGGCCTGCGCATGCGGATTTCTCGGCCGAAGACCTCGCCTTCACCTCGGATACGCTCACGCTCGTGGACGTGCTGTTCGATCCGCTGCACTTCCGCATTCGGCGTATCGGTCCGTCGATCGAGGAGCTGCGCGGACCGGGCGACCAAGGCAAGCTCGTGGACGAGCTCGAGCCGCCGGTCTACGGCGCGCTATTGCGGGCCACCTACACCGAGGCGTTGAACGCGGCCGAGCCGTGCTTCCACCTCGTGCAATTCCTGCCCGGCGTTCGCGCGGCGCGCTTTCCGCTTGCTTATGAACGCGTGATCCTTCCGCTCTCGAACCTCGGCGTTGCGATCGACATGCTGATGATCGCAACGGATTGGTCCGAGGCGATCACGCCCGATCTCCGCAATTATCACGCCGAAGGCTGAGGCGCCGTCCCGGCCAGGAACGCCTTCGTCTCCGCGATCGCTTCGGCCAAGCCGACGCGGCGCACCTCGACGCCGGGCGGGAACGCGCCGCAGAGGCGCGTCGGCAGGCGCGGATCGAGCATGACGAATACGCCGCAATCGTCGGCACGGCGGATCAAGCGGCCGAAGGCCTGTTTCAAGCGAAAGCGCGTCTCGCGATCGGTGTAGCGCGCGCCGCCGAAATGAGCGTGCCGCGCGCGGTAGAGAATGTCGGGCCGCGGCCAGGGCACGCGATCGAAGACGATGAGGCGCAGCGAGCGGCCCGGCACGTCGACGCCGTCGCGCACGGCGTCGGTGCCGAGCAGGCAAGCATCGGGCTCGGCGCGGAAGATGTCGACCAGCGTGGCCACGTCGTAGCCGTCGATGTGCTGCGCCAGCAGCGGGATCCCGCGCTCTTCGAGCGGCGCCGCGATGCGCTGGTGCACCTGGCGCAAGCGCGCGATCGCGGTGAAGAGCCCGAGCGCGCCGCCGCCCGCGGCAATGAACAGCTCGCGGAAGGCCGCGGCGACGGCGTTGGCATTGTCGCCGGCGACGTCGCGCACGACGAAGAGGCGCGTCTGTTTGGCATAGTCGAACGGCGAATCGAGCGCCGCGTGCTCGGCGGGCTCGAGCAAATGACGTGCGCCGGTGCGCTCCTCGGCCGCGGCCCAGTCGACCGAAGGCTCGCCGGTGCCGTCGCGGAGACTCGCCGACGTCACGACCGCGCCGTGCGCCGGCCGCAGCACATGCTCGGCGAAAGGCAGCGTCGGATCGATCCAGTGCCGATGCGCGCCGACGTCACGGTCGCGGCCGAATTCGCGCTCGACGGCGAACCAATCCACGTATTCGGGCGGCGTCTCCTTGCCGAGCGCCGCCAGCATCGCGCGCCAGCCGGAGAGATCGACCAGCGTGCGCCGCTTGATCGCGCGCGCCATCGAATCGAGCCGGATGCGCACGGAGGTTTCGAGCGTCTCCGCCTCGGCCTCGAGCCGCAGCGCGAGCCGCTCGGCGAGCTCGGTTAGCGGCCGCAGCAGACCGGCGAGCGCCTTGTCGAGTTCCGCCGCCGCTTCTTCGAGGCCGGGCACGAGCGGCTGGAGATCGCATTCGAGACCATAGCCGCTGTCGGCATCGGCGGTGCGCGCGTAGACCTGCTGGCGGACAAAACCGAGGAAGCGCTCGGCCGCGCCGACGCCCTCGCCGCTCGCCACGCGCCCGAGCCATCCCTCCGACGGCAGCGCGCCCGCGGCTGCCACCGCGTTGTTGAGCAGCCGCTCCGATGCCGGATCGTCCTCGAGGAGGCCGAGCAGGCGCGCGCGCAAGCCGCGCGTGCGGCTGCGGCGCGACGATCCGGCCTCGGCGCCGCGCACCCAGCGGCGCAGCTCGGCCATCTCGATGCCGGTGAGATCGCCCGAGAACACCGAGTCGGCCGCACCGAAGACATGGTGCCCTTCGTCGAAGACGTAGCGCAGCGGCAGATCGGCGTTACCGCGGCCGTCGCCATCGGCTGCCGCGAGCGCAGCCTGGATCATGACCAGCGCATGATTGGCGACGACCAGCCGCGCGCGCCGCGACCGGCGCACTGCGTGCTCGATGAAGCAGCGCGAATAGTGCGGGCATGCCGAGTAGATGCACTCGCCGCGCCGGTCGGTGAGACTCGCAACGAGCCCGCGCCCGGCGAGATCGGCGAGCCAGCCCGGCAGATCGCCGGCCACGAGCGCGCCGTCGCGCGTGCGCGCGATCCAGCGCGCGATGAGTCCGAGCTGCGGCGCCTCGTTGAGCCGGAGGCGCGCGCCGGTCGCCGCCTCTTCGTAGTTCAGGAGGCAGAGATAGTTCTCGCGGCCCTTCCGCAGGACGACCTTGCGCCGCTTCTCGTTGGCGTCAGGGTAGAGCTTGTCGAGCTCCTGATCGATTTGATGCTGGAGATTGCGCGTAAAGGTGCTGATCCAGACCGCGCCCGCGTTCTTCTCGGCCCAGACGCTGGCCGGGGCCACATAGCCGAGCGTCTTGCCGACGCCGGTCCCGGCCTCGGCGATCGCGACCTTGGGCGCATCGACGCGGTCGCGCGGCGTAAACGCGTGCGTCACCGCCGCCGCATACGCGCGCTGTTGCGGCCGCACTTCGGCCTTGGGTCCGAGCAGCGACAAGAGACGCGCATCCGCCTCCGCCGGCTCGACCGGAACATCGCCCGCGGGCGGCTCGGGTCCGCGCTCGGCCCATTCGGGCAGATCGCGCCAGACGTCGAGGCCCGCGACCGCACGCCCGGCGCCGCGCGGGTGCTCGGTTATCCCGAGCGCGGCCAGCACCGCCGGCGCCCAATTCCAGCCGCCCGCCGCCATTGCCTGTGCGATCGGCCGCAGCTCGGCCTCGTAGACGCGCTCGTCGGCCCCAAGCTCGGCCAGCAACGCCTGGACCGATCGCTGCAGCGCGTCGGCCTCGGCCTCCAAGCCGCGCGGGCTTGGCAGCGATAGCGCCTCGGCAACGCCGCGGATCGTCGGCAGGCAGAAGCGCGCCGGACGCACAAAGGCGTAAAGCTCGAGCACGTCGAAGGCCGGGAAATTCTTGAGCCCGAACCGCCGCGCGATGGCCGGACGGAAGCACAGAAGCGGCGACGCGGCGGCGTCGAGCCGGCGGCGCACTTCGTCAAGGCCGATGCGCTCGCTCCTGCCGTCGGCATCGCGCCAGAGCGCCTCCGCGACGCCGAGCGCCAGCAGCGGCAGAGCGGGCAATCCGGCGCCGCGGCCGGGAGGGGGAACGCGTTCCATCGCCGCGACACTAGCGGAGTGCGATAGCCCGGGCGACAGATTTGCCCTAACGCCCCGCATTGGCTAGAAAATGCGCCAGAACAGCCGGCTGCGCGACACGCGTCAGCACACCGAGCGCCCGGCGCCTCGAACGCGTTACAGTTTTTGCCAGGCTCGCCCGCTCGACGCTGGATGCATCATCGATTCTCCGTTCGCCGGCCGGGGCCGGCTTGAAAGCTCGCCCCGTGAACCCGCCGGTCAAACCCGACGACACCGCGCTGATCCAGAGGCTGATCGGCGGTAATGCCGACGCATGGTCGGAGTTCGTCGCGCGCTTCTCGTCGGCCATCTTCGGCGCCGTGATCAACACGCTCAGGAAGGCCGGGTTCAGCAGCGACGACGGCGTCGACATCGCGCAGGACGTCTATGTCCGGCTGTGCAAGGACAATTACCATCTGCTGCGCCAGTTCGATCCACAGCGCGCGAGCCTCCGCACCTGGCTCGGCGTCGTCTCGAGCAGCACCGCCATCGACTATCTCCGCCGCAACAAGCGCCAGGGCCTGCCGCTCGAATCGGTGCCCGAGGAACTCTACCAGGTGGAGCCGAAGACGCCGGAGCAGGTGAAGATTCCGCCCGGCCTTCTCTCGGAACGCCAAGCCCTGGTCCTACGTCTTCTCTACGATCGCGACATGGATGCGGCCGAGGTGGCGGCGATGCTCGGCATCGACTCGCAAACCGTGCGCAGCACTCATCATAAGGCCTTGGTAAAGCTTCGGAAGTACTTCGCCGAAGACGAACATTAACCGGGGATGAACGGGAAACCCTGGCCGTATAATCTGGCACTTGGGGAGACTAACGGTGACGGACAACGTGACCATGAACCCGGATGACCGGGCATTATGGGATCGCTACGTTCGTCTGAGACGGGGCGCGCCTGAGGGCGCTAGCAAAGATGTGACGGTCGGCGACGAAGACGTCGCTGAGATCGCCGCTTATCTGGAACTCCGCCTCGACGAATGGGAGCGGGCCGCCTTCGAACGGCGGCTCGTCGACGAACCTGTATTGCTCGATACGCTGCTCGCCGCGCGCGCCGCTACGGCCGCGCCGGCGCAACGCGAACCCGTACCCCAGGCGCTGACCGCCTATGCGCTGAACCTGGCGCCCGAGCGGGCGACCGTCCGCGGCCCCGCCTTGGCCGTGCCGGCGCAGCGCCGCCGCTGGTTCATGCCCTCCCCGGCCTTTGCCTGGTCGCTGGCGACCGCGGCCTTTCTCGGAGCCTTCGTCACCGGCGCGTTCCTGACCTGGGGGCTCATGGAGCCTCCAGTCGTCGCGCAAAAAGAGAAGGATCCGATCAAGGACGAGCTGAAGCCGCGCAACAACTCGATCTTCGACGATCCTGCGCGCACCATCTTCGACGGCATGGACACCGACGAGTAGGCACCCGCCTCTCGTCCTAGGCGCGTTACTCCTGAATTGTGAGTACGACGATGACGCTAAGTCCCGCCTGTGGGCCGAAGCGCATGACTTTCACCTGCGCGCTCGGCGGGACCCAAAGTTGCGCCAAGAACCATTAACGATACGGCGCGCAACGGAAACCGTAATTGCTGGCGTATAATCCCGCGGGGATACACAGCCCGCGGGGTTTCCGATATGAAGCTCTCCCGGTTCGTGCTCGGCGCCGTTCTTCTGCTTGCACCCGGATTAGCGGCAGCGGAAGCGCCCGCACCGACGTTGAACGCCGATGATGCGCGCCACCTGCTCGTCCGCACCGGCTTCGCCGCCCTTCCCGCCGAGATCGCGAAATTTGAAGCCCTGACGCGCGCCGAAGCTGTGCGGCGCATCCTCGCTGGCGCGCGCACCGAAGCGGCGACGGCGCCCCCCGCCTGGACCAAAAACGCGCCTGAGCTCCGTCCGCCCGGGCGCATGGCGACGCAAGAGGAGCGCCGCGCGTTTCGCATGAAGCGCGTCGCCGAGGGCCTCGAGCTCGTCGGTTGGTGGTATCGCGAGATGACGGCGACTCCCTCGCCGCTCACCGAGCGGATGACGCTCTTCTGGCACAATCACTTCACCTCGGCTTTCCGCAAGGTGCGCGCGCCGATCCTGCTCTACAGGCAGAACGTGACGCTGCGCGAGCACGCGCTCGGCAATTTCGCCAAGCTCGTCCACGCCATGGCCGCCGACCCGGCCATGATCGTTTATCTCGACAGCCTGCAGAACCGGCGCGGCTATCCCAACGAGAATTTCGCGCGCGAGCTGCTCGAGCTGTTCACGCTCGGCGAAGGCCAGGGCTACACCGAAACCGACATCAAGGAGGCGGCGCGCGCGTTCACCGGCTGGAGCCTCGAACGCGAGACCGGCCTCTATCGCTTCCGGCCGTTCCAGCACGACGACGGCGAGAAGACCTTCATGGGCCGCACCGGCCGCTTCAACGGCACCGACATCATCGAGATCGTGCTGAAGCAGCCGCGCGTCGCCGAATACATCACCGAGAAGGCCTGGCGCGAATTCGTCTCAGAGACGCCCGATCCGACGGCGGTGAAGCGCATCGCGGCCAAGTTCCGCACCAGCGGCTACGAAATCAAGGTGCTGCTGTCGGAGCTGCTGCTCGCGCCGCAATTCTGGGCGGCCGAGAATCGCGGCCGGCTCGTGCGCGCGCCGGTCGAGCTCATCGTCGGCACTTTGCGCCAGTTCGACCTTCCGCAGCCGGACAATCGAATTCTCGCCTTGCTCGGTCGCGCGCTCGGTCAGGAGGTCTTCAATCCGCCCAACGTCAAAGGCTGGCCGGGCGGTACGGCTTGGATCAACGCCAACACGTTCTTGATCCGCCAACAAGTGCTGCGCCGGGTCATGGCGGGCGCCGTGCCGGGCTCCGAACGCCAAACCGCCGAAGGCGAAATGATGCCAGGCCAGCCGCCGGCGACGCGGCAACAGCAGGCGCAGCGCCAGCGTGCGCTCGAGCGCCGCATGGCGCAGCGGCTCGAAGGCGTCGACATCGATGCCTGGTACGCCAAGCTCGATCGCCGCTGGCAGGCGCCCGATCGCCTGACGGCGCTGATCGTCGCGGTGAAGCCGGTCAATCCGCCCAAAGCCGACAGCGATCCCGCGCGTTTTGTGCGCGATCTCGTGCTCGATCCCACCTTCCAGCTGAAATAGGTCTCCGATGCGCCGCCGCGATTTCCTGCTCGCCGGCTCGACGCTCGCCGGCTTCGTGCTGCTCTCGCCCCATGCCTTCGCGCAGGCCCGCGCCGCGGGCTGGCGCGCCGACCGCACGCTCGTCTTGATCGAGCTTGCCGGCGGCAATGACGGCCTCAACACGGTCGTGCCCTATGCCGACCCCGCATATCACAGCCTGCGCCCGGGCATCGGCATCAAGCGCGAGGCGGTGGTGCAGCTCGACGAGAAGATGGGCCTGCATCCCTCGATGGCGCCGCTCGGCGACGCATGGAGGGCCGGCGAGCTCGCGATCGTGCAGGGCGTCGGCTACGAGAATCCGAACCGCTCGCATTTTCGCTCGATCGACATCTGGGACACGGCCTCGGGCAGCAACCGCTTCGTCTCGGAGGGCTGGGTCGCGCGCGTGATCGGCGCGAGCCGGCGCGCGGCCGACCGCCTCGCGGATGCCGTGGTGCTCGGCGGCGGTACCGGTCCCGTGACCGGCTCGGGATTGCGCGCGATCTCGATGCCCGACCCGCAGCGCTTCCTGCGCCAGGCCGAAGGTATGCACGCGGCGGAGGCGCGGCCGGCCAATCCCGCGCTCGCGCATCTCATCAAGGTCCAGCACGAGGTCGAGGATACGGCCAAGGAATTGCGCGGCGTTCTCGCTCGCGCCGCCGAGGTGCGCGGCACGTTCCCGAACGGGCCGCTCGGCCAGCAGTTTCGCGTCGCGGCGCGCCTCATCAACGCGCGCGCCGTGGTGCCGGTGGTGAAGCTCGCGCTGGGCGGCTTCGACACACACGCCAACCAGCCGGGCCAGCACGCGAACCTGCTACGCCAGCTCGGCGAGGGCCTCGCCGCGTTCCGCAAGGCGCTGGCCGAGGCCGGGCGCTGGAACGACGTGCTGGTGATGACCTATTCCGAATTCGGCCGCCGCGCCGGCCAAAACGGCAGCAACGGCACCGATCACGGCACCGCGGCGCCCCACTTCGTGCTCGGCGCGAAAGTGAAAGGCGGCCTGGTCGGCCCCGCGCCCAATCTCGCCGATCTCGTCAACGGCGACTTGAAGCACGCGATCGACTATCGCAGCCTCTACGCCACGGCCGCGCAAACCTGGTGGGGCTTTTCGCGCAGCGGCGCCCTCGGCGACCATGCACCGCTGCCGATTTTGAAGGTGTAAGCAGCGCCCCTACGCGTGAGACGGCCTACCGCCCGCCGCCGCGCCGCAGAAACGCCGGAACGTTGTCGCCGAAGCCGGTCGCTTTTTCGCTTTCGGCGGGCTCGTGGCGCCGCGGCGGCTTGTGCGATGGGCCGGGGTGAGGCTTCGCGGCCACGTGCGGCTGAGCGTTACGCGGCTCGCGATGCTCGGCGCGTGGCTCCTCGCGACGCGGCTCTTCGCGGCGCGGCTCCTCGCGACGCGGCTCCTCGCGGCGATGTTCTTCGCGCCGCGATTCGAGATGGCGCGCCTGGTGCTGGCGCGGCGTCTCCTTGGCCGATCCGCGTTCCTTCCCGCGCCCGCGTCCGCCACGCCGCGGGCGGCGACCGCCGCGCTCTTCGCGCGCGCCGCGATCCGCTTCGCCTCCGCCCTCCGCGACTTGGCTCTCATCGCGCGGCGCGTCGATAGCGGCGGCAGCGCCATGGCGCGCGATGCTGCGGCGGATCAGGCGTTCGATCGCGCCGACATTGCGGCCGTCGTCCGGCGTCGCCAGCGTAAAGGCGCGCCCTGAGCGTCCGGCGCGGCCCGTGCGTCCGATGCGGTGGACGTAGTCCTCGGCGTTATAGGGCACGTCGAAGTTGAAGACATGGGTGATGTCGTCGATGTCGAGGCCGCGCGCGGCCACGTCGCTCGCAACCAGAATCGGGATCTCGCCGAGCCGGAATTTGTCGAGAGTCGCGGTGCGCTTGTCCTGGGCCATGTCGCCGTGGAGCGCGCCGGCGTGGAAACCGTGCCGGGTCAGCGAGCGGTGCAGGACGTCGACCTCGCGCTTGCGGTTGCAGAAGATGAGCGCGGTCTTGACCGGCTCCGAGCGCAACAGGTCGCGCAGCACATCGCGCTTGGCGGTCTCGTGCGGGACATTGACGATGAAATCCTCGATGTTCGCCGCCGTCGTCGCCGGGCGCGAGACGGTGATCTCCTTGGGCGAGGACAGGAAACGGTCGGCGAGACGGCGGATTTCCGGCGGCATCGTCGCCGAGAAGAACAGCGTTTGGCGCAGCGGCGGCAGCAAGGTCACGATCCGCTCGATGTCGGGGATGAAGCCCATGTCGAGCATGCGGTCGGCCTCGTCGATGACGAGCACCTTGATGTCGCGCAGCAGGATCTTGCCGCGCTCGAAGAGATCGAGCAGGCGGCCCGGCGTCGCGATTAGCACGTCGACGCCGCGGTCGAGCGCCTTCTCCTGATCGGACATGCTTTCGCCGCCGATGATCAGCGCTTTGGTGAGGCGCGTGTGCTTGCCGTAGGTTTCGAACGCCTCGGCCACCTGCGCCGCCAGCTCGCGCGTCGGCTCCAAGATGAGCGAGCGCGGCATGCGCGCCTTGGCCCGCCCGGCCGAGAGGATGTCGATCATCGGCAGCGTGAAGCCGGCCGTCTTGCCGGTGCCGGTCTGCGCGCAGCCCAGCACATCACGGCCCGTCAGCACGACGGGAATGGCTTGGGCTTGGATCGGCGTCGGTTCGACGTATCCAGCCTCGGCAACAGCTTTGAGGACCGGCTCGCTAAGTCCCAGTTGGGAAAAACTCATGCGGCTTTGTTGTTGGATTTCTCGTGCCGTCAGCGACGGGTTGCCGGTGGGCGCGAGCCCGAATGGCAGCGGTCGCAATCAGACGTCATCAATATCGCTCTTCGGCCGCTTTTTTCAAGCGGCGTTCGCTGTTTAGCACAAGTTCGGCGCATGTGGCGGGCTTTCCGGCCACGCCGTGCTCGCCTAGAGTGCGACTGATTCGCACGCTCGCCGGCACTCCCCGCTGAAATGCAAGGACCGAAGATGGCCGCCCCGCGCCGCCCGCTCGCCTGCCTGATCCTGGGCGCCGTCCTCGGATCCGCTCCGGCGCAAGCGCAATCGCTCGACGGGACCTGGCGCGGGACGACGAACGGCACGCCCAGCGGCGGCAATTGCCGGCCCTTCACCCTCGCTGTCTCGATCCGCGGCGCCAACGTGGCCGGCACAGCGACGACGCCGCATAGCGGACCATCGGTGCAATGGTCGGTGAGCGGTGCCGTCCCCGGCCAGCGCGTCATTCTGCTCGTCGAATCCACCGATACGAGGCTGCGCAATCCGTCGACGCGCTGGCGCGGAGAATTACGCGGCGGCGCGCTTCATCTCGAGCAAACCGGCAGCCGTGCGTGCAATCCCACGCGCTCCGGCGCGTTGAAGCGCTCGTGAGGACCCGGCGATGAGCCAACGCGCGCCGCTGGTCCTCGTGCCCGGCCTCCTCTGCGACCGAGCACTCTGGCAGCACCAGCTCGATCACCTCGACGAGCTCGCCGAGATGAGCGTGCCCGATGTCGGCGCCGACGACAGCGTCGAGGCCATGGCGCGGCGGGTGCTGGATATGGCACCGCCCCGCTTTGCCCTGGCGGCACTGTCGATGGGCGGCTACGTCGCCCATGCGATCATGCGCGCGGCGCCCGAGCGCGTGCTGCGCCTGGCTCTGCTCGACACCTCGGCGCGCCCCGACACGGACGAGCAGATGTCGCGCCGGCGCGGCCTGATTTCCTTGGCCGAGAAGGGCAAGTTCAAGGGGGTGACGCCCCGGCTGCTGCCCTTGCTGATCCATCCGGCGCGGCTCGAGGACAAGCCGCTGACCGCGGCGGTTATGGGCATGGCCGAACGCATCGGCAAGCAAGCGTTCCTGCGCCAGCAGAAGGCGGTTATGGGCAGGCCGGACAGCCGGCCGTACCTCCCCAACTATCGCTGTCCCACGATTGTCATCGCCGGCCGCATGGATGCGCTGACGCCCATCGACGTTAGTGCCGAGATGGCAAGCCTTATCCCGGGCGCGAAGCTGGTGATTGTCGAGGAGTCGGGGCATCTTCCGCCGATGGAGCAACCGGTGGCGACGACGGCGCTGTTGCGCTACTGGTTGCAGGTTTGACGAGCCGAGGGCATGCGGGGGATCGCGCGCACAACATTTCTGATGGCGATACTGTGCGCCGGCCATGCGTCGGCGCAGAACGACCGTCTGCGCCCGAGCTTCGACTGCAACGGCGTCGAAAGCCGCGTGCAGATGACGATCTGCAACAGCCAGGACCTGACTGAGCTCGACCGCGACCTCGCGCGCTACCTCCTCTCCTTCAAGACAACGCTCGACGACGCGCCCGCCCGTGCGCTCGATGCCGGCCAAGTGGCGTGGGAACGCGCGCGCGACACGCAGTGCAACCGCGTCATCGGCGAGATCGATCCGGACGGGCCGGTTTATCGCTGCTTGATGGCCATGTACCGCACGCGCCTCGTGCAACTGGCGCAGCAGAACGACCGCCTGCATGGCGCGCGCGGGCGCGCGATATCGGGCTACTACCGCTTCGTCGAAAGCGGCGTCTCGGGCGAAATGTGGGTGATCGGCTGGCCCGACGCGACGGTGACCGTGCTGATCGACACGCTGACCTTGCCC
>Ga0310812_10000456_pt1 | contig 15637 bp, 12 predicted proteins | sample NN3metagenome_FD_205747 | JGI IMG/M metagenome (GOLD analysis project Ga0310812, IMG submission 205747) | Soil microbial communities from experimental microcosm in Duke University, North Carolina, United States - NN3 | ecosystem: Engineered > Artificial ecosystem > Soil microcosm > Unclassified...
GCCGTACTCGATCGCGGTGACCGGTCCCTCCGCGCGAGGGATTACGCCGAACTCGTCGTGGCCCGGGCGCTCGGCGGCGCCCGTGCTGCGAATGTGCCAACGGTCGATGATGAGCAGCCCGTTCGCCATCTGTCGAAACCAGATCTCGCCGCCGGTGCGCGCGCGGGCCGCGGCATCCGGGACGCCGACGTATCGAAACTCGACCTCCACGAGGCCGCGCGCCGCGGTGTCCACCCACACGACGCCGTCCACGTCGACTCGGCCTCGCTGTCGGCGCGCCGTCTCGAACACGACCCCGACTTGATGCGGCCGCGCCGCGCCGCCACCGCGAGAGCTGAAGCAATGCGCGCTCATGAAGGCGTCGTCGAGCAGCACGTCCGCGTACGGCGCGAGATACTGTCGCATCCCACTGCTATCGCGGGCGAATCCGCCCCGCGCGAAGTCTTCCGACGACAGCACGGCAAGGAAGGGCCGCGCGGTCACGGCCGCCGAATCGATCTGGACGAGTTGCTCGACAACCCGGTCGTCGAGCGAGCGAAGCCGCTTGTAGATGATGCGGAGCGAGCGCGGAGGGCTGGCTTCGCGCGCGACGACGGCGGCGAGCAGCGCGGCACGCGCCTGGTCCCAGAGCGCGAAGGTAAAATTGCCGTCGGCGCGCTTCGGACAACTAGGGTTGGCCCGTACCTCGAGCGGAGCGAGCATCTGCGATAGCGCATGCATCGCGACGTCCACGGTGGTCGCTCCGCTCTCCGCCGCGGGAATGTCACGTTCCTCGGGGCGATACCCGATGCGCACGAAGCGGAGCTTGAGCGCGCGCTGGATCGAAACGCGGTACTCACCGACGCCGCTCGCCACTGAGCGAGCTCGGACGTTCGCCGCCGAATCGACCGCCAGCACGACCACGCCCGGAATCGGCGCGCCGGTGTCGGCGTCACGCACCGTCCCGCGAGCCGTCTGCGCCCCGGCGCGCGCGGCCGGCGTCGCGAGGCAGCATGTCGCGAGGCAGCATGTCGCGAGGCCCGTCACCAGTCGGCGGATCGCCATGGTCATGGAACGCGGTACAGTCCCTGCAATCTCCCTCCGGCCGAACCATTCGAGGATGCCATGAGCAAGTTGCTACGCGGACTCGCCGCCGGCTACGGCGCGAAAAAACTCGGGGGCGGGTGCTTCAGCACCATCCTCATTTTTCTCATTCTGTGGTATATCCTTGGACACTTCCGGATATTCCAGTAGTTCGAGAATCCCTCCCTCCAATTCATGCGAGTCCTCTCCCTTCCGGCGGCCGTCGCGGTGTTCGCGACGACGGCACTCTCCGCCCAAACGCCCTGCGCGAAAGCGGTCACCGCGTGCGAGCGATGGATCGCGTTCGCCGGCGGTCCCGCGCGCTCCAAGGTCTATGCGACGTACGCGCTGGACGCGGCAAACCCGCGGCTGACCCGCGCGCTCGTGATGATTCACGGCGCGGGCCGCAACGCCGACCATTACTTCGAGACCTCCACGGCGGCGGGGTTTCTGGCTGGCGCGCTCGACAACACAATCATCATCGCGCCGCGCTACGCCGCCGGAAACGACACCGTCGCGCAGAATGAAATCAAATGGCCGGAGGGCGCCAACTCGTGGCGGTCCGGCGGCTTCTCGCCAACGGCGACGACGATCTCGTCGTTCGATCTCGTCGATGAAATCGTCCGCCGCCTGGCCAACAAGCGGACTTTTCCGAACCTCACCAAGATCGTGATCGCCGGCCACTCCGCCGGCGGACAGTTCGCCACGCGCTACGAGATGGCGAACAAAGTGCATTCCACGCCGGGGGTCACGGTCAGTTACGTCGTGGCCAACCCGTCGAGCTACGCATGGCCGGCGGCAGTACGTCCGCAGCCGACCGGCGACGCCGACCCGGCGACCGCCGACAAGGAAGCGCTGGAACCGAACGGCGAGAAGCTCCATACGAACTTCACGTTCGGTTCTTTCGATTCGACGAAGGCGCCGAACTACAACAAATGGCCGGCGGGCCTCGAGAACCGATCGGGGTACACAGCCGGCATGAGCGACGATCAGCTCAAGAAGCAGCTGGTCGAGCGGCCGACGACGTATCTCCTCGGACAAGTCGACGTACTGCCGCTCGGCGGGTTCGACCGGTCGGCCACGGCGATGGCGCAGGGACCGACGCGCCGAGCGCGTGGCGAAGCGTTCTTCAAGTACGTGACGGAGACGCTTGGCGCCAAGCACAACGCGATCATCGTGTCGGAGTGCGGCCACAACGACCGCTGCATCTTCACCACGAACGCCGTCTTTTCGTCGATCTTTCCGTAGCGTCAGAGCAGATGCCCTGGCGCCTTGAAATAGCGGTCGATCATCGCGTCGGCCGCCCAGGTCGTCAGGGCAACCGCGGTGAGCGTTGGATTGTGCGACGGATTCTGCGGGAACGCCGACGCGCCGATGACAAAAAGGTCGGGCAGCTCCCAATGTTGGAGATAGCGATTCACGACGCTGTTCTCCGGCGAGCCGCCCATGACGGCGCCGCCCTGGATGTGCGTGCTGAGGTAGTTGACGACGCTGTACTTGGCGCGCGACGGCTTCGTGTCGTCGAGACGTGCTCCGATGGCGCGGGCGATTTGGCGAGCGATGCCGTCGGCGATCTCGCGCTGCCGATGCTCGTGTTCCGTCCAATCGAGCGTGAAGCGCAGCAATGGATCTCCGAATTTGTCTGCGTAGGTCGGATCGAGATCCATATGGTGCTGACGCCACGACAGGTGCTCGCCGGTGAACGTGATCGCGGCCGCGCGGTCATACCACTTCATTCCTGCCGCTTTCCACTCCGCGCCCCACGTCGACGTGGTCTCGTCCCGCGGGATACTCGCGCCGAAGTAGCTCGCCGGGCGTTCGCCACGCGTCAGTCCCGCGAGCGCGCCGAGCCGGTACACGCCGTCGTTGCCGGGCGGGACGCGGTCGCCGTCGTAGTCCGAGACGCGCGTCGCCAGCGCGCCGTTGCCGATGAAGAGATTGAGCGGCTTGTCGAAGAAGACCGGGGTGCGGCCGTGCACCTGGTGCGTGAGGTTCTTACCAAGAGCTCCTCGTCGTGACGCCGGATCATACGGCGTTCCGATTTTCGACAGATACAACAGTCGCACGTTGTTGAGCGTGAACGTCGCCAGGACGACCGTCGTCGCCGGTTGAAAGAATGCGCGACCGCGCTCGTCCGCGTATTCGACGCCGGTGATCCGTCCGTCCTTGTGCGCGATGCGGCGGACCCAGGCGCCGGTCCGCAGCTGAAACGATCGGCGGCGTTGCAGCACCGGCAGCAGTGTATTCGTCGGCTGCGCCTTCGCGCCGATCATGCAGCCGAAACGCTCGCAGAATCCGCAGTACATGCAGCCTGGCCGCGAGACGCCGTCGGGATTGCGGTACGCTTCGCTCAACAGCGCCGACGGCGAGGGATGCGGGTGCAAGCCAATCTTGGCGGCGCCGTCGTGAATGAGCGACGCGAAATGCGACTTCTTTAATGGCGGCAGAGGATAATCGTGTTGGCGCGGCCCCTCGAACGGGTTGCCGCCGGCGACGATGGTTCCGCGGAGGTTGCCCGCCTTTCCGCCCACTCCCATCATCTGTTCAGCGCGCCAGTAATGGGGCTCGAGGTCGTCGTAAGTAACGCCCCAATCCTGTACGGCGAGATCGCGGGAGAGGCCGTCGCGACCGTGCTTCTCGACGAGCGACGTGCGCATCGTGAAGACGTCGGGGTAGAAGCGCCAGGCGAGTCCCGCCCAATGCTCACCGGCGCCGCCTACGCCGGTCCCGGGAAGGAACGAGCCGTATTGGCGCACCGGCTGAGCGACATCACGCGCCGAGTGGCGATGTGTGATCGTCTCGTCGGCGGTGTTCTGCATCATACGGAAGCGCACCGAATAGTCGATCTCGTCCATCCCGTCGGCGTACTTCGTCGCGCCGGGCATCGAGCCGCGCTCGAGCACGAGGACGGAGAGCGGCGTCCGCGTCGTCAGCTCGCGGGCCATCGTGAGGCCGGTCCATCCGCCGCCGACGATTGCCACGTCGACGGGCTTGAGGCGCGTCGGCTGACTAGCCACGCTCCTCCTCCCATGGCGCGAAGCGGCGCCCGGTGACCTGTTCGAGACTCTTCGGCGCCGGCCGCCAGGCCTCGCCGTAGTGCGCGTCGACGTGGGCGCGATAGTCCATCAGCGGGCCGGGAAAGCCCACCATTTTCCACCCGGAGAGATTCTCGTTACCGCCGTGTACGGGATCGCAGAACATCCCCTCGAGCGTGTGCGCGCGAAGCAACGCGAAAAAGGGCGTCTTCTCGATTGCTTTGAGCGCCGCGATCTGTTCCGTCACCGGCATCGTGTCGAAGGCGCCGAGCTGGCGAATACCGTTGCGGTACAGCGCCCGCGGATTCTCGGCGCCCTGGTAGCCGTGCTCGGCGCTCGACGGGCCAAACGGCGGCTTCGTGTATCGATACTTGTCCCGGCCGTACGGGCCGGCAAGCTGCCGGTCGATGTAGACGACGACGCCCGCGTCGGTCGCCCCCGGGCCCTGTTCATCGCGCGGAAAGACGCGCTCGCAGGCCGCCGTAACGATGCGTGCCTCGGCGGCGGTGAAAAACCGGAGCGGCAAAGTCGCCAAAGCATTGGCCACTTCCACGCGTGCGATGCGGTCGAGCGGCTCGGCGAGCGAACGAAGGAGCGAACCTCCGAGCGCGCCAATGGGGATGATGACGAACTCGCGGCGGCGCATCGGCGCAAAGCTACGTCTTGCCGTCGCCGGCGCCAGGCGCGCTGGTGGTCAGACCCTTTCGTGGAGCGCCATCGAAGCGGGATGCCGAGTCAGAAACGACGTGCCTTCAACCGGTAGCACCAAGTAAAAGGTCGCTCCGCCGGTCGAGTTGTTCTCGCCCCACAGCCGTCCACCATGCGCCGTTGCGATCGTCCGACTGATCGCCAGCCCCAGTCCGAGGCCGTTCTGTTTCGTCGTATAGAAAGGCTCGAATAGTCGATTGTTCGGCCCCGTCGGCAACCCGATCCCGGTGTCGGAGACCACGACTTCGACCTCGTGGAGCGAGCGCCGTCCGACGCGCAGCGCGAGCTGTCGTCTGACCCGTGTGACATGCTTCATCGACTCGCACGCGTTGACGATGAGATTGAGCACGACTTGAAGAAGTTCGACCGGGTCGCCGTGCACGTTCGGCAGACTCGCTCCCATCTCCGTCTCGACTTCGACCCCGGCGTCGGCCGCCGTGAGCCGGCCAAGCGCCAGCGCGTCTCGCACGATCGTCTCGATGGCAACGGTCTGCAAACAGGAGTCGCCCTTTTGGATGAACGACCGCATACGCGTGATCACGTTCGCGGCTTGCTTGTCCTGCCCGGCGATCTCGTCGAGAATCTCCCGCACGGCGGTCAGGTCGACGTGCGGCAGAGCGAGGAGATGCTGGCCCGTTTGCGCGTTCACGAGAATCGAGGTGAGCGGCTGACGCAATTCGTGCGCGATCGCGCCGGAGAGCTCACCAACGGTCGCCACGCGCGTGACGTGGGCGAGTTGATTGCGCTGCTGCTGGAGGGCTTGCTCGACGCGTTCGCGTTCCCTGATCGTCGCGGCGAGGAGCATCGTCGGGCCCCAGAGCACGATCCAGAACACCTCGAGCGAAAGAATGCGATCGGTGTCGCCGATCAAAACGAACGGGCCCAGGCGCTGTGCCGTGCCCCAGACGGAAAGCGCCGCGACGGCAAACAGTGCGGTCGACCCGCCGATCGGACCGAAGCGGACGGCTGCCCAAAGCAGGGGAGGAAACGCGAAAAGCAGCAGCGTCGGAACGCGCGCGATGTTGGGACCTGTGCCGAAAATCGCGATACCGATTCCAACAACGGCCGCGACCATGACCGCGCCCTCGACCAGACGCGGCCGCGACAGTTGGGACATCCGCTGCACGCCGTACTGGGCCCATTTCAAGATGACCGGTCCGATGATGAGCAGCCCCGTCGCGGTCGACAGAGTCGTGCGCAGTACGGACGCCGTCGGCGTGTACGTGGATTCGAGCCCGAGCACGGACCGGACGAACGCTGGCGTGGTCAGTCCATAGACCGCCGGCATGGCGAAGGACACGACGGCGTAGGCCAGAACCTGCTGCCGCGTCCCAAAATGCAGCGGCACGCCCGCCGTGCGCTCGAGGACGATCACCGTGCCCATGGCGAAGATGCCGTTCCCCAGGATCTGCCAGATCCACCTCCACGCAGGAACGGTGAGGTGCATCTCGGCGGCGTGGGGGATGGCGGCGGCCACGAGAATGATCCACCAACGTGAGCGCGGGGTCAACACCAACGCCGACACGAGGAGGGCGTTGGCCGGCCAGACGACGCCGATCTGAGAATTCTCAAAGCGGAAGCCGAGCCCGAGGCGAACGGCGAGGTCGTAGGCTGCGACAAACAGCAGCGTGTACGCCAGCAGCCGAGCCGTCGTTCGTGCCGACGGCCGATCCGGAGATGAAGTCTTAGAGACGTCGAAAGAAGCGACGTGCTCGGTGGTGGCGACGTGCGCGCTGCGAATCGTGACACTCCTCGTTCTCAAGGCCACTATAGAGGAGGTCCCGCGCTTTCCAACAGGGTCGTAGGCCCATAGTCCAACATCGCCGCGGTAACGGGCGCGGGCGGCTCGAACTCACTTAGTTCCGAGCGCACAAAGCCATCCGCGCGCGGGCTCTTCAATGATCTCTAGCGTAGAGAAGCCGGCCCGCTCGAGGAGCGCGCGGTGCTCGTCGAGCGTCAGCGACGCGATCCCCACGACGCCGGACAGCCGTCCCGCGTACTTGGTGTGTTTGCCACCGTTGTAGAACTCCGCGATAATCGCGATCCGGCCGCCCGGCTTCACGACACGGTGTACTTCGACCATGTCCTGCGGCAGATTCGGCCACCAAAAGTGCGTCTCGATCGCTGTTACGAGATCGAAGGTGTCGTCGGGGAATGGAAGCAGGGAGACGGACGCCTGCTCGATGGCGACTCGCCCTCGTCCAATCAGCTCGGCATTCTCACGCTGAGACGCGCGCACGCTTTCGCCGGAGTAATCGATGCCGACCACTCTGCCCGCACTCGCGCGCGCGGCGAGCTTGCCGACTGTGCGACCCCCGCCGCACCCGACGTCGAGGATAACGTCACTCTGGCCGATGTCGACGTGCGTGAGCCCCCAGTCGGTGACCCCGCCGTGCCGCTTGTTCATCGTCCAGAGTACGAACTTCCCCAGCAAGCCCGACGGCTTCTTACACTGATTCATGGGTCGCGTCCGGTGTGCACGGCATACCAGCCGAATTACCGCCTTCGTTCCAGAAAAGATTCAACCGTGCGACAGCGCGCGGGCGAGACGCAGGCTTCGTTCTGACCAAGAGTCTCTGGGTTCCGCCGCGGCCCTCGCGAACAGCCAAGCACGAATGCGCTGGCTATCGACTTGCAGCTGTTCGGCGAACGCATTGATCGTCCGTCGGGGATCGGTGATGACACGGTCGGCGCAGTTGATCAAATGCTGCGTTGCATCGTAGGCCGGATCGCCGACGAATGGCTTTGGATCGATGACCAGCCACGGCGCGCGTTCCGCCCGCAGCACATTACCGGCGTGAACGTCCGTGCCGAGAAGCACGTCGCGATCCGTCGGCCGTGACAACTCCCGCATGATCGCGAGCCCCTCTTCGACGAGCGCCCCGTCCGGCCACTCGTCGGCCCGGGCTCGCGACTCCGCCGACCACGCCTCGATCATTCGTGAGAGATGACGAAACGCATCGAGGGCTCCTCGCGGCTGCCAGAGCCGCCGCAAGAGGCCGGCGACGACGCGATCTTGCTCCGCCGCGGTACGGTCGCGCAGTGACGTACCCGGGATACAGCGCTCGAGAAGCATCGCGCCGGCTTCGTCGTCGGATTCGAGAAGACGAACGACCGGATCCCCCGCCCAGAAGCGCAGACCGTCGATCTCCTGGGCGCCCTCCATGTGCGGCATGCCGAGCTTGAGGACCCCGCACTCGCCGTTGGCGCGCGTCGCGGGCGCTACCCAGGCCGCGCTGACGTCGTCCGAGTCAAACGGCTCGCCGATGCGAAGCTCCCAGTTGGTCGCGAGCTCGCCGACGAGATCGGGCAAACGGCGGAGCCATTCGGCACGCTCGGCTGTCTTCGAAGCGTTCTCGCGGAGCTTCCGAGGAATGGCGATCACGCGATGAAACCTGTGAGTTGCGGGTAGGCGGGCCCCTGGTCAGGCTCGCGTCCCGGGTGGCTGCGTGAACGACCAGCGCGTCTGAATGATCCGGCACCCTGCGTCGTCGCGCCGATACACCTCGGTGCAATTCAACTTGGTCACGACCAAGTCGGCGCCGAAAGGGGATTTGGAGGCACCAAGGCTCGACACGTCGCACGGTCCGCGCGATACTTCCTGCGCTTCGTCGCTCCGCTTCGTCCCTCCGCTGCATGACGGTTTCCTACGAAAACAGCAAAGTCATTTTCGACGGCATCAAAGCCGCCGGGATCAGGTCGCTCTCCGCGCTACCGGAAACGTGGCTTGGACTCCTGCTGCAACGAGCCGAAGACGACCCCGATATCGAGTTGTTCCAGGTCGCCAAGGAAGAAGAGGCGGTGGGCATTGCGGCGGGCGCCTACTTCGCCGGAACGCCGCACGTGCTTCTGATGCAGAACCACGGGTTTTTCGGCGCGATCAACGGCATCGTTTCGCTGGCGCAGCTCTATCACGTTCCGCTGTGCATGCTGATCGCCTACCGCGGTCACTGGGGCGAGCCGTATCCATGGCACACTCGCGGCGGCATCGTCACTGAAGAGGTGTTGCGTGCGCTCGGTATTCCATTCGAGCTTGCGCGGGACCCGGACCGTGTCGCCAAGCAGATTCGCGAAGCTTGGGTTTTCTCGCAGAGCTCCCTCTCGCCCGTCGCGCTGCTGCTCACGCGCGACTTGATGGAGGTGTGATGGAGCGCGCCGGCTGCATCGCGATGATGTATCCCGAGCTCGAGGACAAGGTCGTCGTCACGATCATGGGCGCCTCGGCGCAGGAGCTTTACAACCTCGGCCATCGCGAAAATTTCTTTTATCTGCAACACGCCATGGGGCTGGCTTCATCGATCGGGCTGGGGCTCGCCAAGCACCTGCCGAACGAACGCATCGTTGTGCTCGACGGCGACGGCTCGGTGTTGATGAACCTCGGCACGTTCGTCACGCTCGCGCGGTATCGGCCGACGAACATGATCCACGTCGTGTTCGACAACGGCAGCCTGCTGTCCACCGGCGGTTTCGATTCGCAGACCGCCGCCGGCGTGACGGATATCGCGGCGATCGCGCGCGGCGCGGGGGTCGAGCATGTTGCCGCGGTCGAGACGACGACCGAATTCGGCGAAGCGTTCGTCGAAGCGCTCGAGCGCAACGATCTGAGCGTGATCGTCGCCAAGGTGGCCGCGGTCGGCCCGGAACACTACGGCATGGATCTCCACTTGCCGGAGAACGCCTTCCGCTTCAAACGCTGGATTGCCGAACGTAAGGGCACCGGTCACCCGGCGACCGCGTGATCGATTCGCGACCGGACTACGACATCGCGGCGTGGCGCCGGCGAATTCCGCTGCTCGCGTCCTGCATCCCGATGAACAACTGCTCGCAGGCGCCGCAGACCGACGCCACACGCGCCGCGGCGTCGCGCTATCTGGACTCGTGGAACGCGACGGGGATGGACTGGGACGAGTGGATGGCGGAGGTCGCGAGAGCCAAGGCGGAGTTTGCGACGCTCATCGGCGCGCGCCCGGCGGACATTGCCGTCTTCAGTTCCGTCTCGGAGGCGACGAGCGCGGTCGCGAGCGCGCTCGATCTTGGGGGCACGCGCACGAAGCTCGTCGTGAGCGAAGCAGAGTTCCCGACGGTTGCCCACGTCTGGCTCGCTCAGCGGCGACGCGGGGCTCGTATCTCGTGGGCGACGGTGCGCGACGGAGCGATCGACGCGGGCGTGTATGACTCGATGATCGACGACCGCACGGCGCTCGTCTCGTCCTGCCACGGCTATTTCATGAACGGCTTCGTGCAGGACGTCGCCCGCATCGCCGCGCGCGCCCATGATAGCGGGGCGCTGTCGTTCGTCGACGCGTACCAAACCGCCGGAACCATGCCGATCGATGTCCGCGCGCTCGGCGTCGACTTTCTCGCCGCCGGGAATCTGAAGTTCCTCATGGGCATCCCGGGGATCGCCTTCTTGTATGTGCGGCCGGAGATCGTCGCCACGCTCGAGCCGACGCTCACCGGATGGTTCGGACGGTCGGACCCGTTTGCCTTCGACAACAAAACGCTCGATTGGTCGCCGACGGCGAGCCGGTTCGACACCGGCACGCCGCCGCTCGTCAACGCCTACGTCGCGCGCGCGGGAATGGCGATCGTCAATGAGGTTGGCGTGTCGAACATTCGCTCGTGGCTCGCATGCCTGGGACAGCGGTTGATCGACGGCGGTCGCTCGCGCGGACTGACGCTGCACGGCACCGATGACATGTCCAACAAGACCTCGACGACCGCCTTCGTCGTTCGTGATGCTCACGCGGTCGAGGCGGCGATGCGCGCCCGTGGCGTCCTGCCGGCGGCGCGCGGGAGCGTCATCAGGCTCGCGCCTCATTTCTACAACACGATCGAAGACGTCGACCGCGCGCTCGATCTCCTCGCCGAAGTCACACGCACCACGTGAGCACTCCGACGAGCGGGAGTGCAACGCGGGAGACGTTCAAGTCCCGGCTCGGCGGGCTGATGACGATCGTCGGCGTGTCGATCGGGCTCGGCCACGTGTGGCGCTTTCCGTATATGGTGGGGAAGTTTGGCGGCGCCGCGTTCGTCCTCTTCTACACCGTAGTCTCGATCGCCATCGGGGTCCCGGCGCTGATGACCGAATTCGCGCTCGGGCGACATACGCGTCGCGGTCCGGTGGGCGCGTTCGAGATTGGCGGCCTCCCGTTCGGACGCCAGGTCGGCTGGTTCTTCTTCTTCGTCGTCACCGCGGCCACGGGATACTACTCCGCCGTCATCGGCTGGGTTTTGTATTACACCATCGGCCAGCTCGCACAGGCCGGCCATATCGCGTTCGACGCGGCGGCGATCCTCCCGCCCGATCACGGCTTCGTGCTGCGTTCATTCGTCCTCCAGATGATCTGCACGGCCGTCGTGTTGCTAGCCTGCGCGGCCGCGCTCCTGAAGGGTGTGCGAAAGGGCATCGAAGTCGTGAGCAGCGTCATCCTTCCGGCGATGACGATCGTGACGATTCTCGTCATGGTCCGCGCGCTGACACTTCCCGGCGCGATGGCCGGCGTCCGGTTCTACCTTCTCGAGTTTCGCTTCTCCGACCTCACGGCGAATGTCATGGCCGCCGCGATCGGGCATGCGATCTTCGCGTTGTCGCTCGGCGGAACGTTCATGGTCGTGTATGGCTCCTACGTCCACGCTGAAGAGCGGCTCGCGCGCCCGGCCTGGTGGACGGTGATCGGCGATACGGGTTCGTCACTCATCGCGGGATTGGCGGTCATACCGGCGGTGTTCGCCTTCCATCTCGAGCCAGCTTCCGGGCCGGGCCTCATCTTCAACACCCTGCCCAAAGTGTTCGCGGCGATGCCCGTCGGATGGATCTTCGGCGCGCTGTTTTTCATCAGCTTGCTCGGCGCGGGCTACCTGTCGGACATCGGCGCCGTCGAAGTGCTCGTCGCCGGACTCACCGACAACACGCGGTTCACCCGTCGTCAGGCCGTCTGGTGGATGTCCGCGGCCTGTTTCGTCTTGGCGATTCCGCCGTGCATCAACAACGCGATCTTCGTCCCGTGGGATCTCACGTTCGGATCTGGCATGCAGACGCTCGGCTCTTTGCTCGCCGTGATCACCGTCGCGTGGTGTATGAACCGGGCCTCGGCGCTCGAGGAACTGTTCGGGGCGGGCGAGACGCCCGTCCCGATGTGGGTCTTTTATTGGATCAGGTTTGGGATCCCCGTCGTCATCCTCGGCGTTGGCGTCTACTGGCTGCTGAGCCAGGTGTTCCGCATCGTGAGCGGAGTCTAGCCTTCGCCGCGCCGAACTACTTTGGACTCACCGTCATCGACGCCCGCCCGCCCGTCGTCTTCGACCAATACACGATCCAATGCTCGGCGATCTTCGTCGCTCCAGTGATGAGCTCCGGTGACGGCTGCTTGCCGTGCTCCGTCATGACGACCATCGCCGTGTTGAACTGCTTCTGCGAGTGATCGGCGTCGGGCACACGCGGCCCCATCGCGGCGATCACGTCTTGAATCGTGATGGTGGTCTTGTCCCCCTTGTAGATCGGATGCCCCTGCGCGTCCGATTGCCCGGTGCGCTGCAGGTTGCGAAGCACGAAGAACGGCTTCACCTCGTCAGGCTTCGCCAACCCCATGAGGTACAATCCCAGCCACGACCAGCCCTTCGCCGGCGAGTAGTAATCGCGATCGAGTTGCGTAAACGTCCCATCGCCGTTGTCCTTCCACGTACTTCCGCCCATTGCGTCGGCTTCCTGCGGATTGGAGTACGTGAACGCCGCGGGAAGGTGCACGCCGGCTCCCCAGTGCACAGGGCCGAGCGTAATCGTGTCGCCATTCACGATCGCCCGCGCATCCGCCGCCCAGCGGTGCCCCAGCTCGTGGCCGACCTGCGACATCGCATAGTTGTAATCAGTCATGCGGCCATCGGGTGAGCGTTCCTGGATCTGCACCGCGCTGGTCGAGACGGGCTGCACGTACATCCACTGCAGCTGGCCTTTGCTGCAATAGTTCTCGAGCCCGTTGGTGTTCGTCCCGATACCCGAGACATTGCCGCCACGCGGACCGGTGCTCGGGGTCCCACCCTCCGGGTTGTCGACGCGGAAATCCGAGTAAGAAACGATGAAGTCGAATTTGTCGCCCAACGCACTGATCACCGAACACGCGACATCCGTCGGGCGCGGGATCTCCGGCCAATGAAATCCTTCGTAGACGACGGCGAACGGGCCGTCTTTCTTGGAAAGGGAAGAGAGGTCGGTCTCCGGCGATCGAATACCGGACAGCGCGACCGTGCGCGCCGCGACGCGATCAGCGATCGCGGTGGGCGAAGAGGCGGCGTCGGCCGATACCGAGAGCCGCGCCACACCGGACAGCTGAAGCGGAAGAATGCCCGTCAGAGTCAGCGAATTGCCCGAGACAGCGATATCGGGCTCCGCTCCGTCGCCTCCCGCAATGAACCGCGGCCCGAATCCGCTGCGGCCGCCGCCGGCGCCCCGTCCGCCCGCGAAACCGCGCGCCGTCCACACCACCGTTGCTTTTCCGAGATCATTCGGTGCGTCGCCCTTGTTGAACGCGATGCGATACGTGATGCCACTGATTCCCGGATCGGCCATTGCCGAGGGCGACGCGCCTGCTTGCTTCACTACTCCGGAATCCGCCGCCGGACGTTCAGCCATGATCGGTCCGCGTGTCTCGATCTTCGCTCGCAGATAGAGCCCGTCGATCGATGTCAGCGTGATGCTCTTGATGTCGAGATTCGACGCGACCGCGGGGTTGTCATCACCCGACAGCACGGCGATTGTCTTCTCGACACCGCCCGTGACCGCGGGGAACACGCCGACGACCGCGTCCTTGGCGTTCACATCGTTGTACGACAGCTCGATCATGCCGTCCTTGTGCAGCACCGCCTGGATGCGGTTCGTCGTCGGTATCCAGCTGAACGCTTGGATTCCGCCCGCGCCTTCGGTGAGCGACCACGTAATCACCGCGCGATCGTCCAGTTCTTTCATGAAGGTGCCGGAGCATTGCGCGAGCCCGCAGCCGCGCTGCCCGCTCAGTCCTACGCGCGTGAACGCCGCGATCCCGGGAATCATGTTGATGAAAGTCCGACCCACGGTCTGCATCACGGCGTAGCGCTCCATCTGAAATCCGGCGCGTCCCGATCCACCGGCGCCGGTGCGATTGCCGACGGGAACACCTCCCACTGCACCTCTGCCTCCGCGCCCGCCAAGCATCCCGCCGAACGTGATCGAGCCGGTGGCGACGTTGAGCGTGTCCCAGCTTCCTCCGGAGAATGGAAACTTGAATCGCGTCAGCGGCACCCGGCCGGGGCTCACCATCGAGCCGGAGTCGGCGTCCCAAACGAGCGGCACGTTCTCGACGCGGTAACTCGCGCCGTCGGGTGTGAACCGGAGTGTGCGATGATCCAGATCGAACAGCCGTTCCGCCGCGATCGCGCCGCTGTCCAGCTCGAGGTGAATCAGATTGCCGATCACCTTGACCTTCCCGATCGGATGGCCGGGCTGGCGCTGAGCGACGGCGAGTTGTGGAAGTCCGACCAGCGCCAGAAGGGCGCACACCCGACGAAGGTTGAACATGTGCCTAATGGAAAGAGGGCTTCTTCAGCTTCAAGGCATGAGCGCCGAGGCCAGGCTGCGCCATCAGCCGTTCGATGTCGGCGATTTCGACGGGAACGAATGACGACATGTTCTCGTAGCCGGTGGCGGTGATCAGGATCATGTCCTCGAGCCTCACGGACAGCTCGCCATCCGGCGTCGTCATCTGCGGCTCGATCGTGAATACGTAGCCCGGCTCCAGCGTCGGCGTGGGATTGCGAACGTCGTGTACCTCCATGCCCACGCTGTGGCCGAGCGAGCCCCCGCCTCGAGGCGGTGCGTTCGGATTGCGTCGATAGCGATTCACGAATGCCGCGGCGGTCTCGCGGATCTTCGGATCTGTGAACCGATAGCGCGCCATGATCGTGTCCATTTTGATCACGGCGCTGTCCATGACGTCGCGCGCCGTCACGTGGACGCGGATGGACGACATCAGCGCCTGATACAGCCGGAGGTAAATCGTGTAGAACTCCCGCTGCCGCGGCGTGAACCTGCCGTTCGCGGGAAAGACGCGCGTCACGTCGCTCGTGTAGTTGTCGATGTCCGGCGCCCAGTCGAACTGCACGAGATCTCCCTCTTTGAGCCGAGCCTGGTCCCGGTGGTAATGCGTGTACGGCATGTTGCGCCCCGCCGCGATCAACGGAAAGTACGATTCGCCGTAGGCGCCGCCGCGCTTGTACACGTATTCCGCCGCGGCCTCGAGCTCGTACTCGTGCATTCCGGGCTCGGCGTCACGCATTGCTTCCATGATGCCCAGTCCCGCGAGCTGGGTCGCGTGGCGAATGACGGCGATCTCACGCGGGCTCTTCACGGCGCGCAGCGAATCGAGGATCGGATCGAGGTCGCGAACGTCCGATTCCGGCGCCACCGCTTTGAGGTGCGCGAGAAAGACCTCTTCGCGAGTGGGGTGCCCGTCCCACGGATCGTTCTTCGTCGCGCGAACGTGCGCTTGAACATCCCCCGCCGACTCGCTGCCCAATACTTCGGGACGGAGTGGCGTGAACAGCACCCGCCGCTCGCTGGCCAATCGGCCGAGGGACGTCGTGAACGAGTCGCGGGGAACGATGGCGTCGAGGCCCGTCGCACGGGCTGACGAATCGCCGACGTCGAGGTACGGCCCGATGGCGCGCTCCCTCGCGGCCGTCCGCGGAGCGAGGAACAGTGTGCTCGTATGTGCCTTGCCGTCGATGATGAGCAGGGCGCGCGGCTCGACGACGCCCGTGAGATAGAAGAACTGATTGCTCTGCCTGAGCGGCGATTCAAC
>Ga0310812_10000459_pt1 | contig 15589 bp, 16 predicted proteins | sample NN3metagenome_FD_205747 | JGI IMG/M metagenome (GOLD analysis project Ga0310812, IMG submission 205747) | Soil microbial communities from experimental microcosm in Duke University, North Carolina, United States - NN3 | ecosystem: Engineered > Artificial ecosystem > Soil microcosm > Unclassified...
AGGCCCACATGGGCGGACGCTAATGAGTCTCGCTGAATAAGTTAGGGTATTTCAGGGGTACGATCTCATGCTGAGCTATGCCAACCTCCAGCCGCGGATCCCGCCGGGATTTTGCTGCGTTGGAAGCCCGCCGGTTGCAGGCGGCGGAGATGTTCGCGCGTGGCGACACGCAAGGCGCGGTGGCCCGCGCGCTGAACGTGACGTCGGCCGCGACCAATCACTGGTATCAGGCGTGGCAGGCGAAGGGCCGGCGCGGGCTGAAGGCCGCGGGCCGCGCGGGCCGCAGACCGCGCCTCGGGCCGACCGACTTGGCGAAGCTCGAGCAGGCATTGCGGGCCGGGCCAGCGGCGCAGGGCTTTCCGACCGCGGTGTGGACCTTGCCCCGCGTCGCCACGGTGATCGAGCGGCTGACGGGCGTGGTCCATCATCCGGGGCATGTCTGGCGCGTGCTGCGCGGGTTGGGGTGGTCGCTGCAACGGCCCGGCCGCCGCGCGCGCGAGCGCGACGAGGCCGCGATCGCCGAGTGGAAGACCACGCGCTGGCCGCGGCTAAAAAAAACGCCGCGCGCCACCGCGCCTGGCTCGTCTTCGAGGACGAAAGCGGGGTCTCGCAACATCCGGTAGTCCGTCGCACCTGGGCCCCGCGCGGCGCCACGCCGATGCTGGTGCACACCGGCAGCAACTGGAAGCGGCTGTCGGTGGCGGGAGCCTTGGCGTATCGGTGGGATGGTCGGCGCAGCCGCTTCTTCTTCCACACCTGCCCCGGCACGTATACCGACCGCGCCTTGGTGCCGTTCATCCGCGCGCTCAAGCGGCACTTCCGCGGCGGCCGGGTCGTGGTGATCTGGGACGGCCTGGGCGGCCACACGAGCCGCTACATGACCGCGTATCTTCGTCGCCAGCGTGCCTGGCTCACGGTGGAGCGGTTGCCCGCCTACGCGCCCGAGCTGAATCCCCTGGAGCAGGTGTGGGGCAACGTGAAGACGGTCGAGCTGGCCAACATATGTGCCCCGGATCTCGCCAGTTTGCGTCGCCCGTTGCGCTGCGGCTTTGCCCGCATCCGCCAGCGGCCCACCCTGGCCCGTGCCTTCTTGCGCCACGCGGGCCTCAGCTTCTGACATGACCTCTAACGTATTCCGCGAGACTCATTAGCGCTCGCGCCGACTCGCCAGGCCATCACTCCCACGCCCAGGGTCATCCCGGCGATGACGGCGGCGGTGGCGATGGTAGACGTATGCGCGAGCCAGGCCAGGGTGCCGCTCGAGAGGCCCACGAAGGCCAGGCCGACCACCGGGATCATGGGCGCGCCGCAGCCCATGACGGTGCAGCCGCCGGTGGCCAGACCCAGCACGCTCCCCGCCGCTCCCAGCAGGCCGCCCTGCCGGGCCGCCCGCAGCCCTCGACTCGCCGTCCCCGCGCCTTCCCGCCGGTAGCGCCAGAGGGCGAAGTAGGCGCCGATCAGGAGAGCCATGAGGGCGAAGCGCGCCAGGTCCGCCGCGGTGACCGCGAAGCCCCAGTCGATCCCGAAGACGCCGTCGGCCGAGAACCAGAACAGGGCGAGCCCCCACGCCCGCTCCACCCGCTCGGGCAGAGGCTCGCGCCCGGCGCGCAGGTACCCGGGCAGGCTCGGCAGCCACGGGTTGAACGTGAAGTAGTCCACGGGGGCCCGGGCCAGGGACAGGACCAGCGGGGGAACCAGGATGTCGAGGAGGAAGACGGTGGCCGCCACCGCCGCGAAGGTGCCGCGGCGCGCGCGGAGCGCCCGAGCGAGACCCACGAGGACGCGTCTGACCCCCTTCATCGCCGGCCGGCGCCGATTATAGCGTCTTGCGGACGGGCGGGCTCCTGCGGCAGTATGGCGCCCAGCATGACGCCGGTGCAGCCGCGTTGCGCTCGCAGATCCCCAACGAGGAGGGCCCACACATGACTCACGAGGTCAGCCGTCGAGACTTCCTGGCCCGTCTGGGTGTGACGGTCGGCACCGCCGCCGCCGGCGCCGCCACCGCCGCGGGAGTGCCCCTGGCCGCGGTGCCGCTGGTGGGGCCCGCGCACGCACAGCAGGCGCCGCCCCCGAAGGGCAACGTCCCGGACACCCCGTACAAGATCGCCCACATGACGTTCTTCACCGGCGCGGCCGCGGTGCTGGGCGAGCCTTCCTTCAAGGGGCACACGCTCGCCGCGGAGGAGATCAACGCGCAGGGTGGCCTGCTCGGCAAGCGCAAGATCGAGACCCTCAAGGCGGACGAGAACGCGGGGACCGACGCCAACGTCAAGGAGATGCGCCGCCTCAAGCTCTCCGAGAAGGTCGACCTCTTCACCGGGGTGATCTCGAGCGGCAACACCCCCGCGCTGGGGCCGGTGGCCGAGGAGCTGAAGCTGCTCACGATCTTCGTGGACGGCTGCACCGACTTCCTCTTCGACAAGGCGGTGCCGAACCCTCACTACATCTTCCGCATCACCAACATCCAGTCCGCGGACGGCGTCACCTGCGCGATCGCGACCGCGATGACGTGGGGCAAGCAGATCAAGCGCATGGCCCACATCCATCCCGACTACTCCTACGGGCGCAACGCCTTCGACCACTTCAACATCGTGATGAAGAAGATGGTGCCGGGCGCGCAGACGGTGTCCGAGGGGTGGCCGAAGCTCGGCACCACCGATTTCACCTCCCACATCACCAAGGCCATCTCCTCCAAGCCGGACCTGCTCGTCTCCTCGGTGTGGGGCGGCGACTACGTGGCGATGTACAAGCAGGGCCTGCGCTACGACATGTTCAAGAAGATGAAGTTCGCGAGCACGATCGCGTTCGGGGTCGCCCCGCACGCCATCGGCAAGGACCATCCCGAGGGCGCGATCGCGGGCGTCCACTCCAACTACTACTTCAACTATCCGCCGAACAATCGGTGGCCGCTCAACACCGAGTTCGTGAAGAAGTACTACGACCGCTGGAAGGAGTATCCGAACTTCCAGTCGGAGGGGGCGTACTCCACCCTCTACATGCTCAAGACCGCGGTGGAGAAGGCCAACCGGCTCGCCGGCGGCTGGCCGGACGACGACGCGATCATCAGCCAGCTCGAGGGCATGATGCACGCCGGGCCCGCCGGCTACCTGTACATCCGGCCGGACACCCACCAGGGCTACAAGGACGCGATGACCGGGTTCAGCATCAACTCGGCGGACTATCCCTTCCAGATCCTGGATCCCACCCGGATCATCACGATCCCGATCCGCAACATCACCGCCCCGCCCGGCTGGCCGAAGGGCGAGCCGACCTCGACGTACACCTGGATCGACAAGACCTGGCCGACGCTCAAGGCCTGAGCCCCGTCGCGGCCCTCTCCCCCGGGCGGGGGAGAGGGCCCGCGCGGCGGGCGCTCTGGGTCCTGTGGCGCGGGCTGGTCGTTCTCGCGGGTCTGGCGGAACCCGCACGCGCGGGCCACGAGCTGCCGTTCTATCCCGGCTACTATCCGCAGGAGATCCGTCTCGAGACCTTGACCCCGGCGGCGGCGGCCGCCCAGCTCCGCAGCGGCAGCCTGCACGCCTACGTGGGCGGCGATCCGTTCGCGGGCGGCCGGCTGCCGGGCACCGTGGGCGCGGTCGAATCACTGGCGGGCTACGTGGTGCTGTCGCCCGCGTCCGCCTCGTCCGGCGCCGGCGTGGACCGGTGCGCCGCCGCCCTTCGCGCCGCCCGGGCGCTCGCGGCCGCCCGGGCGCCGGGCTTCGTGCCGCATCCCTACGCGGTCACGCCCTACCACGGCGACTATCTCGAGCACGCGGATCTCGCCGATGCCGCGCGCCGAGCCGTCGAGGCCGCGACCGGGACGGTCCCGCGCCTCGGTGCCCGGGGTGCGCTCGCCGAGCGGCTGGTGAAGGCTGGGGCCGGGGTGGACCCCGCCGCCCGCGGGCCCGAGTGGATCGTGGAGGAGGTCGAGCTGCCCGCGCTGCTCGCGGGGCACGCGATCCCGGTCGGCGGGGTGCCGTGGAGCAAGGAGGGATGGTTCCACGCGTACCTGCTGCAGGCGCCCGCGATGCGCAGCCCGCCCGCGCGGCAGACGGCCGACGCGCTCCAGCGCCGGCTCGCGGCCGGCGCCTACGGTGGCCCCGCGGAGCACGCGGAGCTCGCGCGCCGGCTCGTGGCCGGCCTCGGGGCCGGCTGCGAGCGCGTCGTGGTGGGCTACACGCTCCGGCGCGAGCCGTTCAACGCCGAGTTCTCCAAGGGCATCGAGAACATCGCCTGGGACTCGCAGGCGGGCCTCGATTCCGAGATCTTCGTGCGAACCGCCAAGCTGAAGGACTTCCCGTGGAACGGCTGGATGCGGCTCGGCACCGCCACGCGGCCGACCGCGGCGTGGAACCCGGTCGCCGGGTTCACCGATCCGGCCGGACGGCTGCTGTGGTCGGCGCTGGGCGATCCTGCGTTCCTGCCGGGACCCTACGGCGGCGAGCCGGTCCCGCATCGCGCGGTGCCCGCCTCGGTGACCGGGGGCGGGGCGGCGGGGATCGAGATCCCGGAGGACGCGTGGCTCCCGGAGCCGGGCACCGGGCTCCTGCGGGAGGTGGGCCGCGGGCGCACCGCCAGGACCAAGATCGTCTATCGTCTGTGGGCCTCCGCCGCGCACGACAACACGAGGGTGAGCGTGGGCGACGCCGTCTATCCCTACGTGTTCGCCGCGCGCTGGGGCACGCCGCGGGCGAAGGCCGGCGTCGAGTACGACCCGACGGTGGACGCGGCCACCCGGGCCGCGCGCGGAGCCCTGGCCGGGCTGCGCGTCGTGAAGGTGGACAGCGAGGTGCGCCGCTTCAGCGACATCACCTTCACCTATGTGGTGCCGGTCATCGAGGTGTACCTCAACGCGGACGCGACCGATCCGCAGCAGCTCGCCGCGCTGGCTCCGCCGTGGAGCCCGGTGCCGTGGCACGTGACGGTGCTGATGGAGGAGGCGGTCAAACGAGGGCTCGGCGCGTTCTCCGCCGAGGAGGCGCGCCGTCGCCGGGTGCCCTGGCTCGACCTGGCGCGTGACCCGAAGACACGTGAGGGGCTCGCCGCCATCGTCGACGGCCTCGCTCGCGAGAACCACGTGCCGCCGGCCCTGCGGCGCGTGGTGGACGCCGACGAGGCCCAGACGCGCTGGACCGCCCTGCGCCTCTTCGGCCAGCGGCGCGGGCACTACCTCGTCACCAGCGGGCCCTACCAGCTCGACAAGTGGAGCGACGGGGCGGTGGTGCTGCAGGTGTTCCGGGACATGGCCAACCCTCTCGGAGTCGGCACGTACGACCGCTTCGCGATCCCCCGCCGCGCCTACGTCGCGCGCATCACCGCCACCGCGGACCGGATCGAGATCACGCCCGAGATCGAGCGGCTCGAACGATTCCTCCGCCAGTACCGGCTCGTGCGGGAGCCGCTCGGCTCGAGCTCGGACGAGGACAAGGCCGACGTGCCCGCCGCGCGCTTCGTGATCGTGGCCGCCGACGGCCGCGTGGCCGCCGCGGGGGCCTCCCGCGAGGTGGTCGCGCATCGACTGGTCGTGGACCTGAAGGGCCGGCTCAAGCCGGGCGCCTACACCGCCCTGGTGGCCCTCGTGCTGGGCGAGAACCTCGTGAGCCCGGAGATCGCCACCGCCCAGTTCCGGGTTGAAGGCTCACCCTGAGTTGAGGCATCTTAGCGGCCCATGGACATCCTCGTCGTCCACCTGCTGAACGCGCTCCTCTACGCGTCGGTGATGTTCTTGATCGCGGGTGGGCTCAGCTTGATCTACGGCGTGATGCGCATCGTGAACCTGGCCCACGGCAACCTGTACGCGTTCGGCGCCTACGTGACCGCGTGGGCGGTGGGCCGCGCCCTCGGCACCGCGACCGAGGCGAGCCTCTGGCTCTACGCGATCTTGCCGGTGGGCGCGGTGGCCGCGGCCCTGCTGGGCGCGCTGCTCGAGCCCACGCTGCTCCGCCCGCTCTACCGCCGCGCCGAGGAGTACCAGCTCCTCATCACCTTCGGGCTCCTGCTCATCCTGGAGGATGTCATGCGCCTGCTGTGGGGCCCGTACCCGCTCCAGGCGAGCGCGCTCTACGAGGCCCTCGGCAGCTTCACCATCGGCGAGTCGATCTACCCGTCCTACAACCTGGTGGTGATCATGGTGGGCGGCGCGGCCGCGGCCGGGCTCTGGGCCTTCGTGTACCGCACCCAGTTCGGGGTGGTGCTGCGGGCGACCTCGCAGAACATGCGGATGGCCTCCGCACTCGGGGTCAACGTCAACCGCGTCTACGTGCGAGCCTTCACCCTCGGCTGCTTCATGGCCGGCCTCGCCGGCGCGGTCATCGTGCCCCAGCAGGGCGCGGTGCTCGGCATGGGGGTGGACGCGCTGATCCTGGCCTTCGTGGTGGTGGTCATCGGCGGTCTCGGCAGCCTCGAGGGAGCCTTGATCGGCGCTCTCATGGTGGGCCTCGTGCGCGAGGCCGGCATCACCCTGTTCCCGGAGATCGAGCTGGCGGTGCTCTACCTCATGGCCGCCATCGTGCTGCTGATCCGGCCCGCCGGCATCCTGGGGCGCGCGTGACCACCACCGCGCCGCGCCGGACGCTCGCGTGGGCCGCCCCGGTCCTGGCCGCCCTCATCGCGCTGCCGTTCGTGGTGCCGCCGTACCAGACGGTGCTGCTCACCTATGGGCTGGTGTTCGCCATCGCGGCCCTCGGCTTCAACCTGCTCCTCGGGTACACCGGCCTCCTCTCGTTCGGGCACTCCGCCTACTTCGGGATGGGGGCCTACGCGGTGGCGTTCATCGTGAAGTACGCGAAGCTGGAGTCGATGGAGGCGTTCCTGCTGGGGGGCGTGCTCGCCTCCGGAGCGGTGGCCGCGGTCTTCGGCGTGCTCTGCGTGCGCTACACGAAGATCTTCTTCGGCATCTTGACCCTGGCGCTGTCCCAGGTGCTGTGGAGCCTCGCGTTCAAGTTCTTCTGGGTCACCGGAGGGAGCGACGGGCTGCGCGTGCCCACGCCCACTCTCCTGGGCGGCGCGGTTCGGGCCGGGAGCGACAAGTTCGAGTTCCTCTCCCACCGCTACTACTTCTACGTGCTGGCCGTCTTCGTGGTGGCGGTCGCGCTCATGTGGGTGATCGTGCACTCCCCGTTCGGCAAGGCGCTCCAGGCCATCCGTGACAACGAGACCCGCGCCGAGTTCGTGGGAGTGCAGGTGCGGCACTACCGGTGGGTGGCATTCCTGATCTCGGGCATGTTCACCGGCCTCGCGGGCGCGCTGTGGGTGCCCCTCAACGGGCTCACCACCCCCGACATCCTGCACTGGACCTTTTCGGGCAAGATCGTCTTCTTCACGGTGCTGGGCGGCTTCCAGACCTTCTTCGGCCCCATCGTCGGAGCGGTCATCTTCAACTACCTGGAGACGTACGCGGTGGGCCACACCGTGTACTGGCAGATGGTGCTGGGGATCGTGCTCGTCGCCCTGGTGCTCGTCCTGCCCGCCGGCATCGTCGGCACCGTCCGGCGGCTCCTCGCGCGCCCGGTACGCGCGGTGTGACCATGGACCTGCTGCGCACCTCCCAGCTCTGCAAGTCCTTCGGGGACACCCACGCGGTCGACCACGTGGACTTCGCGGTGGCGGCGGGCGAGGTGCTGGCCCTCATCGGCTCCAACGGCGCGGGCAAGACCACCCTCATCAACGTGATCAGCGGCCTGATCCGGCCCGACTCGGGGCGCGTCGACTTCCAGGGCACCGACATCACGGGGGCCTCGGTGCACCACAAGATCGCCCTCGGGATCGCGCGGAGCTTCCAGCTCGTGAACCTGTTCGACCAGCTCTCGGTCCGGGACAACGTGACCCTCGCCATTTTTTCGCGCGAGGGGCGGACTCGCCGCCTCTTCTCTCTCGCCGACGCGGACAGCGCGGTGCGCGACGAGGGGGCCGTGGTGCTGAAGGAGTTCGGCCTGGAGGCGCGCGGGAGCGCGCTCGCGGGTGGCCTCTCCCAGGGCGAGCGCAAGCTGCTCGACGTGGCGGTGGCCTACGCGCTCCGCCCCCGGCTCCTCTTCCTCGACGAGCCCACCAGCGGAGTGAGCACCCGGGAGAAGGCGCCGATCATGGACATCATCACCCAGGTGGTGCGCTCGGGCGGCATCACCGCGGTGATCGTCGAGCACGACATGGACGTCGTGTTCACCTACTGCCCCCGGATCGTCGCGATGCACCAGGGCGCGATCCTGGCCGACGGCACCCCGGAGCAGATCCGGAACAACGCGCAGGTCACCGCCAACATGCTGGGCACCACGGGCTGACGGATGCTCGAGGTCGAGCGCCTCAACACCTTCCGCGGCCCCGCCCAGGTGCTGCGGAACCTGTCGCTGAAGGTCGGCGACCGGGAGTCGGTGTGCCTGGTGGGGCGCAACGGGGCGGGCAAGACCACGACCATCGACAGCATCATGGGCCTGCTGCCGATCCGGAGCGGGCGAGTGGTCTTCGGTGGGCGGGACATCACCCGGCTGCCCACGTATCGGCGGGCCCTGGTCGGAATGGGGTATTCTCCGGAGGACGCGGGTATCTTTCCGGACCTCACGGTGGCCGAGAACTTCGTGATCAGCCAGTCGCTGGCGCAGAAGGGCGGGCGGGGAGGTGCGGCGGTGTCGGCGGACACCGGAATCGACGAGCGCGTGCTCGGGCTATTCCCGGAGATACGCAGCTTCATCGGCCGGCGCGGGCTCCATCTCTCGGGAGGACAGAAGAAGATGGTCGCGATCGGGCGCGCGATGACCCTGTCGCCCGCCATCTTGCTGCTGGACGAGCCCTTCGAGGGGCTGGCCCCGGTGGTGGTGACGCGCTTCATCGACGCGGTGAAGCAGATCAAGGGCATGGGCATCTCGCTGCTGATCGCGGAGTCGAACCTGATGACCGCCTCGCGGGTGGCCGACCGCCTCTACGCGATCGACCGCGGGGAGATCATCTTCGAGGGCGAGCCCGCCCGCGCCTTCGGCGATCCCGAGGTCATGAAGACCATCCGCGGCTGATGCTCTCCGTCCTGCTCCCGACCCCGACGCCCGGGCGCGCCGCCGCGATCCTCCGCGAGGTCTTCGGCGGCCTGCCGGGAGCGTTCGCGTTCCGGCTCTGGGACGGCCAGGAGGTGCGCCTCGGCACCGGGGCGCCGGCGGTCATCGCGGTGATCAAGAGCCCGGAGACCTTTCTGTCCCTGATCCGCGATCCCACGCCGTACAATTTCGCCGAGTGCTACGTGCAGAGCCGGCTGGACCTGGAGGGCGACCTGTTCCAGGCGATGGACGTGGCCAACGCGGTGGAGGGTATCGAGGTGACGCCGCTGCAGAAGCTCCGCCTGCTCCTGTCGCTGTGGAAGCGGTGATGGACCACGACGCGATCGTGGTGGGCGGCGGTCCCGGCGGCAGCACCGCGGCGTGGCGCCTGGCCCTGGCCGGCCTGCGGCCGCTGGTGCTCGACGCGGCCGTCTTCCCGCGGGTGAAGATCTGCGCGGGGTGGGTGACGCCGGACGCGCTCGCCGATCTGGAGGTCGATCCCGACAAGTACCCGCTCACGATCCAGCCCTTCGACCGCTGCGTGCTCGCGTTCGAGCAGCGCCGCCACGTGACCGGCTGGCGACGGCCCACCAGCTACGGCATCATCCGGCGCGAGTTCGACCACTACCTGCTCGAGCGCGCCGCCGCCGCGGGCGCGGACGTGCGCTGGGGCATCCGGGTCACCGGCGTCGCGGTCTCCGCCGATCGGGTGCGGGTCGAGACCGACCGCGGCCTCTTCGAGGCCGCCGCGCTCATCGGGGCGGGCGGCCACCGCTGCCCGGTGGCGAAGGCCCTCGGCGAGATCTCGGAGCGGGAAGAGGTCGTGGTGGCCCAGGAGAGCGAGACGCGTCTGACGCCGGAGTGGGCCGAGCGCCTCGCCCCGTACCTGCAGGCGCCCGAGATCTACGTGGAGCCCGATCTGCGGGGTTACGGCTGGTACTTCCCGAAGCGGGACTTCATCAACGTGGGCGTGGGCTGCACCCAGGGCGACGACGGCAGCCTTCCGCGCCGCCGGGAGGCCCTGGTGGAGCGCCTGCGTGCCTCGGGGCACTTGCCCGCCGGCCTGCCGATCGTGCCGTTCAAGGGGCACGCCTACGTGGTGCGGCGGCAGGCTCCGCGGCGCCTCTCCGGCGCGCGCTTCTGCTTGATCGGCGACGCGGCCGGACTCGCCCGCGACCTGTCCGGCGAGGGGATCGGTCCCGCGATCAAGAGCGGCCGCATGGCCGCGGAGGCGGTGGCGGCGCTGATCCGCCAGGGCACCCCCCTCGACGACTACGCGCGGCGCATCGTGGCCCGCTACGGGACCGGCGAGCTCGGCTGGCTCGCCCGGCGGCTCTCCGGCCTGCCGGACGCGGTGGCGCGCCGGGGCCTGCGCTGGCTGCTGGGCTCCGAGCGGGCGCGGCGCCAGATCGTGTTCAACTCAATCTTCGGCATGCGAGAGGTGGCTCCATGACGCGGTCCGCCCGTCCCCGGTCGAAGCAGTTCGACGCCGAGGCCATCGCGCACCACTACGACGTCTCGAACGACTTCTACACGCTCTTCCTCGACCCGCTGATGGTCTACACCTGCGCCTACTACCGGGATCCGGACGGCAAGCTCGAGCAGGCCCAGGCCGACAAGCTGGAGCTGGTCTGCCGCAAGCTGCGCCTGCAGCCCGGCGAGACGGTGCTCGACATCGGCTGCGGCTGGGGCGGCTTCAGCATCTGGGCCGCCCAGCACCACGGGGTGAAGGCGCACGGGGTGACCCTCTCGCGCCAGCAGGCCGAGTGGGCCTCTGCTCGCATCAAGCGTGAAGGCCTCGAGGGCCGGTGTCTGGTGGAGTACCGCGACGTGCGCGACCTGCCCGCGGACGCGCGCTACGACAAGATCGCGGCCATCGGAGTCATCGAGCACGTGGGCATCTCCAACTACCCGTCGTTCTTCGGGCGCGTGAAGCAGATGCTGAAGGACGGCGGGCTGTATCTGAACCACGGCATCCACCACGAGTTTCACTGGAAGCCGACCAGCCAGACCGACTTCCTCTACCGCTACGTGTTCCCCAACGGGGACCTCTCGGGGGTGAGCGAGACCCTCACCGAGATGGAGCGGGCGGGCTGGGAGCTGTTGGACCTGGAGAACCTGCGGCTGCACTACGCGCGCACCTGCCGCCACTGGGCCGAGCGCCTGAAGGCCCGCGCCGACGAGGCACGCGAGATGGTGGGCGAGCAGATCTACCGGACGTGGCTGCTCTACCTGACCTGCTCCTCGGTCGCGTTCGCGAGCGGGTCGATCGGGCTCTACCAGATCCTGGTGCAGAAGCAGTGGGACCAGACCCGCGGGCCCAACCCGCCGATCCGAGAAGGGATCTACGCGGGCTGGTAGCGGCGCGCGCGTCGCCCCGGCCGCCGTCTAACCGCGGGGGTGCAGGCGCTCGATCTCGTCCAGGTGCACGCGCCGGTGCTCGGCGCGGTCCATGCTGAGCGGGGAGCCCGCGGCCCGGTTGGCCTCCAGCAGGGCGTCGGAAGCCGCCGCCACCCGCTGATCCGCGGCCATCGCCGCCTCCAGCGCGACCTTCGCGGCCACCCGGGGCGGCAGGGCCAGGCAGAGTGGCTTGCCCGCGTCGTTGACCCAGTCGAGCGCAGCCTCGTGGATGTCCGTCGGCGGCGTGCCCCGGCCATCCGCGCCCCACTGATCGATCAGCACCACGATCCGCTGATCCCAGTACGCCAGATGGGCCAGCACGCCGGAAATCGTCCAGCCGGCGGGCATGGGACGGGAGAGATCCGCGTCGCTCGCCGAGTCCACGAAGGCCCTCAGCCGGTCGAGCTGAGCCTTGTTCTGCGCCACGTACGAGCGGTCCGCTGCCATGGTGTCCTCCCCCCAAGATCGAGATCAGGTCGAGATCGGATCGGCATCCGAGCTGCGATCGGGTCACAGAGTACTCCGACTCCGCTCGCGGAGGCGCGTGAAACGCGGGGGGCGGGGCTCGCCGTTGCCGCCCCCGCCCGATCTGTGCTACACACGCTCCGGAATGGACGTCCTCGCCGCGCACGCCGCCCGGCATCCCGCCAAGCCCGCCCTCATCGAAGGGGAGCGCGTGTGGTCCTGGGGCGAGCTCATCGAGCGTCGCGACCGGCTCGCGCGCGGGCTCCTGGGTCTCGGCCTGGCGCCGGGCGGCCACGTCATCGTGTACGCCGAGAACTCCATGGAGCACTATCTCGCCGGCTCCGGGGCGCGGGCCGCGGGACTGATCCCGGCGCCGATGAACCACCGGCTGGTCGCGGACGAGGTCTCCTACATCCTCGACCACTCCGACGCGGTGGCGGTGCTGGTCAGCGACCGGTTCCTGCCGATGATCGAGGCGGTCCGGGCGCGCGTCGCGGGCCTCCGCCACGTGATCCTGCTCGGCGCCGCGCGCCGACCGTGGGCCGCGCACCTCGACGAGCTGATCGCGACGGGCGGGGACGCCTCCGCGCCTCCGCTCCCGGGCGGGTTCGGGGCGTCCATCATCTACACCGGCGGCACCACCGGGCGGCCCAAGGGCGCGCTGCGGCGCGGGATGAATCCCCAGGATCTGATGGACACCCTGCGGGCGCTCGACCTGCTGGACCCGAGCCACGTGCACCTGGTGGCGGGGCCCATGTACCACTCGGCGCCCGGCGGCCTCGCCCTCTACGCGCACCTGGTCGGGGCCACCGTGGTGATCATGCCGAAGTTCGACCCCGAGCAGGCCCTGGACCAGATCGCGCGCCATCGCTGCAGCAGCACCTTCATGGCCCCGACCCTGCTCAAGCGCATCGTGGACCTGCCCGCTTCGGTGCGCGCCCGCTACGACGTCTCCTCGATGCGGGCGATCATCATGGCCGCCGCCCCGTGCCCGATGAGCGTGAAGGAGGCGGTGGTGGCGTACTTCGGCCCCGCCCTCTACGAGTTCTACGGCTCGAGCGAGCTCGGGGTGAACACGGTCCTGCGCCCGGAGGACGTGCTGCGGAAGCCGGGCTCGTGCGGGCGGGCCGCGCCCGGCAAGGAGCTGGCCCTGCTCGACGACGACGGCCGTCCGGTGCCGGCGGGCGAGCCGGGCGAGCTGTACGTGCGCCGGTGTCCGGGCATCCTCGACGAGTACTACCGCGACCCCGAAGCCACCGCTCGCATGCGGCGCGGCGAGTGGTACACGGTGGGCGACGTGGCCTACGTGGACGCCGACGGCTTCTACTACATCTGCGACCGCAAGCGCGACATGATCATCTCGGCCGGCGTGAACATCTACCCCGCCGAGATCGAGGACGTGCTCCACCGCCATCCCAAGGTGCTGGACGCGGCGGTGTTCGGGGTCCCGGACGACGAGTGGGGCGAGCGGGTCCACGCGGCCCTGGAGGTCCGTCCGGGGGAGAGCCTCGCCCGCGAGGAGATCGTGACCTTCTGCCGGCAGCACATGGCCGACTACAAGGTGCCGCGCGAGATCTCCTTCCCCGAGCACTTCCCGCGCGACGCGGCGGGCAAGCTGCTCAAGCGCCAGCTGCTCGAGCCCTACTGGGCCGCCCGCGCCTCCCGGATCTGAGCGTGCCCGCACCGCGCGCCCGCCTCACCGCCAAGATCACGGTGGTGATCGTCCTGGTCCTGGTCATCGGCTTCGGGGTGTCCACCATCCTCACCATCCGGAGGGAGAGCGAGCTGCTCGTGGAGCAGAACAAGGTGGCGGCGCGCCAGCTCATCATGACCCTGGTGGCGAGCATCGAGACCGCGATGCTCTCCGAGCGGCCCGACATCACCCGCGGCCTCATCGAGGACCTGCGCGGATCGCGGCTCGTCAGCGGCCTCACGGTGTACCGGCGCAACGGGGTGGAGGCCTTCACCGACCTCGCCACCCTGCGCGAGGTGTCGAAGGAGGCGGAGCTTCCCCAAGGGGTGATGGCGTCGATCCAGCGGATGCGCCGGGAGCCGGGCCGCACCATGGCCGGGCCGCTCTTCACCCGCGCGGTGGAGACCCTCCAGTCGCAGGAGGCGCTGGAGTCGCACGACGGAACCACCACCTTCACCCTCTATCAGCCCATCCCAAACCAGGAGCGCTGCCAGGGCTGTCACGGCACCGATCACAAGGTCCGGGCGGTGATGGAGCCGGTGATGGCGGAGGTGCGGGTGCAGCGCAACCGCCAGATCATGATCGGGATCATGACCATCGTGGCCGCCGCCGCGCTGCTCGCGCTGGCCCTGCGGCAGGTGGTGGTACGCCCGATCCACGAGCTGGCCGCGGTGGCCCGGCGCATCGGCGCGGGCGACTTCGCGGCGCGGGCGCGCGCCGGCTCGGGCGACGAGGTGGGCGAGCTGGGCCTGGCCCTCAACGACATGACCGAGCACCTGGCCCGGGCCCAGCAGGACCTCGCCGCGCGCAACACCGAGCTGGCCACCGCGCTCGAGCACCTGCAGGCCTCGCGGCAGCGGCTCGAGGTGCTGGAGCAGCTGAAGGGCGAGCTGTCGAAGTTCGTGCCCGACGCGGTCAAGGACCTGCTGGAGCGCGATCCCACCGCGACCAGCCTGGAGAAGCGGACCGAGGAGGTCTCGGTGCTCTTCCTCGACATCGCGGGCTACACGCGCCTCAGCGAGACCATCGACGCCAAGCGCCTCAACCAGCTGGTGCAGACCTACTTCTCGAGCTTCCTCGAGATCATCCGCGCCCACCACGGCGACGTGAACGAGACCGCGGGCGACGGGCTCATGGTGATCTTCCAGGGCAAGCGCCGCGGCGAGGGCGGCGAGGAGCGCGACCACGCGCTCAATGCCACCCGTGCCGCCTTCGCGATCCGCCAGAAGGCGGCCGCGCTGAACGACGAGTACGCGGGGGTGTTCCCGGCGGTGTCGCTGCACATGGGCATCAACACCGGGCAGGCCCTGGTGGGGGCCACCAAGCTGGGCGGCGCCGGCTCGCAGCGATGGACGTTCACCGCCACCGGGCCCACCACCAACATCGCGGCCCGCTTCGCGGGCGCGGCGGAGGGCGGCGACATCGTGGTGGGGCAGGTGACCGCCGACCGGATCGCGAGCCTCTTCGTGCTGGAATCGCTCGGCGAGCGCAGCTTCAAGAACGTCTCGCAGCCGCTCGCGATCTACCGGGTGATTCCCCCCGGGGTGTACAGCAAGATCACCTGACCGCGGTGACCCCGCGGGCTACATCGCGCCGCCGCCGCCCTTCCAGTCGAGCGCGGTGACCGAGACGCGGTAGGACGTGCCGGGGGCCCGGATCGGCAGCTCGAAGTACGCGCGGTCGTTGAGCTGCACCACGCCCCGGATGAACCCGACGTGCCGCGCGATGACCGCCCCGGAAGGGTCGAGCGTCTCCACCAGCAGGCGCACGTCCGAGGCCGGGCGCCCGTAGTCGTTGTAGACGTAGCCCTGGATCACCGGGCCGCCGCCGCGCGCGGCACCGACCTGCCAGTCGAGGCGGATGCGCGGGTCGACGGTCGACGCCGCGCCGAGCGCCTGCGCGGGGACGGGCGCGCAGGCCGCGCCCAGCGAGAGCAGAGCCAGCGCGGCCATTCGCAGAGTTCTGGATCCGAGCCTGATCGTCATGGTGTGCGCCTCCCGTGTGCGTGGAT
>Ga0310812_10000464_pt1 | contig 15471 bp, 13 predicted proteins | sample NN3metagenome_FD_205747 | JGI IMG/M metagenome (GOLD analysis project Ga0310812, IMG submission 205747) | Soil microbial communities from experimental microcosm in Duke University, North Carolina, United States - NN3 | ecosystem: Engineered > Artificial ecosystem > Soil microcosm > Unclassified...
GCTGTGGCAAAGCCAGGGCCAGCTTGCGCTGATCGACTCCGATGGCGTCGTGCTCGACCGGGTGCCGGTCACGAAGATGCCCGACCTGCCGTTGCTCATCGGCCCCGGAGCGAACGGCCACGCGCGCCAGCTCGAAACGCTCATGGGTGAGGTCCCGACCTTGAAGCCGCAGCTCGCGTCCGCGACCTGGGTCGGCGGGCGCCGATGGGACCTGAACTTCCAGTCCGGCGAGACCGTGGCACTCCCGGAAGGCGATGATCCGGCTCGCGTCGCCCTCCAGCGCTTCGCGAAGGTCGACAAATCGTCCGGGCTGCTCGGCCGCGGAATCGTTCGCTTCGACCTGCGCATCCCTGGCAAGATGATCGTTCGCCTGCCGCGCGCTCCGGGCGAAACCATCGCCGGCCAGCAACAGCCGCAGCAGGGCTGAGACTCCGGTGGCCGCGCCCCAGGAACAGCAGCTCATCACCGCACTCGACATCGGGTCGTCGAAAGTGAGCGCGCTGGTCGTGACTCCGGGGGAAGACGGCCGGCTGACGGTGCTCGGCACGGGCCAGCGCGAAAGCCGGGGCGTCAAGCGCGGCTACGTCACCGACATGGCAGCGAGCGAATTTTCGGTGCGCGAAGCGGTTGAGCTTGCCGAGCGCATGTCCAACGTGACGGTCGACGATGTCTGGGCGAGCTATGGCGCGGGCGGCCTCGTCAGCGATGTTGCCAATGTCGAGGTCGAGCTTGGCGGCCACCCCGTCGAGCAATCCGACATCGAGGAGCTGTTGAGCGCGGGCAAGGGCGCCATCGACCGCAACGGCCAGGTCGTCCTTCACGCCCATCCGGCGCTGTTCACGATCGATCGGGCGCAGGGCGTTCAGCAGCCCATCGGCCTTTTCGCCAATCGGCTCGGCGTCGACATTCATGTCATCGCGGCAGACCCGGCTCCACTTCGCAACATCGATACGGTGATCCGTTCGGCACACCTTGGCGTGAAGGCCATCGTCGCTTCGCCGATTGCCGCGGCGCTCGCCTGCCTCAGCGATGAGGAGCGCGAGCTTGGAGTCGCGCTTGTCGAGCTGGGCGCGGACGTCACCAACGTCTCGGTGCATTATGGCGGGATGCTGGTCGGGCTGCGCTCGATCCCGCTGGGTGCGCGCGATATCACCAACGACATCGCCTGTGCCTTCGCGGTCCAGCGCCGCGACGCCGAGCGCCTGAAATGCTTCTACGGCTCGGCGATGACGAGCCCGCGCGACAATCACGAGATGATCGAGGCGAGCCAGATCGGGGCCGAGCCCGGGGCGGAGCCGCTCAAGCTCACGCGCGCCCAGCTCATGATGGTCATCCGCCAACGGGTCGAAGAGCTCACGAATGAGATCGAAAAGGGCCTGAAGGACCTCGGCTTCACCGGGCCCGTGGGACGGCAAGTCGTCCTAACGGGCGGTGGCGCAGAGCTCAAAAATATCGCCGATTACATGCAGGGCGTTCTCGGCCGCGCGGTTCGCGTCGGCCGGCCCCGGCAGCTGACCGGTCTTCCCGACGCGCACAGCGGCCCAGCTTTCTCCACATTGGTGGGCCTCGCCCTCCTTGCCTCCTCCGGACGCGGCGACATTCGCGACATCGGACCGATCACCCGAGCGACCGCTCCGAGGGGCATGTTCGGACGCCTGATGGCCGCGATGAAGGGCGGGTTCTAGCTGGGCAATCGGCATGCTACGCACCCGGTCGAGGGGGCCAGCATGGCGACGATTGCGAAAAGCGGCAGAAACGTCGGCGCGACGCTGATCTTCTTGCTCGGGGCAGCGGTTTTCCTGAACTACGTCGACCGGGGTGCGATCGGCATCGCGGCTCCGATCATGAAGGACGAGCTGGGTCTCAGCGAAGAGACGTACGGCCTCGCTTTCTCGGCCTTCTTCTGGATCTACGCGCCGGTGCAGATGTTCGCCGGCTGGCTGTGCGATCGCTTTTCCGTCTACCGGCTCATGACCCTGGGGATCCTGCTCTGGGCGGGCAGCACTTTGATGATGGGGTTCGCCGGAGGCTTCGCCTCGCTGCTCGTCCTTCGGATCATGCTGGGCGTGGGCGAAAGCATCTCATTCCCGGGCAGCTCGAAGATCATTGCCCGTCACGTCGCGCCGGAACGGCGGGGCATCGCGAACGCCGCCGTGGCAACCGGAATTGCGCTGGGTCCTGCGGTTGGGACACTCGCTGGAGGAATGATCCTCGGCCAATTCGGCTGGCGCGCGATCTTCCTCTTCTTCGGCATCGTCACCCTGCTTTGGGTCCTGCCCTGGCAGCGGACTGTCGCGGCATTGCCCACGACCGGACATTATGACGGAGGTGCAAAGGTACCGGTCGCGAAACTTCTGTCGAAATGGCCCCTGTGGTCGATGTCGATCGTCCACGCGCTCGGCAATTATTGCTTCTATTTCCTGTTGGCATGGCTGCCGCTTTTCCTGACCAAGTCGCGCGGCTTCTCCATCGGCGAAATGACCATGCTCGCGACGCTCGGCTACGCAGTGCAAGGGGCATGCGCCATTGCTTATGGACATTTCTCCGACTGGTGGACGCGGTCGGGCCGGTCCGAAGCCGCCTGCCGACGCTGGATGATGGTCGCCAGTCAGACCCTGGCCGCAGTCGCAATCCTCGGCCTCGCCTTCGCGCACGATGCGGTGACTATCGGCGTCCTGTTGTGCCTAGCCGGCGCTGCATCTGCGTCCCTGTCCCTCAATCTCTATGCAGTCGCGCAGATATTCGCGGGGCCGCGAGCCTCGGGGACCTGGGTCGGTGTGCAGAACGCGATCGGCAATTTGTCCGGGATCATTGGTCCTCCCATCACCGGATATGTCATCCACCATGCCGGCTGGGACAATGCGTTCATACTCACGGCGGTGATTGCCGCCGTCGGCGCGCTCTGGTGGGCCGTGGGTGTTCCAGCAATCAAGCAGGTCGAACTCGATTGAAAAGCTATGTTTTCGGCCCGTTCAGGCTCGATCCCGGCAATCGTCAGCTCACCCGCGAGGGTGAGCCGGTCGAACTGAACGCGCGCTACTTCGACGCCTTGGCGCTGTTGGTTGCGGAACAGGGCAGGCTGGTGACCAAGGACCGCTTCCTCGATGAAGTCTGGCGCGGCGTCCCGGTGACCGACGAAGCCTTGACGCAATGCATCAAGACGCTGCGCAAGCAGCTGGGCGATGATGCTGCGCGCCCCCGGTTCATCGAGACCGTGCCGAAGCATGGCTATCGTTTCATCGCGAACGTCGATGGATTGGCCCCCCGGCAGCGCGTGGCGCCGCCAGCTGCCCACCCATGGAGCGAAGCGCTCCTTCTCGCGGCCGCAGGGACGACTGGCGGCGGGATAGCGGGCTTCATCGGTGGGCTCATCTACGGATTTGCAGGCGCGTCCCAGCCTCTCGCGCCGGGCGTGGGTGCGGTTTCCGTGCTCCTTGTGCTCCTTTGCCTGACCATTTTCGTCGCGTTGGTGGGCGGCGTCGGGGTCTCGCTCGGCATTGCCATGTCCGCTCGTTTCCAGGGCCGGTACATGCCGATTGCCGGGGGCGCGCTTGGCGGCCTGGCCGTCGGAGCCATCGTAAAATTCCTCGGCCTCGACGCATTCACCCTGCTGATCGGGCGCTCGCCCGGCGATATCACCGGTCCCCTGGAGGGTGTCGTGATCGGCGGCGCAGCAGGCATGGCCTACGCCATCGCCGCTGTCCTCGGCGAAGGACCTCGCTGGCAGCGAATCCTCGTCGCCGTCCTGCTCGGAGCTGCCGGAGGCGTTTTCGTGACGATCCTGGGCGGTCACATGATGGGCGGCAGTCTCGCCGAACTTTCGCACCAATTTCCGGATTCGCGCCTGCGGATCGATCGCATCGGAGCATGGTTCGGGGAAAGCGCGTTCGGACGGACCAGCCAGCTCGTCACCTCCGCTCTGGAAGGAGGTCTCTTCGTCGCAGGCATCGTAACCGCCATGCGTCTCGCGCGGCGCAGTATCGCCCGCGACGATTAGAAGTCGGTTTTTCCGAAGCGTGCGACGCCCTGGTTGATACCGGGGGGATCGAGGACGTTGACATCGAGTTCGAGCGGTTCCCCAATCCAGCGGCTAAGCTCGGTATGATCGGCCAGGTCATCATCCGTCAGCGGGTGCACCAGGGCCCGGAGGCCCGAATTCTCGATCGCGCGAACGATTTCCTCGACGGACCGTTCAAGGAAATGAATTTCGAATTGCGCGGTCGGATGAGGCCCCACGGGTTCGTCCATCATTCGACCGACGAACAACACTTCGCCGTGGTGAGAAAACACGTCGCGCAAAGCCTCGGCGTCGGCGCGGTCGTCGGCAGAATAATAGATGTGGGCGTGATATGGGGCGTCGGGGCGGGACATTGGCAGCCTCCTAGCAAGCCTCAAGCCTGTGGATAAGTGAGTCTTTCGGGAGACATCATCCCCAGTTTTTTGGTCCGCGTTAACTTTTTCCCTTGGCTTGCGACTCGCGATGATTCAAAGATTCATCCAGAAGGTTCAACGCGTTGCTTCCTCGAAGGGGGGTTAAGGTCATGAGCATCGATTTCATCCGGCCCGAAGTCGACGAGCTTCGCCCGCGCATTAGCGTGATCGGAGTCGGTGGTGCGGGCGGAAATGCCATCGCGAACATGATGAATGCCGACGTCCAGGGCGTCGATTTCATCGTGGCGAACACCGATGCTCAGGCGCTCAACACGTCGACCGCCGATCGGCGGATCCAGCTCGGCCTCAAGATCACCCAGGGTCTCGGCGCGGGTTCGCGGCCCGAAATCGGTCGCGCCGCCGCAGAAGAGACGATTGAGGAAATCGAGCAGGCGCTGAACGGCGCGCACATGTGCTTCATCGCGGCCGGAATGGGCGGAGGCACCGGAACGGGCGCTGCTCCGGTCATCGCCAAGGCTGCTCGCGACAAGGGCATCCTGACGGTGGGCGTGGTGACCAAGCCCTTCGCGTTCGAGGGGGCTCGCCGCGGCCGTTCCGCCGATGCCGGCATCCAGGAACTTCAGCAGCACGTCGACACGCTGATCGTCATTCCGAACCAGAATTTGTTCCGGCTCGCCAACTCCGAGACGACGTTCAAGGAAGCGTTCGAGATGGCTGACGAAGTCCTCCAGCAGGGCGTTCGCGGCATCACCGACCTGATGGTCATGCCGGGCCTGATCAACCTCGACTTCGCCGACGTTCGCTCGGTGATGAGCGAGATGGGCAAGGCGATGATGGGCACGGGCGAAGCCGATGGCGACAATCGCGCGATCGAAGCGGCCGAGAAGGCCATCTCCAACCCGCTTCTCGACGGTGTCAGCATGCAGGGCGCCAAGGGCGTCATCATCTCGATCACCGGCGGCGAAGACATGCGCCTGATGGAGGTCGACGAGGCCGCAAGCCACATCAAGGAACTGGTCGATCCCGACGCGAACATCATCTGGGGATCGGCGTTCAACAATGACCTCGGCGGCAAGATCCGCGTTTCGGTCGTCGCGACCGGCATCGAAGCCGATGCCGTCGCTCAGCCGAGCCCGGCCAAGGTCTTTGCATTCCCGGCCAATCGCGCTCCGGCACCGGTTGCGGCTCCCAAGCCGACTGCCCAGGAAAAGGCCGAGACGATCGAGGACGATGAAGCACCGCTCGAACTCGGAACGGAGGAGGAGGGCGGCGACGAACTCCTGCTCGAAGCGGACGACATTCTGACGAGTCCGGTGGGCTCACCGCCCATCGCACCGCCCGACGACGAAGAGATCGCCGCGGATGAGCAGCCGACGACGGCAGGCGGCGGAACGTTGTTCGAGCGGATGTCCAACATTGCGCGCGGCGCTCCCAAGGCGCAGCTCGACGAAGAGGATGACGAATACCGGCCGGAGCCGATCGACATTCCGCGGTTCCTCAATCGCCAGAACAACCAGTAACTCTCAGGGACGGGCGACTTACAGGGACAGTCCCCCGGGGGGCTGTCCCTTTGCCGCTCTGATGGAACAGCCCCCTTAATTTCGTGAGGAATTCACTGGCTTTTGCCCGCCTCACCGCCCCGATCGCACAACTCACCGTAAAGCCCCTAGGCAGAAAGGTTTCGGCAAGATTCAGTGCCTCACGGGGGCATGATGCGGGGAAGTATCACAGTGCGATTGTTGTTTGCCTGCGCCGGAGCGCTGACGATTGCCGCGCCCGCGATGGCGGCGGCGGACGGCCAGCCGCTCTACGGCTATGGCTACGCTCAACCCCAAAGCGCCGCAGATACGCTCGCGAACTATGTGCGCACGCTTGCTTCAGACCCCAAGGATTTCGGAGCGCTGATCGGCGCTGGCAAGGCGGCGATTTCGATCGGCGATCCTCAGGCCGCGGCCGGATTCTTCGCCCGCGCCGATGAAGTGAACCCGCGCAGCCCGTTGCCGCAGGCCGGCATGGGCGCAGTTTCCGTTGCAAATGGCGAGCCGCGGGCCGCGATGCCCTATTTTGCTCGCGCTCTTAAGCTCGGCGCTGCCCTTAGCCAGATCGGGTGCGACCGCGGACTGGCCTACGATCTTCTCGGGCAGCAGGCCCAGGCCCAGGCGGATTATCGCGCGGCGCTCAATGGCCCCGACAGCGATGAGGCGCGGCGCCGGCTGGCGCTGAGCCTCGCCATTAGCGGCAATAAGGCGGAGGCCCTTGATGCGCTCGCGCCGCTTTCGGCCAAAGGCGATACCGCGACGGGGCGGGTCCGCGCCTTCGTGCTCGCGCTGACCGGCGATCCGAGTGGCGCAATGCGCGCCGCTGACGCGGCAATGCCTGGGAGCTGGTCGACTGTCGCGCCGTTCCTGCAGCGGCTCGCGGTGCTTCGCCCCGACCAGAAGGCTGCCGCCGTGAACCTCGGGATCTTTCCGGATTCCGATGACCTTGCGCTCGCTTCGGCCAAGGTTCCAAATTATTCCGGCTCGCCGGCGGTCATCCTGACGGTGAACGGCGATCCGGTTCTCGCGCCGCAAGCGTCCCGGCCGCAGTCGCCGGCGTCGACCTTCGCTGCGCCAATCCAGACGGCCTATGCCGCTCCAGTTCGGCGCCCCGAGGCCCAACAGTCCACAACTCCCGCGTCCGCCAAACCCAAGCTGTGGCTCCAGCTGGCGAGCGGATCCAACGCAGAGGCGCTTCCAGACCAGTTCCATAAGCTGAAAGCGCGCAACCGCGATCTCTTCGAAGGGATCAGCGGCTATGTCGCAAGAAGTCCCGATCGGGCGAGGCTGGTGATCGGACCCTTCCACGGCCCGTCCGACGCGCAGATCTTCCAGGAGGATTTGCAGTCCGTCGGAATCGACGCATTCAGCTGGACCAATTCCGATTCAGACAAGATTGTGCCACTCGGCACAGAATGAGCCTTCCACCCGGCGTTGCGGCGCTTCCGTCCAGGTCGCGCGGCCGCCTGCATTTTGAACCCGACCTTGGTCCCCGGGGCCCGCGCGATATTTTCCAGCGCGACCGCGACCGGATCATCCACTCCGTCGCTTTCCGCCGATTGCGGCACAAGACCCAGGTCTTCGTTGCGCCGGACGGCGACCATTTCCGGGTGCGCCTCACCCACAGCATCGAGGTCGCGCAAATTGGCCGGACGATCGCTCGGGCGCTTGGGCTGAATGAGGACCTGACGGAGGCGCTGGCGCTGGCCCACGATCTCGGCCACCCGCCTTTCGGCCATGCGGGGGAGGATGCGCTGGACTCGGCGCTCGCCGACGTCGGCGGCTTCGACCACAATGCGCACACGATCCGCGTCGTGACGAAGCTCGAGACACCTTATCCGGACTTCGAAGGCCTCAATCTCAGCTGGGAAGCGGTCGAGGGGCTCGCCAAGCACAACGGCCCCGTGCGCGAGCTCACCTGGGCGATGGACGAAGCGAACGCGGAGCGCGACCTCGAGCTCGCGACCTGGCCAAGCCTCGAAGCCCAGGCCGCGGCGATTTCGGACGACATCGCCTATGACAATCATGACATCGACGACGGATTGCGCGCCGGCATCCTGAACCTCGACGAGTTGGTGGAGGTGCCCATCGTCGCGCGCCACTGGCACGCGATCGGCAGGCGCCATCCCGGCGTCTCCATCGAAAGGCGCCAGCGGGCCTTGGTCCGCGACATGATCGGAACGATGGTCGAAGACGTGCTTGCCGAAACGGAGCGCCGCGTCGCCGGGGCCGGCGTCCAATCGATCGACGAGGTCCGAGCGGCGGGGCAGCCGCTAGCCGGATTTTCCGATGCGCTTGCTGACGAGGAGCGGGAGCTCAAGCGATTCCTCTACGACCGGCTCTACGGGTCTGCCGAGCTGAATGCGGTGCGGGAGGAGGCGCAGCGCGTCGTTTCCGGCCTTGCCGCGGCCTATCGCGACGATCCCGCATTGCTCCCGGAAGCCTGGCGACGCGGAGCCGATGAGGTTGAGCGTGTTCGAACGATCGGGGATTTCATCGGCGGAATGACCGATCGTTTCGCCATTGCCCGGCACGAGGAACTGGTCGGGCCCGTCAACCTTCCACGGGATCGCTTCTAAGCGCGGGCTACCTTAACCGGTCAGGCCAAGTTCAGGTGATCTGGCAAATTCAAATGCGCAGGAGGGCCAGTCATGGCTGCCACTGCGATTGCGCTCAACCGCTTCGGCCTCGGGGCGAGGGCCGCGGATCCCATTCCCCCGGACCCCAAGGGCTGGCTGCTCGGTCAGTTCGATCGTTTTGAAGCCAGGCCGCAGGCGCTTGCCGATGTTCCAACGCGCGGTGAGGTCGTGCAGCAGCTCGGCGACTATATCGCCGAGGCCCGGATGCAGCGCGGCGCCAGGCAGATGCAACCGGCATCGATGCCGAACGAGCAGGCCAGCGGCGGAATTCCTGACTCCGCGAAGCGCTATCTCAGGCGCGAGATCCGCGACAATTACATGGTGATGGCGTCGGCTCGGGTATCCTCGGCGCTCACGACCCGGGCTCCGTTTGTCGAGAGGCTCACGCATTTCTGGGCCAACCATTTCGCGGTTTCGGCCGACAAGCTTCCGGTTATCGGCCTCGCCGGGCTTCTCGAGTTCGAGGCGATCAGACCGCATGTCCTCGGCAAGTTCTCGGACATGCTGCTCGCGGTCGAACAGCATCCTGCGATGCTGGTCTATCTCGATCAGGCGCAATCGATTGGCCCGGACTCCCGCGCCGGTCAGTTCATTGCCGCGCGCAATGCGCAGAAACGCGGGCTCAACGAGAATCTCGCCCGCGAAATCCTGGAGCTTCACACGCTGGGAGTGCGTACCGGTTACAGTCAGGCGGACGTGACCGAATTTGCCCGGGCGCTAACGGGGTGGACGGTTGGCGGCATAGGCAGAGGTCCGCCGGCGAGGATGCTCGGCAATAGCCCTCCAGGCGAATTCCAGTTTGCCGGGCTGATCCATGAGCCGGGCGATCGGCAGATCATGGGCCGGCGTTACGGCCAGGACGGCCAGGACCAGGCTCGCGCGATCCTCCTCGACCTGGCCGCGCATCCCGCGACGGCGAAGCACCTTTCGACCAAGCTCGCCCGTCATTTCGCCGGCGACGACCCGCCGCCCGCAATGGTCGACCGCCTCGCCCAAACCTATCTCGGTAGCGGCGGGGACCTCCCGACCCTGTATCGCGCGATCATCGATTCGCCGGAAGCCTGGGCGTCACGGCCCCTGAAGTTCAAAAGCCCCTGGGAATGGTCGATTTCCGCACTTCGCGCGCTCGACCAGCAGGGCCTTGAAGCCGACATCGCCGCGGCGCTGATGAACCAGCTCGGCCAGGCCACCTGGAAACCGGGCTCCCCCGCCGGCTGGGACGATATCGCAGCGAGCTGGGCCGCGCCGGAGGCGCTCGTGCGACGGGTCGAGGTCGCTCAGCGGATCGCCGAGCGCGCCGGCTCCTCGGTAGATGCCCGCGCAATCGCGGAAAAAGTCCTTCCCGGTTCGCTCGGCGATTCGACGCGATCGGCGATCGCCCGCGCCGAGAGTCCGGTCGAGGGTCTCGCTCTTCTGCTCGTCAGCCCGGAATTCGTGAGGAGATGAAGATGCTTGGCCGCAGATTCTTTCTTGCCGCGAGCGGTTCCGCCGCGATCCTTTCGGCTGTCGGCCTTCCGCGAATGGCTTTCGCCAGGGCAGCGACCGCCCGGCGGTTCGTATTCATCATCCAGCGGGGCGCGGCCGACGGACTCTCCATCGTCGCGCCGACGGGCGATCCGGCATTCGCCCGCGTTCGCCAGGCATTCGCCGAGGACCTCGTTGGAGGCGCCAGGCTCGGCAATTTCTTCACCCTGCATCCGGCGCTGGCCGAGACAGCCAAAATCTACGGCGCGAACCAGGCGCTGTTCGTCCAGGCTGTCGCATCTCCCTACCGCGATCGCTCGCACTTCGATGGGCAGAACGTTCTCGAGACCGGCGGTTCGGCTGCTTACCGCCTCAAGGACGGCTGGATGAACCGGCTGCTGGGATTGCTCCCCCAGAGTGAAGCCGGCGCGCTAGCGCTTTCGTCGACCGTTCCGATGGCTCTTCGCGGTAGCCACGAAGTATCGTCCTATGCCCCGTCCTCCCTTCCGAGCGCTTCCGACGACCTGCTTATGCGCGTCGCGAAGCTCTATGAGACGGACCCGCAGCTCCACGAGCTGTGGAGCGCGGCGATGACGACCCGAATGACCGCCGGCGATCTCGGAGGAGCCGCGGGGCAGAGCGGTGCAGCCACGGGTGCACTCGCCGCCAAATTGCTCAGCGGCGAAAGCGGCGCTCGGATCGCAATGATCGAAACCGGAGGCTGGGATACCCATTCGGGCCAGCGGGGCCGGCTGGCGGCACAGCTGCGCGGCCTCGACCAGATCGTGGCGGGACTGAAGACTGGCCTGGGCGCCGACTGGGCGAACACCCTTGTGGTCGTCGCCACCGAGTTCGGGCGGACCGTCGCTCCAAACGGCACCGGTGGAACGGATCACGGCACGGCGTCGGCCGCGATGTTGCTCGGCGGCGCGGTGGCGGGTGGGCGAGTACTGGCCGACTGGCCGGGCCTGTCGCAGTCGGCACTTTACGATGGTCGCGATCTCAAGCCGACGATGGATCTCGACGTGCTGATCGGAACTGCGCTTGCGCAGCACTATGGCCTCGACCCGTCCCGTGTCATGCCGGCATTGTTCCCGGATGGGCGCGGATCGCCACTTGGCCAAAAATTGATCGTCGCCTGACAGCACCGGGACGGGTGACGAGGCGGCTTTGCTGCGCTAGAGGCCGCGCTTTCCGGACATTCGTGGACCGAAATTGAGCCTTTACGCCCAATATGCCGCGCTCCTCGACGGAGTGCTCGATGATCTCGTCGCCAGCGGAGCGCTGCCGGCTGAGCTCGACCGCAAAAATGTGACGGTCGAGCCGCCGCGCGATCCGTCGCACGGCGACCTCGCGACCAATGCCGCAATGGTGCTTGCGAAGGGCGCGGGCACGAGCCCGCGCGCGCTTGCTGAAGCGATCAAGCCCAGGTTGGAAGCGCTTCCTCCAGTGACTTCCGTGGAAATCGCCGGGCCTGGTTTCATCAACCTCAGGCTTGCTCCGGACGCCTGGCGGGACGAGCTCAAGACGATTCTTCGCGAAGGCGACGATTACGGCCTTTCGAAGATCGGCAATGATGAGCGGGTCAATGTCGAATATGTGTCGGCGAACCCGACCGGGCCGCTCCACATGGGTCACTGCCGGGGCGCCGTGGTCGGCGACAGCCTCGCGCGGATACTCGAGGCGGCAGGTTTCCGCGTCACCAAGGAATATTATGTCAACGACGCAGGCGCGCAGGTCGATACGCTCGCGCGCTCCTTGCACCTTCGCTACCGCGAGAAGCTCGGCGAGGACATCGGCGAGATCCCGGAGGGTCTTTATCCTGGCGACTATCTGATACCCGTCGGAGCACTGCTCGCCGCCGAGTTCGGCGACAAATATGCCGCTGCGCCGGAATCGGAATGGCTGGATATCTTCCGCGAGCGCGCGATCGCGGCGATGCTCGACCTCATTCGCCACGACCTTGGCCTCCTCAATATCCACCACGACCTTTTTTCGTCGGAGGGCGATCTTCAGCGCTCAGGCGCCGTGACCAAGGCGATGGACGTGCTTCGCGACAAGGGCCTGGTCTACGAAGGTGTCCTAGAACGTCCCAAGAGCCTCGATTCCCATGACGAGTGGGAGCCGGTCGAGTTGACCTTGTTCCGTTCAACACAGTTCGGGGACGACCAGGACCGGCCGATGAAGAAATCGGACGGCAGCTGGACCTATTTTGGCTCCGACGCGGCCTATCATTGGCAGAAGGCGCAAAACGCGGATCACCTCGTGAACATCTGGGGCGCCGATCATGCCGGGACCGTCAAGCGCGTGCAGTCGGCGGTGAAGGCGCTGACCGACGGCAGGGTCGACCTCGACGTGAAGATCATCCAGATGGTCCGGCTCTTCCGGGCCGGCGAGCCGGTGAAGATGTCGAAGCGCGCGGGAGATTTCGTGACCCTCGCCGACGTCGTGAATGAGGTCGGCAAGGACGTCGTCCGCTTCATGATGCTCACCAAGCGCGCCGACACGCCCCTCGACTTCGATTTCGCCAGGGTGGTCGAGGCGTCGAAGGACAACCCCGTCTTCTACGTCCAATACGCCCACGCGCGGATCAGCTCATTGAAGCGCAAGGCCGCGGATGCCGGTGTGGATCTCGGCTCTGACGCCGATCTCGCGCTTCTCGACGAAGAGGAACTGGCGCTGGTGAAGCGGGCAGCCCAATTCCCGCGAGTGCTGGAAGGCGCAGCGACAGCTCATGAGCCGCACCGGATCGCCTTTTTCCTTTATGATCTCGCGGCCGAATTCCATGCTTTGTGGAACCGTGGCAACGACGACCCGTCGCGGCGCTTCCTCCTTGAAAATAATCCACAACTTTCTCGTGCGCGGCTGGAACTCGCACTCGGAATCGCGCAGATCATCAGGAGCGGATTGGGCCTGATGGGGGTGGCCGCAACCGAGGAGATGCGCTGACAATGACCGACAGCCGGGTGGCGCTCGGCATGGACCGGCTTCCATGGCTTCCCGACGAACCGAGGCGGGAGCCGAAGCGTGAGTCGAAGGGCTCGCGCGGACTGCTGGCCTGGGCGTTTGCAGCGATCTTGCTCGTCGCCGGCGCATCCTATTGGCTTGGAACCCGAACCGTTCCGCAAGTCTCTGAGCCGGTGCACAAGCCGGTCACCCAACCAAGCGCGACAATGACCCTTCCCGAAGCGAGGCGCGTCGAACAGACGGAAGAAGTGCGCCCGGTCACCGTACCCGAGGCTCGGCCCGTGACCGCACCCCAGTTTCGCCCTGTCGCGCCCGTTCAACGCTTGCCGCGACGGGTTCCCCGATCTGTCGAAGCGAGAGTGAAGCGCACGATCGTGACCGAGCACATCGATCGCGTGTCGAAGGCTCAGTCACAAAGGCCGGCCGTTCCGGCGGTGCGCAATACGCAAAACGTCCGAATCTGGTCGCCCTGGGAATCTGCGGGGGCTTCCGGCAGGGTCGTGCAAATCGGCGCGTTCGGCAGCCGGCAGCAAGCCAAGTTGGGCTGGCGCTACATGGTCCGGGCATATCCGGCGGTGAAGCGGCTGCAGGCGGTCGTGGTGGAGGCGCGCAACTCGCGCGGCCGGCCCTTCTATCGGTTCCAGATCGGTACGACCTCACAGGCGCACTCCGAGGTCCTGTGCCAACGGATGGAGCGCATTCGCTTCAGCTGTGCCGTCGTCGGTCTTCCGGGCGCAAGGAAGGCCGTCGAACGGTGAGCGACACGCATTCGAACTATGACGACGGGCAACTCCCATGGCTCCAGGCCGTCGAGGACGAGGATGAGCCGCGCGGACTGTCCGCGCGCAAGATGTTTGCCGCCTTGCTCGTTGTCCTGCTGGCGGCGGCCCTGGTCGGCGGGACCTTCTTCTGGATGGGACGCCGCGATGCGCGGGTGAACGGTCCGCCCGAGCTCATCCACGCCGAGACAACCCCCTACAAGGTCAAGCCGGTCAATCCGGGCGGACTCGACGTCGCGGGCGAGAGCCAGACGGCGTTCGAAACCAGCGCCGGCGAGGACAAGGACTCGCAGCTCGACCTCAGCAAGGTGCCTGAGGAGGCCGTGGCCAAGCCGCCGAAGGAAGAACCGAAGCACCTGCCGTCAAACGAAACGAAGGTGCCGGTACCCACGGAAACGGCGCCCCCGGCGGCGCCGGCCGGTGGTTCGGGAAGCGTGATCCAGTTGGGCGCCTTCCAGAACCAGGCCCAGGCCGAACGGGCGTGGACGGCCCTGTCCGCGCGGTTCCCGTCCATCGCTTCGATGAACAAGATGATCGTGCCCTTCTCGGGCGGAATCCGCCTGCGCGCCGGCGCGGCGAGTCCGGCCGCGGCCAAGGACGCATGCCGCGCGCTCAAGGTCGCCGGCGAGAATTGCTTCGTGGCTCAGTGAGGACCTGAACCCGGTGCAGGCGGCGATCTACGGCCTTGAAGGCCTCGAGCTGACCGGGGACGAACGGAAGTTCTTCCTGGAGGCCGAGCCTGCCGGCTTCATCCTGTTCAAGCGGAACTGCGGCGATCCCGACCAGCTGCTTAAGCTCACCAATTCCCTCCGGGATCTCACGGGCCGAACGGATCTCCCGATCCTTATCGATCAGGAGGGCGGCCGCGTTGCCCGGATGCGGCCACCCGAATGGCCGGCGTTCCCGGCAGCGGAGCGCTTCTCCCAGCTTTATGCGCTGGCGCCATCGTCCGCGATCGAAGCCGTGCGCTCGAACGCCCGGGCGCTCGCGCTCATGCTCCGGACGTGCGGCATCAACGTGAACGCGCTGCCTTTGCTTGATGTCCGGCAGGAAGGCGCGACCGATATCATCGGCGATCGCGCGCTTGGCAATGCGCCGATGCAGGTCGCCGCGCTGGGCCGAGCGGTTCTGGACGGGATGGAATCGGCAGGGGTCGTCGGGATCATCAAGCATATGCCGGGACACGGCCGCGCTCTGGTCGACAGCCACAAGGAATTGCCAATCGTCCACGCAAGCTCGGAGGAACTGGAGTCCGACATCGAGCCGTTCGAGCGGCTCGCCACGGCGCCGATGGGGATGACCGCGCATGTGGTTTACACCGCCTGGGATTCCGAGCGGCCCGCCAGCCTTTCCCCAATCGTGATCGGCGACATCATCCGTGGGCGCATCGGTTTCGATGGTTTCCTCATGAGCGACGACCTCGGGATGGAGGCGCTCGCGGGTGATTTCGGCAGCCGTGCTTCCGGCGTCGTCGCGGCGGGTTGCGATGCGGCCCTGCATTGTTCGGGCAAGATGGAAGAGATGGTCGCGGTGGCGGCCGCCGTTCCGCCGTTGAGCGGAGAGGGCGAATCGCGTCTCGCTCGCGCAATGGCAACGACGATGATCGATCCCGAAGACGGTCCCGACTTCGCTGACGCGATTTCCAAGCGCGACGCGCTGTTGGCATTGGTTTAAGATCGCATGATGCCGCTT
>Ga0310812_10000467_pt1 | contig 15445 bp, 15 predicted proteins | sample NN3metagenome_FD_205747 | JGI IMG/M metagenome (GOLD analysis project Ga0310812, IMG submission 205747) | Soil microbial communities from experimental microcosm in Duke University, North Carolina, United States - NN3 | ecosystem: Engineered > Artificial ecosystem > Soil microcosm > Unclassified...
CCTCGCGTTGGCCCGGAAGAGCGTGGCTGGTTCAAGCGTCAGCTGGTGCGAACGGCGATCATTGCATCGCGGGCCGTAAAGCAGACCTGGCCCCATTCCACGATCGTCGGCGCGGAACCTCTGATCCACATCGCGCCCCATGATCGAAGACGCAAGACGGTGCGCGCGGCCGAGCAGAATCTTCGGGGGATGTACGAGGCCTATGACTGGATTCTCGGGATGGCCGAGCCGGAACTCGGCGGGGACAGTTCGCTTGTCGATGTGATCGGCTTCAATTTCTACCCCCACAACCAATGGTATTACGAAGGACCGACCGTTCCGATGGGCCACCATGAATATCGCCCGCTCGCCGACATGCTCCTTGAAATGAACGAGCGGTACAAGAAACCAATGTTCTTGTCGGAGACAGGCGCGGAAGGCTCAGCCAAGCCTTCCTGGCTCCATTATGTGTCCAACGAGGTGCGCGACGCGATGAGCCGGGGCGCCGACATCCGCGGCATCTGCTGGTACCCGATCACCGCTTATCCCGGCTGGGACAACAGCCGCCATGCCGAGACCGGCTTGCTCTCCACGATCGTCGCGGACGGCAGCCGTCACGTCGATGAGCGCCTGCTGGAGGAATTCAATGTTCAGCGGGCACTCCTCGCTCGGACGCCCGAAAGTGTCTCTGTCGTCGGAGGAAGTCGCCGCTAGACGATTGGTGCCGGCCGCGGCTCGTCCGAAGGGGTTCCGACGTGGGGCCAGCCGTCGCGCCATTCGATGCGGTCGATCAGCAGGATTCGACGACTGTTGATCTCGTCCTCCTGCCTTTGCCGGGGGCGGTTCACGTCGATCGCATGATAGATGATCCAGGTCTCGCCGGCCTCATCCTGGATGATGCAATTATGTCCGGGTGCGAGCCAGCGCTCGCTCTTGAACAGCATCAGGCTGTGGGGCACGCCTCGCGACTCCTCCAGGGTCTCGAACGGACCGGTCGGTTCGCGCGATCGGGCAACCATCACGCCATATTCGGCGTCGGGTCCGCAGCAATTGTCGCCGGAATAGAAAAGGTAATAAAACTCGTCATGACGGATGACCCAGGCGGCCTCGACGAGCCGCGGGAATGCACCCTTTACCGGATTGGGCCAGATGAGGCTGATGGGCTCGCTTCCGGGCGCAAACGACATCCCGTCAGGCCCAAGCTCCTGCACCTTGATCGGGTGGAATCCGGAACCCCAATAGAGCAGCCACTTGCCGCTTTCGGGGTCGGCGAACACCATCGGATCGATATATTCGAAGCCAACGCCGAGGAGGAGCGGCATGCCCATGTCGACGAATGGTCCTGCCGGTGAATCGGAGGTCGCGACCGCAAGGCAATGGCCGCGCTCCGGGTCATGGCAGGCGTCGTGCGTGGCGGAATAATACATGAAGTAACGCTCCCCATCGCAGAGCACGAAAGGGGCCCAGAAATCCTGCGTATCGCGGGCCCAGTCGGGTTTTTCGGGAAGGGCGTCACCGATATGATGCCAGTGGATCAGATCTGTCGACCGGGCGATTTGAATGTTGATCCAACGGCCATCTCGCAGAGTCTGGGTCGCATAGGCGTAATATTGGCCATCGGACGCCCGAATCACGGCCGGGTCGGGAAAATCCTCGTCGAGGATCGGGTTGCAGTATGTGCCCGCGACCGGCGCGGCTATCGCGTTCGCAGAGCGCCGTGGCTTCACTCAGCCGCAACCGACGTCGGCTGCGGCTGTCGCCGTTTTCGGCTTTCGTCGATCCTTCGGAACGTCGCCAGCGCCTGGCCGACGATCTGGTCCATGTTATAGTAGCGATAGGTCGCGAGGCGGCCCACGAAAGTCACGCCCGGGGTCGCATCGGCGAGGGCTTCGTAGCGTTTGTACAGCGCCTGATTCTCCGGCCGCGGAATCGGATAATATGGATCGCCCTCGACCGAGGGATATTCGTAGGTGATCGTCGTCACTGGCGCCTCTTGCCCCGTCAGATGCTTATACTCGCTGATGCGTGTGTATGGCACATCCTCGGAGGGATAGTTCACCACCGCGACGGGCTGATGCCACTCCTGCTCCAAAGTTCGATGGTCGAATTTCAGGGAGCGATAAGGCAGCCTGCCGAAGCGATATTCGAAATATTCGTCGACCGGGCCGGTGTAGATGATGTGCTCGGCGAGCTTGCCGGCTTTGTCGCGCAAGTCGCGGAAGTCGGTTCCGAGCGACCTTTCGATCATCGGATTGTCCAGCATTCTCTCGAACATCGCCGTATAACCGTGGAGCGGCATGGCCTGGAACGTGTCGCTGAAATAGCGATCGTCGGTGTTGGTCCGCGTCGGAATCCGCGACGTGACCTGCTTGTCGAGCTCGCCAGGATCGAGCCCCCATTGCTTGCGCGTGTAGCCGCGGAAGAACAGCTCGTAGAGCTCACGGCCGACCGCGTTGATCACCACGTCTTCTGACGTCTGGATGTCCTCGATGGGTTCGGCCCGCGTCGCGAGATAAGCCGCTGCTTCCTCATCCGTCTTGAGGTGCAGTCCGAAGAGTTCGTTGAGAGTCGTTCGGTTGATCGGGATCGGCACCTTTTTCCCGTGAACCTCGGCGAGCACGCGGTGCTCGTACGGCCGCCACTCGGTAAAGCGAGACAGATAGTCGACCACCTGGTCACTGTTGGTGTGGAAGATGTGCGGCCCGTATTTGTGATAGAGGATTCCGGCCGCATTCTTTTCGTCATAGGCATTGCCGCCGACGTGCGGACGGCGGTCGATCAACAGGATGCGGGCGCCATGCTGGGTCGCCAGCCGTTCGGCGAGGACTGAACCGGCGAAACCGGCGCCGACGATCAAATATTCGTAGGGCCGCCGGCCGCCCTCCGGGGCGCGCAGGAGCCCAGTCATTCTGCTGCCACGAGCAGAGCGGGAGACCGGCCCTCCGCGCGAGTGCCGAGCACCTCGGCGATCAGCCCGGCCATCCGTGCCTGCGTCGTGTCCCAACTGCTCGCGGACAGCATCAGGTCCGCTTCGGACAGCCATTCGAAGGGGTTGGCGGAGAGCTCGAGCGCCGCCTCGCATTCTTCGACGAAGCCTTCGGCGTCTCTCGCGATTCGAACGCCCTCGAGTTCGCCATAGGTGCGCACCACGTCGCGCACCGGAGTGGAGACCACCGGCTTGCCGCCGGCGAGATATTCCGGCGTCTTGGTCGGGCTGATGAACTCGGTCGATTCATTCATCGCGAACGGCATCAAAGCGACGTCCCAGCCGCTGAGATAGGCTGGCAACTGCTCGTAGGTTTTGCCGCCGAGGTAATGGATGTTGGGCCGCTTCGGCAGCTCCTCCTCGGAAATCTTCACAACCGGCCCGACCATCACGAATGACCAGTCCGGCCGCATTTCGGCGACCCTCGCGAGAAGTTCGGTGTCGAAACGCTCGTCGATTACCCCGTAAAAACCGAGCCGGGGCCGAGGCAGGTCTTCCTGGTCGGCCGGATCGAAAAGCCCGGATCGCGCCTTGGCGAAATGCGCCCGGTCGACTGACGACGGGAAGCAATGAACGCTGTCATGACGGTCCTTCTTCGCCTCGAAAAGGCTGGCGCCCCCGGTGAAGACGAGGTCCGCGCGATCGATCAGCTCCTGCTCGAGCTCCAACAGCTTCGGCGGGGCGAAGCGGAATTTCGAAAGCTCGTCCATTGCGTCGAAGACGACGGCATCGAATTCCAGATGCCGCGAGAAAGGCAGCATCATCGGCGTGTAATACCAGGCGACCAGCGGGCCGTGCAGCGACGCGACATGGGCGTCGAGCAGCCGCTTCAAGGCGGCTTCGCGCGCATCTTCGGGCATGCCTTCGGGCAGGTGCGGAACGACGATCCGAACGTTCGGCGAGTCCTCCGCCTGGCGGACCTGGAGAAATGCCGTTTCCTTGCGGCCGATCTCGACCGGTTCCTCCCAGTAGATGACGGTCCTGTCACGGGCGAAGCGGCTCATCAGATGTTGCGGCCGCTGGAAAACGAAGTTCCATCGCAAGTGCGAAAAACAGATGAGAGTTGTCGGCCCGGGATCCGGCGCCGAGTGCTCGGCCACAGACTCTACAGGCACTCCGACGCGAGTGAGCATTTTTCCGTTTAACCTCCGTGAGATTTGTTCCCACAGATGAACGGGCCGATGGCCGCTACGGTTCCGAGCGAGTCATGCGAACTAACGTGAATTAATACGATTGTGCGCTGCAACAAACGACAGTTCGCCCGATTGACCCGATGAGCCGCTCGTGGAAGGACGCGCCGCGCGAGGAGAGTGCCCTTGGCAACGACGATCGAAGAGCTTGAATCAAAGCGCGCGGCGGCCCGGCTGGGCGGCGGTGAAAAGCGCATCGAGGCGCAACATGCCAAGGGCCGACTGACCGCTCGCGAGCGACTGTCCGTCCTCCTCGATCCGGGCTCGTTCGAAGAATATGACATGTTCGTCGAGCATAATTGCAACGATTTCGGGATGGAAAAGCAGAAGGTGCCGGGCGACGGAGTCGTGACCGGCTCCGGCACGATCAACGGCCGTTTGGTCTATGCCTTCGCCCAGGACTTCACCGTGTTCGGCGGATCCTTGTCCGAGCGGCACGCGCAGAAGATCTGCAAGGTCATGGACATGGCGATGAAGGTCGGGGCGCCGGTCATCGGACTCAACGACTCCGGCGGTGCCCGCATCCAGGAGGGCGTCGCGAGCCTTGCCGGATATGCGGAAGTCTTCCAGCGCAACGTGCTTGCTTCTGGCGTCGTCCCGCAGGTCAGCCTGATCATGGGACCCTGCGCGGGCGGGGCGGTCTATTCTCCCGCCATGACCGACTTCATCTTCATGGTGAAGGACAGCTCCTATATGTTCGTCACCGGGCCGGACGTGGTGAAGACCGTCACCAACGAGGTCGTGACCCAGGAAGAGCTGGGCGGTGCCATCACCCACACGACCCGGTCGGGCGTGGCGGATGTCGCGTTCGAGAATGACATCGACGCTCTGCTCGCGACCCGCGAGTTCGTCGACTTCCTGCCTTTGTCGAACCGCCACGACCTGCCCGAGCGGCCGTGCCACGACCCGATCGACCGTATCGAGGAAAGCCTCGACACCCTGGTCCCGCCGTCGGCCGCCACGCCCTATGACATGCATGAGCTCATTCGGAAGGTTGCCGATGAGGGCGATTTCTTTGAGCTCCAGCCCGCGCATGCCGCGAACATCATCGTCGGTTTCTGCCGGATCGAAGGGCGAACGGTCGGCGTCGTCGCCAACCAGCCGATGGTGCTTGCCGGCGTGCTCGACATCAACTCTTCGAAAAAGGCCGCGCGCTTCGTCCGCTTCTGCGACGCGTTCGACATTCCGATCCTGACCTTCGTCGACGTTCCAGGGTTTCTCCCCGGCGTCGGCCAGGAGCATCACGGGATCATCAAGCATGGCGCGAAATTGCTGTTCGCTTATGCCGAAGCGACGGTGCCCAAGATCACGGTGATCACGCGCAAGGCCTATGGCGGCGCCTATGACGTCATGTCCTCCAAGCACCTGCGCGGCGACTTGAACTATGCCTGGCCGACGGCCGAGATCGCGGTGATGGGCGCAAAGGGTGCGGTCGAGATCATCTTCCGCCAGGATGCGAAGGACGCGGAGACGATCGCCAAGCGAACCGCCGAATATGAAGCGCAGTTCGCCAACCCGTTCGTCGCCGCGAGCAAGGGCTTCATCGATGAGGTGATCATGCCGCATTCCACGCGGCGGCGGGTCGCGATGGGGTTACGCAAACTCAGGAACAAGCAGCTGGAGAATCCATGGAAGAAGCACGACAACATTCCGTTGTGACTGATCGCTTCTATTCATTCTGGGGCGGCTTCGTCGGCTATCATATTTGGATTGGCTTGCTTGCCGCGCTTATCGCTGCGGCTCTCATTCCTTGGAAAGGTTGGTGATGAGCACTTACACCGCGACTATCCGCTGGAGCCGGACGGGCGACGGCGACTTCACCAAGGGGCAGTACAGCCGCGCCCACGAATGGGAATTCGACGGCGGTGCGGTCGTGCCCGCCAGCGCGAGCCCGCATGTCGTTCCAACGCCTTGGTCGGATGTTGCGGGGGTCGATCCGGAGGAAGCATTCGTCGCCTCGCTGTCGTCATGCCACATGCTGTTCTTCGTCGATTTCGCGCGGCGGGCGGGGTTCGTCCTCGACGATTATGTCGATGAGGCCGAGGGAGTGCTCGAAAAGCGCGCCGACGGGAAAATGGCGATGACTCGGGTGACGTTGCGTCCGCGCGTGACATGGGGTGGCAGCGCGCCGGACGATGCCGCGATCGCCGACCTCCACCATCGCGCCCACGAGGCCTGCTTCATCGCCAACAGCGTGACGACTGAGGTGGTCGTTCAACAGTAGTTGCCGTCATTGCGAGCGTAGCGAAGCAATCTAGAGGCGCATTGGACAGGCTGGATTGCTTCGTCGCTTCGCTCCTCGCAATGACGCGTGAGGGAGAAGAATGCATGAAACTCGGCCGCCTCAACCATGTGGGCGTCGCGACGCCGTCGATCGAGAACAGCCTCGCGCTCTACGCCACGATGTTCGGCGCGGAGCCGCACGGGCCAGCCTTCGACCTCCCTGCGCAAGGCGTCCGCGTCTGCTTCGTCGATGCGCCCAACTCGCAGATCGAGCTGATCGAGCCGCTCGGCGACGACAGTCCCATCGTGAAGTTCCTCGAAAAGAACCCTCTCGGCGGACAGCATCACGTCTGCTTCGAAGTGTCCGACATACACGCCGCCAAGAGTGAGTTCGAAGCGAAGGGCGCGCGAGTCCTCGGCGAACCGCGTATCGGTGCGCACGGGACGCTGGTCTTCTTCGTTCACCCCAAGGACATGGGCGGGGTCCTCACCGAGATCATGGAATCGCCGCCCCAAGCGCACGCATGAGGTTGGTCGCGATCCTTGCGGCGCTGGCCGTCGGACTCGCGACTCCGGTCGATGCCCAGGTCCTGCTCGCCCGACCCGTCCAGGTGGCCGCGACCTTGCCGGCCGGAACCACCCGGCTGACCGACAATGCTTATGCCTACCGGCCGAAACAGTTGGGGGATCCGGCGCCCTTGATCGTGCTGCTGCATGGGGCTGGGGGCGACGCCTCGCGCGTTCTCGCGCGTTACGTGCCGGTGGCGGAGCGGTGGGGAGCGATCGTGCTTGCGCAGCAATCGACCGATGTCAGCTGGCGCATTCGCCCCTCACCGGATGGATCATTGGACTTCGGACCCGATGTCGCGAAGATCGATCAAGCGCTTGCGCAGTTGTTCGCCCAGGTTTCGATCGATCCGCGGCGGACCGTCGTGATCGGATTTTCCGACGGCGCCAGCTACGGCCTCTCGCTCGGTCTCGCCAACCCACAATTGTTCCGGTGCATTGTCGCACTTTCGCCCGGCTATCTCGCAATTCCGGCGCATGTCGACAGGTCGCAGCGAATCTTCATCACCCATGGTCGCCGCGACGAGATCCTGCCTTTTTCGAATGTCATCGGGAATATCGTTCCCGCCCTCGAGAAGGCCGGGCTGCACCCGCGTGTGCGCTGGTTCAACGGCGGGCATACCGTGGATGACGCTGCGTGGAATGAATCGCTGGACTTCGCGCTGAGCCCGCCTGCCTCGCCTTGAAGGGGGTTGGGACGGGCATCGTTCCACGCTAGCGGGCCAACATGTTGGAAAGTTTCAAGGAGTCGTGATGCGTATCTCGAAATTGCTCGCTGCGTTCGCGCTGCTCGTTCCTGCAATGTCCGTGCGGGCTGCTGAACCCGATCTGCATGCCAGACCCGCGAAGGTCTCGCTGGCGCTGAAAACCGGCACGAGCCGTCTCAATGACAAGACATTCGTCTACGTTCCCCATAATTTGTCGGCGCCGGGGCCGGTCGTGCTCCTGCTCCACGGCGCGGGGCAGCGGGCCGACGATTTTCTGAAGCAGTTCATCAAGGAAGCCGACAAGACCGGCGCGATCCTGCTCGTGCCGCAGGCCGCGTCGGGCAGCTGGGCTCTGAAACCCGACGGCGCCGGCGGAGCGGACTTCGGCAGCGACCCCGCAGCGATCGATGCGGCGCTGACCGAGCTGTTCGCCAAGGCGCCGGCCGACCCGGCGCGGGTCGCGGTGCTCGGTTTCTCGGACGGCGCGGGCTACGCGCTCTCGCTCGGACTTTCGAACCCGGAATTGTTCAAGGGCGTCGCTGCGCTGTCGCCAGGGACGGTGTGGCTTCCGCCTGCCGTCGACAAGTCACAGCGGATCTACATCACGCATGGACGCCACGACGACATGCTGCCGCTAGCCAACGTTCGCGACAACATCGTTCCCGGGCTGCAGAAGGCGGGGCTGACAGTGCAGGTGAGCTGGCACGGCGGCGAGCATGAGATCGATCCGCGGACAATGGCGCAGGGCTTTGAATACGCCATCGGCAAGTAGGCGAGCGGAGCGGCCGATCGCCCTGAGCTTGTCGAAGGGCTGGCCTTTTCCTAGGGGGTTGAAGGGGAAAGACAGGGCTTCGTGGGTCCCTCAAAAGTAGTACTTTTGTGGGTTCCCTGTCAGGCTCAGCCCGAACGGAGTTGTATGTCGTCTGACAAGCGCCAGGACTGGGAGACGCTCGCCGCGAAGGAATCGCGCGGCAGGGACCTGTCGCGTGAGACGGTCGAAGGCATCAGCCTGAAGACCGTCTACGGTCCCGACGACGCGATCGACAGTGGCTATCCCGGCGTCGCGCCGTTCACGCGCGGACCTTATGCGACCATGTACGCGGGCCGACCCTGGACGATCCGCCAGTACGCCGGCTTCTCGACCGCCGAAGAATCCAACGCTTTCTACCGTCGCAACCTAGCCGCGGGTCAGAAGGGCCTTAGTGTCGCCTTCGATCTCGCCACGCATCGTGGCTACGACAGCGACAATCCGCGTGTAGCCGGAGATGTCGGAATGGCCGGCGTCGCGATCGATACCGTCGAGGACATGAAATTGCTCTTCGACGGAATCCCGCTCGATCAGATGTCGGTCAGCATGACCATGAACGGCGCAGTCCTTCCGGTCATGGCCTTTTTCATCGTCGCCGGCGAGGAACAGGGCGTCCCGCACGACAAGCTCACCGGCACGATCCAGAACGACATCCTGAAAGAGTTCGCGGTCCGCAACACCTACATCTATCCGCCCGAACCCTCGATGCGGATCGTGAGCGACATCATCGCTTATTGCGCTGCGGAGATGCCGAAGTTCAACTCGATCTCCATCTCAGGCTACCATATGCACGAGGCGGGAGCGACGGCGGTTCAGGAACTCGCCTACACGCTCGCCGACGGCATGGAATATGTCCGGGCCGCGCAGGCCGACGGCCTCGACGTGGACGATTTCGCGGGTCGCCTCAGCTTCTTCTGGGGCATCGGCATGAACTTGTTCATGGAGGTCGCGAAGCTTCGCGCCGCGCGAACCCTCTGGTACCGGATCATGACCGATCTCGGCGCGAAGAAGGATGAGTCCAAGCGGCTGCGCACCCACTGCCAGACCTCCGGCGTCAGTCTCACCGAACAGGACGCGTACAACAACATCATCCGCACCACGATCGAGGCGCTGGCGGCGGTGCTCGGCGGTACCCAGTCGCTGCATACCAACAGCTATGACGAAGCGATCGCGCTCCCGACCGATTTTTCCGCGCGCATTGCCCGTAACACCCAGCTGATCCTCGCCGAGGAAAGCGGAGTCACCGCCGTCGCCGACCCTCTGGGTGGAAGCTGGTACGTCGAGAAACTGACTCGCGAGCTCGAAGAGAAAGCCTGGGCCTTGATCGAAGAGGTCGAGGCGCATGGCGGCATGACCAAGGCTGTCGCCGAAGGCCTGCCAAAGCACCGCATCGAGGAAGCGGCAGCGGCGCGGGCGGCGAAGGTCGATACCGGCGAGACGGTGATCGTCGGGGTCAATCGCTATCGGCCGGCCAACGAGCCCGAGCATGACATCCTGGAAGTCGACAACGCCAAGGTCCGCGCGCAGCAGATCGCCAAGATCGAGAAGGTCCGGGGGTCGCGGGACGAGGCGAAGGTCCGGGCTGCGCTGGATGCGCTCGAGGCGGGTGCCCGGGGCGACGAGAACCTGCTTCGCCTCAGCGTCGAGGCGGCGCGCGTGCGCTGCACGCTCGGCGAGATTTCCGATGCGCTTGAGCGTGCCTTCGGCCGCTACGGGACGACGCCGGAGCCGGTGCGCGGGATCTACGGCAAGGCGCGCCGCGACGGACGCTGGAAACTCGCTGAAGAAGGCACGCGCTTGGTCACCGACCGTCTCCGCCGCAAGCCGCGGATCATGGTCGCCAAAATGGGCCAGGACGGGCACGATCGCGGCGCCAACCTGGTTTCCTCGGCCTTCACCGACCTCGGCTTCGAGGTCGTTCCTGGACCTCTGTTCCAGACACCGCGCGAAACCGCGCAAATGGCGATCGAGCATGATGTCGACGTGGTCGGCGCAAGCTCGCTCGCCGCGGGCCACCGCACGCTTATTCCCGAGATGATCGAGGCCCTGAAGGACATGGGCCGCGCCGACATCAAGGTCGTCGCCGGCGGAGTTATCCCCCCCCAGGATTATGCCGCGCTCCGCGCCGCGGGCGTGCAGGCGATCTTCGGTCCTGGCACCAACCTCGCTGACGCGGCCGACGAGGTGCTCCGCCTGCTCGGCCACAACCGCCCGCCCTTAGATGAGGCGGCGGAGTGACGAACTGCGCCTGGGTTGCCAGCTTCAGCACGATCGAGGTCGCCGAGCCGAAGTTCATGAGCTGCGAGCTTGCCGAGAGCGACATCGGCGCGCTGTCGAACATCTTGCGCGAGCTCAAGAATGGCGAGCCGCTCGGGCCGGAAGCATTCCCGAAGCACCTCTGGAACCAGAAGCCGAAGCCGATCAAGCAGCTGCCGCAGATCTTCATGGGAGCGGGTTACTGGGTGCTCGGCGCCAAGGCCGCGGACGTATTCCGCCAGTTCGATCTTGGCGGCGGCGGCCTCTATCCCGTCGAAATCCTTCAGAAGGATCGGTCGACGCGCGTCGACGGCGATTACTTCTGCCTTTGCTTCGGCAACAGGAAGATTGCGTTGGTTTCGGAAGACTCGCAGGGTCTGAGGCCGATCGGCACCGGATCGCAATATTGGAAGTTGCCGGCCATTCCGGTCGACGACTCGGTGATCCTTTCCGACGCTGCGCTGTCGGGACCTGATGTTTGGATCGACCCCGCCCTGTGGCTCGCTTTCTTCGTCAGCGATGCTCTTGCGCAAGCGCTGAAAGCGGCCAAGGTTGACGGGCCCTTCTCCTTTACGCGCTGCAAGGTGGTCTGATTTGTTCAAGAAAATCCTGATCGCCAACCGCGGGGAAATTGCGTGCCGTGTGATCCGCACCGCTAGGGCCATGGGCATCAAGAGCGTCGCGGTTTACTCGGACGCCGACGCGCGCGCGCCGCACGTCAAAATGGCCGACGAAAGCGTCCGCCTCGGTCCGCCGCCGGCGTCCGAATCCTATTTGAAGGCCGATCTGATCATCGACGCCTGCAAGGCGACAGGCGCCGAAGCGGTGCACCCCGGCTACGGCTTCCTGTCCGAACGCGAAAGCTTCGCCAAGTCGCTCGCCAAGGCGGGCATCACCTTCATCGGCCCGCCGCCGAAGGCGATCCGCGCCATGGGCGACAAAATCGAGTCCAAGAAGCTTGCGGCCAAGGCGGGCGTCAACGTCGTTCCCGGCCATCTCGAAGACATCGCCACCACCGAAGAAGCGCTGAAGATCGCCAAGGGCATCGGCTTCCCGGTGATGATGAAGGCCTCGGCGGGCGGCGGCGGAAAGGGCATGCGTCTCGCCTGGAACGAGAAGGACGTGCGCGAGGGTTTCGAAAGCGTGAAGCGCGAGGGGCTCAACAGCTTCGGCGACGACCGCGTCTTCATCGAGAAGTTCATCGAGGCGCCGCGCCACATCGAGATCCAGGTTCTCGGCGACCAGCATGGCAACATCCTCTATTTGAACGAGCGCGAATGCTCGATCCAGCGCCGCAACCAGAAGGTGGTCGAGGAGGCGCCATCGCCCTTCGTCTCGCCGGAGATGCGCAAGGCGATGGGCGAGCAGGCGGTCGCACTCGCGCGGGCTGTCGGATATTATTCGGCGGGAACCGTTGAGCTCATCGTCAACGGCGCCGACCCGACCGGCAAGAGCTTCTACTTCCTCGAAATGAACACTCGGCTCCAGGTCGAGCATCCGGTGACCGAGGAGATCACCGGCCTCGACCTCGTCGAGCAGATGATCCGCGTCGCAGCGGGCGAGAAGCTCAAGTTCACGCAGGACGATATCGGTATCAACGGCTGGTCGGTTGAAACGCGCGTCTATGCCGAAGACCCGTACCGTCACTTCCTTCCGAGCACCGGACGGTTGGTGCGCTACTGGCCGCCGAAAACGACCGAACACGTCATTGCGAGGAGCGGCGAAGCCGCGAAGCGGCAATCCAGCAAAAAAAGGCAAGACTCTGGATCGCTTCGCTCCGCTCGCAATGACGAGGTAGTGGTGAGAGTGGACGACGGCGTCGCCGACGGCGGCGAGGTCAGCATGTTCTACGACCCGATGATCGCCAAGCTGATCACCTGGGCGCCGACCCGCGAACAGGCGATCGACGCGCAGATCACGTCGCTCGACCAGTTCGTGATCGACGGCATCAGCGACAATGTCGACTTCCTGTCCGCGCTGATGCAGCACCCGCGCTTCCGCAAAGGGGATCTCGCGACCGACTTCATTGCGGACGAATATCCTGACGGGTTTGAAGGCGCGCCCGCCGACGACCAGCTGATGGAGGATTTGACCGCGATCGCCGGAATGGTGGCCGTGATCAGCGACGAGCGCGCATCGGAAATCAGCGACCAGCTTGGCGAGCGCCCGCATTTCCCATGCGAGCGGATCGTCAAGGTCGACGGCGGGGTCAGGCATCACGTGCGCATCAAGCCCTACAAGGGCGGCACGATCGCGGTGACCGACGACGGCGATCTGATGGATATCGTCGGACGTTGGGTTCCCGGACAGCGCCTGCTGACCGTGGTCATCGACGGGCGGTTGCGTACGGTCCAGGTGCGCCGCGCCGGACGCAATTGGGAGCTTCAGACCCGCGGCGCGAGCCACAAGGTCAAGGTCTTCTCGCCGCATGTTGCCGACCTGTCGAAACATATGATCGATAAGCCGCCGCCCGATCTGTCTCGTCTGTTGCTCGCGCCCATGCCGGGACTCCTCACCAAGCTCGACGTCGCAATCGGCGACAAGGTCGAGCCGGGCCAGCCGGTCGCGGTCATGGAAGCGATGAAGATGGAGAATATCCTCCGTGCGCCCAAGGCTGCGACAGTCAAGGCGACCCCCGCCAAAGCGGGAGACAGCCTCGCCGTCGATCAGGTCATCATGGAATTTGAGTAGCTACGCCGCGGCCACCGGATAAGCGGTGCTGCTCTTCACGCGTTCCATGGCAAAGTGCGACGAGACGTTCTTCAAGGGAACGGCGGCAATCAACTCGCGGTAGAATTGGTCGTATGCCGCCATGTCCGGCACCGCCACGCGCAGCAGATAATCCATCTCGCCCGCCATTCGATGCACGTCGAGCACCTCGGAACGGGCGACGACCATCTCCGTGAATTGCTCGAGCCATTGCGGCGAATGATCGCGCGCTTCGATCGCCATGAAGACGGTAAGGCCGCAGCCCACCGCTTCAGGTTTCACGAGGGCGACCGTCGCCTCGATCACGCCGTCTTCTCGCAAACGCTGGATTCGCCGCCAGCAGGGTGTCTGCGACAGGCCGACGCGCGCCCCAATCTCGGCGACCGCGATCGACGCGTCCTCCTGAAGGATGGCGAGGATCCTACGATCGACATGATCCAACTGTTTCATTGGCGCAATTTAGAAGAATATTCTGAATTGGCCAAGCATTGCAGCAAGAACCGCGCTTTCTTCATACACCCTCTTGCCACTAGGGAATTGCGATGGGAGACAGAAAGCGTCTGGTTTGGCTCTTCGCGAGCGATTTGGAAGTTTCTTCTAATGAAGCCGCGCGGGCGCAGGTTCAGGCACGTACACTCCCTATGTACGCGGCCCCGGCAGCGATGCCGGGGCCGACCGTAATATCGAAGGCGCCGAAGAGCGCTGGGTCCAATTGGAAGGAAAGACGATGAAAGCATTTCGGACTTTGGCGGTCGCGGCCAGCCTGGCAACGCTCGCGGCCTGCAACGGCAACAATGATGCGGCGAACAATGAAGCGAACGCGACGCTCGAGAACGTCGACACGACGGCGACGGACGTGAACGCGGCCGACGCAAACGCTGTGGATCTCAACGCGGTCGGCGCGAATGCGGCGGGCAACGCAAGCAACGCAGCCGACTCGAACGCTGCGGCGGCCAATACGAGCAACGCTCAGTAAGCGACCCTTCCCTGGTCGAAACGGCGGGCGTCCGAGCAATCGGGCGCCCGTTTTCGTTTGCTGCGGATTTTCAGCTCGTCGGCCCTGTCGCCGCCTACGGCGTGGCGTCACGCCAGCTCATCTTATCCTTCGCAACGTCGAAACACGACGAACAAACCCATTCGTAATCGGCACCCTTCTCATAAGCTTCGGTCACCGCGTAACCTTCGTGGATCATGCCGTCGCCAGCCATGCTCGGCTCGGCAATCTTCACCCAACACAACGCACAATGATCGTGGTCCCAGTCCCGTCGGTATCCAGCGTAGGCTTTTCGAATGAAGCTCTGCCCCCGCAAGCGCGAAATGGTGTCGAGATTCTTCAAGCGCTCATCTTCAGTCATGATTTCCGCAACTCGCTTCGCCTGAGCTTGCCAGTCGCGGTCTTGGGTAAAGATTCCACGAATTCGATCTCGCGCGGATATTTGTAGGGTGCGATCTCGGCCTTCACATGCGCCTGGAGCTCGGCGACCAGCGCGTCCGATGGGTTCGCGCCCGCCGCGACCACGACGAACGCCTTCACCTTCTGCCCGCGCTCGGGGCAGGGCACGCCGATCACCGCGCATTCGGCGACCGCGGGGTGCGACAGAAGCGCATTCTCCACTTCCGGCGCCCCGATATTGTAGCCCGAGCTGACGATCATGTCGTCGCTGCGCGCGAGGTACCAAAAATAGCCGTCGGCGTCCTTGCGGTATGTGTCGCCGGTCACGTTCCAGCCATTGACGACGTAGTCGCGCTGGCGCGGGTCATCGAGATAGCGGCAGCCGGTCGGTCCCTTGATTGCCAGCCGGCCGACGCCTTCATCGAGCGAATTGCCGTTCGCGTCGAGCACCGTCGCGGAATAGCCCGGGACGGCCCTGCCGGTTGAACCCGGGCGAACGTCGTCGCCGGCAGCCGAGACGAAGATGTGCATCATCTCGGTCGAGCCGATGCCGTCGGTGATTGCGATCCCTGTCCGCTCCTTCCACGCACGCCAGGTCGCTTCGGGCAAATGCTCGCCGGCAGAAAT
>Ga0310812_10000471_pt1 | contig 15377 bp, 20 predicted proteins | sample NN3metagenome_FD_205747 | JGI IMG/M metagenome (GOLD analysis project Ga0310812, IMG submission 205747) | Soil microbial communities from experimental microcosm in Duke University, North Carolina, United States - NN3 | ecosystem: Engineered > Artificial ecosystem > Soil microcosm > Unclassified...
CCGTCGGCCTGGAGCGTCGCGGCGATGGTGACGTGTCCGTGCATTGATCGCCGCTGTTCGCCGTCGTGGGTCGCGTACTGCGCGTGTCCGACCGCCCGCCGGTTCTTTGACGGCTCGACGTTGTACCCCGCCGCTCCGTCTGTTCTCTCTCCCAACGAACCGAACGAGGCCGTTTGCAGTTACATCGGGCCGATCGCCGGCGATGCGGACCGATGACCGCCGGCCAGGGTTCGCTGTTCCGGCCGGGCCCGGTGAAGCGCAAGATCGGCCGGGCCCGACGCGGCCTGGATCAGACCCTCAACGCGATGCGCGCCGGCGGACTGCTGGAGAACGTCGACGCCGCGCTCGTGGCGCTCTGTCGCGTAGCGGCCGACGAGCTGGACGCCGCGATTCTGGATCCCGAGGAATCACGGTTCACGAAGTCGAACCTGATCGGCCGCTATCACTCGACGTTGTCGCACCTGATCGCACGATCCGATGGTGACGACGACAACGGAGACGTTGACGCCCTGTTCGCCGCTCTGGACAACGAGGCCTGACCCAGAGCTACGCACGATCGGCCATCAGATCGCCGGCACATCGCGGGCGATGGGGCAGGCCCTGATCCCCTGGCAACGTCACGCCGCCGACGTGCTGGGCACACTGCGGCCCGACGGCCGGCCGCGGTACAAGACCGGTGTCGTGATCGTCCCGAGGCGTGCCGGCAAGACCTGGCTCCAGCTCTGCCAGGCGTTGACCGTCGGCCGCCGGCGTGGCATGTCGCGATCGTTCTACACATCGTTCAGACGCGAGACCGCCGCGGCCCTGTGGCGTGACGAATGGTTCCCGATGCTGGAGCTTTCGCCGCTCCACCCGCGATTCCTCAAGCTCCGTCAGTCGAACGGATCCGAGGCGATCACGTGGCGTCACAACCGGTCGACGTTCCGGCTGTTGCCACCGGCCGGCGACGCCATGCGGTCGTTCCGATCGGACCTGGCGCACATCGACGAAGCGCGCCTGTTCTCGCTCGCGCAGGGCGTCGAGATCGAGCGAGCAACGTTCCCGACCCAGGCGACCGGGTACGGCGGCCAAACGATCCTGTGGTCGAACTCCGGGAACGAGGATTCGACCTGGCTGGAGAAGTGGCGGGATCTGGGCCGGGCGTCGACCGAAGATCCCGACAGCGACATCGCCTACATCGAGTACGGCGTCGACCCGCTGGCCGCCGGGTTCGATGCGTCGTCGCCGGCGACGTGGGCGGCCGCCCACCCGGCCTACGGATACCACCTGCTGCCCGACGCGATCGCGGCGGACTACGAACGAATGTCGATCGACGACTTCGGCGCCGAGTACCTGGGCATCTGGTCAGGCGGCCTGATCGACCGAAAGCTCGTCGACGCCTGGGCCGCGCTCGACACCGGCACGCCGGCCGGCGTTCTCTCGTTCGCCGTCGAGATCGACTACGACCGCGAACGGGCCGTGATCGTCGCCGTCGGTGACGGCCACGACGACCGGCCGGCCGTCGAGCTCGTCGACGACCGGGAACACGGACCCGGCCTGCTCGACCGCCTGGGCGAACTGATCTCGACGCACCGGCCCGGCTCGCTCGTCTGGGACGCCGGCGGCCCGGCCAACAGCCTCGCTCACGACTTCGGCCGGCTCGCCGTCAACTGTGCGCCGTTCCGAACGAACGACGTCACCGCCGCCGCCGGCGCGTTCTACGACCGGATCATCGGCGGCCGGCTGTTACGCCGCGACGACCCGGGAATGGTCGACGCGATCGCGGCCGCTCGTCGACGAGCTGCCGGCGGCGCCTGGCTGTTCGACCGCCGCACGCCCGGCGCCCTGCCGGTCATCGCCGCGTCGATGGCCGCCTGGCGCTGGTCCGACGAACGCACCCGCCGGCCCACGACCTACTGACACGCTCTGTACGGCCCTGTGCCGATTCCCGGCTATCAGTACCCATTCCGCACCCTGATCGCCCGGGAGGCGTCAACGTGGCGTGCGTTCCGGTGAGGATCCTTGCATCCGGTCGCGCTGTTACCCCACACTGCGGCCGGTATGGCACGACGTCGCAAGATCGCACGGTCCCAGGCCGCTCTGCTGGAACTGATCGCCCAGGCCCAACAGGCGCGCACGATCGGGCCCGCGATGAACCCGTGGCAGCTCCCCATCGTCGTCGCGTGCCGGCGGATCATCGCGGACACCGCGATGCAGCTGCCGGTATTCGCGATGCGCGGCGGACAACGGCGGCCCGATCAACCGGCCGTGTTCCGCCGGCCGAACCCGAACGAGCCCTACTGGCTGACCATTCAGCGGATCGTCAGCAACCTGACCGGCGCCGGCTACTGCTGGATCCTGCCGACGGCCTACGACGCCGCCGGCTACCCGCTGGCGTTCCGGGTGTGCGACGCGTCGAAAGGCGCCCCCACGTTCGATCTCAACGGCGAGATGGTCGACGTTTGGATCGACGGCCGATATCAGACGCCCGGCAAGGACGGCGTGATCTGGCTCCCGTACGAAGTGCCGGCGAACGGTCACGTCGGACAAGGGCCGTTCGCCGCGTGCTGGCAGGCCGTCACCTACCTGTCGGCCCTGTACGAGATGGCCGGCTCGTTCTGGGAAGCCGGGTTCCCGTCGGTCGCGATCGAGGTCGCTACCCGACTGGGGCCCGACGACGCACCCGAGATGAAGCGCCAGATCCTGTCGAGCTGGTCACGCCGGCACGAACCGGCGATCATCGACAACGGCGGCAAGATCGTCCCGATCGGATCGTCCGCCGTGGAGGCCCAGCTGATCGAGTCGATCAACTGGGCGAACGCCGAGATCGCCCGCACCGCCGGCGTCATGCCGTCGCTCGTGAACGTCGCCGGCGGCGACTCGCTCACGTACTCGACGACCGCCGGCGAGTTCACGAAGTGGCGGATCGTCGGCCTGGGTCCGTACCTCACCCGCATGGAAGGCGCGTTCAGCGATCTCCAGCCATTCGGGACCGACGCCCGGTTCGACACAACCGATCTGACCCGGGCCGACGAGGCCGCCCAGGCCGACTACTTCACCAACGCGCTGGGCCGGTGGATGACCGCCGACGAGATCCGCCAGCGGATCCCGTTCCTGGCCGGCCAACCGACGCCCGCCGAGCTGACCATCAACCGCATGGAGGAAGTAACAGCATGACCCGACACACGATCACCCGGGCCGGCACGGTCACCGCCCGAGGCGACGGCCACACACTCGACGCCGTGCTCGTTCCGTGGAACGTGACCGCCACCGTGTCCGACGACGGCCGCACGATGTACACCGAGGAATGGACGCCGGGCTCACTCACGCCGGCGCCGATCGTCGCCGCGTACGCGGGTCACACCGTCGGCCCGAACGGGCCGCAACAGGGGCCGCTGATCGGCCGCGTGTTCCCCATCGGTGACGGCCCGGACGGCTACCGGGCGACGATCGAGCTGGCCGACACGCCCACCGCCCGCGACGTGTACGCCCTGGCGTCACTGGTCGGCGCCGACATTTCGATCGAAGCCGACGTGGAACAACCGCCGGATTGGCGGCCCGGCCAGAAGATCACCCGCACCGCCGCCCGGCCCAGCGTGCTGACCGGCGTCGCGATCATCACCCTGCCGAACCGTGGCGCCTACCCGGGCGCGATGGTCACGGCCGCCCGATCCAACCCAACAGGAGCAAACATGGACAACGACCAGACCCAGAACGCCGGCGGCGCCGGCACCGACACGAACACGCCGCCGGCGCCGCCGGCCGGCAACCTGCCACCGCCCGCACCGACCGATGCGCCGGTCACGGTCGCTCGAGCTGAGATCGACGAGATGGTCCGCCAGGCCATCACCCGCGTCCGGCTGCCCCAGCTGCCCGAAGCCGCCCACCCGCTCGCACGGTTCCGGACCCTCGTCGAGTGTGCCGACGCCGCGTACACCGATCGGGAGATCTCCCGGTCCGTCGCCCGCGCCTGGGTCGATCAGGTCACCGGGAACAACGCCGGCGTCATCACCCCGGGATGGCTGAACGAAGTGTTCGGCATCGTCGACCTGTCCCGGCCGTTGATCGCCGCGATCGGCACCCGCCCCCTGCCCGACGGCGGCATGGACGTCGACTGGCCGTACTTCGACGGCGACCTGTCCCAGCTCGTCGCCGAGCAGGTCACCCAGAAAACCGAGATCCAATCCGTGCGCGTCGATCTCAAGAAGGGCTCTGCCCCGATCAAGACCTACGCCGGCGGATCCGACATCAGCTACCAGCTGATCCGCCGCTCGACCCCGAGCTACCGAGACGCCTACCTCCGGATCATGAACGCCGCGTACGCGCTCCGCACCGACTACGCGGCGTCGGCCGGGCTCTGGGCCGTGGCCGATTCGCCGGCGGCCGGCTGGGTCGACTACGACCCGGCGGCGTCCGACCCCGACTTGAAGATCCTCCGGGCCGCCGTGTTCGCCGCGTCCGTTCAGGTCGAGGCCGCCACCGGTCAACCGGCGTCGGTCGTGCTCGCCGCCACCGACGAATACGTCCGCATCGGCGGCGCCCTCAACCCGGCCGCCTACCCGGTGCAGAACGTGTCCGGCACGTCGAACGCATCCCAGCTGAACGTCAACCTCTCCGGGCTCAACGTGGCGCACGCCCGGTACCTGCCGGCCGGCTCGCTCGTCGTGACCAACGGGCTCGCCGCCAAGTGGTCCGAGGACGGTCCCATGGTCATCACCGCCGTCGACGTCCCGAAGCTGGGCGAGGACACGGCGATCTGGGGCATGGGCGCGCTGGAGATCACGAACCCGGCCGGGCTCGTCACCCTGGCCGCCGTCGAGCCCACCTGATCCGTGGCCGTCGAGTACGTCACCGCCGCCGACGTCGCCACCGCGCAGGGCGTCACCGGGCCTGGGCCGATCGCACGATCGGCCCAGGCCGCCGCGTCCGCGAACGTGATCGTCGACAACGTGCTGGGATCGCTCGCGGCCGCACAGGTCGCCGGCGCCGACGAGATCCCGGACCCGTTCAAGCTGGCGGCGTTGACGATCGCCATGGATCTGTACCGCCGGCCCGACACGCCCGGCGGCTACTTCGTCGTCGCGGACTACACCGCCCGCCTGTCCGCCGATCCGGCGTCGCCGGTGCTCGCGCTGATCCGGTCCGTCGACGAGCTCGTCGTCGACGGCGAACCGTTCCGGCTCGTCAAGGCCTGGCCGATCGCATGACCGTTGCCCAGATCCTGACGAAGGTCGACGCCCACCTGGCGGCCGCGCTCGACGGCTACGACCCTGACTTGTCGATCCATCCGGGCGGCCAACCGGACACCGTCGCGGCGCCGGCCGCCTGGATCGAGTTGCCCACCGGCCGGCGTGCCTCGTCGACGTCGTCGGCCCTGACGGTCACCGTGCGGACGATCGTCGCGTTCCGCAACCGGCCGGCCGGCCCGACGACGGCCGCCGTCGTCGACGTCGTCGACCGTCTGTCCCTGGCGTGGCGGCGGCCGCCGGCCGGGCTCGTCCCGACGAGCTGGGCATGGTCGACGTCGCCGGCGATCCTGCTGGGCGACGTCGAGCACACCGGCGTCACGTTCGACGTCGTGATCGAATACCCCAACGTGTGCTGACCCGCACACCGAACCGAAAGGCCCACCATGCCCACCGAGTACCTCCAGCTGATCGACCCGATTTTCAAGGTCGCTGACACCGAGGCCGGGCTCGCCGCCGGCGAAGCGTTCCAGTGCCAGCTCAACCGGGCGACGCTGATCCCGACGCCGTCGTCGAACGCGGTCCCGGCGACCGGCTGCGCGCCGGCGACCAACCTGCCCGGCAAGGCCGCCTGGGCGGTCCAGCTCGACTGGCTCCAAGACTGGTCCGTCCCGGGCGGCGGCCTGTCCGCCTACGCGTACGTCGAAGAGTCCGAACTGAAGTGGTTCAGTCTCGCGACGTCGGCCGACGTCGACGCACCCAAGGTCGTCGGCCAGGCCTACGTGACGCCGGGCGCGTTCGGCGGCGTGTTCGGCGGCCCGGCCGCCGCGGCGACGGCGACATGGAACTGCGCCGGCCGGCCGACGATCACCTACCCGCCCGAGGTCTGATCGTGGCCGGCGCCGCGATCCGGCTGCGCCGCAAAGCTGACGACCTGCGCGAGATCCCGAAGTCCGGGATGATCGCCGCCGCCCGGGCGGTCAAGAAGGTGGCCGACGAAGAGGCCGCCCGGGTGTCCGGTGGCGATGGCCGGCTGACCGGCAAGAAGCGTCGAGGCTTGAAGCTCCGCGCACGCGACAAGATCGAGCAACGCGGTACGTCGACGTTCTGCCGCGTGCAGGGAGTGTCGCCGGCCGCGTGGGTCTGGGTGAACACCGGCACGGATCCGCACCGGATCCGCCGGCGCAAGCGTGGCAAGAATGCGAAGCTCCGAGCGATGACCGTGCCCCATCCCGGTACCGCCGGCGCCGGCGCCTGGCGTCGCGTCCGCCGGCGATCCGAAGTGATCGTTCCCCAGATCTTTCGCGACGCCGTAAACGAGGTGATCCGCCGGTGAGCGACGAACAGATCAACATCGACATACGGGCGAACGACACCGCCGGCGACAAGCTCGACGAGGTCGCCGGCAAGGTCGACAAGCTGGAGAAGGCTTCACCGGTCGTCGACGTCGACGCCGACACCGCCGCCGCGCTCGACGACCTGGGCGACGTCGACGACGCCGCCCGCAAGCTCGACGGCCGCCAGACCGAGGTCGACGTCACCGCCGACACCGGCAAGGCCGACGCCGAGCTGAAAGATCTCGCGGACCAGGCCGACACGCTCGACAAGTCCGATCCGACAGTCGACGTCACCGCCGACACCGGCACCGCCGACGCCGACCTGAAAGCCACGCTCGACGCCGCACAGGCGCTCGCTGCGGCCGACGCACGGATCGTCGTCGAGGCCCAGATAGCCGCCGCCCAAGCCAACCTGCGCGAACTGAAAGCGGATCTCAACGCGTTGACCGGCGGCCCGGCCGGCGCCGCCGGCGGACCGATGCGCGCCGCCCAGGTCGAAGTCGACGGCTACACCGCCGCGACCGGGAAGGCCAACGACACGACACGAGGGTTCATCGGCAACGCCGTGGGTGAGCTGCCCGGGCTCGCCGGCGCGTTCGGCCCGGCGACCGAGGCCGTCGGCCAGCTGACAGAAGGGGCGCTCGCCGGCGAGGCGTCGATCAAACAGCTGGCGCTCGCCGGCGGTGCGATCGCCGGGATCTCACTCGCGATCCAGGCGATCAACGATCGACAGGAAGCGATCGCCAAGACGCGGGCCTGGCGCACCGAACAGGTCGACGGCTACGTCGACGCGATCCGTCGTGGCGTCGACGCCGCCGACGATCTCGCGGTCCGCCTGTCCGAAACCGGCAAGATCGAGCTGGATCTGGGCGCCCTGGTCGGGCTCGACTCGGTTCAGGTCAAGGACGTGACGTCGTCGCTGGCGGCCGCCGGCGTGTCGATCCAACAGTTCACCGAGGCGGCCACCACCGGCGCGCCCGGGCTCGACAAGCTCCGTGAAGCGCTCGTGGCGGCGAACGTTCCGACGAAAGAGGCCGGGGAGGTCTACGCCGCCGCGGTGCAACAGGCGGACCTGTTCAGCAAGGCCCAGGAGCGCGCCGAGGTCGTGACCCGCGTGTTCGGTACCACCGCCGAGGAAACGGCCCGCCAGGCGGCCCTGCTCGACAGTGAGACCCGCACCGCCAAGACCGCCCTGGACATTCTCGCCGGCGGCGCCGAAGGTGCCCAGCGCAAGCTCGACGACGCCACCGACGCCGCCGACCGGCTCCGCACGAAACTGTCCGACAGGTCCGCGTATCTCGACGTGCGCGACGCGTTCGACGAGCTGGGCGACAAGGCCGTCGAGGCCTGGACGGCCGCCGAGGAAGGGGCCGACGACGCCGAACGCAAGGCCCGCGATCACGAGCGCGCCCTGGCCGACGTCAAACAGGCCGCCGCCGACTACCTGACCGAAGTGCTCAAGCTGCCGGCCCGGCAGGTCACCGACATCGTTGCCCAGATCGACGAGGGGAACTACCAACAGACCTTGCAACAGCTGGCCGATCTGGAGAAGGCCCGCACGACCAATCTGTTCGTTCGCACGATCCTGACCGGCGGCGTCGGCGGCGCCGTCAACGGATCCGGCAACGGACCGCTCGTCGACTCGTTCGGCGGCCGCGAGGCGTTCGGCGGTCCCGTCGTCGAGTCCGCCGGCACAACGACCATCATCATGCCCACCGGTGTGATCGGGCTCGACGTGCTCCGGGCCACCGGCGCCGAACGGCAACGCTCCGGATCCCTCTACGGCGGCCGCTGATCGTGCGCGACGACGATCAGGCCCTGCCGGCGGTCGTGCTCGACACGATCGAACCGGGCGCCACGATCGACGGCTGGCCGTTCAGGCCGGTGGTCGCCGTGCGCGACAACAGCGGCGCGTGGGTCGACACGACGTGCGACTGGACCGGCCTACTGATCGAGCTGGGCACCGTCGACGTGTACGGCAACGTGCCGGCCGGCCGGATCGAGTTCACGCTCCGCAACGACGCCGGCCGATGGAACCGTTACGACGCCGACGCCGTGCTCGTCGACTGGGCCGTCGGCAACGACGTCGTGTGCTGGGTGACCGACGGCGTGACCGATCGTGTGCTGTTCCGTGGCCGTGTCGCCGCCTGGGACGATCTGGGCCGCTCGACGATCAAGGTGACGGCGTTCGACGACACCGCCGAGCTGGCCGCCCCGATCGGGTACCAGCTCGACGTGGGCGAAGCCGGCGACCGGCCCGGCGAACGCCTGGCCGACATCGCCACCGGGATCGGGTTCACCGGCCCGACGTCGTTCCAGCTGGGGCTCGTCACCCTGTCCCAACAGATCAGCGAACGGACACCGCTCGACGAGGCCCGCACGGTCGCCCAGTCCGACGGCGGCGTGACGTTCGTCGACGTCGACGGCACCTGGCGCTACTACGACCGCCGGTGGTACGGCGGCCGGCTGGATCAACCCGAGATCCCGGTCGTGTCCGCCACGGACTGCGACGCACCATGGATCGTCTGGGATCTGGAGCTGACCACCAACGACGCCGCCCAGGCCGACACCGTCACGATCGAGAACGTGGCCGGCCTGACCGCCACCTACTCGCGGTCGACACCGCCGGCGCTGCGGACAACGCTCGTCGGCCAAGTCGAACATCAATGGATCGCCCAGGCCGACGGCGACCGGCTCGCGTCCTACGTGCAACGCGCTGCGCCGCTCTCCGGCCAGCTCGTCCCCAAAGGGTTCCGAATCCACGCGCTCGACCCGCTCCAGGCCGGGATCTGGGCCGTCGCGTGCGAGGTGCGCCTGTTCGACCGCGTCACCGTCCGCCAGACCCAACCGGCCTACCTGGCCTTGCCGACGACGATCGACCTGCCGGCCCTCGTCATCGGCGTCCGTCACGAAGCGACCGCCGGCGGCCAGTGGGTGACGACGTGCATGCTGAACCGGGCGATCCCGGCCCTGCAGCCCATTCTCTACGACACCGGCCACCTGTACGACACCGACGAGCTATGGAGTATCTGACATGCCCACACCGCAACCGCCAATCACGATCGGAGAACTGACCAACGTCCCGGACTTCGAATCCGAAGTCAGCGCGGACTGGTGCCAGGACGCCACCTATCGGATCTGTCACCGGTTCGCCACCATCGACATCCGAGATTCGTCCGGGCTCGACGACGGTTCGATCTGTCGCGTGGCCGCCGAGGCGTCGACCGACGCGCAGTTCTTCCACCGCGTGTCGGGCACGTGGCGATCGCTGATCTATGGGAACAACCGGCCGACGAGCTGGACGCCCACCGTGCAACAGAACGCGGCCACGACGAACTTTGCCGCGACGGGCGCCCAACCGTCCTACACGCGGACCGGCCGGCGGATCACGTGCGAAATGACCATCGCGTACACCGGTGCGTCTGGTGGCACGGCCGGCAGTGTCATCGGGATCTCACTGCCGATCTCCGGGCGGTCTGGGTACAACCCGGCAACCCCCGTCGGCCAGGCGTTCATCTACGACTCATCGGCCGCGATCAAGTACCGGGCCATGGTCGTGATGAACAACACCGGCCAGGTGATCCTGCTGACCCAGCACAGCAACACCGACGGTTATCTCGGCGCCGTCGATTTCACGGCCGCCCTGGCCGCCGGCGACCAGATCGGCGCCAGCTGGAGCTACGACGCCGCGAGTACGTTCACCTGATCGAGCACCGCCCGGCGGCCCATGTTTCACGTGAAACATGGGCCGCCGTTGTACGTCTCCGCGCAGACAAACACGGCCGGCGTGTTCGTCTCCGCACCCAAACACGGCGCGACATAACCGAGATTATGGGCGGGTGTGACAATGTTTGGTCAAGATTCCACCGCTCGCCGGTCTGAATGGTGTAACAACGTGACCCATGAACACACACACATCACCACCCGAACCTACTCACGACGACGTCACCGCCGACGCCGAGCTGAACGATCTCGCTGACCGGGCCGCCCGGGCCGCCGCCGAGTGCGGCGCTGAGATCGTCGTGACCGACGAGGACGGCAACACGACCGTTCACCGGTGCATCTCTGAACCGCACGGCCCCGAACTGTTGCACGTGCTGCCGGCCATCGTGACCGCCGTCGACATGGGCGCGCCGCAATGATCCGCCGGGCTGTTCTCGCACTCGTCGCCGTCGCCGCCCTGTCCGGCTGTTACGGCGTGCCCGCGATCGTGACGCCGCCGGCGGTCGACGATCCCCCACCGGCGCCGGTGCTGCCACCGGCCCAGACGCCCGAGCCCATCCCCAACGTGATCGCGTACCCCAACGTGCCGGCGGCCGGCACCGCGATCGCGTGCCACCCGATCACACCGGACCCGGCCGACCTGGCGGACTGGATCGCCAACGGCGTCGCCGTCGACGTCGCCGCTGTGAACCCGGCCGCCGGCGGCCTGCCGTCTGGGACCGTGCTCCAGTGCGAGCAGGTGGCGCCGTGACCCGTCCCAAGCTCGTCGACCTGTTCTGTTGCGGCGGCGGCGCCGCCATGGGGTATCACCGGGCCGGGTTCGACGTCGTCGGCGTCGACTGGGTCGATCAACCGGACTACCCGTTCACGTTCGTCCGCGCCGATGCGATGTCGTTCGATCTGTCCGGGTTCGACGCCGTGCACGCGTCGCCGCCGTGCGAACGGTTCTCGACGATGAACGGCCCCAACCGGCGACACGCCAGACTGTTCGACTGGAACACCGACCTGCTCACGCCGACGCTTGAACGGTTCGCGTCGCTGTCGGTGCCCTGGGTCGTCGAGAACGTCGTCGGAGCGCGATCGGCCATGCCTGCCGACGCGGTGACGTTGTGCGGATCGGCGTTCGGGCTCGACGTCCGCCGTCACCGCCTGTTCGCGTCGAACGTTCCGATCGGCGGCGTCGCGTGCCGGCACGATCGACAGACTGGGCGTTTCCTGCCGACCGGCCGCAACATCGCCGCCGCTCGCGCCGGCACCGGTTCTCACTCGCGAGTCGTCGGCAACTATGGCTCGCTGAACTATCCCGGTGAGCTGGAGATCCGGCGCCGTGCCATGGGGATCGACTGGCTGCCGGTCGACCGGCTGGCGAAGGCCATCCCACCGGCCTACACCGAGCACCTGGGCCGCCAGCTGCTCGCTTCGATCAGGGCGATGGCATGACCGGGCCGAACCTCACGGCGATCTGGCCGCCGGCACGCCGGCACGTCGACGAGCACCCGGCGGCGCCGGCCGCGGGCACGATCCAGGCGTTTGAGTCGATGGTCCGGGCCGACGAACGCCGGCGCCTCGCGGTGCTGTTGGCCGAGCACGCCGGCACGATCGCCTCTGGCGCCCAGACGCCGCTCTGCGCGATCGTTCAGGTGGTCGCCATGCTCCAGGTGGGCGACTCGTGACGCGGCGAACGACGTTGAGCTACGTGCCGGCGTCGAGCTGGCGGCCGCGGCGATGGTCGCCCATCGTCCCGATCGGACACCGGCGGATCGTGTTCCGCCGGCGCCGCCGATGACCGCATTGGACGCACGACACGGCCGCCAGGGTGGCCGTGTCGTCGCGTGGCGGGAACGTGGCGTCATCGGGCCGTGCTGGAAGGCCGGCTGCTCCGGGAAGGTGGCGTGGCCGGCGTCGCCGCCGCCGGTCGACGACCCGGTCGAGGTCGAGTGCTACGGCGGGTACACCGGCACCCATCGCGGTCTCGTCTACTCGTGGCCGGTGCCGTCGTGACCGGGCCCGGCCGGCCAGGCCCGCCCGAGGCCGTGCACGGCACGCGATCCCGGTACAACACCGGCTGCCGGTGCCCAGAGTGCCGCGAGGCCGCCCGCGTGTATCAGGTTGCCTGGAGGCAGGCCCAGCGCGACGCCGGGTTCGTGTTCAATCACGGCCGCCGGCAACTCCCATCGGACCGGCCGGCCGGGCGGCCGCCGGCGGTCGACCGGTGAACGACGACACGGCGGCGGCCGTCGAGTACGTCCGGGCGAACGTCCGTCACGACGTCGGCCTGGCGTACACGATCGCCGCGCACACCGTCGACGGCCGGTGTGATCTGTCCGTCCGTCAGCTGGCGGCCGCGGCCGGGATCAACCCGGCCACGGTCGCCCGGGCCGTCGACCGCCTGACGGCCGCCGGCGTGCTCGTCGTCGAGCGCACGACCCGAGGGAACGTGTACCGGTTCCCGGTCGCGCAACCGTGCGCGTCAGACGCGCGATCGCGCGCGCCACGCGTACAGCTGGCCGCCGTGGCCGACGCCGCGCAACCGTGCGCGTCAGACGCGCGATCGCGCGCGCCACGCGCGCGATCGTCCGCGTCAGACGCGCGGCCGGCGCCCGGTGGTGGTGGTACCTCTACGCGCCGCGCTGATCGAACAGCCACCACCACCGCGCCCGAGCTGTTGCCTCACGCCCAGGCCGCGCTCGACGAGCTGGCTGGCTACATCGCCGCGGCGGCCGACGCACCCGGGATCGTGAACCGGCTCGCGTACCGGGCCGCGACACGCCGGCGTGTCGTCGACGAGCTGGCCGGGCTCCAGGCCGCCGTCGTCGACGTCGACGAGCTGGTCCGGGCGATCGCCGGCGACCCGACACCGGATCCCGTCGCGGCCGTCGAGGCGCGCCTCGCGGCGGCCTGGGCGATGCCACCGCGACCAGAGCTGGTCGAGCTGCCCGGCCCGGCCGCCGAGTACGAACCCGATCACGAACGGGCCCGGGCGGCGTTCCAGGCCGGGATCGAGCAGGCCCGGGCCGAACGCGGCCGATCAGTAGGCTCTGAACCGTGACCGACGACCGCACACCGAGGCCGGCAACGATCCGCACGGCGCCACCGCACGGCACACGCGCCCGGTACGTGCACCGCACGATCCCTTGCCGGTGTGACTCGTGTAAGGCCGCGAACGCCCGGTACATCACCGCCTACCGCAACGGCACGTCCGGGAAGGTCTGGACGCCTCGCCGCTGGGAACAACTGGAGCTGCCCCGATGATCGTTGACCCGCACATCTACGGCCCGGGCTGGACGCCCACGTACCACCCGCGATCGGTCTGGGAAGATCCGGCCCGGCCGGTCACCGGGCCCGCCTGGGTGCCCCGCCTCGTCGACATGATCGTTCCGCACTACACCGCCGCCATCGACCTGATCGACGGCGATCTGGGGGAGTTCATCGACGACCTGCCGGCCTACCTCCGGGCGATCCAACGTGACTACGTCGTGACGCGCGGCTACAGCGTCGGGTACTGGTGGGCGATCGATTGGCTGGGCGGGATCTGGCAGCTGCGCGGCTTCGATCCGTACACCGGCCTGGGCGGGTTCAAGTCCGCCGCGAACGCCGGGCACAACGACCACACCGGCCCGATCCTGTTCCTGGTCGACGGCGACGACGAGCCCACCGGCGAAGCGATGCGCGCCGCCCGCTGGCTGAACGCCTGCACGCGCCGCCACCCGTATCGCGGCCGACGGACCCAGCTCGCCGTCGTCGATCACGGCCGCCTGCCGATCCCACCCGGGAACCCGACCGCATGCGCCGGCAAGGGCATCCGCCGCGTGGTCGACAAGGGTTTCCTGTCCGACGAGTTCCAGACCTTCCCAACCCAACCCCAGGAGACAACCGACATGCCCACCACTCTGCACCTGATCCCACCCGCTGACGCCGGCGTGCCCGAGCTGATCGTGTGCGTCGACGGCGCCGGCGTTCAGCTGATCGGGCTCAACGGCTCGACGTCCCAAACGCTCGCACTCATCGCCGCCATGAAGGCCACCACGGTCAGCGTGTCCGCCGAGCAGTACGGCGAGTTCGTCGCCCGGGCGGCCCAGTGATCGACCACCCGAAGTACCGCACCGAACCGGACGGCCCTGTCCGCGACGACGTGCTGCCGGCCCTGTTCCTCGCGTTCGTGCTCACCGCCCTGTCGGGCGGGATCGTCGGCGCCGCCATCACTGCGTGGGTGCTGACGTGATCGGCCAGGATCTGAACATCGACATCGGGGACAACCTGACGACGGCGATCGCCGGCCTGGTGATCGCCCTGCCGTCGATCATCGCCGCGTGGAACGGCCGCCGTGCCACGATCGCCGCCCGCAACGCGGCCGCCACCGCCGAGGCCGCCGCCAAGACCAACGAGCAGGCCGTCGAGTCCGTCGCCGCCCAGCTGCGGAACAACGGCGGATCGTCCATGCTCGACAAGATCCAGCTGTCACTGGTCGGGATCCGCAACGAGCTGCGCGACGAGATATCCCACGTGCGCGACGACGTCCGCCACATCGCTGAACGACAGACCCAGATCGAACGGCTGATCCCGAAGCGCACGACAGACCATCACCCAACCGACGACAGGGGAACCCCGACATGACCGCCAAGAAGTCGACCACGAAGAAGGCCGCCGCACCGCGCAAGGCCGCACCGCCGAGGAATGCCACGTTCCCACCGATCGAGGACGAGGACGAACGCCGTGCCCTCGTGATGAACGAGCATCGCGACCCGCCGAAGCCTGGGGTTCCACGTAGCCGGCCCGGCCGCGGCTGGGGCTGATCGTGCCTCGCGTGTACGGCGAACGCCGCTACCGCGAGGCCGTCGCCGCGAACCGTGCGGATCCGGCGCCGTGCTGGCGTGGCTGCGGCCGCCTGTCGACGACCATCGACCACGTGCCCGCGATCGCGGACCACGAACACGTGGCAGGTACGTCGTGCTGCCAGCTCGTGCCCGCGTGCGGTCCATGCAACTACGGCGCCGGCGCACGGATCGCCAATCGTCGTCGAGTTGGCCGTCGGCCTGGAGCGTCGCGGCGATGGTGACGTGTCCGTGCATTGATCGCCGCTGTTCGCCGTCGTGGGTCGCGTACTGCGCGTGTCCGACCGCCCGCCGGTTCTTTGACGGCTCGACGTTGTACA
>Ga0310812_10000475_pt1 | contig 15307 bp, 15 predicted proteins | sample NN3metagenome_FD_205747 | JGI IMG/M metagenome (GOLD analysis project Ga0310812, IMG submission 205747) | Soil microbial communities from experimental microcosm in Duke University, North Carolina, United States - NN3 | ecosystem: Engineered > Artificial ecosystem > Soil microcosm > Unclassified...
TATTTCGTCTCGGGCCCGGCGGAGACCCGGCACGCGCTCCAGGAGATCCTGGAAATGGGGCCGGGCTTCGACCTCTACGACCTGGCGGCGGCCGTCGCCCGCTGCGACCGCGCGCTGGCGCGCCACCTGAATGCGCCGACGTCCCGGGCCTTCCCGGAGCTCAAGCCGTTCTGCGTCGAAGCGGAGTGACCGTCTAGGACTTGGGGAAGCGGAGGGTCACGGTCGTGCCCCGACCGGGCTCGCTGGCGACGCTGATGCTGCCCTGGTGAGCCTCCACGATCTTTCGGCAGAGGGCGAGGCCGAGGCCCGTGCCGCTCGTCTTGGTCGTGACAAACGGGCGGAACAGCCTGCCGAGCAACTCCGGCGCGATACCGCCGCCCGTGTCCGTCACCGTCAGTTCCGCGCCGTCTTCGCTCACCCGGGAACTCACGCGCACCTCGCCGGCGCCCTTCATGGCTTCCGCGGCGTTGAGGTAGAGGTTCCAGAACACCTGCTCGAGGAGCGCCGGGTCGGCCGAGATCGTGAGATCCGCGGGGCCTTCCTGCATGAAGCGGATCCCGCGGCTGAGATGATGCTCGCCGGCGAGGCGGGCCATGCGGTCGAGAAAATCCCGCAGCGGGATCGGCTGCTTCTTGGGGGTGGTCGGCTTGGCAAAGGTGAGGAGGCTGCGGACCGTTCCGTCGAGCCGCCGCACCTGGCCCAGGATCTCCTTCATCAGGCCCTTGCGCGGGTCGTCGGGCTTCAGGTCGTCGGCCAGGATCTGCAGCGGCCCGCTGATCGCGGCGAGCGGGTTCTTGACCTCGTGGGCGACGGTCGCGGCCATCTCGCCGAGCGCCGCGAGGTTCTGGGTCCGCACGACCTCGGCCTGCATCCGCTTGAACGCCGTCAGGTCGACGACGGCGGCGAGCACGAAGGACCCCTCGTCGGTCTTGATCGGGTTCAGGCCGATCTCGACCGGCACCTCGCTGCCGTCCTTGCGGACGGCGAAAAGATCGCGGCCGGCGCCCATCGGGCGGGTGCCGGGGGCCGCGTGGAACTCGGCCCGGTGCCCCGGGTGTCCGCCCCGGAAGCGGCTGGGGACCAGCATCTCGATCGACTGGCCGAGAAGCTCCTCCCGAGAGAATCCGAAGAGCCGTTCCGCCTGGGCGTTGGCGAGAACGATTCGGCCCCGGTCGTCGACCATCAGCATCGCGTTCGGCGCGGACTCGACCGCGAGGCGGAACTTCTCCTCGGCCCGCTTCCGCTCGGTGATGTCCACGATCGCGGCGAGCACGAACGGGCCGTCCTTGGTCTGGATGGGGTTGAGGCCGATTTCGACCGGCACTTCGCTGCCGTCCTTGCGGAGCCCGAAGAGGTCGCGGCCGCCGCCCATGGAGCGCGTCTGGGGCTGCGCGAAAAAGTGGCGGCGCTGTCCCGGGTGCTTCGCCCGGAAGCGCTCGGGCACCAGTTTCTCGATGTTCTGCCCCAGCAGCTCCTCGCGAGGGTAGCCGAAGAGCTTCTCCGTCTGGGCGTTGGCCAGCACGATCCGGCCTTCCCGGTCGACCATGACCATGGCGTTGGGAGCGGATTCGACGGCCAGGCGAAAGAGATCGTCTCCCGGTTCTGTCTTGCTCATTCCTGTGAATCGATAGTATATGGATCCCTGAGGACGAACACCATCTGATGAGTCCCCCGACCGATCCCGTCCAGGCGTTCCAGCAGGGCTTGAGCGAGGCGGAGGCGCAGGAACGCCTCCGCCGCGAGGGTCCGAACGAGCTGCCCCGCTCGAAGAAGCGACGCCTTCTCGAACAATTGGTGGACGTCGTCAAGGAACCCATGATCCTGCTCCTCGTGGCCACGGGCGTGGTCTACCTCATCCTCGGGGACCGGGAAGAGGCGCTCCTGCTGCTGGGGTCCATCGGCCTCATGATCGGCATCGAACTCCGCCAGGAGCGGAAGACCGAGCGCTCCCTCGAGGCGCTCCGCGACCTCTCCAGCCCGCGGGCGCGGGTGATCCGGGGCGGCGAGGCGCGGCGCATCCCCGGCCGCGAGGTCGTGCGCGAGGACATCGTCCTGATCGCCGAAGGGGACCGCATCCCGGCGGACGGGGTCGTCCAGTCCACGACGAATCTCAGCGTGGACGAATCGTTGCTCACCGGAGAGTCGGCGCCGGTGCGCAAGAGTATCTGGTCCGGGGGCGCGGAAAGCGGCGTTCCCGGAGGCGACGCCACTCCCTTCGTGTTCTCAGGCACGCTGGTGGTGCGGGGGAACGGCGCGGTCCGCGTGACGGCCACGGGCGAACGATCCCAGCTCGGGAGAATCGGCAAGGCGATGGAGGCCGAGGCGCCCGGGAAAACGCGTCTCCAGCAGGAGACGCTGGGCCTGGTCCGCTTCTTTGCGATCGCCGGGTTGATCCTCTGCGGCGCGGTGACCCTTTTCTATGGCCTGACGCGTCACGCCTGGCTGGAGGCGACGCTCGCGGGCCTCGCGCTGGCGATCTCGCTGATGCCCGAAGAGTTCCCTGTCATTCTCTCGGTCTTCATGGCGCTCGGCGCCTGGCGCATCGCCCGCAGCCGCGTCCTGACGCGCCGCGCTCCCGCGATCGAGACGCTCGGGTCCGCGACCGTCCTCTGCGTGGACAAGACCGGGACCCTGACGCAGAACCGGATGGTCGTGCGGGCCCTGATCGGCGATTCCCTCGCGGTCGACCCGGACGCCGCCGCCCCGCTGCCCGAAGCCGTGCACGCGGTGCTGGAATACGCGATCCTGGCCAGCCAGCGGGATCCCTTCGACCCCATGGACCGGGCCCTGAAGGAGCTGGGGGAGCGGACGCTGCAAGGGACCGAGCACCTCCACCGCGATTGGGCGCTCGTCCGCGAATATCCCCTCTCCCCGGAGCTGCTGGCCCTCTCGCGGGTCTGGAAGTCCCCGGAGGGGACGGACTATGTCATCGCCTCCAAGGGAGCTCCCGAGGCCGTCATCGACCTCTGCCACCTGAGCCCCGAGCGGGCGCAGGCGATCCAGCGGCAGGTCGGCGGCCTGGCCGAGCAGGGCCTCCGAGTCCTCGGCGTGGCCCGCGCGCGCTTCCGCGTGACGAGCCTTCCGCCGCAGCAGCACGATTTCGACTTCGAGTTCGTTGGGCTCGTGGCCTTCGAAGACCCCATCCGGCCGACCGTTCCGGAGGCGCTGGCCGAGTGCGCGGCCGCCGGCATCCGGGCCGTCATGATCACCGGCGATTATCCGGGCACGGCCGCCAGCGTCGCCCGCAAGCTGCGGCTGCCGAACCCGGACGACGTCGTGACCGGCTCCGACCTGCAGCTCCTCTCGGAGGAACAGCTGCGGGAGCGGATCCGCCGCGTCAGCGTCTTCGCGCGCGTGGTGCCGGAGCAGAAGCTGCGCCTGGTGAACGCTCTGAAAGCCAACGGCGAGATCGTGGCGATGACGGGCGACGGCGTGAACGACGCGCCGGCGCTGAAAGCCGCGCACATCGGGATCGCGATGGGATCCCGCGGCACGGACGTCGCCCGTGAGGCCGCCTCGCTGGTCCTCCTGGACGACGACTTCGCATCGATCGTCCACGCGGTGCGGCTCGGGCGGCGGATCTTCGACAACCTTCGGAAGGCGATGGCGTACGTCATGGCCGTCCACGTCCCGATCGCGGGGACCGCGCTGATCCCGGTGCTCCTCGGCTGGCCCCTGGTTCTCCTGCCCGCCCATATCGTCTTCCTCGAGTTCATCATCGACCCGGTGTGCTCGATCGCATTCGAGGCCGAGCGGGAGGAGCGTGACGTGATGCGGCGTCGACCCCGCTCGCCGGGGGAGCGCCTTTTCTCCTGGAGGACCTGGCTGGTAAGCCTGCTGCAGGGGCTCTCGGTGCTGGCGGGCGTGACCGTTTCCCTGTTTCTGGCACGCGCGTGGGGCGAAGGAGACGCCGAGACCCGAGGGCTGGCGTTCGCGACGCTGGTCGGCGGGAATCTCGCGCTGGTCCTGAGCAACCGCTCCTGGTCCCGGAGCCTCGTCGCGACGCTGAGGGAGCCGAACCGGGCGATGGCCGTGATCCTCGGGGTTGCCGCGGCGGCGCTCGCCCTGACGCTCTACGTGCCGCCGCTGGCGCGGCTGTTCCGCTTCGAAGGGCTGAACGGGCGTGATTTCGCGATCGTCGCTGCGTCGGGCGTCTTCTGCCTGCTCTTCGGCGAGCTCTTCAAGAGGCTCCGTGCGTCGCCGCGCCCTAAAGAACCTTCTTCCGCCGCAAGTCCGTGAAGATGGCGATGACGTAGAGCAGCAGCGCGAGGCCGAACGAGCCCTGCCCGACGATCATGAAGAGCGCGAAGAGGAGCGGGCCGGGCCAGACGAAGTGCGCGAGCGAGAAGCCGATTCCCAGGAGGCCCAGCGCGCAGGCCGCCGTGATCAGGCGCGCGGAGCCCGGCGGCGCGGCCGGCGGGGCAGGGGGCGTCGCGGGAGCGTCGCTCATGGCTGCTTCCTCGGGTGCGGCGACGCGTGGCATTCGAAGCAGGAGAGCTCGCCGCTGAGGATCTTCGGCTTCATCTCCGCGTCCACGTGCTGCTCGATCTTCAGGTACTTCGCCGACTCGCCGTGGCAGTGCAGGCAGGTGTCCACGTTGAACGGGCGGTGGATCTTGATGACGTCGGGGACGCCGGTGACGTACTCGTGGGTGACGTGCCCCAGGCCGCCGATCTTGGCCTGGATGTTCCCCGCCAGGCCGTAGCCGGTGTGGCAGGTGTAGCACTGGTCGTCGGGGATCCAGCGGTTTTGGAAGTGCTTGGCGACGAGCGTCGTGCTCTTCGGGTCCCTCATGTCGTTGACCCAGCGGTCCATCGTGTGGCATTGGGTGCAGGAGTTCTTCACCTTGTGGAAGCCGACCACGTTGCCCGAGAGCATGGTCATGCCGGGCAGGACGAGGAGCCCGACGAGCAGCGCCCACTTCGCGTGGGCCGACACGCGCCACTCGGGCTTCCGGAGCAGCACGACGATCAGGATGCCCGCGGCCGCCAGCCCGAGGAGGATTCCCGCGCCGGAAACCCAGCGCATGACGTTCTCGGTGCTGCCCGAGAACAGGCCCTCGTTCGACACGTCACTTGCCTCCGTGCGGGTGGTCGCAGTCGTGGTTGAACTTCAGCTTCGGGACCTCGTGCGTGTCCTTGCCGATCTTCTCCGCGAAGTTGAACGGGACGAAGGTCGGGCTCTTGTCGTTGTGGCAGGTCTTGCAGTTGTTCTCGTCGGTGTGGACGGCGCCCAGCTTCACCAGATCGGCCCACTTGTACTCCTTGTTGTCCTTCTTGTAGGGGGAGTACTTCTCGCCGGGCCCGTGACAGGACTCGCAGCCGACGCCTTCCATCAGCGGGGCGCGCGCCTTTTCCTCGTCGTTCCAGTCCTTGCCCACCTCGGGGTATCCTCCGGGCTTGCCGTAGCCGGTGACGTGGCAGACGATGCAGCCCGCCTCCTTCGTGTAGTCCTTGGCGAGGTCGAGATTGGCCTTCTTGCGGACCTCGGCCCCCTGGTTGGGCTTGAGGGAGTTGAACGACTGCGCCATCTTGGTCTTCTGCCAGGAGGAGTACTCCTTGAAGTGGCACTTCTGGCAGGTCTTGGAGCCCACGTACTTGGCGTCGTCCAGGCGGGGACAGGCCGCCGCCTCGACCGACGGCGCGGGCATCGCGAGGACGGCGGCGGCGAAGCCCGTCGCCAGCGCGCCCGCGATCAGCATCCCTCTCATGTCGCGATCTCCTTAGAAAGGCACGAACGGCGATCCCGCGTTCGCCACGGGATTGATCGCCTTGATGGAGGATTGTAACAAGTTCACCGCGTAGCCGGTGTTGTGGATGCCGTTGCTCTGGTCGTTTTTCACGAACGTGTAGTTGTAGGCGGCCTGGTAGAGCGCGAGCCAGTCCGCCTTCTGCTGGGCGCTCAGCGAGTTCCACGATGTGGGATTCTGCGACGTGGGAACGCTGGGCCCGGGGAACGTCGTGTAGGGACCCGTAGCGAGGTTCGCCGTGAGGGTGTAGACGATGCGGCCGCTGGCTACGGTCCAGGAGTTGTTGGCGTTTCCGAGCAAGGCCGCCAGCTTGTTGTTGATCTCATTCGACAGCTTCGAGAGCAGCCCGGCGATCTCGTCCTGGACCAACTGCGGGGCGCCGCCGCTCCCGTCGTAGTCGGCGCGGGCCACGTCCCGGAAGTCCGGCGCCGTGGTGTGGCACTGCACGCAGGCGCCGGTGTTGTACTTCTTCACGCTCGTCAGGCTCCACGTGGTGGATGCGCCGCCGCCGAGGGTCCCGGCGCCCGCGAGCGTCAGCTGGGTCGCGCTGTCGACGGAGGCCACCGTGTAGGGCGTCCCGCTCGCATCGGCCCCGGCGCTGATCAGCAGCGTGTCCCCGGGGAAGATCGCTTTCAGGAAGCTGGGCCCGCCCGTGACGCTGAACTTCCGGCTCCCCGCCACGGTCTGAGCGCCGGCGTTGCTGACATTGTCGAAGATCGAGGCGCCCGTGCCCTGGGTCAGGTGGAACGAGTGGCCTCCCAGGGCGCCGAAGCCGCTCGCCCCGGCGGCGGGCTGGACGTCGTTGTGGCAGGTCAGGCACTGGCGATTCTCGCCGCTCGGCGAGACAAAGCGGCTCGGGATCCCGTGGGGGGAGGAGTTGTACGTCCACGAGGAGAACGCGATGCCGTTCGTGCCCGAGAGCATCTCGGCCGCCGTCGAGTCGTGCGGGGCGCGGCGGACGTTCATGTCGGCGGAGTTGTCCCGGGTGTCCGTCCGACTCTGGTGGCACATGTAGCAGACGGCGGCCCGGCCCGCATTCGCGGTCGCGCCGTTCCGGAACTGGACGTTCCCGAAGCAGCGGAGCTGGGGGTCGGGGTTCGCGCCGCTGAGCCCGACGGTGTTCTGGTGCGGGTCGTGGCAGGTCTGGCAGGTCTGGGTGCGGCGGTCCTCGATCGGGAGGACCGGCCGATTCGGATTGGCGGCCGCGAAGAGGACCGGGTGGGGGTCCGCACTCTGCTGCGCGCGCATCTCCACCACGAAGCCCTGGGCCGTGTGGCAGCCGTTGCAACTGGCGCTGCCGCTGGGGGACGTAAAGGCGGGCGAGGCCCGGTCGGCGTGGCCGCTCACATCCCAGGCGTCCTGCTTCTGGGCGTGGCAGCGGCCGCAGACCAGCGAGTCGAAGCTTTTCCGGATGCCCGCCGTGTCGCCCGCGTGCTCGCTGCCCGGGCCGTGACAGCTCTCGCACTGCGTGTTCGCCCGCGACGCCGTGAGCGGGTGCTTCCGGACGGTCTCGGACCACGTCGCGCCGGGCAGGGCGAAGCCCTCGCCGAGCGCCTGCGCGACGAAGCCGCCCCAGACGTCCGTCGCGTCCTGGCTGAAGCCCACCGTGCGGGAGTCGATCGAGAACTCGAAGCTCCGCAGCTGCTGGGCGGTCAGGCCGCCGGGCGGAACGAAATCAAAGGCGTCCTTCCAGTGAACTTTCGCCTGGCTGGGGCCGTAGAGCGGGTCCGCCGGGTCGAGCAGCTGCTCGAACACGTGGGCGTGCTGGGTGATCTTCCAGGGATCGACGAAGTTCGCCACGAAGGGCAGCTGGCCGGCGTGGCAGGCGGCGCACTCGCCCTTGAAGGGGTCCGGCGTCTTCCCGGTCAGGTTGCCCACGCCGACGAACTTTCCGCAATTGATATTGATGACTTGCACGACGGGCCCGGGCGTCTGGCTGATCTGAATCTCGTACGTTCCGAGCTGGTTGGGGACGAAGTACACGTAGCGCTGGTTCGTGGCGGCGTTGAGCCCCGCCTTGTTGGGCGTTTTGAAATCGCTCGTGGGGGCGGCCGTCGACGTCAGGGCCGTCCCGTCGGGCTTCTTCCCGGACCAGGTCCACGTCGTGATGGTGGCGGAGTTCACCTTCTCCGCGCCGTTCAGGAACACGGGGGTGCCCAGGGCGACGTTCTCGTTGGCCACCGTGCTCGGGAAGGGGCCCACGCTGAAGTTCACGAGAATCTGGTCGCTGGCCCCGCCGGACGTCGCGCTCAGCGTCAGCTGGACCCGTCCCTGCGTGGTTCGCTCGAGGACCGCGACTCCGGGAACGTCCTCGAAGTTCTGGAAGTCGGTCAGCTTGGGCGCCGTGAAGTTCAGGACCTCGGAGTTCGGGCCGCTCAGGGTCCAGGTTCCCCAAGCGGGCATTCCGGTCCAGGTGACCGTCGTCGGCGCTCCGGAGAAGGTGGGCGTAATGGCTCCGCCGTTTCCGTAGCCTACGAACCATTTGTCCTGCACGGTGATGAGGAATGCCTTCACCTGAACGGTGACGCTCGCGCTGTCGACGCCCTGAGCGCCCGTGACGGTCAGACGGAACGTGAGGTCGCCCGTGGCCGCCGGCGCCGTGAAGGTCGGGGCCGCGACGGTTGTGGACGAGAGGGTGACGGGAGTGCCGGCCGTCTGTTCCCACAGGAAGGACAAAGGGGGAGCGCCGGCTACCGGGTCGTAGCTTTTCGAGCCATCCAGGGAGACGCCCGCGCTGCTGGCGAGGGCCTTCTTCGTCTCCGGCACGATGGCCACGGGCTTCTGGCTGGGGGGAGGGGTCGGCCCGAAGCCTCCGCCTTTTCCGCAGGCGGGAATGATCAGCACGGCCGCCAGCAACCACAACGCACGTTTCACAGAACCCTCCCTGGAGTAGCTCTCAAGCCGCCCCACCTATCGCAATTCGGAAGCCAGCGTGGAGCCAAGCGGGAATAATGCTCAATATATGGATTTTTCCAAGGGGCTGCGGAATAATCCGCACATCCCCGCAAATGCCAGCGCTGAGGGCTCGGCCTTGAAATTGCGGAGAGGGGGACCGTGCTTAGCTGCTTGATGCTGCTTCTTCTGTCGCAGGAACCCCCCGTCGCACCGGTCCAGGAAGCCCCGAAGACGTCCGTTCAATCCCTGCTGGACCCCCTGACGGGCACGATTCGGACGCAGTACCGGTACCGGGCTACGTCCGACGCCAGCGACTCGGACCTCTATGAGATCATTTCGCTGGCCTACGGGAACCCGGACAAGGATCCTGTCACGGCGATGCTGAGCGCCCGGCTGGCGGCAGATCTGGACGGCAACAAGAACGTCCAGGGGTTCTATCCCTTCACGTCGACGGACGACCGCTATTCGAAGTGGGCGACCGAACGTCTCTACACCGCCTACCTGGACTTCCGGCCCCGCGAGAGTGGGGTGCAGATGCGGGCCGGCCGCCAGACCCTTGACGAATTCCCGGAAGCCGTGCCGATGGATGGAGCCCGGGTCCGGGTCGCCGCCGGGTCGCAGATCGCGCTGGCGGCGTTCGGCGGACTGCCGGTGAACCTCTTCGAATCCTCGCCGTCCGGGGACGCGATGTACGGGGCCTCTGCCGAGTGGATGCCGATCCCGGAAGGGCGCGGCCGCTACCGGGTGGAGTATCTCCATCTCCGGGACGAAAACGTCCTGGGACTGCATCGGGACGACCTCGTGGGCTTCGCGATCGACGAAGGGGCCGGAGACTTTAACGTCTACGCCCGCTACACGCTCCTCGAGGGGGAGAGCCGGGACCTTGTCGCGCGACTGAGCGGAGCGGTGCCGGATGCGGAGTTCCTCTTTCAACTGCAGGGCACCTACGTCTTCCACCGGATCGAAGCGCTGTCGTACGCGATCGATCCCTACGCGACCTTCATGATGGACCTTCAGCCGTACGTGGACCTCCAGGTGCGGGCGTCCAAGGGATTCGGCAGCGCGTTCACTCTCGACGCCCTGTTCACGTCCCGGCAGCTCGTCCGGAACGGCATCGAGACGACCTACAACCACGAGTTCAAGCGAGTCGAGATCGCGCCGCTGCTGCGCAACTGGCCGCTGCAGGACGTGTCCCTGCGTGTTTCCTGGGATTACTGGAATTCCTCCGGGGACGACTTCTGGACGCTGAGCGGCGATATTTCCTGGTCGCTGCACCGCGACATCGTGCTCTTCCTGGGAAGCTCCTACGCGCTCTACTCCGTGGACGCCTTCACGGGCGAGGAGCACGACCGGGTGCGGACCTATTCGGTGGGGATGACGTGGAAGGTCTCAAAGAAGTCGTCCATCGACGGGCGCTTCACGTACGAGCAGAATGCCGTTGGCGATTTCAGAACCCTGGAGATCGGATTCCGTCATGCCTTCTAGGCGCCGCTGGATTTCCTGGCGAGACCCGGGGCTCGTGATCGTCGTGATCGCGCTGGCTGCGGGCTTGGCCGTCGTCGGAACGTCCTGCAGCATCTTCCAGGCGGTCTTTCCGCCGGCCGCGCCCCAGCGGCGTCCTTTCAACCACGAGGCCCACACCGTCCGAGGGATCGGGTGCGCGGACTGTCACGAGGGGGCGGAGAAAGAGGTGAAGGCCGGGATGCCGACCAAGGCATTCTGCATGAACTGCCACGAGGACCTGGACAAGGAGAAGGACAAGCCCGCCGAGAAGAAGGTCGCCTGGTTCCAGGACGAAAAGGGGGAGGTCCGCTGGGCCGAGTTCGGCCGCCAGAAGGACGAAATCAAGTTCTCGCACGCCGCCCATTGGGGCAAGGCGGCCTGTACCGAGTGCCACGGCGCCATGGACAAGGACACCGGGCTGCTGCCGCACGGCCCGCAGCGGATGAGCGCCTGCATCGCCTGCCACCAGGAGAAGGCGCCCGCGAAGCTGGATTGCGTCGCGTGCCACGCGTCGCTGGATCGCACGCGGCCCCCCGAGAACCACGCCCAGTTGTGGTCGAAGCTGCACGGGAGCTGCGCCCGGCAGGGCGCCGAGGTCGCCACCGCCAACAACTGCTCGCTCTGCCACGCGCCGAACGCCTGCACGGTCTGCCATCAGACCGTGCTGCCGGAGGATCACAACAACTTCTGGCGCCTGAAGGCCCACGGGATCGCGTCGGGGCTGGACCGTTCCCGCTGCCAGACCTGCCATGCGACGGACTTCTGCACGAGCTGCCACAGCGTGGCCTCGCCGATTTCCCACACGGCCGGCTGGAACGCGCCTCGCGACGGCCACTGCACGAGCTGCCACCTGCCGCTCCAGAGCAGCGGGAGCTGCGCGGTGTGCCATAGGGACACGCCGGGCCACGCCCTGGCTCCTCCGAAGCCCGCCTGGCACACTCCCACCATGGTCTGCCGGACCTGCCACGGGTCGTCGTTGAAGCACCCCGACAACGGGGACAATTGCAACGCGTGCCACCGGTAAGAACTGAACTCGGAACACGGAACCAGGAACACCGACGCGGATGGGTCCCCCTCCCGGCCTCCCCCCTGAGGGGAGGAGAAGACCAGAACCGACGCGGAAAAAACACCCGCATCGAGGAACTTCCCGGGTCTAGAGGGAGCCTTTCGCAGGCAGGGGGAGCGGCATGCCGTTTGCACTACCTCCGGCATGAGATATCAAATCAGACTCCTGGACCAGAACCTTCCCGGGCTGACCCGAGAGATCGCCCAGGCCTGCTGGCACGCGGCGAACAGCGTGGTCCCGAACTCCCTGGACAACGCCCTGTATCGGGATCTGTACCGCGTGGTGCGCGACGTCTTCCGGGCGAACGTGAAGGCGTTCCGCTATTGCAATTCCGCGCGCATCTGCGAGACGAACATCCCGAGGGCCCGTGCGGAACTGCTGCCGGCGCACGAGCATTACGCCGGGGAGCACGTGCACGTTTACCTGCTCGGCGCCGACCTGCCTCCCCGCCTCATGACCCGCGCGATCGTGACGCGCGCCGTGAGAGCGGTGGTGGCGCATCTGCCGAAGCAGCCTCTGCCCGGCCTTGCTCCCGCGCTGCGCCTCGCTATCGAGAAGGCCCTCGATCAGCGGGTGTTCCGGTCGCTGCGCTGCGGGGAGGACAATCTCTGCCACGCGAACGAGGCCTACGATCCGTGGGATCTCCGGGATCCGATTAACGTGATTTCGCACGCGTCCTGAGAAGCAACCAGAACCGGCAGGAATCCGGCTCGGGACCTGCAAGACAGGTCCCCCCGGATTCCGGGTTCGCTCAGCGGTTGCAGATCCGGATGCCGCCGGAGCCGCAGGACCCGAAGCCCGCCCGCCCATACGAATAGCCCCGCGCGCTGCAGCGCCCCACGCTCCAGGAGACCGGAGCACAGCGGGCGGACACCCAGGCCGGATAGTAATAGGCGACGCCGATCCCGAGCGCCGGCGAGCAGTAGGCGCCGTACTCGGAGGTGAAGTAGGACCGGGGATAGTAATAGCGGCCGTCGTAGACCACCGACGGGTCGGACAGGAGCTTCGCGGTGGCTGCGGCAGTCGAGCTCGGCGTGGGCGCGGGGACCGGCTTGCTCGCGGGCGGTTCGGCCATCGACACCAGGCTCGTCAGGAGGCCGTCGCTCAAGCCGGCCCCCTTGAGCTCGATGATGTCGTCGGCGGAGAGGCGAGCGACGGGTCCCTTGGTCTTCGCGTAGGTCAGGATGACTTCATCCGAAATCCCCGCCCGCGCCAGCTTCTTGAGCTCTTCCTTGCCGATGTCGGCGAAGGCCGTGGCGCCGAGCGCGCAGATCAACCCCAGGCCGAGGACGAGGCGCGTCATGGAACCCTCCCACGGAAGAGCTATCAGCAATGGTACAGTCGTGGGAGGGCTGATTTCATTTCAAACATTGCTCAGACGCGGTAGAGCTTCCGCGAGGGGATCCATTCGCTGAGGATCAGGAAGTCCAGGATCTTGCGGGCGGCATCGGCCGGGTCTTCCCGGTCCGAGCGGATGTGGACCTCGGGATGGATCGGGGGTTCGTACTCGTCCTGCAGTCCCGGCACGGTCGTGGCCGCTCCCTGGAGGCCCATCTTGTAGATGCCCTTGGGGTCCCGTTCGATGCAGCGCTCCAGGGGGCAGTCGACGAAGACCTCCGCGAAGAGCGGAAAGCGCTCGCGCGCCGGCGCCCGGTACGCGCGGCGGTTGCCCGTCGCGTCGATCAGGACCGGGACGCCGTGCTCCAGGAAGCGGGCGGCCATCTCTACCATCCCCTTGTAGAACTGGACCCGGTCCTCCTCGGAGTGGGTCGCCTGGGGCGTGAAGAAGCGCCGGAAGACGTCGGACTCCAGCACCACGGGATCGACGCCGCGGGAGCGGAGGCGGTTCACCAGCTCTGCCGTGATCGTCGATTTGCCCGACGCGGGCAGGCCCGTGATCCAGAGGGCGAACGTGGTATCCATGTCAGTCCTCGAAGTAGCTGTTCATCCGGTGAGGATCGAAGCGGGGCGCCTCCAAGACCCGCCGCGCGAAGCTCAGGAGTTCGCCGCGGACCCCTTCCTTCAGCCGCGGGTACCAGATCGGGTTGGCCATGACGAGGCTCCGGAAGGCCAGGAACGGCGCCGCAACCTCCAGCATCTCCTCGTCTCCGGAGGCTTTCAGGTAGCGGTCCCAGAACCGGAGGAACATCCGCTCCAGCGCGCCCTCCATCCGGCCGCTGCGTTGGAGTGAAAAGAAGGCGTAATTGAGGGTCAGGCACGTGACGTCGTCCGCGGCGTCGCCCCACTCGCCGCGCGAGCGGTCGAGGGCGCTGAACTCGGCTCCCTTCCGGAACAGGATGTTCCACGGATGGAAATCCCCGTGAACCTGGCGCAGGCGGTGGGCGCGGGACTTGAGCTTCCAGCGCCAGTCGACGCAGCGGAGTTCGATGTCCTTGAGCGCCGCCGCCGAGAGCATGCCCCGGCCGGGCGGATAGGAGTCGAGGATGCCCATGATGCACTCGCCGTGGCCGACCAGTTCGCGAATCCGCCGCGCGTAGAGACTCGGTTCCGTGCCGCGGATCCGGTGGATCTCCACGAGGTAGTCGCACAGCGCGTCGGCCCGGGCGATATCCAGATCGCCCGCGGTCCCCGAGTCGCGGATGCGGGCGAGGTCGCTCGCATAGTTCTCGCCGTCGACGAACTCCATGAGGATGAAGAACTCGTCGGCGTCGCCGAGGGACACGAGATCCCCAGAGAAGCGCGTCGCGCCGACGTCGATCGAGCGCGCGTGTCGCGGCAGGTCGTTGTACGCCTCGTGGCTCCAGAGCAGCGCCTGGGCGCGGTCCGAGCGGTGCTCGTGGCCGAAGGAGTTCGGGCTCATCGTTTCCAGCACGGCCGAGCGCGGCTTCCCGTCCACCTCCGCGTCGATGCGCAGCGGCACGCCGTACCCGAAGCCCTTGGCGTCCCCGGAGGGGGCGGCCTTGCCGATGGGGACGCAGCGGAGGATATGGGTCCCCGGGCCCCAGAGGGATCGGAGGTATCGCTCCAGTTCCGACGTCTTGAGGGCGTCCATGTCTACCTCCCGGGCGTCACGCAATTAGGTAGATCCAGAGGGGCGCCCCGGAGTTCCGCGAGCGTGAAAGTCCGCAGGGTCTCCCGGAATCCCTCTTCCGCCTTCCGGCAGAGCGGCACCAGGATGCAGGAGGCGCGGCTGTCGCAGGCGTCGAAGTCGCCGCCGCAGGGGGCGGCCGGAGGCCGGGATTCACCGATCGCCTGGATGATCTCGTGGAGGGTGATGTCGCCGGGCGAGCGGGCCAGGAGGAAGCCGTGGCCGGGGCGGCTCTGGATCAGGCCCTCCCGCTGCAGCTTGGCGAGAAGCGGGCGGATCTGCGCTGCCGCGGAGCCGCTGCTACGGGCAAGCTCGGGGATGCTGACCGGCGTTCCCTTCAGCATCATCGCCTGAAGGGCGTGCAGCGCCAGGACCGTGGCCGCCGAGAGTTCTCTCATATCCTTCTGAGTGCACGTCCCGGCCCAGCCGGTCTCGCTCAGCGGGAGCGGGAGCGCATGAGATCTTCCCGCAGCGTCAGGAACAGCAGCGCCAGCGTCAAGGCGCCGATGAGGGCCGTGAAGAAGATCTCCGCGCTCTGGTAGTGCATCTCAAGTCTCCTTCCGATGTCGGGCGCAATCACAGGGAGGCGCGAACCTCTTGAGTTCCGGAAGCGCGCGATGGCCTGCGAGACCGCGGCAGTTCATCCGCACCGCATCGAAGCGGGCGAGATTGCTCGCCAGGTCGTAGAGATCGAAGCCCTCGCCAACGGCCTCGATCTCGTCCAGGGAGGTGGTCAGCTGGGCCGGCGTCGCGACGAAGTACCCTCTCCGGTGCAGCAGCTTCTTGAAGCTGTTCCACATGCCGGTCAGGTTGACGCCGTTCACCCCCTTGGACTCGAGGTCGTAGGTCAGCTGGGAGAGCACTTCCGCGGCTTGGGAGGGCTCGGCGGCCTCCATGGCCTGCAGGACCCGGTCTTCACGAACTTTGGGGTTGCCTTCAAACTCCATATGGGGGGTATTGCAAACGGGGGGCCAATCCGGAACGTGGGGAAAATCGGGATTCGGAGGGGGGGCATCGTGGGCTATTCCCCGGACAGCGCGGATTT
>Ga0310812_10000476_pt1 | contig 15283 bp, 16 predicted proteins | sample NN3metagenome_FD_205747 | JGI IMG/M metagenome (GOLD analysis project Ga0310812, IMG submission 205747) | Soil microbial communities from experimental microcosm in Duke University, North Carolina, United States - NN3 | ecosystem: Engineered > Artificial ecosystem > Soil microcosm > Unclassified...
CGATCCGCAGCTCGCCGCCCGCGAACCGCACGATTCCGCAGCGCGCCTGCTCGACGAGATCGTCCCAGCCAGCGGAGCCGAGCTCATTGCCGGCCGCCGGTCTGCCGTTGATGTTCAGCAAGTCCCTCGCGGCCCCGTCGGATAGCTTGGCCAGCGGGCGCTTCCAGGGCTCGCTTCCGGGAATTCTCGAGCGCGTGACTTCGATCGTCAGCGCGCCGCCTTCGGCGACGCCCGTCACTCCCTTGGGGAGCAAATATTCGAGGCCGTCCCGAGCGCGTGCCACCGCATTGCGGCCGCCGGCGAGCAAGCGGGCCTCGAGGATCGCTCCCGCCGGAGAAATCCCGTCCAGCTCGATCCTCGCTTCGACAATCCCGCCATCTTCGATCAGCGCATGGCGGGTCTCCCCGATCCCGCGCTCGGTAACCCACTCAGGCAATTGGATATCCTGCCGATTTCAGAAGGACACGGACTTCGGCGAGCGGCAGGCCGACGACGTTGGAATAGCTGCCGGCGATATGGCGGACATAGACTTCGCCATATCCCTGCAGCGCATAACCGCCGGCCTTGCCGCGCCATTCTCCATGGCTGGCGTAAAAGTCGATCTCCTCGGGCGAGAGATGCTTCATCGCGATCATCGTCTCGACCAGTCGCTCCCGGAGGCCTTTCCCTGGAACCGCGAGCGCTACGCCCGTCAGCACCCGGTGCCGCCTGCCCGAGAGGAGGCGCATGCAGGCCCTCAGCGTGTCTTCATCTTCCACCTTGGGGAGGATGCGCCGCCCGACCGCGACGACCGTATCCGCGGCAAGGACGAGCGCTTCCGGCTGCTTCGCCGCAACCGCCTCCGCCTTCTCGCGCGCCAGCCTCAGCGCATGCTGCCGCGGGAGCTCGCCATCCGGCACGCGCTCGTCCACATCCGCGGGCATGATCGCGTCCGGAGTCACTCCGATGCGGGCGAGCAGGTCGAGGCGGCGCGGGCTCGCCGAGGCGAGGACCAGGCGCATCAGTAGCCGGGCGGTCCAGCGCGTCCCGGCATGAAGCGATAGGTGATCCGCCCCTTGGTGAGATCGTAGGGCGTCAGTTCGACGAGCACTTCGTCGCCGGTCAGGACGCGAATTCGGTTCTTCCGCATCTTGCCGGCAGTGTGACCGAGGATTTCATGGCCGTTCTCGAGACGGACGCGAAACATCGCATTGGGCAGCAGCTCCACGACCTGCCCACGCATCTCGAGCAATTCTTCCTTGGCCAAGCAAATCCTCTTTCGTTCTCAAAAAAGTCGCGGAGCCTTAGCGGGGCGAGGCGTAAATGTGAAGGCGCGGCTCAGATGGTGAACACGGTCGATCCCGAGGTCTGCCGAGCCTCGAGCGCACGGTGCGCTTCGGCGGCGTCCTTCAAGGCGAAGCGTTGCTTCACTTCGATCTTCACCTTGCCGCTCTCGACGACCTCGAACAGCTCGCGCGCTGCGGTTTCGAGGTCCGCTCGTCGCGCGCTGTAGGTGAACAGGGTCGGACGGGTCAGGAAAAGGGAACCCTTCTGCGCGAGGATCCCCGGTTCTATCGGATCGACCGGGCCAGATGAGTTGCCGAACGTGACCATCATCCCGCGCGGCGCGAGGCAGTCGAGAGACTGCAGAAAAGTATCCTTGCCCACGGAATCATAGACCACCGGAAGCTTGGCGCCGCCGGTGATTCGATCGACCTCTGCGACAAAGTCTTGACGGGTATAGACGATCGGGTGGTCGCAACCGTGGGCGCGGGCGAGTTCGGCCTTTGCGTCTGAACCGACGGTGCCGATCACCGTTGCTCCAAGGGCCTTTGCCCATTGGCAAACGATCAGCCCGACCCCGCCCGCCGCGGCGTGAATGAGGATCGTCTCGCCTCGCTGCACGCGATGCACCGAGCGAAGCAGCATGTGCGCCGTCATTCCCTGCAGCATCATCGCCGCAGCCTGTTCGCTCGAGATCGCATGCGGGAGCTTTATCAAGCGATCAGCCGCGATCAGCCGCTCCTCGGCGTAGCCGCCGACCGGACCCGCATAAGCAACGCGGTCACCCGGGCTCAGGCCCGAAACATCCGGTCCAATGCTTTCGACGACGCCCGCGCCCTCCGTTCCGGGCGTGAAGGGCAGGGGCTGAGGGTAAAGGCCGGTGCGGTGATAGACGTCGATATAGTTGAGACCGGCGGCTTCCTGGCGGATCTTCACCTCGCCTGGGCCAGGCTCTCCAACCTCGATCTCTTCCCATTTGAGGACCTCGGGTCCTCCGAGCTCATGGACTCGGATGGCGTGCGTCATGTGCGCCGCCTAGCCGGAGACAGTCCCTCCGTCGAGGGACTGTCCCTTGCTTTGGATCAACCGGCGGCGTGGCCGGCAAGCGCCGCGAGCAGAAGCAGAGCGACGATGTTCGTGATCTTGATCATCGGATTGACGGCCGGACCGGCGGTATCCTTGTAGGGATCGCCGACCGTGTCGCCGGTAACCGCGGCCTTGTGGGCTTCCGAGCCCTTGCCGCCGTAATTGCCGTCCTCGATATACTTCTTGGCATTGTCCCAGGCGCCGCCGCCCGAAGTCATGGAGATGGCGACGAACAGGCCGGAGACGATTACACCGAGAAGCAATGCGCCGACTGCCGCCAGGCCATTCTCCTTGCCCGCAACCGCGCCGATGGCGAAGTAGACGATGATCGGCGCGAGCACCGGAAGAAGCGACGGGATGATCATCTCGCGGATCGCAGCGCGGGTCACGAGATCGACCGTGCGTGCATAGTTCGGACGAACCGAGCCATCCATGATTCCGGGATTGTCGCGGAACTGGCCGCGCACTTCCTCGACCACCGCGCCGCCTGCGCGACCCACGGCGGTCATTCCAAGCGCGCCGAACAGATAGGGCAGCAGGGCGCCGAGCAGCAGGCCGACGATCACATAGGGATTCGACAGGCTGAAGAGCGTGTCGAGGTTGGTCGTGACGCCGATGTCGCCGCCGAATTCGCGAAGGTCCGCGGTATAGGCGCCAAACAGCACCAGGGCCGCTAGACCCGCAGAGCCGATGGCATAGCCCTTGGTGACGGCCTTGGTCGTATTGCCGACTGCGTCGAGCGCGTCGGTGCGGGTGCGGACGTCATGCTCGAGCCCCGCCATTTCGGCGATCCCGCCCGCATTGTCGGTGACCGGACCATAAGCGTCGAGCGCGACGACCATTCCGGCGAGCGCGAGCATCGCCGAAGCGGCGAATGCCACACCCAGGAAGGCGCCGAGCTGGTAGCTGGCGATCAGGCCGACGATGATCACGATCGTCGGAAGCGCGGTCGATTCAAGGCTGATCGCGAGACCCTGGATGATGTTGGTGCCGTGGCCGGTTTGCGACGCCTTCGCGATCGACTGGACCGGGCGGTAGTTGGTCCCGGTGTAATATTCCGTGATCCACACGATCAGCGCTGTGACCGCGAGCCCGATGAAGCTCGCCCAGACGAGGTTCATGGCCGGGAAGCTTGCACCCGAAACCGTCGAGACGGTCTGCTGGAGGTCGCCGCCGAGCGTGAAATAGGCGGCGCCGTAGATCGCCGGGACGGCCAGCAGGGTGGCGGTCCAGAAACCCTTGTAGAGCGCGCCCATGATCGAGCCCTTGGCGCCCAGGCGGACCATGTAGGTACCGATGATCGACGTGATGATGCAGACGCCGCCAATCAGGAGCGGGAGGGTCATGAGCGGGAGGAGGAGCGGACTGGAACCAAGCGCGAGCGCAACCGACACCATGGTGATTCCGACGGTCACCACATAGGTTTCGAACAGGTCAGCGGCCATTCCGGCGCAGTCGCCGACATTGTCACCGACGTTGTCGGCGATCACCGCCGGGTTGCGCGGATCGTCCTCGGGAATTCCGGCCTCGACCTTGCCGACGAGGTCGGCGCCGACGTCGGCAGCCTTGGTGAAGATGCCGCCGCCGAGACGGGCGAAGATCGAAACGAGCGATGCGCCGAGCGCGAGCGCGGTGAGCGCGGTGACGACAGGGCGATCGTTCGGAGCGTGGCCGCCGGGCCCGGTCAGGTACCAGAAGAGAACGGCAATCGCGAGAAGCGCGAGTCCGGCAACGAGCATTCCGGTGATGGCTCCGGCGCGGAAGGCGACCGTCAGGCCCTTCTGCAGGCTCGCGCGCGCAGCCTCGGCCGTGCGGACGTTGGCGCGGACGGAGATGTTCATTCCGATGAAGCCGGTCGCGCCCGAAAGGATTGCGCCGATCAGGAACGCTCCCGCCGAAAGCGGACCCAGGAAAATGCCGATGATGATCGCGACGACAACGCCGACGATCGCGATCGTCGTGTACTGGCGGCGCAGATAGGCCTTGGCGCCTTCCTGGATCGCGCCGGCGACCTCGATCATGCGCTGGTTGCCAGCCGAAAGGCTGAGCACCTGGCGGCTGGTCACGATTCCGTAGAGTACGGCGATGACGCCACAAGCGATGGCGATCAGAAGCAAGTTCATCGTCGGATATTCCCCGTATTTTCGCGGCAAACAAAAGAGCCGGCGCGCGCGGGCGCGGCCGGAGGATTCGCGTCCCTTTATGAGGCGCGGCTCGAGCTTGCAACCAGTCCTGGGCGCAGCCACGCCGGGGGCATGGCGAGCATGGGGCTCACCAGCGGAGGCGAGGGTAAGAAAATCCCGCCGAATTAATGCAGCAGCATCGCCACGACCATGCCGGACACGAGCCCGCTAATGGCGATCAGCCACTGGCGAAGCGGAGCGTTTCCCATGGTCGTTGCCCGAATGCTCAAAACCCAATCCTTCCGGCGATTCGATCGGCTTCCCTTCGCTCATAAGCCTTATTGCAGGCTCGCCCGCTTCGAGGCTTCCGATGCGCGTAATGGTCGTCCCGGAGGGTAAAGAAAGCGTTGACGGATCAAGCCCGGGCGGAAGCGCGGCGAGCAGAGCGTAGTCGTCTCCGCCCGTCGCTGCGAACAGCCGCGCCTCGCGATCCTGGCCCTGTGCCTGGCTGAATGCATCGGTCAGCGGGAAAGAATCGATGTCGATCGTCGCGACGCATCCGCTCGCCTGGGCCAGGCGAAGCGCGTCGAGAAGCAGGCCGTCGGAAACGTCCATCATCGCCGTCGCATGCCGCGCCAATACCTGGCCGGCACCGAGCAAGGGGACCGGTCTTCGGTAAATGTCGACGAGCACGCCGGTCGCCCGCGGATCCTCCCGCAATTGAGCGAGCCCGGCGGCGGAATCCCCGATTGTCCCGACGAGCCACAACTTATCGCCCGCCTTTCCCCCTGCCCGATCGGGAACGCGCTCGCCGCCGCGGCCGATTGCGGTCAGGCCGAGAACCTTGGGAGCGCTGACGGGTAATGCGATCGTATCTCCACCGATCAGCGGCAGTGCGTAGCTCTCGCAGGCGGCTTCCACGCCGCCAAGGAATTGCTCGTCCCATTCGTCGTCGGAGATCGTCAGAGAGAGCAGGGCCGCGGCGGGCGTCGCGCCCTTGGCGGCCAGGTCGGAAAGATTCACCGCGACGAGTTTCCAGCCAACGCTGGCTGGCGGATCGGATGGCAGGAAATGCACGCCCTCCGCGATCGTATCGTGTGTGATCACGAGGCCGTCGAGGAGCGCCACATCATCCGCGAGGCCGCGAGCGGCAGGGTCAGTCGCAATGCGCCGCAGACGAGCGATGACTTCAGATTCCTTCATTTAGCCCAAGCGTAGCGGGAGGCTGTGTCAGCGCAAAGCATTCGTCAAAAGGGGAGGTACCAGAAAAAGACAGTGATCACGCTGAGCAGGACCAGGCCTATGAACCAGTAGCCTGGTCCATATGCTGTTGCTTTGCTTGGGCTGTCTGGTTTTATCCAAATTTGAAGAAGCTCGCCGGGCTGCGTTTCTCCGGCCAACGTGAGATCCACGTCCTCGCGATAATCGACACCGTCGTGGGCGTAGCTCACTCTTGCGCAAACAGTTCGATATCGCAGTTCCTCGGAAAGGTTGTCCCAACCGCCGTAAGATCGTTCCCACCGCTCGGTGCGGGTACAATCGTTCGCTACGATCCTAGCCAAAACGGCAGTCCTGAAAGTGAACAGGATGGCTATTCGGGCCGTAACTAGCAGTCCGGCAAAGGCGCACGCTGCCAAACCAATGTGGCTGATAGACATTCAATCGCCCGGTAGGAGGCGGCAATTGAGGCTTTCTTAACGCCGCGCTTCCTTGGCGATCGCGTCGAGAAGGCCATTTACGAACCCGCTCTCGCGCTTGTCGTAGAAGGCGTGTGCGACATCGACATATTCGGAGATGACCGAACCGACCGGGACGTCGGGTCTCGCGATCAGCTCATAGGCTCCGGCGCGAAGGATGGCCCGCATCGGCCGGTCTAGCCGCTCAAGGGTCCAGCCCTCGGCGAGCCGCCCGCTGATGAGACCGTCGATCTGCGCGCAGCGCTCGCTCACGCCCGTCACGATATCGTCGAAGAAGTCGCGCTCCGCTTCATGATATTGCTCGTCCTCGATCTTCGCGCCCAGCCGATGGTCATGGAATTCCTTGAGGAGCCGGGGCACTGGCGTTCCCTCCATCTCCTGCTGGTAAAGCGCCTGGACGGCTGCAAGGCGAGCTGCGGAACGCGTACGGGAACGAGTCTGGGTCATGAAGCCGAGGCACTAGCCTCCGCATGCGCGGCGAGGAAGGGGCGGAGCGCCGCCGCGACTCCGTCAGGCGCTTCCCATGGCGCGAAATGGCGCACTCCAGGCAGGCGGACGATCGTCAGATCGTCGACCAGGCGACCGAGGCCTTCGAGCTGGATGGGGAGGAGCGCCGTGTCGCCCATGCCCCAGACGACGAGGGTCGGGACCTTGACGGTCGGGAACTGGCCGACGACCCAATCCGGCAGCGGGACGGTGACGCCGGGCGGCGGGACAATCATCCTGCCGGCGCGGTACCAGTTAAGCATCGATGTCAGCGCGCCAGGCTGCGACCAGTCCGCGAGATATTGCCGCCGTTCCGATTCCGGCAGCTTCGATCGATCGACGTGTTCGGCCAGAGTCTTCTCGAGGAAGGTTTCGAGGCCCATCGCCTCGAGGGCCTTCTCTGCGCCCGGATTGCGGAACCAGTTGATATATTGCGAGGCTTCGCGTTGGGCCTCGTCCTCGATCAGGCTCTTCTGGAAGATGAGTGGGTGGGGCGCGTTGACGATCGCCAGTCGACTAAGGCGCGGATCGTTGCGAAGCGCCGCCGGCCATGCGATCGCGCCGCCCCAGTCATGGCCGACCAGGGCGAAGCTTTCGATGCTCAGCGCGTCAGCGAGTGCGAAAATGTCGTCGATCAGAATGTCGGTCTTGTATGCCTCGACCTCCTGCGGCCGGTCCGATCCGCCAAAGCCGCGCTGGTCCGGCATGACCAGGTAGAAGAAATCCTGCAGCCGCGGCGCGATTTCCCGCCAGGTCCGATGCGATTCCGGGAAGCCGTGAAGCAGGATGACTGCCGGGGCGGCCGGATCGCCGGCGAGCGCGACGTTCAGTGTGACTCCGGTGCTGAGCGCAACGCGGCGGATCTCCGTCACGGGTAGCTGACCGTCTTGGGCACTTCGGGCAGGGGGATGAACTCCTGGTCATCGCCGGGCGGCAGGGGAAAGCGCATCGCTTTCCAGTCTTCCTTCGCCTGATTGATCCGTTCGCGCGACGAAGACACGAAGTTCCAGAAGACGTAGCGCCGCGTCGAGAAGGCTCCGCCGCCCATCAGCATCGCGCGCGCGCCAGTTGCGCTCACCAGGCTCGTGGCATGGCCCGGCCTCAGCACGTACAATGTGAAGGGATCGATCTTCTTGCCGCCGAGCTCGGCCTCGCCATCGACCAGCATCACAGCGCGTTCGTCGGCCTCGGCGTCGATCGGGATCGAAGCGCCGCTGCCAAGCTCGATATCGGCGTAGATCGTCGGGGAATGGCAGGGCGTCGCGGCGGTCGCGCCCCACAATGTTCCCATCAGCACGCGCGCCCGGGCTCCCCCGTCCTCCATCAGCGGCAGGCCGGTCGCAGGCACATGGTCGAACGCCGGCGCCACCTCCTCACGCCCATCGGGAAGCGCTAGCCAGGTCTGCATTCCGTAGAGGCTCGGTCCGTCGGGTCGCAGGTCTTCCGGCGACCTTTCCGAATGGACGATTCCGCTGCCTGCGGTCATCAGGTTGATCGCGCCCGGCTCGATCACCTGATGCGATCCAATGCTGTCGCGATGCTCGATCGCTCCATCGAACAGATAGGTCACGGTCGCGAGGTTGATATGGGGGTGGGGCCGGACGTCCATTCCCTGGCCCGCCGGCAGGTGAGCCGGACCAAACTCATCAACGAAGATGAAGGGCCCGACCATAGTCCGTTCGCGGGCGGGAAGCGTCCGGTTGACCTTGAACGCGCCGAGGTCGTGAGTGACCGGCGCAACGACCTGTTCGAATGGCGTTTCCATCGCCCGCGCTTAGACCGCCGGGTTCGCCGAAGAAAGCCGACGTGACTTAAACCACGTCATTCCAGAAGCTTAACGTTTGTTCATCTGGGCTTCATTTTAAATTGAGTTTTAGGCGTTCGTTCTGGAGGTCAAACGGGCGCGGCGGCCGCCGCTGAACCGCTCCTCTTAACATCCGCTTTCGCGCCAGCCGGCACGTGCCGCGCGGGAACATGCGAACGCGCGCGCAAACGATAACCGGCAGCCATCAGTGCCAGCCGGAGGAAAGGGGTATTACTCAATGCGATCTCTTCTTGCGTCTACTGCTCTTGGCGCACTCGCGGTCGTCCTCGCGACGCCTGCTTCTGGCGAGCAGGTCATCAGCACTGCCGTAACCACTCCGCTGACGACCGCGGGAGCGGGCGACAATATTCGCATCAGCTCGACGGGATCGGTGAAGCCGACGGGCGGTGCCGCTGTCACCATCAACAGCAACAATAGCGTCAAGAATGAAGGCACGATCGCGATCCAGGGGGCGAACGGGTCGACGGGAATCCTCGCGAATGCGAACCTGATCGGCGACATCAACAACACCAACATCATCACCATCGATGAGGATTACACGCCCACCGATACGGACAAGGACGGCGACGTCGACGGGCCATTCGCGCAGGGGAACAACCGCTTCGGAATCCACGTCCTCGGGGGCGGAACCTACACCGGGAACATCCTCAACAGCGGAACGATCACCGTCGAAGGCAATCAGTCGGCCGGCATTGCCGTCGACAGTGCGCTGACAGGATCGTTCAGCAACAGCAAGACCGTGCAGATCGCCGGTGACGACAGCGCGGCGATTCGACTGGGGTCGGTCAGCGGCAGCGTCACCATCGGCAGCGGAAGCACGACGAGCGCGCTCGGCCACAATTCGGTCGGACTGCTGCTCGGGGGCGACATTGGCGGCGCCCTGGTGATCCAAGGGACGGTCGCAGTCACCGGCTATCGCTCGACCACGGCCCCCGCCGACACGTCGAAGCTCGACGCCGACGACCTCCTGCAGGGTGGATCGGCGGTCGTGGTCGGCGGCAATGTCGCCGGAGGCATCCTCCTCGACACCCGGCCGGCCGATAACAGCAGCAGCGACACCGACGAGGATGACGACGGCATCGCGGACGCGAGCGAGACCACGGCGACGGTGAACAGCTTCGGCGCGGCGCCAGCGATCACCATCGGTTCGTCGACCCAGGACATCAGCGTCGGCGCGGTCGCCTCATCAGCCGACGGCCATGGCCTGGTCATCAAGGGCAATGTTTCCGGCAAAGGCGTCTACAGCGGGGTCAGCGGCACCGGCCTCAACATCGGCGGAGTCGGCCACACCGTCAGCATCGCCGGCGGCATGACCGTGACCGGATCGATCACGGCGACGGCGAGCTCGGCCAATGCGCAGGCCGTCCACATCGGGGCTGGTGCTTCGGTTCCGGCGATCATCGTCAGCGGAGCGGTCACGGCCCAGGGCGGAGGCACGGCCTCGACGTTCGGTCAGGCGATTGCGATCGACGCCGGCGCGACCGTGAACAGCATCACCAACAGCGGGTCGATCATCGCAACGCGCGTCGGAACGACCGGTACGGCCGCCGCGATCATTGATCATTCGGGGAGCCTCGCACTCGTCCAGAACAGCGGTTCGATCAGCGTCACCGACGCTTCCACGCTCGGCGACAGCGCGACTGCCATCGACCTCAGTGCCCGCAATAGCGGAGCGACCGTCCGGCAGGTCGCAGCTGCATCGGGCAAGCCCGCCCCCACGATCAACGGAAACATCCTGTTCGGCACGGGCGCGGACACGCTCGACCTCCAGGCCGGAACAATATTCGGCAAAGTCGACTTCGGCGGGGGCGCGGATGCGCTCAGCCTGTCGGGTTCGTCGACGTTCCGTGGAACGCTCGCCAATAGCGCAGGCCTCGGCGTCACGATCGGAACGGGCTCGACGCTCGACGTCAAGAACCTGGGCACGGTCGATCTGGCTTCGCTGACGACTGCGTCAGGGGCAAACCTGGGTGTCACGATCGGCGACAGCGGCCACACGCTGTACAACGTTGCCGGGACCGCGAACTTCGGGACGGGGACGAAGATACTCGTCACCCTCGATCACGTCGGCACCGCGGCCGGCACCTACACGATCATCGATGCCGGGACGCTGATAGGTGGCGCAAACCTCACCGATTCGATCGTCACGCTGCCGTTCCTGTTCAACAGCAGCCTGACGACCAACAATGCGACAGGCCAGGTCAATCTCAACGTGCAGCTCAAGGGCGCGGGTGAGCTCGGGCTGAACGCGTCGGAGACGGCGATTCTCGATGCGGCGCTTGATGCCACTGACGCCGATTCAGCGATGTCGTCCGTGTTCCTCGCCGCACAGGATTCCGCGACGATCAGGAGCACGCTTCAGCAGCTCCTCCCCGATCACGCCGGCGGAGCTTTCGAAGCCGCCACCAAGGGCACGCGAGTCGCCACCGGCATTCTCGCCGACAAGCGCCCGCTGAGCGGTCTCTGGCTGCAGCAGATTGCGTGGGGCTCGAGCAAGTCGATCGGTAATACGTCTAGCTATGATCTTACCGGCTGGGGCGCGACGGCGGGCTTCGATCATGCACTTGGATCGTTCGCCAGCGTCGGGGTCACTGCTGCCTATCTGTACGGCAAGGACGGTCGGAGCGGCGACGAGCTCACCAGCAACCATTATGAAGGCGGCGTCTACGTTCGTGGCGGCAACGGTCCGTTCCGGCTCTGGGCTCGGGCAACGGCCGGCACGATCAGCTTCGACAGCACCCGGAATTTCACCGGATCCATCACCGGGGGCACCGTTACCCGCACCTCGAAGGGCAAGTGGAACGGTCGCGTATTCTCCGGTTCCGCTGGCATGGCTTACGAAGCCCGCATCGGTCGACTGAGCCTGCGTCCAAACGCCTCGGTCGAATATTACAAGCTGACAGAGAAGGGCTACGCCGAGAGCGGCGGTGGTGCCGGGTTCGATCTCACCGTGCGCAAGCGCGACAGCGATGAGACGGCGGCAAATGGCATTCTCACCGTTGGCTACGATCTGCTCAGCCTGGAGCCGGATGCCAGCTGGGCGCGGGTCGAGCTGGAAGGCGGTTGGCGGCAGATCCTAAGCGGCAAGCTCGGTAATACCGTGGCATCGTTCGGCGACGGCAATCCCTTCACGCTTAGCGCGGAAAAACGCACCAGCGGCTGGCGCGGCGGACTGCGTGTGCTCGCCGGCGGCAGCGCAATGACCTTTGCAGTCGAAGCCAATGCCGAAGAGCAGCAGGGCAAGGCCTCGCTCGGCGGACGCCTTGGCGTGGGCCTCAACTTCTGATCGGGGAGGGGTGGCGGCGACGCCGCCCCTTCTTCACTCGCCGGGAGCGCTCGCGCGGATCGACAGCGCATGAACTCGCTCGTGCATCAAATCGCCGAGCGCAGCGTAGATCATGCGTTGCCGCTCGATTCGTGACTTGCCGCCGAACGCTGCACTTTCGATCGACAGGCTGAAGTGGCTTTCGCCGGCCGGATTATAGCCACCATGCCCGCGATGCTGCTCGCTGTCGTCGACCAGCTCGATGCGGCTGGGCGAAAGCGCCGAATTTAGCCGCTCGAGCATTTCGGCCGCGACCGGGCCGGTTCCAGATGAGTTCATGGGCCCTATATATAGGGGGGTTCTATGTCATCGAAACAGGCAAGGATGCACGGGCGCGTCGAAGGGGCGAGGGCGCAATGCGCGGTCCCGGGCTGCGCCGCGCCCGGAGAGTTCAAGGCTCCTCTCCAACCCGCCAATTTCGACGGGCCGGGCGCGTGGCGTTTCCTTTGTCTCGACCATGTCCGCGAACATAATGCCAAGTACAATTTCTTCGACGGGATGAGCCCCGAGGAAATCCAGGAGGCCCAGTCGCCGCTCGCGGGATGGGAGCGGACCAGCCGCACGTTCGCCGCGAATGGAGCCGATCCGCCACCGCGATGGAGCGACTTCGCCGATCCGCTCGATGCGATCGCCACGCGCTTTGGCCGTGTTCGCGAACCGTCGCGCTTCAACAAGGCCGAGCGACAGGCGCTGTCGGTGCTAGGCCTCGGCGAGGACGCCGATCGTCACTCGCTTCGCCAGACCTATTCGACCCTCGTGCGGCGCTATCACCCCGACAAGAACGGCGGCGACCGTGCTCATGAAGCGCGCCTGGCCGCGGTGATCGAAGCCTATCAACTGCTCCGGAAATCGGTGGCCTTCGCTTAATCGCGGTCCGGCGCCCCGAGTGGAAAGTAGGAGCGATAAGGTCGCCCTTCGTCGACCGCGCGAACGACGGTCGGATGTTCGAGCAGCCTCGCGCGATAGTCGCTGAGCCTGGGGCGCGCCGGACCAATTTCCTCCACCCAGTCGGCGTAGAATAGGGACGGCGCTGCCGCGCAATCAGCCAGCGTGAACTGTTCGCCCGCGGCCCAAGGTCCGTCGCCAAGGTTTGCTTCCAGCCAGTCATAGGCAACGTGCAGCCGTTCGCGCGCCCTCGAAACGCCGTAAGGGTCCTGGGCGCCTTCCGGCCGAAGTCTGTCGGCGACAGGAAGCTGCATGTTGCCCATGACGTACAGGTCGAAGAAGCGGTCGAGCAGGCGCACGCGACGGCCGAGCTCGCCCTCTGGGATCCAGCGATTGGGGCCGGGATGATGCGCTTGCAGGTGCTCGATGATGCAGGTCGTTTCGATCACCGGCCGGCCGCCGTCGAGCAGCAGCGGAAACAGGCCGAAGGGCGAATGCCGCTTTAGCTCTTCGAAATTCTCGGGATGGTCCTGATCAAGCATTCGATAATCGAACGGCGTTTCATCGGACCAAAGCGCGATCAGGACCTTTTGCGTGTAAGAGGAAAACGGATGCCCGAAGAACTCCAGGCTCATGCCTCCTCCAGCGCCCATTTCCTGCGCCGCTTGAGCTCCGCCTCGCTCGGCTCCTTCGTCGCGAACGTGCCCGTCGGGACCTCGCCCGCGGGCTCATAGGTCGCGAAGACGACGCCCTTGTTCGAAACGAAGCTTTCCACGAGCTTCAGCGCGCCCGGCTGTTCCGACCCGTCGAAGATGCGTTTGCCCCGGCCGAGGAGCACCGGGAACGTCATCAGGACCAGCCGGTCGATCAGGCCGGCGGCGAGAAGGGGCACGTAAAGCGTGCTGCTTCCCTGGATCAGAAGATCGCGTCCCTCGCTCTTCTTCAGATCGCGGACGGCGGCGGCCGTATCGCCCGACAGCTTGCTGCTGTTGTCCCATGACAGCGGCTCATCCGAATGCGTCAGCACATATTTGTTGATGCGCTGGAATTTGGCGCCGATCGGATTGTCCTGATTGTACGGCCAATAGGCGGAGAAGATGTCGTAGGTCCGCTTGCCCAGCAGCAAGTCATACTCGGCTGTGATGACCTTCTCGAACGGGCCCATGTTTTCGTCCCAGAACGGCTGGACCCAGCCGCCGAAACGAAAGTCGCTGGTGGGATCCTCGTCCGGCCCGCCCGGCGCCTGCATCACGCCGTCGAGCGACAGGAAGACCGCGCCGGTCAGCTTACGCATTGACCGTCTCGCCGTTCGCAGCCGCCTCGATCGTCGCGATGTCGATCTTGCGCATCGTCATCATTGCCTGGAAGGCGCGCTTGCCCCGCTCGCCGGCTTCACTCGTCAGCTCGAGCAGGCGGCGGGGTGTGATCTGCCAGGAAAAGCCCCATTTGTCCTTGCACCAGCCGCACATGCTCTCTTCGCCACCATTTTGAGTGATCGCGTTCCAGTAGCGGTCGGTCTCTTCCTGACTGTCGGTGAGGACCATGAAGCTGACGGCCTCGTTGGGCTTGAAGTTCGGGCCGCCATTCAGACCGACGAACGACTGGCCGAGAACGGTGAACTCGACAGTCAGCTCATCGCCCTCGCTTCCTCCGGGATAATCGGACACGGCGCCATGCGCGGGCCCGACATGGCTGTCGGGGAAGATCGACGCATAGAATTCAGCGGCTTTGCGGCCCTGGCCTTTGTCGAACCAAAGGCAGGTGGTCATCTTGTTGGTCATTTCTATGCTCCCACTGGATGATTGCGGGCGCGGCGGAGGACGAGGGCGTTGCCTGGTCCGTGGACAGCCGCGAACAACAGTCCCGCAATGAAGGTGAAGTGATTTACAAAGAACCCGAATTCCATCGGATTGCTGCTCCATCGGTCCGGCCCGTGAAACGACACGCCGAGGAACAGCACATATGCCGCGGCCACGATCGCAGTTTCGGAAAAGTATAGCCCGGTCAGGAACCCGATCGAGAGCGCAACCTCGAAGAAGGCGGCGACCCAGGCGAGGAGGAACGGGAAGGGGAAACCCGCTCCTGCAATCTGCGCGGCAGTCCCATCCATGCCGATAAAGACGAACTTGAACGCGGCGGCCATGGCGAAAACGCCAGCGAAGATCAGCCTGGCGATGATGATCGCGAACTTCCTGGCCATGGCCATCGCGCTAAACCTCAGGCCTTTCCGACGAGCGCGAACTCCGCGCCCTGCGGGTCGAAACCGATGATGATATGGTCGCCGCCCGGCACCTCCATTGGGCCCATCACGACCTTGCCACCCTTGGCTTCGGCAGTTTCCTTGGCCTTGGAAACGGACGGCACGCGGAAATAATAGCGCCAGTGAGGATGCTGATCCTGGTTCATCATGCCGGAGACAGCACCGAGGCGAACGCCATGATGGTCGAAGAAACGGTATTCTCCGTGATCGCCCATGTCCATGAACTCATCGCTGGTCCAGCCGAACTGCTCGCCGTAGAAGCGCCGAGCCGCGACGGGATCGCTCGTCGACAATTCGTTCCAGGAACAGCGGCCATCCTTGCCTGGCGAGAAG
>Ga0310812_10000480_pt1 | contig 15183 bp, 16 predicted proteins | sample NN3metagenome_FD_205747 | JGI IMG/M metagenome (GOLD analysis project Ga0310812, IMG submission 205747) | Soil microbial communities from experimental microcosm in Duke University, North Carolina, United States - NN3 | ecosystem: Engineered > Artificial ecosystem > Soil microcosm > Unclassified...
GACAGCGGTAAAGCCCGATACTGCGGGAGAGCCCGAGACGGCGGGAAATCACGAACCACGCCGTTTATCGCCGTTTCGTGACCACCCGCCTTTTCGTGCTTTCCGCCGTCTCGGGCTTCCCCGCCTTCTCGGGCTTTTCCGCCGTTTCGGGCTTTCCCGCCGTTTCAGCCTTCCCGCCCTTTCAAGTTATTTTCATCTCTGCCTGTCTACCTGGATCGTTTGTGAAGATTGCCGTTTGCCTCAAGCGCACCCCTGACTCCGAATCTCGTTTCAAGATCGCCGCGAACGGTGCGGCGATCGACGAGAGTGGGCTCAAGTTCGATATCGACGACTTCGCCAGCTACGCCGTGGAAGTCGCGCTGCAGATCAACGAGAAGCAGGGCCCCGGCGAAACCGTGGCCTTCGCCGTTGGGCCGGATGCCGTGCAGGAGACGCTGCGAAAGGCGATGAGCATGGGCGTCGATCGCGCGGTGCAGCTGAAGACCGATGCCTCGACCTATGACGGTTTGGCCGTCGCGAAGGCGCTGGCCGCCGAGCTCAAAGCGGGCGGCTTTGATTTGATTCTGTTCGGCAAGCACGCCTTCGACACGTCGGGCGGCATTGTCGGAACGGCGACCGCTGAGTTGCTCGGCGTCGCGTGTGTCACGGCCGCGTCGAAGCTCGAGATCGCGAACGGGAAGGGAACGGCGCGTCGCGAACTAGAGGGGGTGGCGGAGATCGACGAATTCGCGTTGCCCGCGGTCGTCACGATCGACGAGGGCATCGCGCGACCGCGGTATCCGTCGCTCAAAGGGATCATGGCGGCGAAGAAGAAACCGCTCGAGACCAAACCCGCGCAGCTCGGCCAGCCGCGAGTGACGGTGAAGGGAATGGAGTTGCCGCCTGACCGTCCGCCGGGCCGCATCATCGGCGAAGGCGTCGCCGCGGTCCCCGAGCTCGTTCGACTTCTCCGATCGGAAGCCAAGGTCCTCTGAACGTCATGCCGAACATTCTCGTTTTCGCTGAAACGCGCGGCTCCGCACTGCGCAAAGTCGCGTTCGAGGTAGTGAGCGCGGCACGCGCGCTCGCCGACGCCAATGGCGGCGGCCAGGTTCACGCGCTTTGCGCGGTGCCGTCGGGTGGCGCGGCGCTCGCTGAACAACTTGGAAAACACGGCGCCGATGTCGTCGTCGCGGTGGAGCATCCGGCGTTCGCGAACTACGCGCGCGAGTCGGTCGCGGCGACGCTGGCCGAGCGGGCGCGGAGCAGTAGGTATCGTGCTGTCCTCGTCGGCTTCTCGGCGCAGGGCCGCGATCTCGCGCCACGTGTCGCCGCGAAGCTCGACGCGCCGGTCGCCGCCGACGCGACCGAAATCCGAATCGCCGGCGATTCCGTCGTCGTGAAACATCCCGTGTACGCGAACAAGGTCATCGCCACGCTGCAGCTCGACGGACCGCTCGTCGTGTTGTCGACGCGCCCCGGTGCGTTTCCCGCGAAAGAATCGCCGCGCACGGCCGCGGTCGAATCGCTCGCGCCGGCGAGCGATCCCGGCTCCGAAAAAGTGACCGTGAAGGAGATGCAGGAGGGCGGCAAGGGAAAGATCGATCTCGGCGACGCGCCGGTGATCATCGCCGGCGGACGCGGCCTCAAGGCGTCCGAGAACTTCAAGCTTGTCGAGGACCTCGCCGCGGCGTTCGGCAATGCGGCAGTCGGCGCGACGCGCGCCGTGACCGATGACGGCTGGCGCCCGCACAGCGACCAGATCGGTCAGACGGGTCGGCAGGTCAGTCCGCAGCTGTACGTCGCCGTCGGCATCTCCGGCGCGATCCAGCATCTGGCGGGCATGCGCAGCTCGAAGACGATCGTGGCGATCAACAAGGATAAGGAAGCGCCAATCTTCAAGGTTGCCGACTACGGCATCGTCGGCGACGTACTCGAGGTCGTGCCCGCACTTACGCAAGCGGTGCGAGAGGCGAAGGCGAGCGGCTGATGACGACGTCGATCGTCGTCTTTCTTCTCATTCTCACGGCGGGCGCGGGTTTCTTCGCGCTCAACGTGCAGCGGCTTGTTCGGTATTTGCGCATTGGGCTGCCGGAAAACCGAACCAACGACGCCGGTGTCCGAGTCAAGAACGTTCTCGGGATCGGCATCGCGCAGTCCAAGATCTTTCGCGATCCGGTTGCCGGTCCGATGCACGCCGCGATCTTCTGGGGGTTCGTCGTCCTCACCGCCGGCACGATCGAGATCCTGATCCAGGGCGTCTTCGACGGATTTTCGTACGACGCCATTCTGCCCGATCCGATCTACCGTTTCTACGCGTTCTCCCAGGACGCGTTCGCCGTCCTCGTGCTTGGGGCGATCGGCTTCGCGCTCTACCGACGCCTGGTCCTCCATCCGCGGCGGCTGGAAGGAGATAAGCTCGAGCACACCGACGCGGTGATCATCCTGTCGATGATCGGCGGGTTGATGGTGACGCTGCTTCTTACCAACGCCTACGCGTATCTCGCCGGCTCGACGCTCATCGGTCCGGAGAAGTTCGCGTCGCGCTTTACCGCGCAGACGCTCGGACGCTCGGCCGTCAATTCCGCGTTTTGGTCCAGCGTGTTCTGGTGGGGACATGTCCTGATCCTGCTGGCCTTCCTCAACTACCTCCCGTACTCGAAGCACCTGCACGTTGTCACGTCGCTGATCAACGTCTACTTCTCCAACACGAACGGACCGGGACAAAAGGGCGTGATGCGACCGATGGACCTCGAGGCCGAGGTCGAACACTTCGGTGCGTCGGACGTCGATCAGCTCACGTGGAAGAATCTGCTCGACGGCTATTCGTGCACCGAGTGCGGTCGTTGCACGGCCGCCTGTCCCGCGAACATCACCGGAAAGTCGCTCAGCCCGCGCAAGATCGTGATCAACACGCGGCAGCGACTCATGGAGAAGGCGCCGCTGGAGACGGGCGACCGGATGGAGTTCGTGCATCCGCGGCTGGTGCGCGGAGAGGGTGGCGACGCCGGCGCGGCGACGGCGACGCAGGTCGTCACGGAACGCCTCCTCGACACCTACATCACCGAAGAAGAGCTGTGGGCCTGCACGAGCTGTCGCGCCTGCGTGCAGGAGTGTCCGGTGTCGATCGACCAGCTGGACATCATCAACCAGATGCGTCGCTATCTGGTGTTGACCGAATCGCGCTTCCCTGAGGAAATACAACCGGCCTTTCAGTCACTCGAGCGAAACGGATCGCCGTGGGCATTCAGCCCGGCCGATCGCGCGCGGTGGGCGGACGGGATGGACATCCCCACAATGGCCGAGGCGATGGAGCGTGGTCAGCGCCCCGACATCCTGTTTTGGGTCGGATGCATGGGCTCGTTCGACGACCGCGCGAAGAAGATCACCGTCGCCTTTGCGAGAATTCTCAAGGCGTGCGGAATCAACTTCGCGATCCTCGGTCAGGAAGAGCACTGCCACGGCGATCCGGCGCGACGCATGGGCAACGAATACCTCTACCAGATGCTGGCCAAGGACACGATCGGCACGCTCGACCGGTACGAGGTGAAGACGATCGTCACCAGCTGCCCGCATTGCTTTCATCAGATCGGCAACGAGTTCCCGGACTTCGGCGGCAACTACGAGGTCATTCACCATTCGACGTTCATCGAGCGGCTGCTCCAACAGAACTTGGTTCCCCTTCAGGGGGAGCAAGGGAAGCGACTGACCGTCGCCTACCACGACTCGTGCTACCTCGGACGCTACAACGACATCTACGACGCGCCGCGGGCGACGCTCAAGCGCGCGCTCCCCGTCGTCGACATCGTCGAAGCGCCGCGCAGCCGCGACCGCGGGCTCTGTTGCGGCGCCGGTGGTGGCCGGATGTGGATGGAGGAACGGCAGGGCAAGCGGATCAATGTCGAACGCACCGAAGAGTTGCTGTCGACCGGAGCGGACACGATCGCCGTCGCCTGCCCGTTCTGCATGACGATGATCAGCGACGGGGTGAAAGCCGTCGCGTCCGAGGTGCCCGTCCTCGACATCGCGGAAGTCGTCGCCGGCCAGCTCTCGAGCTAACGGCGAAATTTCAACGCCGCGAGAGCTCGTAGATGGTGATGGTCTGTCGCACCGGGCCGTCCACGAAGCGGTGCTCCGACGTCGCTCGCAGGACCAGCCCACACGTCGGAAGGGCGCGCAGGAACTCACCGCGGCCGACTCGACCGGGGTCGGCGAGATAGGCGCTTCCGGATTCATCGAGCAGCGCGCCGATCGCGTCGGCGACGAGTTGCCCGTACTCGCGCTCATAGAGCACGTCCGACGCTACGATGACGTCGAATCGCGGCGCGTCGTCGGGAAGCGCCCGCCAATCGAGCATCATGGTTTCCGGCGTCGGCACGTGGTTGAGCCACGCATTCGATCGCGCGAAACGCAGGGCGTCCTCGTAGTAGTCCGACACGGTTACGCGGAATCCGGCCAGCGACGCCGCGGTCGCCACAAGGCCGGCGCCGCAGCCCAGCTCGAGCAGCGTCCGCCCGCGCGATTCCATTACGAGAAGCTGCTCGGCGAGGACGCGCGACGACGGCCAAATCTCCGCCCAATAGGGGAGTCGCTCGTCACGCTCGAAGTCGCGTTCGTCGATCAGATCTTCGGCGCTTTCGGGATGGATCAACACAATCTCACGGCCGGCGACATCGACGGGTGTGCGGACCGTCCGGAAGCGTCGCTCCAGCGACTCGATGAGGAGTGCGTGTGCCTGCTCGCTCACAGATCGAGCTGCGCCGCCGACAGCGCTCCGTCACCGATCGGGAGGATGTGCGCCGTCTCTCCAGCGCGGATCGTCTGCCGTTCCGGTGGGACGATCAACAGTGCGTTCGCGCGCGACATCGATGTGAGCAGTCCGGAGCCCTGCGGTCCAGTGAGACGTGCCCAGGCGGTTCCGTCTTCCCAGTCGACGATAACGCGCATGAAGTGCGTGAGCGGCGCCGCGATCGACACATCCTCGCGCAAAGTCGCCTCGAACGTCTTCCGAAAGACCTGCCGCTCGCCGCGCAACCGACGAATCACCGGTCGCGCGAACAGCTCGAACGTGACCATCGCCGACACCGGGTTGCCGGGCAAGCCGAGCCAGGGCATGCCGTGCAGCGTCCCGAAACCCAACGGCGCTCCTGGACGCATCAGCACGCGCCACAAGTGCAGCTCGGCGCCGAGCGACTTGAGGACGTCTTTGGTGAAATCAAACGCGCCGACGGACACGCCGCCGGACGTGATGAGGAGATCGCAGTCGCGCGCGCCGGCCATGCGCTCGGCGTAGCTGGCTGGATCGTCGCGGACGATGCCGAGATCGACCGCTTCGCCGCCGGCGGCAAGCACGTTCGCGCCGATCGTATAACTGTTCGAGGTGACGATCCGGTCGCCGCGACGGACTTCGTCGAACCGGTCGAGATCGACGAGCTCGTCGCCCGACGCGAGCACCGCGACGCGGGGACGGCGATGCACCTTGACCGTCGACGCGCCGACCGACGCAAGGACGCCGAGCTGCGCGGGTCCAATCACCGAGCCGGCGGCGACTGCTACCGCGCCAGGCTTGAGGTCTTCACCGCGTGGACGAACGTTGCGCCCGGCGTCGCGCGCATCACGAATCACCACTCGCGTCTCGCCGCCGTCGGAATCCTCGACGCGTATGACGGTATCCGCGCCGTCGGGGACCGGCGCGCCCGTCATGACGCGAATCGCCGTTCCGTTCTCGATCGAGCGCGTCGGCCGCTGTCCCGCTCGAACAGTCTCCAACACCGGGAGCGCGACCGGCGCATCCTTGGTGGCGCGAGCGATGTCGGCCGCGCGAACCGCATAGCCGTCCATGGACGAGTTGTCCCACGGCGGGTGTTCGATCGGCGAGACGACGTCTTCGGCGAGCACGAGCCCGAACGAGTCGCGCAGCGGCACGGCGACCGACGGAAGGGGAGCGACGGCGGCGAGAATACGCTCGCTCGCCTCGCGGACGCTAAAGGCCACTCAGCGAAGCCGCATCGCCGCGAGGCGAACGGCGATGGCGTCCTGAACGCGTTCGACGGAGCGAATCGGCACGGTCCAATTGTTCGAGAGGAAGCTGAAGATCAGCATATGCCGGTCGGCGGTCGTGACGTAGCCGGAGAGCGAACGCGATTGGGCGACCGAACCTGTCTTCGCGTGCACGTTGTTCTCCGCGGGCGTGCCCTTCATGCGATTCCGAATCGTGCCGTCCACGCCCGCGATCGGCAGGGCGTCGTAGAAGACGCCGAAGGTCGGCGCTTTTTTCATCGCGTCGAGAATTCGGACAACGGTTTGCGGCGAGATGTAGTCGTAGCGCGAGAGACCGCTGCCGTCGCGCACGACCGCCTCCTGCGGAACCGCGGCGCCCCACGACGCAATCTGTCGCTCGACGATTGCGCGCGCGCTGTCGGGGCGTCCAGCGCCCGACTTCTCCAGCGCGGTGGTTCGAAACAACATCTCCGCGATCTGATTCTGCGATGGCTTCATCAGCGCTTTGAGGATTTCACTCAACGGCGGCGACGTGAGGGTCGCGATCGTATCGACGCGCGCCAGCGTGTCAGTCGGCTGATCGTCGAACGAGACGCCGCGATCGGCCAGCGCCTCGCGGACGGCGGCAAGGTAGGCATCGGTTGCGTTGTGATGCGTCACCTCGATCACGGCGGTGTCGCGCGCCGCCAACGTGCCGGTGAGGATCACATCCCAACTCGTGCTGTCTTTTCGCGCAACGAGCGTGTTGGCGCGTCGCCGCGCGCTGTCGCCGGGTGCCGCGGCGACCGTCGAGGCGTTCACGCGCACGCGCGGCATGGACCGGGCCGGCCGAACGACGACCGTCACCGGATCGCCGGCCCTCTCGCCGGCCTTCACGTGTAATTCGCTGAAGCCCTCGTTGAACAGCAGCTCGTCCACGGGCGCGGAGTACGAGTCCTCGAAGTCATCGTACGACCAACCGAAGCCAAGCTCGCTGCCGGGAAAGTGATCCCCGGCGGCCGCGACGCGCCCAGTGACGTGATGGATGCCGCGCGCCGCGATCGAATCGGCGATCGCGCGAATCGGCAACATGGCGTCGTGCAGCATGTGATCGCTCACCGACGGATCACCGCGTCCGATGACGACGAGGTCTCCCGTGAGCGTTCCGCCGCTCACCTGTCCGCGCGCTCCGAACGTCGTGCGATAGCGAAAGTCGGCGCCGAGTTGGGTTAGCGCCGTCGCCGATGTGAGGATCTTCATGTTCGACGCCGGCATGAAGAGCTTGCCGGCGTTGCGCGAGTAGAGCGTGTCGCCCCGTTCCGGATCGACGACCAGAATGCCCCAGTGCGCGTTGGAGAATTCCTGCGCTTCGACCAGCGAATCGATGAATGCGCGGAGCGATGCGTCACGCCCGGTGCTGATCGAGCCGGGGCGCGGGGCGACGACGGCCGGCTGACGACAGGCGAGCACGAGAACTGAGATCAGAACGGCGCGAAGTCTGGGCATCGGGAGAGTTGGCGGCGTACAGTCAAAATAGGCGACTCGGTGCTGTCGGCGCGCCTCTAGCGGGCGACAATGGTTTCGGCGGCGGCGAGGTCGTCCTGCGTGTTCACGTTGAAGAACAAGCGTGCCGGATCGCCGATCCGCGCAATCTCGTCGAGAGGAATACGCACAAGGCGAGGCAGGTGCTCGACCAGCGCGGTCATTCGCAGGTCGCCGCGATTCAGCGCATCCTCCACCGCGCCGACGCAGTCGCGCGTGTAGAGCGCGCACATCGGCTCCGGACCGTGGGGGCCTTCCGGCACCACCGCCGCTCCTTCGGGTGTGAGACTACGGGCGAGAAGCCGCATCAAGCTCTCGGTCACGAACGGCATATCCCACGCGACGACGATCACCGTCTCGGCCCGAACCAGCGCGGTATGAATGCCGACGATGCTCGCTCGCTCGCCGCGCTCGTCGCGCCACACGGTCGCGCCCGGGATCCATTCGTCCGCGCCGGAAGCGTTGCCCACGATGGCAATCGTGTCGACGACAGGCCGCAGCGCGTTCGTGATGCGATCGATGATGCGCTGACCACCGACGCGGAGAAGTCCTTTCGCCTGTCCGCCGAAGCGCGAGCTCGCGCCACCGGCGACGATCGCGCCCGTGATGCCCGTGCTCACGCGTCCGGACGAAACGTCGCGCGGAGCGTTTGGTCCTCGGCGATCACCACCTCGGTCACGCGTGCCGCGCCTCCGAGCGCGCGCTGCACGCGATCGCAAATGAACCGAGCCAGCTCTTCACCCGTCGGTACGAGCTTGCCGTCGGCGAACTCGGGAACGTCGAGATTGATGTTCCGGTGGTCGAACCGTTCTCGCACTTCGCGGGCAAGCACGCGATCGAGAACGCCGAGGTCGACGATCATTCCTGTCGACGGGTCGAGCGTGCCGGTGACCGTGACGTCGCAAGCGTAGCTGTGGCCGTGAAAGCTTTCGCGCGCGCACAAGCCGAACACACGCGCGTTCTGTTCATCCGACCAATCGGGTCGCCGGTAGCGGTGCGCCGCGGCAAAGGTCACGCGGCGAGTGAGATAGAGCGCCATTGCCACTCAAAACTGCCGTGGACTGGCGCGTGAGCGCCAGCGCGCTCAGTGATCTTCGCCGAACTCGTTGCGTCCGGTGAGGCCTTCCTGCGTCGGGCTCTCCGGTGGAATCCACGGCGTGCCCTCCTGGATGGCGTGACCAACGTCGCGCGTACCGTACAGCTCCGCGTCGAGATCCTCGGTCACGGTCTCGGTCTCTGGCTCGATCGGCACGGGCTTGTCGCCGAGCAGAAGACCGTCCATGCGATCCTCGTTGACCAGGTGCTCGTCGACGGCTTCGGGATTAATTCCCCGCCGCGTCGGATCGACGAACAGGTTGTTCTGGCAGCGCTGTGCGCCGACGAGGTCCGTCACGACATGCTCGGCGACGAGCCGCTCGCCGTCGGTCCCGACGCGGCCGTTCAGGATGACGAGGCCGTTCTGCACTTCGATCGTGAAGTCGTCGATGTCGAGCGCGTTGTGCGCGGCGAGATGCTCGCGCACCAGGCCGCGGAGCTCGTCGTCGTTGAGGTCGTCGATGCTGTGCAGGTCTTCGAAATCACGCGCCATGGGTTGTGCCCTCGCCGTGTTCGGCGGGCCCCCTCGCGCGTCGATTCGTCGCTAGAACAACCGCGAGATACCGAGGGTGAACGCCGGATTGTTCAACCAGAACGACTTCGCTTGCGTCGCCTGAACCACGGGAGTGCCGCCCGTCGGCTCGAGGTAGTAGGTCTGTGGGTATCCAAGCTGGTACATGCGGTTCTTGAAGTCGGCTCGAATTGCCCACCGGCCTCGAGGCACATACTGGACACCCAAGCCCCAGGTGAATGCAAAGCGGGTGCCGAACTTGAACCCGCCAGAATCCGCCTGCGAGCGAAAATCCGATACGATGCCGAGACCCCCCTCGAGCTCGGGAACGATGTTGTGCCAGCTCTTCGCGCCGGTGAGACTCAGCCCGAGCCCGGCATCGAACGAGTACAACGGACGACTTCCCGTGCCGAGCTGTCGCGCCGGCTCCGGTTTCGCCGGATCGATGAGGTTCCGGTCGGACGAGATTCGCGCGACCTCGCCGGTCAGATGCGCCGGACCGCCCGCACGCCACTCATAGTGAAGCCCGGTGAGGAAACCGCTCTGCGGACCGACGTCCGCGGGGTCGCGATGCGCGTGGTACTGCCCGCCGATCAGTGTGAGCGACTGCGAGTGTTCCAGGTCGATGTAGGGGCTCGCCGCCGGCGTGTGTCCTACCTGTGCGAACGCAGGCGCCCGCAGAGCGGGGCCGGTGATGATACATCCAGCAATAAGCAGCGCGCGATGTCGCGTCACGTTCAAGCTCCTGTCTGGCGCAGATCGACGCCGGTCATTTCGGTTGGTTTTTCGAGCCCGAGCAGCGTCAGCAGCGTCGGTCCAACATCACAGAGTGCGCCGCCGCCGCGCAACGGTCGCGGTCCCGCGGGATCGACGACGATGAAGGGTACCGGGTTCGTCGTGTGCGCGGTGTGCGGTCCACCAGTTTCCGGGTCGATCATCATTTCACAGTTCCCGTGATCCGCGGTGATGAGCAGCCGGGCCCCGGCGCGCTCGCCGGACGTCAGCACACGGGCGAGACACTGATCCACCGTTTCGACGGCCTTGATCGTCGCCGGGATGGAGCCGGTATGCCCGACCATGTCGCCGTTGGCGTAGTTGCAGAGAATGAACTCATGTTCGCGCTTCTCGATGGCGTCGCACAGAACGTCGGTGACGCCCGGCGCGCTCATCTCTGGCATGAGGTCATAGGTCGCGACTTTCTGGCTCGGGACCAACAAGCGGTCCTCGCCTGGAAAGGGCGTCTCGACGCCTCCGTTGAAGAAGTACGTCACGTGCGCGTACTTCTCGGTTTCGGCGGTGCGGAACATGTGCATGTCAGCTTTGGACACCACTTCGCCGACGATGTTCGCCATGGATTGCGGCGGAAAGGCGACCGGCAGGTCGAACGTCCGGTCGTAGGACGTCATCGTCGCAACGTGAAGCTTGGGGCGCGACGACACATCGAAGCCGTCGAAATTCGGATCGGTCAGCGCTCGAACGATCTGGCGCATTCGGTCCGCGCGAAAGTTGAAACAGATGACCGAGTCGCCGTCTCGCATCGGAGCGACGGCCTTGCCGTCACTCACGATCACCGTCGGGACGATGAATTCGTCCGTTTCATTTCGCTCGTACGATTGCCGAATCACGTCGAGGGGGTCGGTGCCCGTGGGTCCCTCCCCGTCGACGGCAACGCGATACCACTTTTCGATGCGGTCCCAGCGCTTGTCGCGATCCATCCCGAAATACCGTCCACCAAGACTCCCGACCACCGCTCGGCCCTGCGCTCGCTGGAGCAACTCGCGCATGTAGCCCAGCCCCGAGCGCGGCATCGTATCGCGGCCGTCGAGCAGCGCATGTACAGCGACGCGCGGCACTCTCCGCTCCGAGCACAGATCGATCAGCGCGAACAGGTGCGCGTCGCTCGCGTGGACGCCGCCCTTGCCGACGAGCCCCATCAGGTGGACGGTGCCGCCGGTGCGTTTCACGTGATCGCACGCGACTGTGAAAACGGGATTCTGGTAGAACGAACGGTCTTTGATCGCTTGTCCGATCCGAACGAGGTCCTGCATGACGACCCGACCAGCGCCGAGGTTCAGATGGCCGACCTCGCTGTTCCCCATTTGCCCCTCCGGCAGGCCGACGGCGAGTCCCGACGCATCGAGCAAGGTGCCGGGATGTTTCGCGACCAGCGCGTCCCAAGTCGGAGTGTTGGCGAGGGCGATCGCGTTCCCCTCGCGCTCGGGACGATAGCCCCATCCGTCGAGCACAACGAGGACAACCGGACTCTTGGGCAATTTTGAAGTTGAAAATGGGTATCGACCCAGCCGAATGCCGGGCTCGAGGCGGCAGAAATCTACAATACCTGGACGCTGGCGGGCCGGACGCCTATCATGGCGGCATGGCAGAGCGGGAAAAAGGACGCTGGGGCGCGTTCGTGGCGATCGTCGCGGCCGCGCTCGGTATCGTCCAGTTCTATCGACCGGCGAGTCCGGCACCAACAGAGCCTTTCGCGGCGATTCGCGCGCGCGCGCTCTCGGCGGGCGCGTCGTTGAACGCGTTCGGCGACAGCCGCGAAGTCCGGCTGCGCTTTGCCTTGCCCGCCAGCTTGGTCGAGTTCCCCCTCGAAGTCAGCGGTGACGTGACCTCTCTGGCGTACGAGTGGATCGCGGCGGACGATTCGACGCAGGGAAGCGGGATTCACGCGGTGAGCGGTGCTTCATTCGTCAGTCCAAGCGCGCCGGGCTATTACCACTTGGCCATCGTTCGCGGGACGCAACGCCAGATCATTGCCGAGCCGACCCTCGCCGTCATGGTTCCGTTTCGGGACAAGATTGGCGCGTCGTTGAACGGCTATCGCATCGGCACGTACCTCGCCGAACGGTTGACCGGGCACGACCATCCGCCCGGCTTTCTCGAGGTGAATCGTGGCGATGTCGATCGCAGGGTCAGCACGCATCTTCGGCTCGGTGATTTCCTGACGCGCGACCATCAAGAAGACGTCTGGCCGAAGTACGTCGCGCTGAATCCCCGCCTGCTCGACAAGTTGGAGTTGGTGTTCGCCCACATCGGCGCACAAGCGCGATTCAGGCGTGCCGCCAGCGATTCGCGCGAGCTGGCATTTGACGTGCACAGCGGTTTCAGGACGCCGGCACACAACCGCGGCGTCTGGCGTGCCGCGAGCGACAGCCGTCATCAATACGGCGACGCGGCGGATCTCGCGATCGACGCCGACGGCGATGGACGCATCACAGCGCGTGACGAGGCGCTCGTCGTTCGCGCGGTGGACGAGGTCGAGAACGAACACCCTGATCTCGTCGGCGGCCTTGGGTTGTACACGAGCGCGGCGTACAACACGCCGTACGTGCACATCGACGCCCGGGGCAGTCGGTCGCGCTGGAAAGGTTGAACGACGGGACACGAATGAACGAGCATCTGCGCGACCGAATTCTCAGAAAGCTGGAGACACTCTCGGATGAGCGCGGGTATCAGGTGCTCGATTACGTCGAGTTCCTCGAGTCGCGTTACGCCGAGCGCACGTCGCCGAACGCCAGCGTCTTCACCCGGTTCACCGAAGCGATCGAAGACAAGTTGCGCGCCGGCAAGGTTTCGGCGAGCGCCATCGCCGAGACCGTCGGATTCATGAATCGCGCGGCGAATGTCTTGAACAACGCGGTGGAGACCGGCAAGAACATGGCGAGCGAGTTGGTGAACACGGCGCGACCAGGTTCGCAATCGGGTTCTCCCCCGCCACGCAGCCGCCGCCGTCGACGTCGACCAACGCATCGTCGCCGGCGCACGACATCAAGGACCCCGGCGGATCAGGAGAGACACTCTAATGGCCACGCAAACGGCGGCGCGCGCGACGCGGCGTCGCGCCAAGGAGAGCGCAGCCGCGGGCGCGCCCCGAACGGGCGCGAAGCGCACGGTGATGTACTACATCCGGCAGCTGCCGCAATACGTTCGGCTGCTCGGCGGATTGATCACCGACCCGCGCGTCGCGCTCGTCGACAAACTTTTCGTCTTCGGCGCGATCGCGTACATCGTCATGCCGATCGACCTGATTCCGGATTTCATTCCGTTCTTCGGTGAGATCGACGACGTGTACCTGCTCGTGCTCGCGCTTCAGCGGTTGATTTCCAATGCCGGTCGCCCCGTGCTGCTCGCGCATTGGTCGGGGGAGCCATCGGATTTGGCGGATCTCAATCTGCGTGGGGCGTTGGCGGCCGCGGCGTTCTTCCTGCCGAAAAAAATCCGGAGACGCCTTCGCGTAATCGGCAGGTAACTCGCTGGGCTACCGCGGTGTAGGCGACGAGCCTACATTTCACCATGGCAACCAGAACTCGAGTATCAGCCCGGCCCGCTATCCCCGATAAATCGGGTAGCGGGCTTTCGCGTATAGAGGACGCGTCACGGCCTTCCCGCGTTCGCGAGGATTTCGCACTCACCTTCGACGACGTCCTCCTCGTCCCGCGTCATTCCCAAGCGCACCCGAGGGACGTCTCCGTCGTCTCCCGCTTCACCCGCGGGATCGACCTGCGAATTCCGCTCGTCTCGGCGGCGATGGATACGGTGACGGAGTCCGAGATGGCCATCGCCATCGCCCGGGCCGGCGGAATCGGTGTCCTTCACAAGAACATGTCGATCGATCGGCAAGCCGCCGAGGTGGATCGAGTGAAGCGGTCCGAGAGCGGCATGATCCTCAAGCCGATCACCCTTCGGCCGACTGATACGGTGCGCGAGGCAACCGCCTTGATGCACCGTTTTCGCATTTCGGGCGTTCCGATCGTCGACGACGAGGAACGGCTCGTCGGCATCATCACGAACCGTGACCTTCAGTTCGAGCGGAATCTCGACCGTCCGCTCAGCGAAGCGATGACCAGCGACGGACTGATCACGGCGCGCGAAGGAACGACGCTGGACGAAGCGGAACAGATTCTCGGGCGCAATCGCATCGAGAAGCTTCCTGTCGTGGACGGCGCCGGCGTGTTGAAGGGTTTGATCACGATCAAGGACATTCACAAGCGTCGACAGTATCCCGACGCGAACAAGGATAAGTTTGGCCGCCTCCGCGTCGCCGCGGCGATCGGGGCGGGCGGTGACTTCCTGGTACGTGCTCGCGCGCTCATCGAGTCGGGCGTGGACGCGATCATCATCGACACCGCGCATGGCCACGCCGAGGCGGTGCTCGAGGCGACCGAGAAGGTTCGCGAGACGTTCCCCGACACGCAGCTCGTCGCCGGCAACATCGCGACGCGTGAGGCGGCGGAAGCGCTCGTCGAACGCGGCGTCGACGCGGTGAAGGTCGGTGTCGGACCAGGGTCGATTTGCACGACGCGTGTCGTCACCGGGGTCGGCGTACCGCAGCTGACTGCCGTCTTCGATGCGGTCGAGGGAGCGGGGGATATCCCGGTCATCGCCGACGGCGGCATCAAGTACTCCGGCGACGCCGTAAAAGCGCTGGCCGCGGGTGCGTCGAGCGTGATGATGGGATCGATGCTCGCCGGCACGGAGGAAAGCCCAGGCGAGACGTTCCTCCTCGAGGGTCGCCGCTTCAAAATGGTCCGCGGCATGGGCAGCCTTTCGGCGATGCAGGATGGAAGTGCCGACCGATACTTCCAGGAAGGCGAGCTGTCACCAAAGAAGCTCGTACCGGAAGGAATCGAAGGACGCGTGCCGTATCGCGGGCCGGTGGGCGACGTGCTGTTTCAGATGGTCGGTGGATTGCGCAGCGGCATGGGGTACGTCGGTTGCGGGACGATCGACGAGCTCCGCTCGGAAACGGAATTCGTTCGCGTAACGAGCGCGGGTCTGCGAGAGTCGCATCCGCACGACGTCCAGATCACTCGCGAGGCCCCGAACTACTCGGTGTGATCGCGTAAACAGATTTGTATTCGCGCTGCCCTCTGGACATGGGGGTGCGCGTGCTCTACTTCACGAGGTTGTCCCGGGAGGCCCCGCTCGATGGGCCGATGGGGCAAAGCGGTTCGTGGGTGTCAGTTGACAGGGCGCCCCATGAAGTGAAGATTTGCATACAATTCTCGCCAACCCGTTTTCACGGGCGCAACAGATGAATCATCCACGAACCTAGGAGGGGTGGC